>WLWD01002791.1_pt1 | contig 39892 bp, 21 predicted proteins | sample 6712731 | NCBI WGS metagenome assembly WLWD01 (sample SAMN12718690, study PRJNA576275) | sponge metagenome | isolation source: marine sponge | host: Mycale hentscheli | place: New Zealand: South Island, Marlborough, Capsize Point | collected 2014-11-01
AGAACATTTCCCCCAAAAGTAGCTATATTTTACCCATCATAAGAAAAGCCCCTTTTAAAAATCCTAGATCTGCCCCGGTTTTGTAGGCATAACATACATGTAAAATATGTTCTAGGGTGTGATGGTATCCCCAGATCATTATGCTACTCTGCTGCATTGTATTGAGAAAGACTGCAAGGTCCTGGAGAGTTTTGGTATTATGGACTACAGTCTGCTGCTGGGAGTGCACAACATTGATCAAGCTATCAGAGAGGAGGTCAATACAGAAACACTTCAGTCTAGGGTATTTGAAAGTTTATTATCGTGCTTTTGAATCATTAAGTGTTAAAGTTAATTTTGCTCATAGGATTCTTCATGGATTGACACTGGTCTTATAGCCACTTCATTAGTTCCTGTTCCTTCACACATTAAAGCCAGCAAGAAATTCTTTATGGTGTCTGCAGAAGATATACCATCTCGTGGCACTCATCAGCAGCATTACCCGTATGTTGGATAAAACCATTAGCAAACTATCTCAGTAAAAATGTTTTTGTTTTTTTACAGACAAGGATATATTCCTGGTTATATCCATGGTGATAGAGTCATATGCTATTTGGGCATTATTGATGTCTTGCAGAATTATAATCTTAAAAAGAAGCTTGAACATGGAATTAAGACTATGATTGCTGACAGAGTAGGTCAGATTGATGTAGATGTTACCGTCTTTATCTTATTATTTAATTCTATAGTCTACATTGTCTGTACAAAACCCAATCTTCTATGCTCGAAGATTTCAGGATTTTATGGCCAAAGAAGTTTTTCAAGAAGATCATAGTATGAATAATTAAGTGTCTCTTCTAAAATAGCTATGAATTTAAGTTACTGAATTTTACTATCTGTAGCTAACCGAGAGCTTGCATTATATTTACTGAATGCTTCTCTGCAAGTACTCACTGGAAAAGTGTGTGATTATAGCTTCAAAATTTTTTTTGCAAAAAGTCCACTACAAAATTGCGGACTAATTAAGTATACCTTGTACCTATGATGCTTTTATCTCCAGCTAAGCTTAAAGTATATGCGATATTTTGACATATATAATTTAAATTTCACTTATATGTGTATGCTGACATCTGCTGATATTAATAGCCTAAAGAAAATGATAGAGTTATTTAAATAAGAAATTAAATTAGAAAATTGTTCCCATTGAAGTCAATGAAGCAATTTAAGGGGCTAGGCTAAAAGAAGAGCTATATAGTAAGCTAATGTGGTTCTGATATAAATATTACTTATCTTACCTGCTTTGCAGTAAAGTAGCAGCTTTAGTAGCTTTTCTTCAAGCCATGATTCTTTCATATTTTTGTCTCCTCACATGTTTCTTCTGCTGTTTCGGCAGCTTTTTGAGCCCTTTTTAATCTCACTAGCACTTTCTTTTCTAAAGAACATTTCTATTGCATTCAACAAATAACCCACAATATTGTTACTAAAGATTGCCTCGGAATTTCTTAGCACATGCAGGGGCATTAGTAGAAAAGGGTACATGTACGCCTATGACAAATTGAATTTTGGACAGTTTCCATGCTATGTCCTATCGTATGTTAATTAATACTATGGCCAAAGATTAAAAGACATAAACTTATTATAAAGTTGCAGTATTTTGATGTCAAAGAAATCAATTCTACTTCAATTCTGCCATGATTCACACTTTTCTTTCCATAGTAAACGGGCATTGACCTGGAATTTAGCTGTGGTATTGCCTGTGGATAAAGTGCGGCCAGATCGCAAATAGATAGCCCTGACCAATCAGATAATTATTTTAGTTTTGCACTGCTGTGGTGTGGTATTTCAATACACACTTTATTGGTACCGATTATATATATATATATATATACACACACACACGTATATTTAGGATCTGGTGTAGTTTCTTATAATATTGTGACAGGGAGACTCTAAATCCATTAGGTCCTTTAGGGAGGGATTATGTAGTGTCACTGCCCTCAGGGCAGGGCTTCTATATATTATAGAGCCCCTCCAATTGTGTTGTTAGGAACTGTTGCTATGTTAGTTAGGGACTGGCTCAGAACTACAGCCTATGCAGCACATGTGCCTAACTAATTTAGAACATAGCAACTCCTCCTAACAATGCCATCGATAGTGAAGCGCATCACCTTACAAATTTTGAACATAGCACCATTCCTAACAACACAATTGGAGGAACTTTATATATAGAAGCCCTGCCCTGAAAGTGGGGACACTCATATAGAGTTCTTCCCTGAAGGATCTAAGGGATTTAAAATTCCTCTGTCGCAATACAAAACTACACCAGCTATGTTCTAAATTAGTTAGACACTGTGCAGCTGTGAACTACCATATTTAGGGTCCCGTAGGCCCTGAAATAGTATAGTTCCCTCTAAATAATATACCACAAGAGTGAGTCAGCTTTTTTGCTGAAATGTATACAATTTATTTCAGTTTAGAATACAATAAGTCTATTAGGAATGTACTATTTAAAGGTATTACTTTGTCTCATCTGACTTCAGTTGACAGAAAAACCTCAGATAAACCTGGAATTGCAAAGACTCCAGTCACCATTACAACTACAAAACCGAAAGACGCCATGAAATCAGCAGCATTAACAGTTATTGAAGACAAATCAAGTACATCATACTATGCCTCACTATCTAATTCACAATGTTACCATAGTTCATATTCACACAATATTGGATTGCCATGGAGTACTGCAAGGAATTTAGAATGTGGAGGTTCTGATGTGTGTCTGAAAAATGTCTTACCTAATACTGCTCAAGCACCAGCAGAAGGATCTTCTGAAATAAAAATTTATGATGAAGAAGACAAGGTGGATATAAATCATGTTACTAAGTTATCTGATGCTGCAATTGTGGATAAAAGAGGTAGTCAACAGAATGGATGCTTCAACTTTTGTGAGATTTTGAAAACTCAAAAGCAAGTACAAGGAAGTAATATACTGACAAATCAAATTCCCTCCCATTCTAGTCAGAGTCAGATGATAAGAGACTATGCATCCCTGTGTGAAACAAATTCTAATGAGAGTAGAACTGAAGAAACAACGGAAAGTAGATACAGTGAAGATTTCATCTTCAAATAAATAAATAATATTTTATACCAAGTAGCTATGAAGTAAATAAGTTTAAGGAAATGTACACTGTTAATAAATGTGGACAACTGCATCATTTTATCAATTTAATTATAGTTTAATGAATCAATTGGAAATAATAATGATTCTTTTTGTTACCAAACATTAGTATAGCTCCCATGATATTTTGCAGTAATATATATTTGAGCATTACCCATGTCCATGGTATACATATAAACAATATGACAGAACTGACAGGTGCTTTAAAAGAAGAAAACATTTTATCAACCCAGTGTTCCCTCATTACAATGTATGAAATTATAAATTGAAAACAGCAGCAGCAGCAACAACAACAACTACAACAACAACAACAACAACAGCAACAAAGCTACTGCCTATGCATGGGCATTGTGGTAGAATGTGTTCACTGCCACTTGAGTTGTCATGTCACTCGAGTCCTAGGTATGTGGAGGTTGTCGTGGTTGAGGGCCCGCCTGTAACCGATTTAGCTATAGTTGCCCAAGCTTATTAAACAGTTAAGCTTTAATTTAGCTTGTGAGTTGATCAAAGACAGAGTGAACAGAAAGAGCAGAACACACAACTGTTCTTTACTAAAAGGAATGTAAAATAAAGTGTAAATAGATGACATGAATTACTGAGACATATTTGAGAACTGCAGAGGTGAACATGGGATAATGACCAAACAGCTAATAAACACGAAATAATATACCCCAAACAAATGACCATACATGCCACTTACACTTTAAATTAAAAATTTGCAAGTATCTTATAAATTTGAACTAAAGTCATAAGTAAAATCGATTAGTATACACAAAGATCACTCAAACATTTTATATGGGAGGTTGCTAAACAACTTGTTTTCACAATATTATAGTAGAATGGTCATATACCAATACTTTTTAATTTATCTGTTAAATTTCCCAGTCTCACAAAAATATAGTGTGCAGTATATTATATAATTATGTATATATAAATTTCTATGAGTGTATGACCACCTTTAACAAGGGAAAAACAGGGACAGTAGGGGTCGTCTGCTTAATAAATTTCAGGTGATGATAGGTGTGATAAAGGGGAGTGGAGTGGGAGGTGTAATGGTGACATATTTAGTGGTGGTAGGTGGTCACAAAAAAACTATTTTAGAGAATGCAGAAATGGCATGGAAGGTTGAATCAGTACCATCACTACAACTTGTGTTGTCTTCATCTTACTTCTACAATAATTACAGCTGTGAAAAGAAAATTCAATATTTAAAATCCCTTTTTTTTTTTTTGTTTAGTCTATTAATTTTCACCAAAGTGTGGAGTTCTGGGAGGGGACAGATGCCACTGTATCTTAGAAGTGGTTGATAGGTGTGAGTTGCCTTCCTGTGTATTCTGTGAAGTGAGTAATTCTGACAACTCCTTCATCTCATTCCTCGCTCCAATGGAATTGGTGCCATTGCCAGTAGACAAATAGGATGAAGTGTTTGTTGATTTTCACTGGCTTCCTGGGGTTTCCCTGGCATGTAGTGAATGGGCCAGCAAATCTATCCCTGTCTTTTCAAATGGCGGAGAAGGTATAGTTCTCAAAGATGGCAGAAGTCCCATACACTGGGGCAGGTAGGATGAGCGCATGCATGCTGACAGACTATGACCAGCGTAGAGAGTCCTCAGTGTTTATGTTTATAGTTGTGTGTTCGGAGTAGAAGCTATGTTAGTGTTGATTTCAGGCTGAGAAAGAGAAGTTCCTTGGGACGAGATGGTGACTTCTCATCTCTGACTCTATTTACCACATAAAGAAGTGATAAACGGAGATCTAATTTGCTAACGGATGTTTCAGGGCAAAGATTTCCCAGACCTGATAAGTTCAAGTGCATCAGAGAAGGTGAACTCTTGAGATTGGTGTAGGAGGTACACTTTGACTATCTCTTGATAGCTGAGAGACAGTCTTTTAGACGACTTTCTTTCCTTGTGATGCAACAGTTCTTGGAGAAATGATGAATTCATGCAATTACTCTGACGAGGCAGTCGATGGATGAGAAACAAGTCCACAGTGAGTTCTCTGGTGGGGTTGGCTGAACAAGTGCAACAGTGGCTCGGATCTCTGGCAAGTCTGGAGGTGTTAATACTTGTAATACAGGACAATTTAATTGAGGTTCCTTGAGGCATACTGGCTTCCCACCAGAGCGATGAAGTTACGAGATTCTGAGGAGTAGAACTTCTGCTAGCAATATCAGCAGGGTTATCTTTGGATCATCTTGGATGTAACTGACTCATTACTCATTAATGTCTTTAGCTGAGTAGGTGACTTAGCTATCCAGGACAGAACTATGGACATGCAAAGATGTTAGATGATGGAATCTTCAAGTCTGAGATGTAACCAAAAGTAACTTGGTGAGCATATAGGCAGTGACAAGTTCCAGTAGTGATGAGAGGTGATGACTGACAGGATGAGAAGAAATATGATGGAGGTTACCAATCTATTCTCTGCATGAATTGGCCACATCCTCTGGCTCTGGAGAGTCCTAGTCTAACTTGAGGATCCAGAGGCGTTGAAGTAACATCTAATTTGCTGTCACTCACTGGTGAGAATAAGCCCAGGATATTAAAAAAACTTGGCTGTTGCAATGATCCTCTCTGTGGGCGAAGTAGAATCTGTGATTGCTGGTACAGATACGCAAAGATAGACCTGCTCTATATGATGAATCCTTGATAACGAGGTCTATAAGGATTCAGGGATTGTCTCAATGAAGGCCAAAGAGTTACCTCTCCACTTCCATAGGATCATCGCAGAGTTGTAGAGAATCTCATTTAATGTCACTAGCTTTCTGAATAGAGAGTGTCACTCACATAGAAGTCTCTGTGGGAAACTTTGGCAGCCATTGGGTACTTATCCTGCTGGTTAGTAGCACTTAACACTTGGGCCACCAGGAAGGGTGAACACTTGACACCAAATGTGAGATGTCACATTCTCCCCACCTCACTGATTCTGGAATAAATCTATGAAAGTTATTTTCAGATGATAATCTCTCTAAACATCTTCGATACTTCTGATGTCATAGTAATCTTGAACATTCGGAATCTGTTGAGTACAGATGGTAGCTGAGGATATAGGTTGGGGCCTGCCAGTAGTTGGTTATTTAGTGTTGGCAGATGCACGTCCCCTTCTTTGCAAGAGACTTCACACATTTTGACAAAATCTTCTCATGGCCAGACTCTTGGATTCTCCCAGGATAGGCATAGGTGATTTCCTGGGTAGAGTAACAGAAAACCCCCATCAGACAAGATTTGGTGGTGTCCCTAAAGTGATGTAGTGCAGCTTCCACATCTGAAAGTCGGTTGGGTTAGTAGAGTGTGGCACTTTGTTGAGTTCCCACAATCTTTGAAGCAGTTGGCTGTTGTGGTCCTCCCAGGTTCTACCCTCATGAATGATGCAGACATGGAAGAATCAGGTCTTGCACCTCCCAATGTCCAACCAAATACAGTAGGTATGGTAATAGTTACCTCATCTGGAGGAATACCGGTTGGACCACTAAGACATTTGACGTTAAGTATCCCAAGAAGAATTTAAACTCTCCACCAAGTTCAGGGTAAGCTAATGGCTGCTTGCCCTTGATGCTAGGCAGATTTAACGCTCTTAGTATGTCTCCAAGTGATTAGCTTGCGGTAGCCTAATGCCCTATATGTTATAGTTACTAGTGATGTGCTTGAGCACAAATGGCGAGCGAGCCTAAAGACTATACTATTTTTATATGGATGATTTTGACTTCTAACACTGAAGCTACTGAAAATAAGGTCCAGTTTTTAAATTTAGCATACAAGGTAAAGGGATTTCAGTGCCATAGTAACAACTCTCTGCAACTGCTTGGAAGGAAAAAAAAAAAAAAAAAATACACGTTATTTAAAAGTTTTCTTTGTGATATTCTTTAGCTAAGTAGTGGTTGTAACACACAATGCTTTGACACAACTGGACATGCACCTACACAGACTTACCTTCGCAGTAGTCTAGTGGACAATGTATTTTCAAGTAAATACTGTTGCGCACCGCTTATAACCATGACAAAGAGCGCATTGACTTACCACCGCCACTAACTCGAATAGAAATGGAAGTCCCTTAAGTTTTCAAGTTTGAACTGCACCCGCAAAAGAATTCAACGGTAACAATTCAATTTCTAGGGTGATACGGGTACTGACGATAAACCAGAGGATTCTGTTTAGTGCAATTTGGGACGGGGTTGACCACATACTAACACAAAAACGCGAGGGTCAAAGTACAAAATGACATACATACGTCCATACATATATACAAATAATAAATCTAGTGGTGTGGTCTTGAGCACAAATGGCGACGAGCCTAAAGACTATACTATTTTTATATGAATGATTTTTGACTTCTAACACTGAAGCTACTGAAAATAGGTCCAGTTTTTAAATTTAGCCTACAGGGTAAAAGGGATTTCAGTGCCATAGTAACAACTCTCTGCAACTGCTTGGAAGGAAAAACAACAACAAAAACAATACACGTTATTTAAAAATTTTCTTTGTGATATTCTTTAGCTAAGTAGTGGTTGTAACACACAATGCTTTGACACAACTGGACATGCACCTACACAGACTTACCTTCGCAGTAGTCTAGTGGACAATGTATTTTCAAGTAAATACTGTTGCGCACGGCTTATAACCATGACAAAGAGCCATTGACTTACCACTGCCACTAACTCGAATAGAAATGGAAGTCCCTTAAGTTTTCAAGTTTGAACTGCACCCGCAAAAGAATTCAAAACGGTAAACAATTCCATTTCTAGGGTGATACGGGTACTGATCGATAAACCAGAGGATTCTGTTTAGTGCAATTTGGGACGGGGTCGAACCGGAGAGAACACAAAAATACGCGAGGGTCAAAGTACAAAATGACATACGTACGTCCAAACATATATACAAATAAACATCCCCGATTTTTTCATTTTTACCCCTGTAAGTGTCTCGCTCGCTACGCTCGCTCGCCAATAACTAGAAAATGCTCGTGTAGCATTGGTTGGGCGAGCGAGCGAAGTTCTGGGGAAATGTTGACACTTTCAATTGCATTGGGGTCGTTTGATTTGAATTTGCATTGGTGTTCTTCCTGCAGGTTGCCAAATCTGAATTCACATCTCATTATTAGTAGTAGAATATGTAATGACATGTAAAGGGGGAAATGATGATTGGTAAAGGGTAAAGAATGGTACTCCTCATGATAAAGTAACAATGATAACAAAATAATGTGTAAAGTACAGAAAAGGGGAAAAGGGGGGAAACGTGTAAAGGGGAAACATGTAAAGGGGGAACCGTGTAAAGGGGAAACATGTAAAGGGGGGAAACGTGTAAAGGGGGAAATGGGGATGGGGGATACTCTGAAGTGTCCACATGCTAAGCATGACAGTAATTCAAGTCTCAGTTTTACAGACGCATAATACTGGAAGCTGGCCATAGCTAATTGGCATAGAGATAGTACCCTAAAATTAGAGACAGATTGCACGACCTGAAAATGAGATGGGATGTGCTTGATGTATAAAGCCATGTTGCTGTCTTCTCCTGGCATCATATTTATGGTGTCTTCAATCCTGAGAGTGGGAGAGTACCTCTGCCAGGTAGTGTTGAGTTGTGAATATGACTGAATGTCAATCTGCAGCAAGTGGGCAAATGTGAAGATCTCCACATCAGTACCCCACACTGGGACTGCTCCATTATCTAGTGATATTCATGACTATGAAACGCTTGAATGAGTAGCTCTACCAATGATAGTTGAATGGTATATGATTAGCTACACTACCATTAGCTAGAGTAACGAGAGAAAATTAGAAAAAAGCATATGCGACCACGTATGTGCGCGCGCGTTTAAACGACCACGTATGTGCGCGAGCGTTTAAACGACGACGTATATGTGCGCGAGCGTTTAAACGACGACGTATTCAGGATTTCCATAGACTACATCTTAGAGTTGCTCGCTCGCTTCGCTCGCTCGCCAATAAACAAACATCCCCGATTTTCGATTGTGTTACCCCTGTAAGTGTCTCGCTCGCTACGCTCGCTCGCCAATAAACCAAAATTGAGGTTTGTATGCGATTTATAACTCCGAGACACGAGGGCGCAGCTCGAGTGGCGAGGATTTATAAATCGCAATACAAACCTAATGATTTTGGTTTATAACTATTTTATAGCCCAAACATAAACAACGAGCAAAGTATAGCTTTAGCTATCTTAGTAATTGTATTAAAGTACCCAAACTCTTCATTATTCCATTTTGCTTTGATCTGCCTTCTATCATAATTATGGTTGCTAAGAACTATATCAGACTTTCCCCCGCTAATACATTTTCTTACGGGCATACCAGACTGTATCCGATTTATAGTTCTTAACGACAAGCGCGGTCGCTCGGGTAACGGGCTATAAATATAATAAAGATCAGGTAGGGCGGCGCGAAGCGGAAGAAAGGGCGCGAAGCAAAAGAAATAATTTTCTAAGATATCGTTGCGGAGCATGCGCACCAGCGATTTTTGGAGTAGAGACTCGCATTTACCTGAACCTGTCATTCTGAATTTTAGTAGCGTTTTGCAGTGCCAGCTGAACTGACAGAGTGAGGGATTGTCTCTTGGACTGGTCAGCCTTTCGGGTGACCCTTTGGACTGCACTTCTCGTCCTCTTGCGGGTTTGTGAATTGTCTTTTGAATAATTACATCTGGCTGGGTATCAATTTTCCTTGGCGTTCAGTGGGTGTTTTTGTAATAACTTGGCTTAGCACGCGAAGCGGCGCAAGAACCAGTCTGACACTTTTTATGAATCTCAAAGAATGACTGAAGTTACAAAAAGAATAGACTAATATATGGTGTACTCAAAACCATGGTGTTTATGCATGCATTAGGTATGAAAGAGTTGTTAATTGGTGTGAAGTGGTACATGAATGGAAGTGACAAGAAGTGTTACAGTCGATATGTCTCTGAAGTTCCTTAGCCATTACCACAGTTTTCATTTGAGCATCATTAGATTCCTATTTACCTTTGTGATGAGGGATGCAATTTGGGTCAGCTATGTCTGTCATTCTTATTCATTCAGTATTCTTAGCTATAGCTAACTGTTTGACTTCTTGCCATTTAGCTACTTACTTATTGATTTAATTTTCTATAAGGGGTTGCACATGGAAAGTGTTCATGTAATGATTTGATCAAATAATTCTTCCACTGATTCACTTTTGCAGCAAGATAAACTTGTTTCATGCAGAGAATATCTGTATAGTGTGGCAGACTATAAGCCATATCTTACAAACGTTTAGTCATATTTCCTTTACTTTGCAATAAATTTACGTCTTGTAGTAAAAATTGACAATTTACATATGCAAATTGAAATTAAAAACAAATAAAGTCTGTGTGGGGCCCCCCCCCCCCCCCGGACGGTGGCAGGAAGTCAAGAACTGACAGGAAGCAAAGAACTGAACTAATTGAACTGCATTTCGTGTGCAATGGTAGTTAGCTGTAGTTTGTATATTTGTGTGTTTAGGCTGGATCCAAGGGTGACCAATGAGGCTCCTGCACATAACTAGCTAGCTAGACTTTAAATACTGGAGGATTAGTGAACTCCAGGCCTTTCGTTGTAACTCAGTTATTTGTGCGTATGCTGTATGTGTGTGGATAAGACTTAAAACTCTTAAAACTACTGTACTACTGGGGAGCTGCGGGCAGCACTGAGTAATACTTGAGGACTGGTGGCAGTGGAAATACCCTCTGCCTGAGAATAAGATCGCTGATTTTCGGGCAGAGCATCACAGTCTGCACTTTCAAAACTAAAACCAAAAAATATGTAATTTGGATAGAATGTAACTACAATGCTTAAGAACCAAAACAAAACTATCTTGTGCAGCATTTATGAGGACAAAAAAAAGACAGTTTAAGAGAAGGTTCGCCTAATGAAATTACAAGGCTGAGAAAAATTAGTCCTAAAGTCATTAACTGCTTTATGTTGGGTTTCATTGAGAATTAATTTGTGGTTTTATGCTGCACACGGAAATTGTCTAGCCAGTTTACCAGTATGAGTACAGAAAGAAGCCGTGAGGGGACCACTTATCATAATGCCATCTCTCTAGCAACACCACCATGAGAGTGAAGTATGAACATGACACATTCTAGCTCTCAGCAAGAGTAAGACACAATAAAATAACAACTATGAGAATCCAGCTGTTTGGAAGTGTAAAAGCTTCAAACCAAATGTGTATCCTGTTATTCATAGGTAATGAAACTCTTACACTGCAGTGCTACCTGAACTTCATGGTTACTTCATATTTTATTTCCCAGTAGCGTTGCTAGATAGATAACACAATAAGGTGTCGTTCTTGGCTTCATATTCAAACTGGCTAGACAAATGAAGCCCAACTAAACTTTATCACATTAGGACTCAGATTGTGTTTCATTAAGTGTACTTTTTTTTTTTTTGTTGCTGTCTCTTGTTTTTAGATGTGACACTTATAGAGTATTTCATGACGTTCACAATGTTTTGAGGTTAATTTATTCAATACTTAGCATCAGAAGAAATATTAGCAGTCACGAGATGGAAAAAATTAGAGATTTTTATCACTCTGCTACCTGATGATTTCGATTTCCTTCATCTTATAGTATATTCTACTCTTTTGTAAGAAATTAAATGAGAGTGTAATATATTATAAGAGGCTTTTACTACAAGAGACTGTAAGAAGCTACACAGACTGATAAGATATATAGGAGCCTAATTAATTGTGTGCATTTTTTGTTTATTATTGAGTCATAATGGTGTGTATGTTTGTGTGTGAGGAGTTGGTTGATGTAGTTGACCATGATATGTTTCTGTGTTTGTTTCAGAGTCCTCCATACAAAAACAACCAGAGGCACATCTTTGCTGTCACTATCACTGTGAGAATAAGCCCAGGTATAAAAGCACAGATGATAGCTGAGGATATAGGTTGGGGCCTGCCAGTAGTTGGTTATTTAGTGTTGGCAGATGCACGTCCCCTTCTTTGCAAGAGACTTCTCATTTTGACGAAATCTTCTCATGGCCAGACTCTTGGATTCTCCCAGGATAGGCATAAGTGATTTCCTGGGTAGAGCAACAGAAAACCTCTCATCAGACAAGATTTGGTGGGTGTCCCTGAAGTGGCGTAGTGTAGCTTCCTCATATGGAGTAGGTCTGGTTAGTAGAGTCTGGCACTTTGTTGAGTTCCCACAATCTTTGAAGCAGTTAGCTGTTGTGGTCCTCCGCAGGTTCTACCCTCATGACCGATGCAGACATGAAAGATTCAGGTCTTGCACCTCCCAATGTCCAACAAAATACAGTGGGTATGGCAATAGTTTCGTGATCTGGAGGAATACCAATTGGACCACTGAGACATTTTGACGTTAAGTATCCCAGAAGAATTTAAACTCTTCACCAAATTCAGGGTCTGCTAATGGTTGCTTGCCCTTGATGCTAGGCAGATTTAACGCACTTTATATATCTCCAAGTTATTAGCTTGCGGTAGCATAGCGCCCTATACTATATAGTGGTGTGCTTGAGCACAAATGGTGAGTGAGCCTGCCTTGTTAGGCTGTATAAAACTACAATATTGTTATATGATGTATTTTAACTGAAGATGCTTTTATTTCATGGTGACAAAAATGGATTCTATATATATTATACAACAAGGGGCTAGGGAAATTTTTTTCCAGCTCTCTCAGTGGGAACAATCACCACCTAATCCTTATTATTTATTTAGCTACTTATTATTTATTTAGCTACTTGTTTTGTTTGACTATTTTATTATTGTTATTATTATTATTATTATTGATGTTGTTATTTAATTAGCTATCTATTGTTGTTTTAATTGCTTGATCTTTTGTCTAGCCAGCAAAAATAAATAATAAATATAAGTATAAATAAAAAAATATACCTATTATATATGTATTGCTGTTGACCAGTAATTATAGCAAATAAATACAGAACTACTCTCTTACCTTAATTTCCTGAGTAGTGATAACACTGTAGTATCAAGTTTAAGTCATTCTGACTACCTCTATTACCAGTAACTCTTGAACAAGCTCTCAGCTACAAAAGAAAAGTCCAGAGTTATTTTAGTAACTTTAGGCTTTAGTTAACAAATATGGAATTATGTACTTATCTCAGCTTTCCTCCAGTAGTGGTAGCTTCATTAGAAGCCATTCTGACTACCATTGGCTCTTGTCAACCAACAAGCGGCACTTAGAAGCTCAAAAAAACGGCGAGTTTTTAAAATTACGCATATACCGTAAAGGAGATTCAATGCTATAGTAACCACTCCCCGCAACTAGTGTCTAGGGGGCTAGGGCTAGGGCTAGGGCTAGGCTAGTATTGTTTTGTTTTTTTTTTTCCCCTTCAATTCAAGCAGTTGCAGAGAGTTGTTACTATGGCACTGAAATCCCTTTACCCTGTATGCTAAATAAACAAACTGGACCTTATTTTCAGTAGCTTCAGTGTTAGAAGTCAAAATCATTCATAAAAAAATAGTATAGTCTTTAGGCTCGCTCGCCATTTGTGCTCAAGCACATCACTAGTATGTATAAAGATCAGATAGGGCCACGCGAAGCGGAAGAAAGGGCGCGATAGGGCCACGCGAAGCGGAAGAAAGGGCACGGAGCATATTTTCGAAGATATCATTGCCGAGCGTGCGCACCAGCGATTTCTGGAGTATTTAGACCCGCATTTACCTGAACCTGTCATTCTGAATTTTAGTAGGTATTGCGTGCGGTGCCAGCTGAACTGACAGAGTGAGGGGTTGTCTGCCTCTTGGGCCAGTCTGCCTTTCTGGTGACCCTTTGGACTGCACTTCTCTCTCTTGCAGGTTTGTGAATCGTCTCTTGCAGGTTTAATGTGAATCGTCTTTTGGCTGTGTACCAATTTTCCTTGGCGTTCAGTGGGTTTTTTTTTTTCCATTTGAACACTAGATTCCTATTTGCCTTTGTGATGAGGGAATGCAATTTGGGTTAGCTATGTCTGACATTCATTCATTCATTCATTCAGTATTCTTAGCTCTGGCTAACAGTTTGACTTCTTGCCACTTATTGATTTAATTTTCTATGAGGGGTTGCACATGGAAAGTGTTCATGTAGTAGCAAGATAAACTTGTTTCATGCAGAGAATATCTGTATAGTATGGCAGACTATAAGCCTACAATTTTTTTTTATGGATTCTCTATTCTGCACATAGAAAGTAATACAATCACTTGCTGGGCATCTGACCTGCAAAAATAAAGTTGGATTAACATTCTTGCAGCATGTATAATGTTTACATAGGGTTTTCTGGGGGACAGTTTCTGGAATTAGTTTTTCAATAGGAGTTACATTTTATGTTATTTACCCAATACACTATTTGTGTAATTAAATAAGACAAAGTTGCTATAGTTGGCACTTTATACACTTCCGTGTGTTCTTGTGGTGGCATTGGTGATTAACATCTGACTGGGTTAAAAGTGGGTCATATTATATGTCTGAAGTTTTTCATTTCGTGAACAAATTTTCTCTTGGTTGCCTACACAATTCTCTCTGCTGAAGTTAGAGACAGAGAATCTTGCTCTGAACATGAATATAGCTCCTTAAAAAAACATCTGTCTTTTATGGTCTATGTCCAGACTGGAAATGTATGCAGAAAATTTCACACTTTTTTGTCAATAATGGGGCCAGCCAAGGAACCTCAAAGGTTCGTAGTATCATGCTGCTTTCCACAGGTAATGCGCTGAGTAGACATTTGTTATAACTAGACTGTAAATATAATCAATGACAATGGTGACAGCCAAAAATCACACGAGTTACTTAATTAGGAAAATAATGAGCAAGTGAATGATTCACAGAAAGAGGGTGGAGATTGATGCAGGAAGTCAATTTTAAAGTACACCATTTTCAACACTTCCACTTAATTGATAAATTGAATTCCAAGCATTCCTCATAATCTTTTCAAATTGTGAATTAGGAAGAGACTTTGTTAACATATCTGCACACATTTCTTGAGTTAGGCAATACCTCTGATCAATTACTCCACTGTGGACAGTTTCATGAACATAATGGTATCAGACATCAATATGTTTCATCCTTGCATCAGAGATAGGATTCTTTTCTTTTGATGCATGGGTGGCGTCGATGGTCGTGCTGCTTGGGCAAGAGCCCGACCACTTTTAATACCTCTAATTAATGAGTAAGCATGACAATATCAATATTCTCGAATTTGTATTTTTGGTGAGCATGGCGTATTGGCAGATTTGCGTGACCGCGTGGTTGAGACAGCATCTTTTGCTCCATGAATTCTGTATCCGTTGAAATTTTTTGCCTGACACTGCCCCACACCGGCCAGATTTCTTCAGCAGAAGCAAGTGGTCAGTGAACACAGGTATCTAGTATTTCGAGTTTTTTGAAACAATTTATAATTTTACTATAGATCATGGCATCGTTACTTGCGATATAAATATGTTCATCACATCATCTCTACACTAAATTTATAATATGAACATAATTTTTTAAAACATAAGTTTTTTAGCTAGATACCCTTGGATTTTTTAGGCTAGTGCATACACTATATGCAGCCTCTGACAGTCTTGGTTACACTGGTCTCCTGTTCATATTGGCCACACCTACTTCCTGGCCTGACCACTTCAAAATTGGCGGAGCTGCCCCTACGCTGCTAAACAAAGTGTAGTATACTCAGCCTCGGATGTTGATAGGGAAACAACTGCTTGGTTTTTAGATGCTTATTGCTACTCCAGCTGGCAGAAACAGATTTCCTGATGATGAGTGCCTATCATCAAGGCCACCTACCCGATCAGCATTGGAGTAGCCAATCAGTGGACCAGATTCATTCTGATATCTTCATCCAAGGTTGACAGATCCCTTTGAATCCCTTCTCACCTGCCACAGAGCCATCGAGAAGTCTGTCTCAATGAAGATCACTCAGAAATTCTATTTGAGAAGTTATAGGGCTTGAATCACTTGAACCAAAAAGCCATCACTCCACATTGGACAGTTTCATTAACCTAATGGTATCAGTTATCGATATGTTTCATCCTTGCATCAGATCGACGGTCGTGCCGCTCGGGCAAGAGCCCGACCACTTTTTTAATACCTCAAATTAATGAGTAGTGTGGTGCCTAGTATCCTCTGATAGTTCGATAAGGTTGACTGCCACCAGTTCCACTGACAGGCCTTGCTATAGTGTCCCACAGTTGGTCAATTAATAATGGTTAAAGTTATATTAAGAGACATGCAGTAACACAAACAGGCTCAGTTGGTCAAATGGACTAAGAATCTACAGTGCTCAGTGACTATATAGGAGTAGGTAGATGAGGGGTAGAGGGGCCCCCCCACCTTTACACAAAGACAGTGAACAATGAGTCCAGCTCAGCTGGTAATCCCAGAAGTATCAATTACTACTACAATGTGGCATGACTATGAATATAATTAGTGTGTGAGTTTGTAAATGCTGGGTTGGCCTATTCCGGCCCCACATCTCCCCCCGCAAGCTCAGCCCCACCCCTGAAGGGGCTGGGCTTCTCTAATAGAGGGGCCGAGACGTTCATAACTTCAAACGTGTTGTCCGATCCATCTTCATCTTCTCCCTCAGAGTTATTGTAGTCATCCCATGATTGGCGAGATAAACCATCTGCGTCAAGGTTCTCTTTTCCCGGCTTGTACAGCACAGTGAACTTGTATGGTTGGAGTGACAATGCAAACCCACGGAGTCTTTTATTAAGTTTTGGTGACGTCATGAGATGGCACAGAGCTTTGTGGTCAGTAAAGATACAGAATTCTTGTCCATACAAATAGTGGCTCCAGTGACGAACTGCTTCCAGTAACCCCAATGCCTCCAACTCCGTTGCCGAATATCTTGATTCTGCTCCTCTCAATTGTCTGGAATAAAATGCTACTGGTATATCTTTTCCCTCACGTCTCACTAGCAGGGTGGCTCCAAGTCCTCTGTGGCTGGCATCTATGTGAACAACAAAATCGTCGGCCTCTGCCGGTACACATAAAACAACATTATTGCACAAAGAATTACATAAATACCTGAAAGCTTCCTCCATGGGTTTTGTCCAGCAGACCAGCCTTGGAGCCCTTGGGGAGGTTGACGGAGTGAGGTATGATGAGTGTTTGGCAAAATCTTTGATGAATTTGCGATAAAACCCTACAGTTCCTAAAAAGGCTCTTAAATCTTTAATAGTTTTGGGTTTTCTGTAGTTTTTCAATGCCGTAATTCTATCCTGAGGAACTGCCACTCTCCCATTCCCAATGAGGTGACCAAGATAAACCAAATATTTCCTAGCCCAGCTACATTTCTCAGGTCTAGCTGTTAAGCCTGCCTTTCTAAGAGCTATGAGTACTTTCCTCACATCAGATAAGTGCTGGCTAGGATCTTCTGAATAAACTAGTATGTCATCAATATATGTGTGACAGCAATCCATGCATTCCTTAAGTGCTAACTCCATGGTGGCCTGAAAATGGGCTGGAGCATTTTTTAGTCCAAAAGGTAAACGCTTAAAACGATATTTTCCATATGGGCTACAAAATGTTGTAACATCTCTGCTTGTTTCATCCACTACCAGCTGGTAAAATCCTTTGGCCAAATCAATCTTGGAGAGAACCTTTGCATTACCTGCTCTCTCCAATATATCTTCTAACTGTGGCATTAAGTATGGAACAGACTGTGTGACCTGATTAACCTTACGGAAGTCAACACATAAACGGATCTTTCCATTGGGTTTGACAATGGGGACTAGTGGGCTTGCCCATGGGGCAGAGCTTTCTTCAATGATACCTTCCTGTAACAAAGTTTTTATTTCTTCCTGCACCCCATCCTTTACCTTATTAGGGATTCTGTAGGGGTTCTGGGCTATTGGCGTAACATCTTCCATTACTTCAACGTTCACTTTAGCTAGTCCACAGTTTCCTGGTTTCCCGGACAACACATCATTGAATTCCCTCAACAAGTTTCCTAAATCACCCTCATTAACTTCTGCACATTTAGTGTCTCCTAGCACAACACCACTCTCAAATAAGTCACCTTCCTCTGCATAAACTGTAACTTTCCCCACAAACTCTTCCCTTTCAACATACAGTTTTGCATTGTTCACATGAATCACTTTAGTTCTCTGCTTTTCTCCTTCTTCTCTGACTTTGTAGTTGACTGGCCCTAGCCTCTCTAACACCTCATATGGACCCTCCCAAGAGTCCTGTAACTATGCTATCATACCTGGTATCCTACATAAAATTCTATTCCCTACTTCAAAAGTTCTCACTATTTTCCCTCTGTTGTAAGCTTCTTCTCTTTTCTCTCTCTCTTTCAACCCAATATCAGTTGCTGAATCCCAAAGCATTTCCAATCGTTCCCGCAAACTGTCCACCCACTCACCTAATTCCATGCCCCCACAACTATCATCTACCCATCCATCATATAACAGGTCCAAGGGTGTTCGAATGTTATGACCCAAGACCAACTCAGCTGGTGAAAACCCTGTATCTCTGTTCGGGCAAACTCTCAAACACTGCACAGCCAAGGGTAAGAAGGATTCCCAGTCTAACCCTCTTGTGTTGGCCTTACTTAAGAGAGACTCAAGAGTACCATGTAATCTCTCAATACACCCATTAGTTTGAGGGTGGTATGGGGTTGTGCATGACAGTTCAATGTGGTAAATCTCAGCAAGTGCTTTCATGACTTTCCCCGTAAATTGAGTACCCTGATCAGTAAGGATTTTCAATGGTAAGCCCGGAACAACTGAAATTTGAGCTCCCGTATCTAAGATCACAGTCACTTCCTTCCCATTAACAGCTGCTTCAACCACATTGTTATGTTCATCTAGTACCACAACATTTGCTTTCTTGTCTCCCCTGCTATTTTTCATCACTAGTTGATTATTGTTTTTTGGCTGATCATCCTTCATATTTTTAGGACATTCAGGAATTTTGTGACCTAACTGACCACAAGTAAAGCATTTGGGCTGGGTGTAGGAAGTGTACCCTGGGTATGGCCTTTGTTGTGGGAATCGTGATCTACAATCTATTGCTCTGTGACCTTGACGGTTACATTTAAAACAGGTTATTTGAGCAGGGTGAGGGTTGGTGTAATGTCTATATCCACTGTTGCTGGTCGCAAAGTGTTTGGAATTACTCAAATCTTTCTTATGGCCCAACTTTTTCCCATCCATAATCGTATCAATTGCATCCCCAGCTTCGATCAGATCCTGCTTGCACTTAATCATCTTGCTATCTAGGACTGCTTGTTCTGTTTCACTGAGGACCTGTCTGAGTAAGGCTTTCATGATCTCTATTATACAGTCATACACACTCTCACATCCAGAAAACAGTCTTTCCAACAACAAGGTACCCGACCATACAACTTTCCGCACAGACTTCCCAGATGCATCCTTCACCCATGAGTTAAAGAGTTTGGAACCAGTGCTAGCCTTTGACATGCCAACATTGTTATAAAGTCTGTTTTTTATGTCCAGGTAAGTGGTTGTTGGATTCTGTAAGAGATCCAGCACAATATTTTTGCACTTAGGTGTTATCTTGGCTAAAAGAATAGCTTTCCACTCATCTAATTAGACTCCAGCATTAGCAAGTTCTGCTTCTAAGCTATTGAGAAAAATTTCTATCTCAGTTCCATCTCGATACATTGCTATTTTCTCCACAAGTTTGTCTTTTTTAGCTGCTTCCCTTAACCTATCGTCTCTTTCATTCCGCTCCCTTTCTAGTGCCTCTCTTTCTTCTCTAGCTCTAGTTTGCTCTTGTGCTAATTGCTCCTCCCATTTTTTCTGTTCTCGCTCTCTGGTAACTAATTCCACTTCTCTCTCTTTCCTTTCTTGTTCTCTTCTCTGTTTTTCTAATTCCCGATCCTTAACTTGCTCTGTCAACAGACTAGTCATTAGTTCCAACATCTTATTCAACGTGTCTGGAGGGTCCCCTTTCTCAGATCCTTTTTTAGTAGCCATTCCAGTAATTCCACTAGCACACTCACTAGATTCTGTATCCCTTCTATCCTCCACAACAGCAACAATACTTCCCAAACTACGTGTACTACTCTCCAAAGTCACACAAGAACTTCCACACCTATCTCCCGACAAATCTACGAAACCCTGTAATTGCTCAACACTCTGGAATTCCCCACCTTGGCTTTCTTCTTTTCTCTGTGACTGCTGTCCTTTTTCTGTCTTTTTGGTGTTCCTTGTCTCCCTCCCCACAGGCATCCGCAACTGGCTGCAAGACAGCTCCCTGAAGGTGATCTACAAAAATAGAAGAGGTGAAAACAAAAAGGAAAGAGGCAAAGTAAAATGATATATGAAAAAATAGGGAGAACACAAAACAATGTTTAAGTGTAGCAATGTTTAGTTCCTTCGCTTGACTTGAATCTTTTTCAATGGCTGGCTCGTTTCCTCCACCGCTGCTACCAAGTGTGGTGCCTAGTATCCTCTGATAGTTCGATAAGGTTGACTGCCACCAGTTCCACTGACAGGCCTTGCTATAGTGTCCCACAGTTGGTCAATTAATAATGGTTAAAGTTATATTAAGAGACATGCAGTAACACAAACAGGCTCAGTTGGTCAAATGGACTAAGAATCTACAGTGCTCAGTGACTATATAGGAGTAGGTAGATGAGGGGTAGAGGGGGCCCCCCACCTTGACACAAAGACAGTGAACAATGAGTCCAGCTCAGCTGGTAATCCCAGAAGTATCAATTACTACTACAATGTGGCATGACTATGAATATAATTAGTGTGTGAGTTTGTAAATGCTGGGTTGGCCTATTCCGGCCCCACAAGTAGGCATGGCAACATCAATATTCTCGAATTCTTATTTTATGATGTTATGACTAGGTATTGCTATAATTATATTATATGTGACACTTTCTAGCTCTCAGCAAGAGTGAGGCACATTAATAGAATCACAACTATGAGAATCCAGCTGTTCGGAAGTGTAAAAGCTTCGAACCAAATGTGAATTCATAGGTAATGAAATCCTTACACTGCAGTGCTACCTGAACTTCTATGGCCATTTTATATTTCACTCCCAGTAGCGTTGCTAGATAGATAACGCAATAAGGTGTCACTCTTGGCTAGACATCTTCCATGTACAACAAAGAAAATTTAATTCTCAATGAAGCCCAACTAAACTTTATAAGAACTCAGATTATGTTTTCATTAAGTGTACTTTTATTTTGTTGCTGTCTCTTGCTTTTGGATGTGACACAAAGATATTCACAATATTTTGAGGTTAATTTATTCAATGCTTAGCATCAGAAAATATTAACAGTCACAAGATGGAAAGATGAAGACTTTATATAACTTTGCTATCTTATGATCTCCATCTTGTAGTCCCTTGTAGTATCTCTTCTGTAAGAAATTATAATAATATAAGGTTTGACTACAAGAGACTATAATTAGAAGTTACACAGACTGATAAGATCTATAGGAGATTGTAAGAGATCATCAAAGAGCATTCAAAAGAATACTGTAAGAAGTTGTAAGAGACAACAAATGGTGAAGTATTACACGCTACAAGAGGCTATGGTAGAGTTCTTAGCGGCTGTTAGAAACCAAAGAGACTGACTGAAAGAGGTGCAAGAGACACTATGAAGCTATTGTAGTAGGGCATTTTTTGCAATTTATACTGATTACAACTTACACACAGAAGCATCCTACTTCAATGCCAGGTATTTAATTTATTAAAAAATTGAAGATGAAGTTTTACGGACATAATTAGTCCGTGTAGCTGTGGTTTCTATTATCAGAGCCGCCTAACTAGTGTGAATTTGTATCATGTGTATTAAAAAAAAACTATTTATTCATTTAACTGCAGACTATCGATTGGTAAAACCAAGTAAAAACATCATGAAACAATAATTTAATCACAGTTAACTCAAATGGGGTATGTGAGCAGAGCACCCATACACCCACCCCACCCTGCCCTCATGCCTGATCAGTTGTGTATGTTATCTGGAGAATGTATTACAGTTTTTCATCATCAAACCCATGCCAAGTTTTAAGTAGACTATTTTAAGTTGTCAGCCCCCCCCCCCCCCCCCCCCCCCCCATCCCCCAACTAAAATCATCTTGTTACGCCAGTGTATTGATATCTAGGGCTGTAATTTAAATTTATGTTTAATTTGTGATGTCAAGATGCTTAATCCTTTAGGTCATCCTTCAGAGAGGGACACTATATGTAGTATCCCTGCCTTGAGGGCAGGGATACTGTATGTAATGCCCCTTTAATTGCAACATTCATTTTATTCTAAATTAGTTAGGTAAGTAGCCATTGTGAACTATCTCATCGTTTAGGTCTCTGGAGCCTTTAAGCATTGTCCTCACTGCACTCGATCAGGACACTACAACCTAGGGATTTTGGGACTCTAAAAAAAAAAGTCCCTCAAAGGCAGCACCTCACTATTATTGAATATATTTTTGTTGCCGTTTTTAGTTAATATCTGAAGATGGCGAAGCAAGCAGACAGTACAGAAGAAATTGAAATTCATCCAATTTGGGTAGCAGATGGAGATTGCATTGCTATCAAAATTAAATCCAAAGGTAAGTTCTTAGTGATTATATATGTGAGCCACTAGTTGGAGTATTTACTATAGTGTATAGATGATTCTATTTTCATTAGCATGGTCTAACTGAAATTTAAATTTGAATGCTAACTGCTAATAATATTTATTTGGTAGTTAAACATTTTTAATTAATTTGTGCTATTCTTTAGCAACACACAACACTTTTTACACACAATTACATACTTGTGCATTGGATATACCAGCATAACACTTATATTGTATTCTCTTTGTGACTTGACTATTGGACAATGGATTTTCAAGGGGTAAACTATTAAATTTTCTCGGATGATATGGGTACAGATAGCTAAACTAAAGGATTCTGAAAGCTGCCTTCCCAAAGTTTGTTCCATTTAAAATGCTCTATTGTACCAGAGCTCTGGTAAATGTTGTATTTTGCTAGTGACTTGACTATTGGACAATTGATTTCAAGTAAGAACAATTCTATTATACAAGGTGTATAGCTATTAATGACAAACAGCACATCAACCGAGAAAACTTACCATCGCTCTCCGCTAAGTTGTAAGACCTAACTGTGGACCTCTCTTCATTTCTGTCTCCGCAGCTCTTTGATATTTTTTTACCCCTCAGCGCACATGCACAAGAGGGTTACAATAGTCTGTTTGTCATTTATTTATTTATTCATTCATTCATTCATTCTGTCTGTCACTCTGTCAACAGCTGATCTCGAAGATGGTGGACTTTTATGCCTTGAGAGAAGAGGAACTCGGACTAGATGTCCCTTTAATTTGCCACTTCTTAAATATTGAGAAAACGAGAGAAACGGCAGACACTACAACGAGTGGTATTATACGGCCACGCCCATTCATTTGTTTACCTGCTATTTAGAATCACGTGCACTCACATGAGCATACAAATGTTACTGTGCCTATTATAGTTCAGATTTGTTACTTGCGTTCTACAGTTTTAGTGCTATCCACTCTTTTGTCTGGTGTTGGGAAGTCTATGCTGCTAGAAGTGTGCTTCTTCATCAGCTCGTTTGCTATCTGTGTGCATGTCAGAAAGTCCAAATGCTCCCGTGTTTTTTTCTTCTTCTACCAAGCCAAGGTTATTACTATACCCAAAGAATGCCATGAAGTCCTGAGAGGGTTGTAAACTAGAAAGTGTGGATCAGTCCCAGGAGCGTAGAATGACTGATTCTAAACCTCATGCCCTTAAAAAGCCTCTTGAAACTCCTGAAGAATCCTATAGATGTACAGGCCAATGTTAAATGAGTTGAAATTTACATTGTTATAAGCTAATAATTTAAGACCTTTGCTTTTCATAGTAGTCACTTGGGTTGACCATGCAGTGCATTTTCCTGTCCCTAACCCCTCAATTAGTGTTAACTTTGAGGATGCCGTATCATTCATAGCACTCGCGGTATCTTTAGGCAAAGCAGCGGGTTGCTATTTTAATCATGTTACTCATGCCATTAATCCCAAATAGCACTGCTAACCATGCTATTTATTACTCATTCTAGCAAAAACAGTCTATGGGAGTAGAAAGCACCACAGCTTTCATACTTCACACGCACCCAAATTTTTATTTCAGATAAGGTAAACTTAATGCAAGTTTTCTTGATGTAATTCTTCATGTAAGCCCAATCCATTTCAATGTACAGCAGGGAGGTGAACAACTTCATGGCTGGCAGATTTGGCAACATGATTAATAACTTATTCTAGAAGAATTGGTCAACAACTTTTGAATGTCCCAAATCTTTTTTTGACATTTTTTTCAGAATAGGCCATTTTTTTCTCTTTGAACCAGTACACCAGTGCTCGAAGCAATCATCAGTTATCTCATCATGACAGTCACCTACATTAGTACATAGTAGTATGGACCACAATTCCTAACACAGATTCATTTACCTGTCTTCTTCCCAAATTTGAACACTAGAGCACAGTTTGGCACCCACCCAGTTTCTGATACAGCATGAAGAATAATTAATTTAGAGCCTAATCACAATACCCAAAACAGCAACACTTCTTTCTATAATACTGCCATTTTTTCCAGCCCAGTTTACCAGAAGGACGATGAACACCATCAATAGTACCACCAGTCACTGTGTCATTTTCCAGCCATTATCTTTGCCATCTTGTGCATTTGCCCAGGTTTCATCAAGATAGATGACAGAATGCTTTTCTTCTTGTTTTGTCCCTTTCCTCTTGTCTTGCTCAATCACAGAGGCTGCTCATATAACGTCTAAACGTCAAATCATTACAAGAATGCATAATTAATATTTTAGTGATCTATTTGATCTCAATAATATGTAGTTACATTGATTAAAGGAGACTGTTAGAGAAATGAGTTTTTTTGAAAATGTAATAAAGGAAAGTGAAAAGAGAATAATTAAATTTAAGGCGAGCAAAATGTATTTGCTGAAACAATGTAAGCATTAATTTTACCATGAATTACCTCTTGGCATTGTCTTGCCCACCATAAACTACTTGTCTTCTAGAAGAATTTCATGAATGGTGTCCAGAATGAAATGTTTTTATTGTTCATGCAACCGATGAACTGTATGATGAATAGCATCTCTATTGAAGTCATCTACCAATATTCTCTGCCTGGTGTGATGATAGTGTGTTTTGGCGATGCATAAGTTTTGGTGTGACTACAGCCTTGTTAGATATTATGTGGTGCACAGTTTGGTGTGACTACAGCCTTGTCAGATATTATGTGGTGCACAGTTTGGTGTGACTAGCAGCCTCGTCAGATATTATGTGGTGCACAGTTTGGTGTGACTAGCAGCCTTGTCAGATATTATGTGGTGCACAGTTTGGTGTGACTAGCAGCCTTGTCAGATATTATGTGGTGCACAGTTTGGTGTGATTAGCAGCCTTGTCAGATATTATGCGGCGCACAGTTCGTACTGGTATGCCTGAAATATAATAAATTCAACTTTAACTTAAGAATCACAATTAACTATAGAACTTTGCCATGGGTCTTACACATTTTGCCCTTATAGCAAAAACGTGTGTTTGTGTTTTTAAAACTATTACGAGGTTGAAATGTCGACTATGACTATAATATTACTTAAAAGTTAAAAGTGAATTATTGATGATAAGAACTCTTCATGGCTCTAGTTCCTGAAAGAATTTCATTTGTTTTGGCATGGCTGCTTGCATCAAGGAGTGCATTGAGGAGTTCATAACCACATGGCTAAATCTAGAGGCTGCAGGCTGTATTTTGCAGCGACAGCCAATTTGCATACATGTATTTCTCTAAACCACATGAGATGAGGAGATAAATATTTGTTGTATGTAGTCAACAGATCTTGTAAGAGATGTGGCCATTACTACTAGTGCCACCATTTCATTAATATCACACAGAACTTAGATGGTTAGTTTAGTTTGAGTTCACTTTTAGTGCTGGACACTACATAAGACCATTAGCTAGTATATTTCAAACTTGACACTCTGGCGTACCCAAGATTAAAATTAATTTTATTTCACAGATACAAAGAGAAACTTTCTTGTTGATGGTGGGAAAGCGAAATATTTTGCTAATTTGCTACAATATCTAAAGCATCATTGTTCACTTCCTAAAAAAAATGGTGTGAATCGTTTTGGTCTCGATGGTATCGTAGTGACACACACTGATGCAGACCACATAGACGGCATAAAAAAGTTGATTAATGATTTTCCTCCAAATGAAGACGTAGATTCTACTTTTGAGTTTGTCTTTCATGGCCCTCTTCTAGTCTCTGCTAAACAGAGCGAGCTGAAGTTTCTAAATTCAAAACAGATTGAAAAGACAGAAGTAAAGCCCTCGGAATCCAAAATGGCCACTGATTTGGATTTTGGAGAAAATTTTACTTTCAGTTTTGGTGAAGAGCTTAAAGCTTTTAAATTCACTTGGAAAAAATCCACTGAAAATTCTAGTACAGTGCGACAATCTTTATTGCCACAAACAGGAATCTTGCTGGATGCTGATGCCTTTAAGGGACCTAAAAGACGCTCATCCAAGTGTATAGTTGATGATTCCACACCCAACACAAATAGTATTATTACTGCATGGAGAAGTAAAAATGCAGAGAAACTGTCTTTTTTTCTAACAGGAGACACCATTGGATATCGAGTACTAAATACTCTCAACTTACTTAAAGCACCTGCTTCCAAATCTTTACCAAGTGTCAAGTTTTTTCAAGTGCCTCATCATGGCAGCATTAAAAACAATTTACCCTTGCTCCAAAACATCAGTCCCAATAATGACATTACAAAAGCTTGCAATGGCATGATAAAATTAAATATAATTCTGACATGCTCACTGACAAATAAGAACGCAAACAAGTTTACTAATTCCAAGATGCTAGCTGTTTTAAAGCGATTTGTTCACAATAAGCAGTTCGTTCGCGATAATGTTGATTCACATATTAAAACTGCTGTAACTTTTTTGGGGAACAATTTGTCACAATTCTTTGGTAACACATTAGTTACAGTCTTGGATAAAAAGAAGTCTATCAAGCCAGAAGAAGGCCCCAATTCTTTGATTATTTACAATCAAACTGTTGAAGGAATAGATACTATAAACAAAAACCTAAAAGAGTATGTGGCTAATCCTTCTGACCCTAAGGCGGGCTCTATTTTTAACATACCACAGTTAAATGAAGAACATTTCAAAGATTATGATAAGCTAGCTTCAGAAGTACTGAATGCAATAAATAAAGACAAAAGTATTGCCAGTGGTGATAAAGAGAAAGCCAAAGAAGTATGTGATGTATTAGCAGCCATCCCAAATATTTTTGTTGATTATTTGGAAGCCAAGTATATTTCCATGCTTTATAGCCAGTTTTCTGCAGATATTTACTACATATCTTCATCCACTAAGCATGGACATCCTAGCTCCTCTGTCTTATCTGCGATAATTAGTGCTGCTATACAAGACAAACGGCACTGCACTCTTTTGCTCTCGTCAGGATATGCACTGCCAGACAGAAGTGATACTTTACCATATTATAGTGACTGGAACCACTTAGTAACAGTGCGCTATTTTATACTGCCTCATATAAGTGTTAATCTACAAGATTTCAACTTTATTAATACAGAGGTATTTCATCCAGACCACGACTATGGAAATGACTTTAAAGAACTAGAGAATGCATTACGTAATGCCACTGATTTCGAGTCACCTGACAAAACAGTACAAATTATTGCACAAGGCAGTGACAAAAAACAGTATTATATTACATTAGCTGAAACTACTAACGAAACCTTCTTCAAGTCTGTTGAACAAAAAGGTAAGGTGACAGTAAAAGGTAAGGTGACGGTAGCGACAGATGGTTCATACCTCTACACTTTTTCAGTTGAGTTAGTGGATAAACTATTGACCAAGAGTGCCAATTTAGAATATAAACTTATTTCAGGCCAAAAACTTAGTCAAGAGTTTTATTTGTATGAGTTTGAAAAAAAAAAGAAAATGTACTGGTGCCTTCCAAAAGAAGGTACAGGAAAATTACAGAAGAATGAGTCAAAAAATACTACGTTTAAGTTTGTGCCAACTAAACGTCCAAGGAATGAATTTATGGAACAATTCAAAAATTCTTCATTATACTTGAGCTTGGGGACCAGTTTATCACAGAAGCACAGTTCAGATTCAAAGTCAATGTCACTGAAAGATTACTTTGAAGTTATCGATATTCCATATCCATCAAAAGGTTGTAAAGTTCTTACTTTGCTAAATCACCTCCTTGGAAAGGCTATTACCATGCAGACAAAGTCGCTGACAGGACCAAGCAAAGTGATTAGCAGTGTACTTGACTTTCTGGTTAGTGATGATGAGTCCAAAATCACTCTGAGTCCCCATGACAACACAGTTGTTTCAGCCAACATACAGATTATCATTCCACATAAACCAGTTTTCAAGCTTTTGAATTCTCCTGTAAGCAGTGTTGAAATTTTAGTGACCCAACCTCATACATTAAATCTTTCGCTGAAGATGGTTGTAAAGTGGGTGGAGGGTGATGAAGTAACTTTTGATCCAATTGAAAGGCTAAATTTACGTGAACAAGGTCAATATTTATCAGAATTCTTGAAATCTATTAAGTTTCCAAATGCAATAGATTCAGTCACCTTTGGAGATATGGCTATGCTGTTTAGTGGTTCCTACTTCAATGGAATTGCCATGTTTACATCACTGCCTCTGTCTTTAGCAAAATCAGTAGCAGTCTGGAAGGTGAACAATGCAAGAAGTGATGTGAGGTCAGTGCCATTGGCGAATGGCCCGTATGTTGTAAGTGCAAATATTTATGCTGAGATACCTGAAATAAAGAGTGATAAATCATCTGTTTCATTTGGGGCTTTTACTTTTAATGTACAAGAAATCTGTTTGGCATACCTGTCTAGTCAGAGTTACAGCATAACAGGAAAAGGAGAATTGAAGTTAGCACAATCCAAAGTGTCAATTCAATTTACTACCAAATCAGCAGTAAAAAACCAAACAACACCAGAAATAACATTTCACTTTGACATACATACAAAACTAGATGATATTATCAGTTTTTTGGATTTGAACTCTGACTTCAAAGATTTTTACATTCCTCTTATTAAAAAATCACTCCAAAAAATTGGCATTTTTAATTGTGGTTTTACATTGAAGCAAGGGGTCACGGTATCTGCTAGTAACTATTATGTTTCCTCTATTTACTTGAAGTCTGTAATTTCTGACTTGAATACACTTCTCCCGAGTGGCATTGTTAACAAGGAGTCAATCTTGAGTTGTTCGGTTTTTATTTTGGCACCCAAGCATGGCCATCCAAGTATAGGATTTGAGTGTGAATTTAAGCCTTTTTTTCAAGGCCATCCTTCCATTGATTTTCCTTGTAAGGCATCCATTTTACCAGTCTCAGCTTCTTCACAATCTAGCACAACTGGATACAACTGCTTCCTGGAGTTTTCAACAGCAATTTACCGCGACAAAGGTCAGTATATAGGCTATGCCACAATATCAGGCATGATGTCTGCACTTGGGTTTAACAGCACTGCTAAATTTTATGAATCAATACCTGTACTAAAATCACTACTGCAGAGCATTTCGCTGAAGAATGCTAAAATCACATTCAACACTGCAAGCAAACAAATTTTAGAATTTGGTGCACAATTGGTGATTCCCAAGTGGACTTTAATTGGTGGCTTATCTTTGCAGCAGTTGGAGTTAAATCTTGCGTTTTCTCCTCATTCAGGGTGGCAAGCATCTATTGAAAGTGAGGTACAATTAAATGAACTGTATTTTGTTAAGGTGGCATTTACCCTTCCAACAGCACAAGGACCTGGGGAATTATCTTTTGTTAACAAATTTCAAGAATTAACAATCTCAAAGTTTCTTGAAGTGCTAAATATTCCATCAAGCATTTCCACCGGAGTTCCCATTCTGGGAGAATCAAAGCTTTGGAACAGCATACTCAGTACAACTTTCAAAGAAGTAACGATAGGTCTTCAATCGGTCAGTGAAAATGTCAGTGTTTATGGCATTAAGTTTGAGATCTATCTGGAAACATTAGATCTCATGCTATTTAAGGTTCAAGGAGTTACACTAGTGATAACCTATAATGAAGGATTGGGTGTCTCTTTTCAAGTAAGTGGCTTCATTAACAGCTCTATTTACGTGGATGTCAGTTACAACTCCAATACGAAGATATTTACTGGAAATTTGGAAGTTACTTTTAAGCATTCTGCCTCTGTAGAAGACGTAGCCAATATCTTTCTTGGGACTAATGCTACAAAAAAATTGAATGAAGCTTTCAAAATGATTTCTGAGCAGTCATCCGCTAATGTCTCCTTTAGTTTGTCCTTTGACAGCACCAACAAAAAAATTATTCTTCAAAATTGTACCATAAACATTCACAAAGATTTTAAACAGTCATTTGGTAATGCCATAGTAGGAAGTCTATTTTTCCAGTACAATAGAGTCCAGGAAGTATCTGAAATTCAAGTTGTAGGTTCACTCCTACACAACAACAAAGACTTCGGCTTGCAAGTTAACTTTGATTGCACTCTCAATTCTAAAGAGAAAACCGCCATAAAAGCAACCATTTCTCCAGTTCCAGGGAAAAACGTGAGTCTGTTGTCTTTCCTTGGTTTATTTTCAGTGGACACACCCCAACTCCCGCAATCACCATCATCGTCATCATCATCATCTTCAAAAACATATTTAGATTTAGAACTGAAATCAGGATCTATCACATTCTTTACTTCTCCAAATAAATTGAAAAATTTTGAAGTTACCACAGCAATTAGTTCCTCAGGAAAGTTTGTGGTACTACAAGATCCAGACATTGAAATACAGGAGGTATGCCTTAAGGTTACTTATGATGAGGAAGATGGCTGCGACGCTAGACTTTATGGAAACCTTTCTTTGGGAGGTGTGGTGCTTACTCTAGCTGGAAGGAAATCCAAAGATATTACAGAATTTTCTCTGGTGATTTCTGATAGCAGTCAAGATTTTAAAAACTTGGTACAAGCAAGTGAGCCTTTGCTACCATCAAGTTTTCCGGAGGTAGCCATTCCATCTGACACAGGGCTCCCCAATGAAGTTCCTGGACATTTTAATGCAATGAAATTGTCCATTACAGATAGCAGTAAAATACTTGAAGCTGAAATGTCAATAACTCTCAAAGAATGGAACATTCAACTACCATTTGTTCTTTTTGGAGTTGGAAAGATTCAAGCACATATAAAATGGGAAACTTTTCAAACAAAAGTAAATCCATCGGAACAAAAATCAGAAAAGAAACATTCTTCCAGCCATTCCTTTGACCTTAGTGGCTCGTTCACATTTGATTCAGTACCAGTTGATGTCAAACTTAGTTTGTGCACGGGAAAAGATACTGTATGTTATGCTAGCATTAATAATGCCTCACATCTTAGCCTTGAAAATATCTTAGATAAAACATTTGACTTTCGCAGCGAGAAACACATTTCTTATCCCAGTCTCCTTCCAAGTGACGTAAGTCCAATTAGTTTCTCATCGGCCTTCCTGCAACTGAACTTAACAAAGAAAGTGTTACTACTTTTTGGAAATGCATCAAAATTAGGATCTTGTTTGTTGTTTGCAGGAAGTGTGTCCACTGAAAGCAGAGGCTATGCTGTAACTTTAGCTCTCTCTGAATTGCCTGCAATATTCCCAGCTTTGACTGGCATTGATATGGGCATTTCTCTTAAGAAACTGAATGTAGCTATACTGAACACAGGAAAATTGGAGTCGAGTGTTCTAATAGCTGCACTTGAATCAGCCGAGAAAAGCATACTTCCTAGTGACTATAAAAGCAAGCTTCCGTTTAGCGATATCGCTAATACTTCTGAGATTCAGTTTCCTGTAAGCAATGGAATTTCACTGTACTGTGAGCTTGATGTCTCAAGTAGCACAAATTCACTCTTCAAAAATTTTATTACAATAAAATCCAACGACAAAAATAACAAAATTTTCATTTTTGCTCAGTTCCAACACAATAAACCTGTTCTTAAAGCCAATTTTCTGGCCAACTTACCTTCCATTGACTTTATAGGAACTCTACTGTTCAACAGTGTGCAGATGACATTTTCATATGATTTGGTAAAAGAAAAGTCTGGTAAAGCACACAAACAAAGTTACACTTTGACACTTAGTGGAGATATGGTAGTGAAGGCATTTTCTTCAGCTAGTTTTCATGGAACATTGAGCATCTCAGAAAAAGTAGCTCAATTTACAGTGTCAGGCAAAGAAAAAACAGAATCTATCAAAGATCCGTTTGGAATGTTTGGAATTGAATTGAAATCTCCCATCTTTTCAGCCACTTATTCCTTCGATCAGCAGAGCAAATTTTCTTCAAAATACAATTTTAATTTTTCAGTAGATTTTTATTCCCACCCAACTACCTCATCCAGCAAGACAAAAAATGAGCCCTCTCTTGTACTAGATGGCGAGTGTGCCTGGGTGGACAACAAGCCATCTTTAATTCTAATTCAATTAAAGGCAGAGCCACTAACACTTTCGCAGCTAGTATCGACCATTTTTAATGTAGATTGGGACTCACAGTACTTGAATATCGGCTTGTACGGTGGCCAAGTCTATTATGCTCCAGAAAAAGTAACAGTGAATGATGTGGACTATCTCCAAGGTTATCACATATCTTGCAAGACCTTCTTTTTTAAGCAAGATAATGTTATTGACATAGACTTCTCTATAGATAAAACTGGTTTCAGTGCATCTGGATCAGCTGTTAATGCCATTGACCTGGGATTTGCCAAAATTTCAACTAATGCAACGGACAAATCGCACAAGTTTCTGGACAAGGGACCAGTTGTATCTTACAATCATTCTCAAAACTCAACTTCAATTTCACTGCAAATAGGATTGACATTCCTTGATGTGCAAGTAGCAGCTGCTACTTTGAGTTTTGTACCTTCTAAGAGGGCATTTGACTTCACAGTAAAGTATCCTGGTGAAATTCTAGGAGTTACTAATCCATCTATTTCTGGTACTTGGAGCAAAGAAGGGTTTGCCATAACATCTTGGGACATGGGATCTGACATTCCTCAAATGGAAGAGAAACTACTGAAAGAGATGCAATTAGTAGCTAATGTAACAACTAAGAAGGGCTGTGCCGCAATAGCTAACTTTGCATTTCGCCAAGGTCAAATTTTAAAAACTAAATTCTCAACTTCTATGAAGACAGCAAATCGAGAAAATTGGAATACAGATGATCTAATAGCATTTGAAGTAACAGGATCTTATTCTGTGTCGATTGGCGGAGTACCAAAGATTGCTTCTATCACGTTAGCAAATGTTATAATTCACATTAAAAAGGTCAGAGAAATGACAATTTCTAATGTAGTTTTATCTATCATAGAAGGAGTGGCTAATTCGGTAGCTACTCAAATCATTGAAAATCCGCAGTACTTAGCTACCATAATCTCAGCATTGGCTTTCAATGAACTTATAAAACAAGGAAAAGACAAAGTCATTGGCTCTTTAATATGTCGGGGCTTAACAAAAGAAGAAATACAGGAAGCAGGACCAGAAGCAGAGCAAGAACAAAACGCACAGTCTGATAATGCAGAGTCAGAGGCCTCAGATGCTGAAAGTAATTTTGAAGCACCCGATGCACCACCTGCAACTGTACTAGAAGCAGCTGGAGCATTTTCTGAAGCAATTGGTGCTTTTGCTGGAGTAGTTGGGGCTCTGGCAGGAATTTTGAGCTTCTTTGGCATAGAATCGGCTGCATACAAGCGTAAGAAGGCAAAACTGGAAGCATATAGGAATAGGTTGAGAGATGGTATAGATAAATATTTAAAAGTTGAAAATATTCATCCAAGTGTTAGTGGAAATAAAATTGATGTATCTTGGAGTCTACCAACTACATTACCAGGCACTTATTTTCAAACTAAAATTTCACTTAAGGTGGACGATAAATGGCAAGATTTTACAGGTCCAGTGGATTTGACACACTGGAGCCTACAGAATAAAGAGGTTGAATTAGCTACAGTCATTAACATCGAGATTACAGCCTGTGTGCAGGTAAAATCTGAAACCTTCAGCAGAACTACATCTGGAGAGCCTATTCAAAAGAAGGGCCATTTACCAGCTCCAGACAGTGTAATTTTAAGCAACAAAATAGAAGACCAATCTCTTGAAGTTGTTGTAAAGGGTGTTGTAGAGGAAGCCGAAGAAATTGTAGCAAATTTGATGGGTCACAATGAAAATGGTACTGACCATGGCATCACATTGGATACAAAAGCAAGAACATCTCCAAATGTAGCCCTTTTATTTCCATACAACTCTTATTCACGGTTTATTGGGTCTGGTTTCAAAGTCACAGTTTTTTGTACCAGTACAGAATATGAAAGCAGTTCTTCCATTACCTCTTCACTTCTTCCTCAGCTTCCAAGTCCAATAAAAATTGGCTTCACTCTTCCACATTTTGAGGAATCTAATCCTTCGATTAAGTTGCAATCTTTTCTCCCACAACAAGTCTCTCTCTCAGAAACTAGTACTCAGTTTCAAATTAACGTGGGAACTCAGTGTATTCTCCACACTATAAAAGAAAATACTTCCAATTCTTTCACTACTGGCGTATTTTCTTTAGCTACTTTTGCCCAAAGTATTGCCCACGAAGGAAGCACAACTGAGTACAAAGCGTCTTCCAGTTTAATTTCCAAGTCTTCATTATTTGCTGGAAGTTCTTTTAAAGATAGTGCTTCTGCATTTTCCGTGTCAGCTCCGCCTAAAAATGTGGCCGTAAAATATATTGGGAACTCTCAGAACTCACTGACTGCTACATGGTCTAGGATATCACATATTTCTCAATATGAGCTGCAAGTCACTGAAATAATTGATAAAAATATGGACATAGTGCTCTCTGTTTCTGTCAAGAGTGCCGAATTAAGTTCTTCTCAGACTTCCAAAAAACAAGATGAAGTGTACTCCTTTACCAGTGAAGACATGGCTAAGTTACTTCCTGGAAGAACATATACCTTGCAAGTGTATTCGGTCAGTACGTCTCCCACAATGCTTTCTAGCATCAAACCTACCAAATTTCCTCACAATATTCGACATTTAGAAGGAGTCAAGAACTTTTCAGTAACATACGATGTTCAAACTGATTCAGTCAAACCTAAATTTGATGCAGTATCTTCAGCTAGTGCATATATATTAGAAGTGATCGTGCGCTCTGATACTAAGAGTAAAGCTGCCAGTAATTTCACAACACTTGCCTCGTTTACCATTCTATCTGCTGAAGCTAATTCTTACAGTTTGTCTTTAAGTAAGTGTCGAGACAAAATGACAGAGAATAGCTTATACAGCTTTCAGATAGCTGTGGTAGGGTCTGACTATGATGTTCCTTCAGCATATGTAGCATCCAGTACCACATGGTATATTGCTGACTCTCCCGATAATGTCTCTCACTCCTATGCCCCTGGTAGCAATGAGTTAGAGGTTACCTGTGACCCAGTAAAAGGGTTCTCCTCTTATAATATTATAGTTCAAAATGTTGCAACTAAAGTAAACTTTTCTGGAAGTTCTCAAAAAGAAGCCACTAAATGTACTTTTCATGGTGAAAATCTCAAAGGAAGTGAGTTTGTATGCATGGCACAGACTGTCGGCTCTTCCGATACATTCAGCAGCAACTTCAGTTTGAGTGTGACAAAACTGACCAAGCTACAGTCTCTTTCAGTTCATAAAGGTCCACTATACTCAGTTGATTTAAAATCAATGACAGTCTACTTTGACAATGTCAAACATTCTCAATCCTTTAATTTTGAGTACAATATTTGTGATGGCAACTCCACAGAGCCAGTGGATACTCTAAAGAACTACAAACCTCCTCTTTCAAGTGGGCCTATGAAGATCTCTTTTGATATTCCAGATACAGTGACAGCAGGAAAATTACTTGAGTTAAATGGATTTGCCGTTGGTGGTGGTAATTTTATTAACGGTGACGTTACAACATTTAAGAGTCCTGAAATTAGAAAGCTTACTTCTCCTAGTGTTAATTTGAAATATGATATCAAAACTCAAGTATTAGAAAGTGAATGGAAAGAAGTTGTAGATTCTAGTTCTTATGAAGTACAGTGTCACAATATTGGTACTTCCAAGTTAGTGTTTTCTAAAGAAGAAATGCAAACTGCTACTCTACCCATAGAATTATCTAAGATATCAGATCAAGGAAAATCTCAAATGTCACTTCTTGTTATTGCGCACAGTCAACAGGGAAGTGTACCACTTCTTCTGAGCAGCTCATCCCAAAACTTTGCAATAGACACTCTTCTCAGCAATATAAGTATTAGAAGAACCAGTAATTCTATTTTTAAAGTGACATGGAAAGTACAAGAAAGTTGGAAAAAAGATTCCAAAGATATTCAAGTTTTGATTGTATTGGATGAGCACAGTGTTACAGCAACTGGAAGTGAAGGTGTAGCTTCGATGAATTGTGCAGTAATTTCCGACAAGAAGAGAACTGTGAAAATATATTCATGCTTCTTAAGTGGGTCCATTACAATCGGAATACCCACACAACTTTCTGTGCCAGGTAAGGTTTTAAGTCAACAAAACATTATCAACATTTTGAATGTATTGCCATATTAATCATGATTTTTACCTAGTTCAGATATATTACAAGATAGGTAATATATCTATCATTTACTAAGTCCTTAAGCAATGATATTTATATTTAGTTGTACGACTTCAAGGTTTGCATTTTAATATCTCTCAATAAAGTTTAGAACTGAGAAAAATTGCTATTTATAGATTGTTAGTATTGCAAATTATCAATAGCTTAACATATCATCTAATTTTAAAGACAAATTCTAATTCTTTTTTTTTTTAGAAATTGATCCTCTATCAAGAATGGACTACAACTATTTTACACAACACGGGAAATCTACTATTCAACTGAGTGGAAATGTTCCTACCGTTGCTACTGGAGGAAGCAACCAGTATGCAGTGGCTTACACAGCTCTGCCAATACAGATTGGCTGCATCTATGAGTTAGAGGTATTGCAAGCTGGACAATTAGTAAGTTTATTATACCTTCATTTCAAAATGGATATCTTTGAAAGTTTTGAATGTGAAGGACAGGGTTAATTAGTTCTCAATGATGTGGGGAAGAAACAGGATTGGATTCCTTAGTATTCTAATGTATTTCAATTTCAATAATAATACATCAATTATTACTCAATCATAGCAAAGCACATCTTCTCCATAACTCCTCAGACCCTACTATAGGTTTTCGTGTGTGATACTCTCTAAGTTTGTCTTCTTCCCCCCCCCCCCCCCCCCCCCCCCCCCCCCCCCCCCCGATATACAAAAACTCAGCACTGTATTGACATTGTATAAATGACTGCTCTTGTTTAAGAATAGCTGCTATTTTTACATGTCCATAGGGTCTCAATCATTTGTTATTTAAACAATTCCCTCTGTAGTTGAGATCAGGTTTACAATTTTGTACAAAAAGGATTATTACGGTTAAACTGGAACTTAAAATGATACAAACCGATTTCTTACTGTTTGTAATGGGAAGTGTTCACAGTGTACATCTCTTTTCCCATCTTTATCTTGTCCTCACTGATCAGCTGGTCCAAATGACTTGTACTTTTTCTACCTCAGATTTGACATCCTATTTTATCACACAATAACCTAATCCCCTCCTAGTGCACATATTTCACAATAACCTACCACCCCCTCCTAGTGCACATATTTCACAATAACCTACCATCCCCTCCTAGTGCACATGTTTCACAATAACCTACCATCCCCTCCTAGTGCACATATTTCACAATAACCTACCATCCCCTCCTAGTGCACATGTTTCACAATAACCTACCATCCCCTCCTAGTGCACATATTTCACAATAACCTACCATCCCCTCCTAGTGCACATGTTTCACAATAACCTACCATCCCCTCCTAGTGCACATGTTTCACAATAACCTACCATCCCCTCCTAGTGCACATGTTTCACAATAACCTACCATCCCCTCCTAGTGCACATGTTTCACAATAACCTACCATCCCCTCCTAGTGCACATGTTTCACAATAACCTACCATCCCCTCCTAGTGCACATGTTTCACAATAACCTACCATCCCCTCCTAGTGCACATGTTTCACAATAACCTACCATCCCCTCCTAGTGCACATGTTTCACAATAACCTAATCCCCTCCTAGTGCACATGTTTCACAATAACCTAATCCCCTCCTAGTGCACATGTTTCACAATAACCTACCATCCCCTCCTAGTGCACATGTTTCACAATAACCTACCATCCCCTCCTAGTGCACATGTTTCACAATAACCTACCATCCCCTCCTAGTGCACATGTTTCACAATAACCTACCATCCCCTCCTAGTGCACATGTTTCACAATAACCTACCATCCCCTCCTAGTGCACATGTTTCACAATAACCTACCATCCCCTCCTAGTGCACATGTTTCACAATAACCTACCATCCCCTCCTAGTGCACATGTTTCACAATAACCTACCATCCCCTCCTAGTGCACATGTTTCACAATAACCTACCATCCCCTCCTAGTGCACATGTTTCACAATAACCTAATCCCCTCCTAGTGCACATGTTTCACAATAACCTACCATCCCCTCCTAGTGCACATGTTTCACAATAACCTAATCCCCTCCTAGTGCACATGTTTCACAATAACCTACCATCCCCTCCTAGTGCACATGTTTCACAATAACCTACCATCCCCTCCTAGTGCACATGTTTCACAATAACCTACCATCCCCTCCTAGTGCACATGTTTCACAATAACCTACCATACCCTCCTAGTGCAACTGTTCCAATAACCTAATCCCCTCCTCCTAGTGCACATTGTTCACAATAACCTACATCCCTCCTCAGTGCACAGGTTTCAGTGCACATGTTTCACAATAACCTACCATCCCCTCCTAGTGCACATGTTTCACAATAACCTACCATCCCCTCCTAGTGCACATGTTTCACAATAACCTACCATCCCCTCCTAGTGCACATGTTTCACAATAACCTACCATCCCCTCCTAGTGCACATGTTTCACAATAACCTACCATCCCCTCCTAGTGCACATGTTTCACAATAACCTACCATCCCCTCCTAGTGCACATGTTTCACAATAACCTACCATCCCCTCCTAGTGCACATGTTTCACAATAACCTACCATCCCCTCCTAGTGCACATGTTTCACAATAACCTACCACCCCCTCCTAGTGCACATGTTTCACAATAACCTACCACCCCCTCCTAGTGCACATGTTTCACAATAACCTACCATCCCCTCCTAGTGCACATGTTTCACAATAACCTACCATCCCCTCCTAGTGCACATGTTTCACAATAACCTACCATCCCCTCCTAGTGCACATGTTTCACAATAACCTACCATCCCCTCCTAGTGCACATATTTCACAATAACCTACCATCCCCTCCTAGTGCACATGTTTCACAATAACCTACCATCCCCTCCTAGTGCACATGTTTCACAATAACCTCATCCCCCCTCCTAGTGCACATGTTTCACAATAACCTACCATCCCCTCCTAGTGCACATGTTTCACAATAACCTACCATCCCCTCCTAGTGCACATGTTTCACAATAACCTACCATCCCCTCCTAGTGCACATGTTTCACAATAACCTACCATCCCCTCCTAGTGCACATGTTTCACAATAACCTACCATCCCCTCCTAGTGCACATGTTTCACAATAACCTACCATCCCCTCCTAGTGCA
>WLWD01003595.1_pt1 | contig 39892 bp, 30 predicted proteins | sample 6712731 | NCBI WGS metagenome assembly WLWD01 (sample SAMN12718690, study PRJNA576275) | sponge metagenome | isolation source: marine sponge | host: Mycale hentscheli | place: New Zealand: South Island, Marlborough, Capsize Point | collected 2014-11-01
CGCTTTTGGAATGGGTGTAGACTGTCCTGGTGTACGGCAAGTCATACACTGGGGTGTTCCTGATGATACAGAAATGTATATACAAGAAAGTGGAAGAGCAGGACGAGATAGAAGGCCTGCATTAGCACTGCTACTAAAGAACAGTAATGATTGAAAATATACATCAAACGAGATGAAGAATTACTGCTCAAACACAAACAGTTTATGTAGAAAAACAATTCTGTTCAGTGATTTTCCAAGTTGTGATTGGAATTCAGGAAGGTGTACATGCTGTGACATTTGTGCTAAAATATGCAAGTGTGAACAATGTGACACCAAACTAAATTCATTCTTTTACTGAATATGTCATTGTTTTGTTTCATAATTGTATTTAAGTAATTCATTAAAAAATGCTTTGAGAGGCATAAAAAAAAGTATTTTAGCACATATCTTGGTCATCTGAGTCTTGAACTAAGTTAAATGAGGCCTTAACAGGTTGAGATATAATTGAAAATATTTCCACCATCCATTCTTTCACTTCTTTTTCATCCAAGGTTTTAAATACATTTCTCTGCAAATTAGGAAAAGATCGGAGAGGTCTTTGTGCTCCACTTTTGAAGGGGTCGCATTCCACCAACTGCTGTATAATCGTTTATAAATCTTTAAGTTGTGATTTTTCGGAGTGTTTGCCACTGGTAGAAACTATGCCAACTTCACAATCAAAAGAGTTAGTTGCCTTTGTGAGTACACCCATTGCCTTTGCAACTCTCTTTATAGACTTTTCTGATTTATTAGCCCCCAGACCTTCCATGGACACCTTTACCAGTCTGTTGAAGTGCTCCATATGTAAATCACAGCTGATATTGTGTCCAGGAAGACCACGTACATTGATAAACCGTGACCATTTCAGCTGCTCAGCCAAGTTGCATGGAAGAAGTATGTGGTATTGAGATGGAAGAGTCAATGCTTCAATTGCGTAGTTCTTTCTCCCAGTAGCTTTAAAAAGAATAAGCATGTACTTCCAAAGCAAAAGAACCTGATCTCCATCTCCCTCTCGAATAGAGTCTTTGAAGTCAAATATTACAAGACCTAATGTTAAAACTTCACAAGCATACTCATATGCAGTGCCCTTATCACTACCTCTATGGGAGGGGTCTTAACGAAGTTGCCAAGTCGACATGTTGAGTAATAACATGCTCCGCTATGCTATGCAAAACCAAGCGTCTGACGTCATCACTTTCCATCCAAACATCATGGGAGACAATTGAAGGTGATGGTTTGTCGTGTATGGAGGACATGCCTAAGGACATAACTGCACCCCAAAATATGACCATTCACAATTACCTCCAAAAATTCTTCTGATGCATTGACATTATTTTTTGGAGATTTTGATATGTTTCGTCGATTGATCTGGTTTCTCAGCTGACACAGTGTACCTTTGTCCATCCCTGATGTAGTTTTGTAGAGTCTTTTCCAAAACACCTGTACATTATAATATGCTTGGTTATTTACAGAATAAACATACAAATATATTTTATACCTCTAAAAAGCATACTTTAGCATGCCAATCCTCAGCAACAGGAAAAAACCATCCAGGCGATGCATTGCCAACTCTGAAGTGCTTCTGATGTATTGTGCACCTCGTGCTCGAGCCACGGACAAACCATCACCACCCAACAATGTGGAAAGAAATGCTCAATAAGTTTGGCAAAGTATGTGGTACGTTTGTAAATCTGTGCACTTGTAACACCTCTTCAAGTAAGTTTATAACTACTGTGTATTTAGTGCATTGTGTGTAGTGGAAATAAAGAGTAGTATGCTAAAGTCAGGTGCAATGTACCTTAGTACTGGGACATTACAATAATGGTCCCCACTACATTTAATTAAATTGGTACCAAAATAAGCACCATTACTGCTATTACAAAATGCATTTTGATCTCTCACTCAGTGACTGGTTGCCAACCCAGTACTCTTGTTTTTAGACAGAACACATGAGAGATGTCTAGTATAATGGTGAAATTAGTGTGTCCAACAATTGGGAACACTTGAAATGGTTCACAAGTGTGTGCGTGTGTGTGTGTGTGTGTCTTAAATCAAAACTGACACTGTAAATGGCAGATAATTTATGCCATTTCTTTACACTGATGTAGTTTGTTTTCTGCAAATATGCCTATCAAATTTCTCATTAGATCAGCGGCACTGTTCCTTGCACTCAAGCTTTTCAAAACCCACTGAAATACCTGTTATTTTTAGATCACGAGTGATTGAGTTATAATACGTTTTCTACCAACTGAACATCAAGAATAATGAGCATATAACAGGTAAGGAAAGCTTGACGATCATCATAAAAATGCACACACTAAATAATGGCGATTGTCTATGTTTATCATTATCAAGTTATGGGTGTATCCTATAATATTTTAATAATTATTCCACTACATTGTCATATAGGTTATTATAGTACATTATCACCCATGATTTCGTGATTATATCATACTGATGATTCCTAATAAGGATGAAACAATCACAGCATAGTTGTAATTTCAGTGATTATTTAATTTGGGTCAGAATTAGGGGGAGTACTTTGTATAATAACAATACATATCTATACTCATTCAAAATGTGAGAGGACAATATGACCAATTTTAGTGTGGTCTGTGGTCGAGGTGTAAATATGTGAGGTTCAGCTATAACCACAGTTTGTATCTCTAAGTTATGTCCATATTTTTTTCAATGTACATGTATTATTTTAATTTACTTTATTTTTCGTTTCGCAAGAAAGAGCAAAATTGACAATCTGTATGTTTGTGTCTGCGTGTTTGTGCTTTCTTGTATGAGGAATTATTTTTTTCCAGCTAATTATAGTAAGGTTAGTCTGGTGGAGGATCATTCTGCACTAGAGGTCATAAAGCTCCCCAATTGCAGCTGTTTGGAGAATGTAGCTCGAATTGCAGCTAAAAGGTGAATTCTAAGTCATAATTTTAGTACCATTGGAAGCATTTATTAGAGTCCATAATAATGTTCTCTAATAAATATTCTAAGATTCTTGAAGTGTGATGAGACTGGATAGTTTCCTTAATTTTGGTTACTTAAGACATGAAAAATAAACTACATGTATGTGTGAGGGATAATATAATAATTTAGATCCTGTTGCTATATTGTTACTAGGTGTACTAACTTGGTAAGTGATGTGCACTATTTTTTGCCTTTAGGTATATGAACTGTGCATACTAACCACCCTTGGGGTATTGCTATTTTTGAGTTTTAGTTTAATAGAATAGGCCGGATAAAGCAGGGAGCAGGTTATGTGAGGCCAGGATATGGAGGGTCTACTACTCTCTCATATCCACCTATATGGGACCAGCCATATCATATATCTCTCCTGTTGCCGCTCTCACGCAGGAATTTACCATAGCTAGCTGCTTTACTGCTTACTGCAGAGCAGCCCATGGCAGAGTTAGGTCTGGAGATAACAGCTGGCAGCTACAATGCTAAAGTAAACTTGCTAAAGTAAACTTTCTGGCATGCTTCAATTGAATTTTAATTGAATTTTAATTTTGGGCCGGAAACACGGAAGTATTCGCTAGACACCGAAAATGCTGATAAACAAAGTTGCTAGTGGAAACTGGGCAGGCCTGGTAAACGGGATCTAAAATAGTTAGAGCATGCGCACCGCTTAGGTACTGGTGGATTTGGTGCACAAAGCCCTCGGCCTACGGCCCTTGGGCTTCAGTGCACTAAATGCACCAGTACCCAAGCGCTTATGCTCTAACTATTACATAGTACCAGTTGTGTTTTTATTTATTTATTATGTTTTTCAGAATTTTTTCTTTCTTATTTTACCTATCCATTTGTATTCATTTAATTATTTATTTGTATTTGTGACCGTCTACAGGAAAATCGGGCACAACGCGGCCCTGACGAAAAATATTTTTTTTGCACTTACACACTCCTCCGTAAGCAGATATTAAGCTCTCCAACTTTTATCGCCGTAGCTTTAGCCATTCCCGCTATATACCACCTAACCGTTCCCTTCGTTAGGCTTGTTTAATACAATTTTAAGAACTAAATCGATCTTTTTGCGACGTCTACGCATGCCGCGTTGTGCCCGATTTTCCCATAGACGGTCACATTTATTTATTCATTTATTATTATTTTTTTAGGGAGATTTTGTTTATTAGTTTAGTGAGAGGGGGAAATATAGAAACTATTTATTATTTTTGTGCAAGTATTTTGTGTGAAGAATAATTTTTGTCAGCTAATTGTAGTCAAGATCACTCAGGTCACTGTCATCTTGCCACAAATTGTAGTGTGGTCTGCCACAGCTCACTCAGCTCAAGAGGTCATCTTGCCACAAGCTATGGTGAGGTCAGCCACTGGTCACTCAGCTCAAGAGGTCATTCAGCCTCTAAATTGCAGCTGATTGAGAATTGTAGCAGTCAGTGCATGTGAAATGTACTACATTGTCTTAAAAAGTTAATCTCTGTTTAGTTGTGGGTGTTTTTTTTTTATTTTAGGTTTGCTACTGCTGACCAGCAACCTAATAAGAGTCTCAATTAAGATTTCACTTCACACTATGAGACTATGCAGGCAGGGGTGTATTTCCCCTTGAGTCAAAACACCACTACAACTATTGATCATAACAGTAGCAGTGTACAGGGGAGTAAGCTTGATATTGTAGGTATACTTGATAAGTCTTGATTTGTATGGTTGAGTTATAATTGAACTCACCTCATAAGTGTTCTCTCTCTGACCTTTCACACCAAAATCAGTGTGTTGGAGCAATGGTCATTTGGCATACACAACAGAGCTTAAAATTGCAGCTGCATGAGAACGCTGTAATGTAATACAGCTGCAGGTGGCTAAGACATATTTTTCACAGTGTTTGTGTGGGCTACTATTCTGCTGTCCATATAAAGCTCTTTTACTGCACTATCCATCATTCTACTTTCATTTCCAAAAATATTCTTGTAGACACAATTTGAAAGTAAGTTTCCATTATATTTTTTACTTCATGATTGATTCTCTGTGATTATTAAGTGGCCAGCGAAAGTAATGAAAATATGGAAGTGTCTAGGGAAAGGTCAGTATTAGGGGTGGACAATGCAAAATTTAATATTTATTTACTGCGTTATGTACAGCTACATTTTTATTACCACTGAACTAGTGTGAGGCAGTATTTTTTTAGCAAGCTGATAACTTTCATTAGAGTATAATTACCATAGCAAGATAATTTATTCTCTTTTTTTTTCTTTTTTCTTTTTTTTTTTTGAGAGTAGAAGTATGGACACCAGTACCCCCATTATTGAAAGAACCATGGGTGGTGAACACAGCGACGGTGCAGGAAGAGGTAGTGAAAGAAGAGGAAGAGGTGGTGCAGGAAGAGGTGGTGCAGGAAGAGGAAGGGGTGGTGCAAGAAGAGGAAGGGGTGGTGCAGGAGAGGTGGTGCAGAAAGAGGAAGAGGTGGTGCAGGAAGAAGAAGAGTTTTGTATCACTAAACAGAATCCTCTAGTTTAGCTGTCACAAATATTGAACTACTACTTACCTCAGCTTCTCCCAAGTAATGGTGGCTCCCTTGGTTTTGATTTTTAGCCTCTCTTGCTACCAGTGGCACTTGACAACTAGCTAACTAGTAGCATTTTATTGTTGCCAATTTTATTTTTTTTAGATTGGAACAGTTTGTTGGGGGGACTTGGTTACTATTGCATTGATTTCCCTTTACCTTATAAGTATATTTTTTTTTTAGTAGCTCTAATGTTAAAATCTATCTTATAACAATATAGTTTGGCTTTTACTATGGCACTGAATCACCTTTACCGTATAATGAAAATTAAATACTCTAATTTTTTTTAGTAGCTTGAATGTTAGAAGTCAAAATCATTCATATAAAAATAGTATAATCTTTAGGCTCGCTCGCCATTTGTGCTCAAGCACACCACTAAGTGCGGCTTGTTAGTTGTCAAGAGCCACCTGTGTAGTCAGTACTAAGAGAGCTATCACTACTTCTGAAAAGCGTATGTAAGCTCATAAAGTATTAATGCTAAGGAAGCTACTACTACTCTAGGAATGCTGAGGTAAGTACCTAATTCCATATTTTGTTAGCTAAATATGCAATATTACTCTGGCCTTTCTTTTTTATAGCTAAGAGCTTGTTGTCAACAGTGACTGGTAAATTCAAATAGTCAGAATGACTCAAATTTGGGCTATACCTTGGTGTAAAAAGTCACAATTCATGAATATCATTATAATGTTACTATGAAAAATGGTAGCATATAGATATCAATGGTAGCACTGGTAGCATAGGTAGCACTGGTAGCATAGGTAACACTGGTAGCATAGGTAATACTGGTAGCATAGGTAGCACTGGTAGCATAGGTAGTATTGGTAGCATAGGTAACACTGGTAGCATAGGTAGCACTGGTAGCATAGGTAGCACTGGTAGCATAGGTAGCACTGGTAGCATAGGTAGCACAGGTAGCATAGGTAGCACAGGTAGCATAGGTAGCACTGGTAGCATAGGTAGCACTGGTAGCACAGGTAGCATAGGTAGCATAGGTAGCACTGGTAGCATAGGTAGCACTGGTAGCACTGGTAGCACAGGTAGCACTGGTAGCACAGGTAGCACTGGTAGCATAGGTAGCACTGTAGATAGCATACTGGTAGCATAGGTCAGCATAGCTGGTAGCACTGGTAGTAGGCAGTAGGTAGCACTGGTAGCATAGGAAGCACTGGTAGCCTGGTAGCACAGGTAGCACCGGTAGCACAGTAGCCTGTAGCATAGGTAGCATGGTAGAACTGGTAGCATAGGCAGTACTGGTAGCACTGGTAGCATAGGTAGCAATGGTAGCTGGTAGCATAGGTAGTAGCACTGGTACATAGGTAGCACTGGTAGCATAGGTAGCAGTAGGTAGCACTGGTAGCATAGGTAGCACTGGTAGCATAGGTAGCACTGGTAGCAGCGTAGGTACAGAACTGGTAGCACTGGTAGCATAGGTAGCACTGGTAGCATAGGTAGCACTGGTAGCACTGGTAGCATAGGTAGCACTGGTAGCATAGGTAGCACTGGTAGCATAGGTAGCACTGGTAGCATAGGTAGCACTGGTAGCATAGGTAGCACTGGTAGCGTAGGTAGCACTGGTAGCACTGGTAGCACAGGTAGCACTGGTAGCGTAGGTAGCACTGGTAGCACTGGTAGCACTGGTAGCACTGGTAGCATAGGTAGCATAGGTAGCACTGGTAGCACAGGTAGCACAGGTAGCACAGGTAGCACTGGTAGCAGCATAGGTAGCACAGGTAGCACAGGTAGCATAGGTAGCATAGGTAGCACTGGTAGCACTGTAGCATGGGTAGAACTGGTAGCATAGGTAGCACTGGTAGCACTGGTAGCATAGGTAGCATCGGTAGCACTGGTAGCACTGGTAGCATAGGTAGCACTGGTAGCATATATAGCACTGGTAGCATAGGTAGCATAGGTAGCATAGGTAGCACTGGTAGCATAGGTATCACTGGTAGCATAGGTAGCACTGGTAGCCTAGGTAGCACTGGTAGCCTAGGTAGCACTGGTAGCACTGGTAGCATAGGTAGCACTGGTAGCATAGGTAGCACTGGTAGCATAGGTAGCACTGGTAGCATAGGTAGCACTGGTAGCATAGGTAGCACTGGTAGCACTGGTAGCACTGGTAGCATAGGTAGCACTGGTAGCATATATAGCACTGGTAGCATAGGTAGCATAGGTAGCACTGGTAGCATAGGTAGCACTGGTAGCATAGGTAGCACTGGTAGCACTGGTAGCCTAGGTAGCACTGGTAGCATAGGTAGCACTGGTAGCACTGGTAGCACTGGTAGCACTGGTAGCATAGGTAGCACTGGTAGCACTGGTAGCACAGGTAGCACTGGTAGCACTGGTAGCATAGGTAGCATAGGTAGCACAGGTAGCACAGGTAGTATAGGTAGCACTGGTAGCACTGTAGCATGGGTAGAACTGGTAGCATAGGTAGCACTGGTAGCACTGGTAGCATAGGTAGCACTGGTAGCAAGTAGGCATAGATAAATATTGCTTTTTTTTCTGCCTAAAATTCTTTCTCCAATGCTCCCAAACTTGCCCTATAATTCTTTCAAAATGTGCCTATATTTCTCATTTATTGCTTGGCCAAAATTCATGTGATACATTGTGAATTACAAAAAAGAAAGTTTTTAGCGACTGTTATATTGTAGCATAACTGAAGCTGAAACATAGTCTTCCAGTGCTCTTTCCTGAGCACTGGAAGACTGATCCAGCTGCTGCTTGTATAATTACATCATGCATTAATAGATTTTCACACATTCCACATTAAGTAATCTGCTAATTCTAAAAAAAAGTTGCCTATATTTCTAGCATATTTCTCATTGCTTCCATGTGCCTATATTTCCCAAAAAAATTCCAGCAATATTTATCTATGCCTAGTAGCAAGGTAGCATAGGTAGCACTGGTAGCACAGGTAGCACAGGTAGCACAGGTAGCACTGGTAGCATAGGCAGTACTGGTAGCATAGGTAGCACTGGTAGCATAGGTAGCACAGGTACACTGGTAGCATTAGGCAGTACTGGTAGCATATAGTGTAGCACTATGCTATGAACTTTTCAATCCATATAATGTGAATATTGTGATGCATACATTTTATTTCACTATTAATTATGCAATTCATGTTCTTTCTAATCCTATCTAGGCCTTCATACAGGATTCCTTCCTAGGACAGTGTCAGTTTGAAAGATCTTTCAGCTATATGAAGCTCATTAAAACCCGCATATAACACTGACCAAAACCTTGGTCGGCTCATGAGAATTGCTATTGAGGGTCCTGATCTTTCAGCTGTAAACTTTCAAGTTCTAGAGATTAAAACAAATACATAAAGAAAAGAAGAACTGAGCTTTGTTTTATAATAAAATAATTTAGCTCTGAGTCACAACTTATAATTATAATTAAAATTTCAGATTTCTTTGGAGGGAGGGGGGATTTCAGCCCCCCTCCTGTATGGCCGCAACTATATGTTCCCTGTAAATTCAGACAATGCAAAAACCAGCAACAGCTAAAACAACATATTAGTAGGTAAGAAGGGCTGGAAAAAAGTTTCCGTGCTGTAATGCTCTTGTTTCTGTGTAAACCCTTTACCTTACGCATGCGTGAACGGATTGTGAACAGGGGATGACTAAGGGTAATGTCAACCACTCTCCCCTCTCAGTTCAGTTTTTCCCACGTGTTCAATAAGTTCACCCGATGACTTCAGAATCCCGGGATTTCTACGATGATGGCGCGACTTAAAGGTAGGTGGCCTGAGCTGACTAGCCTGCTCTGCTCTACCCCCGTTGCGCTACCTGTAGGTATTGGCTGCAGAACATTTGGTGGCGTTGGTGTGATCCGCTGTCGTGTGATCGTCTGTGGTCCTGATCAACTTTGTCATTCCGCCTCGTTATCAGTGTTGGAGACTACTGGTCACCATCTTTCCTTGCTGTGGTAGTGTGTTACAGCTTCTGTTGACCGGTGAGTGGAGGTTTTCTGTATTTCGTGGGCTACTCCCATTATGAGATAGTGTGTGGTTAGGTGAAGTTCCTGTTCTCACATATGGTTCTGGCCAGGCTAGGGGTGGCAAATTTAATTTTTTTTTTCTTTCGGATTTTGGGAACCATTCTTGTGTAGACACTGCTATAAGGATTGAGGCACCTTCTGTGTTTCAGTTTCAGGAGTGATAAAAGCTGCTTCAAAGTGTGTGTGTATGTGTGGGAGGGAGGGGGGTACTAACTTAGTCTAGCAGAGCCAGACCCACGTAGCAGCAAAGCGTGCCGAGGGTCTGGGGACATGGCCATACCAAATTTGTTCTGGAGGAATGTGGAAGTGGCGAGTGCCCCACCTCCTTTATACCTGAATTTCTACTGCAGATTAGCCATGATTGCTAAACCTGGCATTGGAAAGGTTGGCGTGACACACGCAGGAATTTCTATGTCCCCCAGACCCATTCCCAGCGTAGCGATTCGGTAAAGGGTCTGGCTACAGCGGACTAGCACTAACTATCACAAGCCAATTTACTCTCATGAAAAGCACTTATGTTTCATGAAACAATATAACATTAATATTACCCAAGCTAAATACAAGCTTACCAATGCAATTTAATATTTATATCTGCATATTATGTGCCCCCCAAGCTAAAACTCTGGGGGGGGGGGGGGGGGGGGGCGGTGACCCCTTTCACCCCCTCCCACTTCTATCATCCCTGCAGTTTAAAACGGTTGTTAGTAACTCACAAGTGCTGAACTATCTTGTATGTTGGGGTTATTGAAAGTTGGAACAAGTGGACAAACCTTCCTTCTAGCAATTGTGAAACAGTATTCCTGTTTTGTATTACTGGGTTTGTAGCTCATAAGTTCTGGGACGTCTTGTATGTTACAGCATGTTGAACAACCAGTGGGACACACATGAATCAGCAAGAGAGAGTGTTGTCCATTAATGGGGGCTTCGCCACCACCCCCCTTGTTGCTCGAGGAGGGGGGGGGGGGGGGCTATGCTCCCGCTATCTCCCAGATGCTGTCACAAAAGCATGTTTCGGCTATTTTAGGTTCATTTGACAAAATGACTATAGTACACACCTATATAAGTGGGTGGGGCCTCCCAGGATTACCCATGGACAGTTGACGGCAAAGCTGGACAGCCAGGGTTTCATACAGGATTTTTTGTTGGAGGGGGATAATTAGAAACTTTTACACATATAAGCATCACTCTCGTACTTTCAGTAGGGACTGCAAGTGTTGAGAGAATAGGCAAATATCATACTTGACCCTCAAAAACAAAATTGTTGATGGAGTGGCAGTGGGGTAGGGGAATCTAGTTTTGGTGTGTGGGAGGGAGGAGGGATACTTTCTCTGGAGGGGGAAAACTTTTGCTGGGGAGGGAAAATTCCACGGCGTCCCCCCCTCTGTATGAAACCCTGACAGCTATGGCAAGAGGGACGGGTGGACATCCTGTGGAATATTCCAAGGGATCATGGGATGGGAGGACAGTGAAACGCACATTCATCTGTAAGAGGGACAGGTGGACATCCTGTGGATTGTCTCATTGTCACATGGGATCGTGGGATAGGATAGACATTTTACAACATTTCTGAACAGCACTCTAACCTGAAGGCTTTATCTCATTTTTGTGTATATCCAGGTTCCTATCTGGGATTCCTGAAGATGTGGCTGTGCAAGTCAAGGCCTTGGAACCAAAATCCATTTATGTAGCAGTTCGTGTTGTGCACCAATTCATGAGCTCTTGGTTCGTTTCTGGTGGAGGGTCTCCCAGAACTACTCTTAGAAAGATGACATCTCATCGTCCAACTATTGGAGGCATGACCAGACACAAGGTCGACAAGGAGGTGAGTCTTCTAAATCCTCTGTACATGGTTGGGATCAAGTTGGTAGTAGCTTTGGTGGGTCTGGCAATGGCTCCGGTGGGTATAGTAGTTCGGGAATGGTTCTAGTAATAACTCAAGTAATAGTTCTGGTAATACTAAGGCTCTTATGAAGCGGTGTAGTTGTTAGACAGCTGCATGCAGACTTGCTCTAGATCACTGTGTCAAACAAAGATTTATGGTTATTATCCCTCAGCGTGCATGCTTAAGAGGGTTATAGTAATTGTTTTGTGCGTTCTGTCATATTCTGATTTTGGAGATTACTGACAATTAACCCTTGTATTTGGTATGAACTTACTCAGAAGGCCAATTTAAGACCTATTATTGTGCTCTTTTTTATATTTCAGGCTGGCTTTTTTTAGAAAACACAGAGCTGTCAGCTCTGTCTAGGTACTAGCTTTTGTGAGTAATGCCCCTATTGTTACATCGTAATCACGTGAACAGATAATTTCATTCTGCTTGTAGTAGTCTTGCTTTGTGCTGGGAAATTTAACCAAGTGCTGAAGAGAAGTTTTGCGTGGAAAATGTATACCAGTGAGTGACTCTGGCCTGTTTAGCTTCTTCTTTTATGAAGTCAGCGCTTACATCTACCACTCCAACTATATTGATACCTGATTATAATAGCCAATATATTATTCTTTTGATTTGAGATGATTTTGTAATTTCTAGCTAGTGTATAGTAGCGGTGAGGGTTTGCTCCTTTGGTGCTACATTGGTGTGGTGACCCTAACCACGTATTAACTAATGGCCCATATAAGAGTAATCATGTAATGCAATAGCACGATGGTGATGACTCAGATTTATTAGTAGACTCTGGAGCTGAGGCAACTGTTGTGCGTCATATGGTAGTACCTATATTGTTTGCTGAATTTGGTTGTAAATATGAATTCACTGAGTGTCCTGTTGCATGTGTGGAAATAAAGACTGGTCCCATTGAAGCACTTGATACTGAATCGGTCCAGAGGTTTTTGGGCATGGTCTCCCTCAAACTTTCCTTACAGATCAGGGATCAGTTTTATGTCTGGTGTCTTCAAGAAACATGTGAACTTTAGCTATATCTCAAGTACGTACATCACCTTATCATGCCCAGAGTGACGGTGCCCTCGAAAGGTGGCATGTATGTCTTAAATGATTATCAAAGCCCAGTGTTGTAAGAGGGATTGGGATTGTTTCCTCAAATATTTTCTGTTGGCGTACAGAGACACCCCACATGTTATGACACGCTACAGTCTCTCGACTTACTGTATGCAGGGAAGGTTCATGGGCCCCTGAAGTTATTGCGGTACTCCTGGTTCCAGGAGGAGTGGCCTAGTGTAAATCTATCAGATTGGCTTGTTGATGCTAAGGCAAAGTTGGCTGAAATGGCTCTTATTGTAGCAGATAGGGAGGCTAAAGCAGAGCTGCAGATCTTTAGACAGTTTCAATTCAATTTCAGGTACTTCGGCTTTGTGAGCCTTCAAAGTGAATGAATAAGCAAGAACACACAACACAGGGCTTAAATACCCTGCTTAACACATAACAAAGAACTATATTGAGGTGTGGGATGAAGTGCATACAAGTAATTAACACATACAACCCACTCAACAGGACCTTTTCTGAGTGTCCTATGAGGCCGAGGAGGACACTCGGAAAAGGATTGCAATTTTGCCTGTGTCACTACGGCCTTAGTGCCACAGGCAAAATTGCATCATATTCACTTTAATTGATTCTTTTCATGCATTGTGTAACCATTTAGCTAGTTATTCACATGCTTTAGGTGTAAACATTATCAATAACTTGCTCTACTTATACCAGCTCTCAGCTATCATTCTTTTTAGTTTCACTACTTTGAAGGGCAAACTGAGCCTGAAATATTATAGAATATTATTACAGTAGTCAAATATTGGTCAACTGGAAAGTAGCTAATGCGTCTTGCCATTTGAGTACTTTAATTAACCAATCAAATTTCTCTCAATGTCCGGTAGGAAAGCGTTATCCATATTCTTCCAAAATGCTGAGGGACTCTCTATAAGCTTCATACGTTCTATTCTGAGGGTTTGAAGTCTGTAGGCGATGTGGTGTAACACTACCACATCAGACGTTCTCACTCTACGCACACACATACATTCATAACAACCAACCTGCTGAGCTCTATTTGGAACTTTCAATGTTAAACTTACCATTCAATCATCATGTATGCGCACACTCACTTATATTGTACAGTCTTGTCATCATTTAGTCAGTTCTGTTACACGTGCAGTATTTGCAAGCAGTAGCATTAAAATTATGCAACCTTGTTGAATCTGGCCACAGAACTCTGGTGGCAGCGCCATCTGAGTGCGTCGTAATACCACATCTAGTGACATCAGTGGTTTCCTTCCCTTTCGTTCTTCATCCGGTGCTGTGACACGCCCACGCCAGACGGGTTTTTCTTACTGTACTTGAAGGGTTGAACTATTCCGTGCCACTACATTTGATTGCTTGAATTGCGATCGTCTCCATCGAAAGGCGTACCTATTTGAATCAATTGTGATTTCCTCAGGGGCGTACCGTACCTATTTGAATTGATTTCCTCAGTGGAAGGGACTTGCATCGAATTCTCTCTTACCCCAACTCTCCATTTTCTGACAACATCTTGCAGCCAGCATCTCTACAAGCGGAGGCCATTCTGGGGGACACTGGATTGTCTCTTAACTCCTAAAAGTTGAGTGCATCAGTGATTTGTATGTGAGTGTATGTGTCTGTGTTGTGCAGTATTAGGTTCTAATATCATAGTGCAGAGACATTGTTGTAAATTAACAATTGCTGTAGCACATACTTTGTTGTGTGTAACTTTAATTTCTAATTATTATTATTATTTATTTTTTATTGTTTTTTTTCTTTCTGTCTATTTACCAATTTCATTCATTAAGTCATGGCCTCTCTCTAACAACACCTCAGACAACCCCCCAATCTCTTCTAGAGCTCGCTCTAGAAGTGCGAGTACTGTTATCACCGACTCTGATCTCACTACTGATTACTCTCACATCTCTAATGGATGCCACCCATATGTCTAGCTCTTCTAATGATACTGTTATAGATAGGTTGAATCCAGACACCTATAGTTTATCTCCCCAACAACCCCAAACTTCCCAAGCTAACCCTCAATTATCTCAAGCTCGTCTAACCCCCCCATCCTCATCCCATCAGCAATTCTCTTTCCGACCACAGTTTCAATTTTCTCAACCCTCTCAACAACTTTTCCCTACTTGCTGTAATTCTCATTCTCAACCAGGTGGTATTGCTGAACCAACACCTAATGTGACTCCTATGATCCATGATGATAACCTATTTTAGCGCTTTATGTATACTTTTGTTCAAATGACTCTTAACAATCAGTCTGATCGTGAAGAGCGATTACTAGGCAAACTTGATAATATTGCCAGGAACTTATTTTATCATCCTTGGGTTATTTCAAGTTGTCTATATCCCCGGAAAAACCAACTCTATGCCAGATGCTCTGTCCTGTCAGGGTTGGAATGACCCTCAAGATCACCAAGACAGAGGAAGTCAGGATAATGTAGACAGTGTAGCACAAGACCACTTCTCTAATTTCAAAGGGAGGGTAGATGTGGTGTAACACTACCACATTATCAGGCGTTCTCACTCTATGCACACACATACATTCATAGCAACAAACCTGCTGAGCTCTATTTGGAACTTTCAATGTTAAACTTACCATTCAATCATCACGCATGCGCACACTCACTTATATTGTACAGTCTTGTCATCATTTAGTCAGTTCTGTTACACGTGCAGTATTTGCAAGCAGTAGCATTTAAATTCTGCAACCTTGTTGAATCTGGCCACAGAACTCTGGTGGCAGCGCTATCTGAGTGCGTCGTAATACCACAGGCAACAAAAAATTTAGGCACTCGGCATCCTGAAATTCTCGGTCAAAAAAAATTCTTGCTCTCAGTTTTCAGACAATTAATAAAATACATAACCTGCCCGTATGGGATCAATATTTTTAAAAAGGAAGTATGATGCCTACTTTACGTATAAAAAATAAATAATGGTTTAATCTAAAATAGTTGTTGTTTTTAATTCGGAGAACGCGGACCTGTTCTCGCCTGCATGTGTGCGATTATGGCGTCGAAAGGGTGAAATCCTCGTGAGGATCAACGACCATTGAGGATTTCAGAGCTCAGTAATTCATACACAATCTCACCGATCCATTCGGCTTAGATACCGACACAATTGGATCAGTCCAAATGCTAGTTGAGTGACTAACTATACCAGTGTCTAGTAGATTCAACACTGACTCAATAAGTTGCAACTTTGTGAATGCCCTTGATAGAACAGGTTCTAAATGATTTATTGTCACATCACATGAGCAAATAATTTCTTTTTCTGCCCACAGTAGTTTTGCTATATACTGAAAAGTGAACGAATGCTTGAATTTAGGTGTTGAAACTATATACCTGTGAGTCTCCTGCACGTTTAGCTATTTCTTTGAAACAGCAATTAGCTACATGTACCGTTTTCATTGCTTGAGCTGTATAGATACCAGATTAGGAATAACCGAATTCATTATTTTTTCGGTCCGAGAATTGGTTTTGCTATAGTATAACTACTGATGTATAGTAGCACTGAGGGTTCGCACCTTTGGTGTTCATTGGGTTCGCACCTTTGGTGTTCATTGTGCTGAGTTTTCTCGTGTATATATTGATGACATTATGTTTAGTTGTGACTTACAATTACAAATGCGGTCATCTCAAACAGGTTCTAAGTAGACTACTTGTAAAGCAGCCCCAGTTTTTGTAATTATTTCCAAATGTTTTGATGTTTTAAGACTTTTGACTCTATTCTCACTCTCCTACTCTTTGTGATAACTTTGTACTGCAGACAGATGCCTCTTCAGTGGGTCTTGGTGCAGTCCTTAATGTTGTTCAAGAAGAGGAGGAGCTTCCGGTTGTGTTCTGGACAAGCTGCCTGAAGGAATGTGAATGGAAGTATTCAGTGTCTGAACTGGAGTCCCTGTCAATGGAATCCTACACTTGTTCTGTATCTTCGTCCGTCACACTTTGTCTGTGTCTTTCAACAACTCTCGTTTGGCACGCTGGGCAATGAAGTTACAGTCCTATGCTTTCACTGTGAAGTATTGCCCGGGTTCTCACAACAAGAATGCTGACTCTTTGTCTAGGCTGGTTGACTCCAAGATGGAGGCCATAATCTACAAGACGTTCATCTATTTCTGGAACAGATCGTGTCCAGCCAATGATGCAGCTGTTCAGTGCTCACTCCAGCTATCCACTTCCCAAGAGTGCCCTGGAATTTATCGGTTAGATTCAGCACCATTATAAACATCAAGAACTGGCTTTACAGATAGGAGGGGGATCTGTTGTGGACATTTAAATCCATGTCATTGAGATGCATACACTTTACCTCACTATTATGTAATTCACACTCTATTTGTTTCTTTCTAATCCTATCCATACATTGAGCTATATGTTTCTAGTTGTGTACATCTTGCCCCAGTTCATTTACATGTAAACCCTTTACCTCATGCTTGCGTGAAGGGATTGTGAACTGTCTGTGTCATAGTCAACCACTCCCCTCTCAGTTCAGATTTCCCATGTGTTCAATAAATTCAACCGGACATGAGAGTGTGTGGGATTTCTCTGATGCCAGCGACTTTGGGAGGATAGTGGCCAGAGCTGAGACACTTGCACTATCTTACTCCCGTTCTGTTCCTACCTGTGGGTCGAGGCTGCAGAACACACTGGAAGTAGAGGTTGAAATTTACCAATTTAAGTTTCTTAAGACAATATACAACCCCTGTAATGAATTTACTGATGACATTTGTTTAGAACGAACAACAATGCTGGTACAGTATTTTTCTGTAGAATAAAAGTTATTATGCACAATCTCATGTGGAAGCGTAATTCAGTTGGTTAACATTATTGGTGTAGGGTACTCTGGACTAGTTCCGCAAACACAGATGGAGAGAGGAAAAAAACCCAACTATTTCAGAACCTCCCGTTCCCATTCCTCTCTTTCAATCTTTCTCTTCCCATCCTCCCTACCTTGTTGTCACCCTGACCCATGTAGCATGTTTACTGACTATCCTCAATAGAGCTTGTATAACACCAATTATCACTGTCTGCTCAATACATAATTTCAGGCTTGAGTGAACAATCACACACAGTCAACTACAAACCCTTTTTTTTTTTTTCCAAGATTTGTATGTGAGTGTCAGAAAATTTTGCAAACAGTAGCTAAGCCTCTTGAGAAATTATACAGACATTCGTCAAGTTCATGTATCTTCAAGGACCACTATTCTTGTTGTGTGCATTAGCTGCACTTATGTTTGATGGGACAAATAGCATAGAGCTGGACAAAATTCACTTGGACTACATTCAATCAGTTATTGCCCAGTTTATGGCAAGTAAAGGTAAGAGCAGCTTAAAATATATTAGATCCTACAGGCCATTTGATAATTTCAGAATGTATGTGCATTTTAGTAGTAAGAGCATTCACCAACTATTTGAGTTGTAACCTTATAATAAAAATAATAGTATTTAGAATTTGAGACCACAATAGCTTTTTTTTTTTTTGTTCATGAAATTGTGATTAACAACAGCAGAATTGTGCCACTGCATTTTTTTTTTTTTTTTACTAACTACTACCATTAAAAAATATTTGTTTTATGTTCAACAAATATGTCATTACCAAATCCTACCACTCATTATTTGTGAACCTTGCAGGGTGTTTTTTTAATGGAGTTGTATATCCACCACACTTAACTCCATCTCAACTGATTCAATCTACAATAGAAAAATAATTCTTTCTTCCACCAATTGTGCTTTGGAACCCAATCATAAATTGCAATGTTATTGTTGCATGTTCTGTATGTAATGAGCTAATGTACCACTCTTCCTGGAATGATGGCAGTTTAAAATATAATGCTCCTCGTCTCCTTCACGATTTAAAAAGTCATGTACTCCTAGTCAGTGCTGTATATCATTGCAAAAATGGCCATAAGATTCTTTCACACGATGAAAGAGTTTTAAACAAAATCAATGAATATTTCATTCCATTTATTTTGCTCCACAAAACTGGCTTTACCAAAGATTTTGTGAACTTTTGTTGCACTTTCTGTCAGAGTGGGATGACTTTTCATGCTCTTGAAAAGACAATTGCACAAATACGTTGGCAATACTACGAAGAGAAAAAACAAATGTATACTGAGTATGCAAATATTTTAGATGTGACAACCTTAAAAATTTTACCATTTACTGAGACATGCACACAATATCTCCCAAGTGATGATGTCATTTGTCAATGCTTTGTGACACCATTTCTAAAAAATGAAAATCTATACAGATCTTACTTACAATCTATGCCAGTGGGTAGCTGTTTGAGTGTTGATCATACGTACAAAATTGCTGCAAATGTAGGATACTTGCAGAGTGATCAGAAGTGGGTTTCTCAGTACGATGGAGTTTTCATAGTATTTAATAGTGATGGAAGAATTGTATCTTGGAAATTTACGAAATCTGGCAGCTTTAATGAAGTAAGACCAATACTAGTGGCTTTGGCTGATCGCAGTAATGCACAAGAAACTGTAGTGAATTCAGTTTTTATAGACAACTGCTGCCAGTGGAGAGGTAAATTACAAGAAGTTTTTGGCACAACCTGTAAAGTAAAGCTAGATATTTTCCATGCCATACAAAGAGTAGTTAAAAAAATTCCAAAAAAACATTCTTTTCATTCACAGTGTGCATTTGACTTAGGGCAGGTTTTTCGAAGTGAAGGAGATCACGGTATTAAGAGGACAAAACCTACTCCCTGTTCTTCAAAAATGCTGGCGAATTTAGATTTATTTATACATCGATGGACAAATATTTCTCATGATAGTATTCCTGTCCTTAACATAGCTGCTCTCCATGAAATAGAAAAACTCAAAATACATATAAAAAAAGATTGCTTCAGTGATATTTCTGTTGGTTGTGGTACTAACCGAAATGAAGCATTTCATAGATATATAAGAACTTTTTTTCACCGTAGTAGAGTTGGAATTCTTGTAGCATATGCTCTAATGATGGTGATTATCTACCAATTAAAATAACAGCATGGATGGAACTCCTAGAAAAAAATTAGTCCAGCCTATTATATCACGCAGCTTAAAACCACCATATGAGCCAATGGGAGTTGTCAATTCCTCTGTTAGTAAAGATTATTCATGGCATCAGGAAAGTAGTGCCAGTGAAGAACAAATTGATCACAATTCAATAATTCAAATAATTCAGCAATCAGTGCAGCAGCACAAGTTGATGACACTAATGGGCAGTCATTCTTGTACAGCAATTGAGTTATGGAGAAATTCATTCAGTATACTAAGTTTTTTCCAATCACCTCAACATTAAGTGAGAAAGAAAAAATCAAGCATGACCAAAGAAAACTGTTTTTTGATTGTGAGTTGGGTAACACAATGCCACTAGCCATGGCTAATACTTTGGGTGTGTCATTTGTTGTGTTTACTTCCCATGAGCGCTCATCTCCTTATTATGTGGCATCTATAATTTCATCCACAAAAGTTTTATATCTGGCATATAACTTGCATGGTTGTGGTCATTATGACGCTTGTGTTCCAAGTGAGACTCTTCCCTCTAGTATTCAAATTATCAAATGCAGATGTGGAGTTAACAGAAAAGAAAATGAAAAAGAAAGATATACTTCCTGCAATATTGGGACCAATGGAAGGCATTCAACCTGCAAATGCTTGGCAGCTAATCAGGCATGCTCTTCTAAATGTAGGTGCAAGCATTGTAAAAATCCATATGGACAAAGGATTACACTGGGAAAGCGAAAAAGAGCACTACATGATTGGCAAAAAGTCAACATTAGTAAATAGGATTTCATTTATAATAGAGAGCACCCAGAACAAGGAAGCTGGTCAAAGCTTGAAGACATATTATTTGCTAATACCATTAAATTTCTAAATTCAGAAATGATAGACATTTCTATCCCTACTATTTGCAATGTCTTTAACTCAATTGTCAACTTTGCCAATGGTCCTTACTGCACAATTGAAATACCTGAAGGGGAATTAATACGAAGAAAATCTGGAAAACAATGTGCAGGTAAATTTAAACAATACGAACAAGTCAGTTTGTTTGAGAAAGTCCAGCAACAAATGTAACAACATATCTCCTACTCAGTTAATTAAACAGTTACTTAAAACATTTACATTAGGCTATTGTGATTAACATGCTATTATTATCCTAGATATGTGATTGTTCCTTGATATAATTTTAATTATTATGATCATATGATTTTGTCCAGTAATATACACATCTCCCAAGTATTGTTATTTTAGTAAACTAAGTTTTGGGATATATTACTTTTGGAAAGAAAACTAAACCAAATTGGTTCAGTGTCAAGGTGGTACTAACTACATAGCTAACTCTATATTGGTTTTCCAAGGATTAGTGAGTCTGTATTCCCATGTGAGACACTTAAAGGAGTTACACAATTGAGATTCCATAGTGTTTATGTATAGCTATATATATATTATATATATATAGAATTATATATATATATATTATATATATATATATATATAATATATATATATATATATATATATTTTTTTTTTAAATGAATGCACTTAGTAAACAACCACTGGAATCAATTTAGTTATGTAAATTTAATACCAAAAGACACGTGAGCAAATCAACATCCACGTGAAAAGGGGGCAGCTACTTGGGTGCGCATTATTGCAGTAACTTTTCCTAGAGTTTAGCGAAGTCTGTCTTACAGTTCTAAGTTAATTCCGTTTGCAGGTATGCACCTAGAGAGAACCTATGGAGTGAAATTACTTGCCACTGATGGACAGAGGGTAGCTAGGCAGGATTAAAAAAAAAGGAAAAAAAAAGAAAGATAACCTAGTGGCTACACCCAAACTATGCCCAGACCATTATTTAGCTAGTAGATTGTGATATAGCTTTAGTGTCATTAGCAGGCTTTTTTTATTTAATTAAACATATCCAATTAACTAGCTATTATGATTGTTAAAACTGTTTTTATGTAGAGTTCTTCCCTCCACATTTGTTTTCTAGGCAACTCTGAGTAACTTCATTTTTAACTTGGGGTTAGCTGATACAGAAGCTTTTCTTTAGCTTTCTTATTTGTGTTAATATTATGACAATAAAAAATTGAGCTTGCAGAAGTGTACAAATTTCAACAACTGGGGTATAGAGTCATTCCTGTGAATTTCAGAAGAATTCTCATAGGCAAGACAACGTGGATGTTGCAAAAACTCAAAAGCTTACTATATTTGGGACGCCTTTAAAGTCTTCTGTGGCAGGCAATTTCACTTCTTCAGGTTCTCCTCTCTAGGTGCACTTCTATGAATAGAACAGCACCATGAAATAACTATTTAGAACTGCAAGATGGATTTTACTTATCTCTAGCAAGTTACTGCATTAATGAACACTCGAGTTACGGCCCCCTTTTCACGTGAACATTAATTTACTCATGCATCTATTGCTGTTAGTTCGCATGACTACATTGTTTCTGGGTTGTTGTTTTTTGTTTTGTTTTTGTTTTTTGTTTTTTTACTAAGTGGATGCTTCTTCATTTACCTCACTTGCATAACTCAACTTGGACATACTGGTCTCATAAATGCATATTTACTCTAATCAGCCAGCAGTCATGTGCTGCTACAAGTACTAATATGATGGTAATCAGCTAGTGTGTTTAAACATTTTGTTTTTACCTTCTTCGACAACAACTTATGAACCAATTAATGGACTGCTGAAAGTCTTCTACCCCTCTTAACGTCACTTCCAAAAGGCTAACAAAATTCATACTGTGTTTAGCCCAAACTAGTCATTGTATGTATATACTTCAGTTGACATTTAAGCATAAGACCAATATACATGTATTCCTACTAATACAAGTACCCATCACGAAACTTGAAGTATTTGCACTCATACCCACTCATTACAAAATGTATATGTACTTGTAAAGTACCCAAATTCTTTTCAAAGTATTTCATCCAATGTCTGCTTCCCATATTGTGTACTAATTTGTGTATATAGATATACTAAAGGAACAAATTACATGTATTTATTAGTTATTTGTGATTGTAGATTCTTGAAGAAGGCGGACTCTCTGCTGAGTCAAATAATCTTTTGGAATATTTTAGAGACGTAGTCTTAGTTACTGCAGCCAGACTACAATCATGGACTGAAAAGAAGCTTGATAACAAGTGCAGTAGTGCGCATGAAAGTTCTTGTGATGATTTCATACATACTATATTAAAATGCATAACAGGAATGACGCCAGATAAGGTGAGTAATACTATATTTGTATACATACATTATGCAATCACACCTAGGTATATGCATACATATGACTGTCCACATCACATCCTTCATCATTATAATGTATCCAACATTTAAGATAAACATATACACAACATATACACACAAAAGAGTGTTTGCATATTCATATTGGAGTAAAGAGTAAAATTATTCTCAAGCTTTAGATGACACAACATTGCATAGGTTGTTGCTAAGTGATATTTGCTGCTCAAATTGAAAGCAAATTCACTTAGTATTTTAACCCTTTCACTGCTTTTCTGCACCTATAACTGATGCCAAAGTTTCTGTTAATCCAAGTTACTACCTCAACAATTGACCACTCGGTCACCATTTTGAAGCAAGTCAAACTCTGACTTCGAAAGCCACTTCAATGTTAGGGCTGTAGCCTTAGAAATACTGCCTCAAGGTGTTCAAAAATCACTGACTAAATAGCCAACTTCTTGAGGCTTCAGCATTCAAGTGAGGCAATGCAAATGAGAATGAGCAACAATTTTCCTGAGGCGATACTTCAAACCACCATACGGTGGTTACAGCAGTGAAAGGGTTAAGTTTCCCTTCCTCTAGTCATTTCATTGTATAAGTCTGTATTTATCTAATCACAGCATGCAGTCAAAACAACAGAAGGCGATTTTTTTTATTTGCGTGTAGGTTGGTGCATTTTTGAAGTACGGTACATATTTACAAATGTCAGTTGTCTGCATGAAGCTGGATTATGTTCCTGGGCTGTCGAATGAAGAAACAATGAGCTTTAAGACATGGCTACAACAGAACAAGACCAAAGGGGCAAACAATGTCCCTAGAAGATTTGGGGATGGCAAGAATGTAAAGTGTACGGTCGTATTACAAGGGGCCTTCAGCAAAGAAACTAAGTCTTTACTCGATGTTGGTGAGTACTGTGCTAGTGTATTTCTTATAATCAAAAACATGCTCTCCCTATTTCAGCTATTTATGGTGCTAAAGACAAACCAACCGATACAGACACTTTACAGCCATCTGAGTTGCAGAGCAGCAACAGCCTCAATTCAACTTCCAATAGTTTGGGGATAAGTCCTTCTGCCAATTCAAAGGCTTCACAACCCGAACATAGTACTGCTTCCATCAGCCCTACAATTCCCCCAGTTAAAAGAAAGAGGTACATGACTAGATCACATGAAAAAACTCCCAAAATAGATTAACTCGATATTCTATCTCTTCTCAAACTTTATACAATGTTCTATTTCTTTAGCCTTGGTTTATTCTTTTTTCTTCTTTTTTTGGATTTCTTTTTCTCAGATGTGTTGAGTAATTTCATACAATATAATTAAAGCCATCATTGACTTGTACCAGTTTGTGTGCAAAGCATGCACAATACAATAGTGTAAACTTCAGAGCAGGGTGGGGGTCAAAAACATGATACTTGCTAGTGCATCACATATATTATCTGGTGTAACACACACACACATACATGCACACACACAATGGCGTCCCATGCAATATCTGTCTTCTCTTGTTTTCTTTTGTGCGGTAATCACAAATTTTGCTAGTACTTCAATGCAATTGCAAATACATAGACACTCAAATACAATTACATTGCCATTACTGCAAAAAAATGTATTTAATTGTAATTAAATTCAATTGTTGCGATGCCTATGACCTCAACTCTGCTTCAGACATCAAGTATTTCACTTATGCATATTTATTATATATATATATATATATGGCCTAGCACAGTCACCTATTTCTTAACTGTGGATTGGTAATAAGGGCCTGCTAGATTATGTTCATAATTTAAAAATTCTTTTTTTATCTAAACAAATTTGTCATTATTCAAAAAAAATTAAGTAGCTAAGTAGAATAATAGTATAGTGTAGCTAATAGTTATTATGAATACACACACTGTCATGACTGCCATCATCCATCGTTATGGACACACAAGCGTACTAGAAAATGTTTACCCTTTGAAGTCAGAGAAGCAAACTAAGGGGAATAGGCTAAAAGAAAATTATAGCTGTATATTATTTTAAGTTAGCTAACATGGCTTTGGTGTGAATACTTTATATCTTAATTACCTGCTCTGTAGTAGCAGCTTTGTTTAGCTCTTATTAAGCCCAGTCTTTGTCATTTTTTGTCTCCTCACCAGATTTCCTTCTGCTGTTTTAGCAACTCAATACTCCCATTTTCTAGCATTTTAAAACTTTTATAGCTCCTCTCTATTAATTTTTCTGTTGATCAAGATATTAGAAATGTTTCCCATTGAATTAAGTGAAACAAGCTAGAAAGGCTAGCAAAAAAAATAATAAAAAAATAGAGAATCAGAATCATGAATTAGTTAATGTGTTTTTGATTTAATTAAATGGCTACTATAAATCTTACCTGCTCTACAGTACCAGTTACGTATGAGCCCAGCTCTTTTGTTTGTTTGGTAGTTGTTTTTTTTCATTTCTTTTATCTCCTCACCAGTTTTCTTCTGCTATTTGGGCAGCTCTTGCTCCCATTTCCACCTCACTACTATTTCTTTTCAATCACTTTGGTTGTATTCAACAAATACCCCGCAATAAAATTTTGCTAAATATTGCCTTGGAACTTTATAATACATGCAGGCACATTAGCAGAAAGGTATGTGTATGCCTATGGCAAAAAAAGGGTACATATGCGCCTATGCAAATTGAATTAAAGACATTGATTTATACATATAATACATATTACTGGAGTCAGAGTGTAATATAGTGAAATAATTCATGAGCAGGCTAATAATTTATTTCAAAAGTCAGAGAGGCCTGAAGATAAAGTCTGCAGTGAAATATCTTTTGCTATATCACCTCTGATTGTAAAACTGAGGGTTGCTGCAGCTGGTAGGGGACTTGCAGCTGATTTTTTTGGCAGCTGCTCTGACCTGGTTGGGTAGGCCTCCCTGGCCTAATGGAAGGTATAAAGTTTAGAATAGATTACATTCAGCTAATTTCTAAACCAAAATATAAGCAGGCTTCTTATAACAGTGCTTATAAATAGATTTGTAAATTTTTATGGCAATAAGAATGTCATTAATTATTAATATTGTTATCATTATAAAAATACATTGTATCAAGACAGTCTCAAAAATTGAATTTTCATCACAGTCTTTGCTAGTCAACTGCCATACTTGACAATCATGAGGAAAATCTGTACGGGAAACCAAAGACACCTTTAAGCTGTCGGATGACTTTCTTTTAATCCTCTTCCTCCGACATCATTTATTGAGGAACTTGCCTCAATGTTCATAACTCTGTACACACAAATAACAATCACAAATTAAATACACTAATTAATAGTGGCAAACAAACATTTAAATCTGAATGTTCAGATTAAATTATTAGCGTGCCAATAAACATATATGAAGTAAAATACATAATACTATGTATAAACAAATTAAAAGCCCATACATACTTGATACATACATACACATTATAAGGACATCTAAAACACACACATGAACACACAATACATGATGTGTATAAATCAGAAACACCTACATAATGTACATTAATTAAAAGTGAACCCACACAATATATATATTTAAAGTGAACACAACTATATATGATGCGTATAAACGAACACATTCACAGGATGTGTACAAATCTAAAAGCGATCACACAATTGATGTGTATCAATTAAAAGCGAGCACACATGTGTATACATCTAAAAGTGAACACACACACACACATGACGAGCATAAATCTAAAAGTGAACATACACACATGACGTGCATAAATCTAAAAGTGAACACACGCACATGACGTGCATAAATCTAAAAGCGAACACTCACATGACGTGCATAAATCTGAAAGCGAACATACACACATGACGTGCATAAATCTAAAAGCGAACACACGCACATGACGTGCATAAATCAAAAAGTGAACACACACACATGACGTGCATAAATCTGAAAGTGAACACACGCACATGACGTGCATAAATCTAAGACACATGACGTGCATAAATCTAAAAGAGAACACACGCACATGACGTGCATAAATCTAAAAGCGAACACACGCACATGACGTGCATAAATCAAAAAGTGAACACACACATGACGTGCATAAATCTGAAAGTGAACACACGCACATGACGTGCATAAATCTAAGACACATGACGTGCATAAATCTAAGACACATGACGTGCATAAATCTGAAAGCGAACACACGCACATGACGTGCATAAATCTAAAAGTGAACATACACACATGATGTGCATCAATTAAAAGCAAACACACGCACATGACGTGCATAAATCTAAAAGCGAACACACACACATGACGTGCATAAATCTAAAAGCGAACACACACACATGATGTGCATTAATCTGAAAGCGAACACACGCACATGACGTGCATAAATCTAAAAGCGAAAACACACACATGACGTGCATAAATTTGAAAGTGAACACACGCACATGACGTGCATAAATCTAAAAGTGAACACACGACAGTGACGTGCATAAATCTAAAAGACAATGACGTCAAAAATCTAAAAGTGAACACACACACATGACGTGCATGAATCTAAAAGTGAACACACACACATGACGTGCATAAATCTAAAAGCGAACACACGCACATGACGTGCATAAATCTAAAAGTGAACACACGCACATGACGTGCATAAATCTAAAAGACACATGACGTGCATAAATCTAAAAGTGAACACACACACATGACGTGCATGAATCTAAAAGTGAACACACACACATGACGTGCATCAATCCAAAAGTGAACACACGCACATGACGTGCATAAATCTGAAAGCGAACATACACACATGACGTGCATAAATCTAAAAGTGAACACACGCACATGACGTGCATAAATCTATAAGCGAACACACACACATGACGTACATGAAAGCGAACACACTTAAATGACGTGCATATATCAAAAAGTGAACATACACACATGACGTGCATAAATCTAAAAGTGAACACACACACACATGACGTGCATAAATCTAAAAGTGAACACACACACACATGACGTGCATAAATCTAAAAGTGAACACACACATGACGTGCATAAATCTGAAAGCGAACATACGCACATGACGTACATAAATCTAAAAGTGAACACACACATGACGTGCATAAATCTGAAAGCGAACATACGCACATGACGTGCATAAATCTAAAAGTGAACACACGCACATGACGTGCATAAATCTAAAAGTGAACATACACACATGACGTGCATAAATCTGAAAGCGAACATACGCACATGACGTGCATAAATCTAAAAGTGAACACACACATGACATGCATAAATCTGAAAGCGAACATACGCACATGACGTGCATAAATCTAAAAGCGAACACACACACATGACGTGCATAAATCTGCAAGCGAACATACGAACTGAGTGCATAAATCTAAAAGTGAACACAACCAGGACGTGAATAAAGTGAAAGCAAGCGAAAATACGCACATGACGTGCATTAATCTAAAAGTGAAACACAACGCATGACGTGTTATAATCCAAAAAGTGAACATAACACATGGAAGCGCTAAATCTAAAAGTGAACACACAAGGACGTGCATAAAATCTAAAGGTGAACACACCAGGACGTGTATAATCCAAAAGTGAACATTACACACATGACGTGCATAAATCTGGAGAAAGCGAACATACGCAAAGTGAAGTGCATAATCTAAAAGTGAACACACACCATGACGTGCATTAATAAATCTAAGTGAACACAAGACATGACGGCATAAATCTAAAAGCGAACACCACATGACGTGCATAAATCTGAAAGCGAACATACCACACATGCCGTGCACATAAATCTAAAAAGGAACCCCGCACATTACGTGATAAATCAAAAAGTGAAACACACCCACAATGAAGGTTGCTAAATCTGAAAGTGAACACACGCACATGACGTGCATCAATCTAAAACGCGACACACGCAACTGACGGCATAAATCTGAAAGTCGAACACACGCACATGGACGCATGCATCATAAATTAAAAGCGAAAACACACCACACATGATGTGCATCAATATAAAAGAAACACACGGCACCTGACGTGAAGTAAAATCAAAAGCGAACACACCACAATGACGTGCATAAATCTAAAAGCGAACACACACAATGAGTGCATAAAATCTAAGCCGAACACACACACATGACGTGCATAAACGAAAAGCGAAACACACGCACATGACGTGCATACATCGGTGAAAGCGAACACACGCACATGACGTGCATAAATCTAAAAGCGAACAAACACACATGATGTGACAATACAATAAAAGCAAACACACGCCACATGACGTGCATAAATCTAAAAGTGAACATTACACAATGACGTGCATAAATCTAAAAGCGAACATACACACATGACGTGCATAAATCTAAAAGTGAACACACACACATGACGTGCATAAATCCAAAAGTGAACATACACACATGACGTGCATAAATCTAAAAGTGAACACACACATGACGTGCATAAATCTAAAAGCGAACACACACACATGACGTGCATAAATCTAAAAGTGAACACACACACATGACGTGCATAAATCTAAAAGTGAACACACACACATGACGTGCATAAATCTAAAAGTGAACATACACACATGACGTGCATAAATCTAAAAGCGAACACACACACATGACGTGCATAAATCTGAAAGTGAACATACACACATGACGTGCATAAATCTAAAAGTGAACACACGCACATGACGTGCATAAATCTATAAGCGAACACACGCACATGACGTGCATAAATCTAAAAGTGAACACACACATGACATGCATAAATCTAAAAGTGAACACACGCACATGACGTGCATAAATCTAAAAGTGAACACACACATGACGTGCATAAATCTAAAAGCGAACACACGCACATGACGTGCATAAATCTGAAAGCGAACACACACATGACGTGCATAAATCTAAAAGCGAACATACACACATGACGTGCATAAATCTAAAAGTGAACACACACACATGACGTGCATAAATCTAAAAGTGAACATACACACATGACGTGCATAAATCTAAAAGTGAACACACGCACATGACGTGCATAAATCTATAAGCGAACACATGCACATGACGTGCATAAATCTAAAAGTGAACACACACACATGACGTGCATAAATCTAAAAGCGAACACACTCACATGACGTGCATAAATCTAAAAGTGAACACACGCACATGACGTGCATAAATCTAAAAGTGAACACACACACATGACGTGCATAAATCTATAAGCGAACACACACACATGACGTACATGAAAGCGAACACACTTACATGACGTGCATAAATCTAAAAGCGAACACACACACATGACGTGCATAAATCTAAAAGTGAACACACATGACGTGCATAAATCTAAAAGTGAACATACACACATGACGTGCATAAATCTAAAAGTGAACATACACACATGACATGCATAAATCTAAAAGCGAACACACACATGACGTGCATAAATCTGAAAGCGAACATACGCACATACGTGCATAAATCTAAAAGTGAACACACACACATGACGTGCATAAATCTAAAAGTGAACACACGCACATGACATGCATAAATCTGAAAGCGAACATACACACATGACGTGCATAAATCTAAAAGCGAACACACACACATGACGTGCATAAATCCAAAAGTGAACATACACACATGACGTGCATAAATCTAAAAGTGAACACACACACATGACGTGCATAAATCTAAAAGCGAACACACGCACATGACGGCATAAACTAAAGCGAACCAAACACATGACGTGCATAAATCTAAAAGCGAACACACGCACATGACGTGCATAAATCTAAAAGTGAACACACACACAAGACGTGCATAAATCCAAAAGTGAACAACGCACATGAAGTGCATAAATCTGAAAGCGAACATACACACATGACGTGCAAAATCTAAAAGGAACAACACGCACATGACGTGCATAAATCTTAAGCGAACCACACAACATGACTTACATGAAAGCGAACACACTCACATGACGTGCATATATCAAAAAGTGAAAATACACACCTGAGTGCAAAATCTAAAAGTGAACACACCACACATGACGTGATAAATCTAAAAGTGAAAACACACATGACGTGATAAATCTAAAAGCGAACACACGCACATGACGGCATAAACTGAAGGCGAACATACGGAACAGGAAGTGCATAAATCTAAAAGTGAAACACAACATGACGTGCATAATCTGAAAGCGAACATACACACATAGTGCATAAATCTAAAAGTGAACACACGACATGACGGCATAAATCTGAAAGCGAACACACACACATGACGTGCATAAATAAAAGTGAACACACACACATGAGTGCCTAAATCTGAAAGCGAACACACGCACATGACGTGCATAAATCTGAAAGCGAACACACGCACATGACGTGCATAAATCTGAAAGCGAACACACGCACATGACGTGCATAAATCTGAAAGCGAACACACGCACATGACGTGCATAAATCTGAAAGCGAACACACACACATGACGTGCATAAATCTAAAAGTGAACACACACATGACGTGTATAAATCCAAAAGTGAACATACACACATGACGTGCATAAATCTAAAAGTGAACACACGCACATGACGTGCATAAATCTAAAAGCGAACACACACACATGACGTGCATAAATCTAAAAGTGAACACACGCACATGACGTGTATAAATCTAAAAGTGAACACACGCACATGACGTGCATAAATCTAAAAGTGAACACACACACATGACGTGCATAAATCTAAAAGTGAACATACGCACATGACGTGCATAAATCTAAAAGCGAAAACACGCACATGACGTGCATAAATTTGAAAGCGAACATACGCACATGACGTGCATAAATCTAAAAGTGAACACACACACATGACGTGCATAAATCTAAAAGCGAACACACACACACATGACGTGCATAAATCTAAAAGCGAACACACTCACATGACGTGCATAAATCTAAAAGTGAACACACACACACATGACGTGCATAAATCTAAAAGCGAACACACGCACATGACGTGCATAAATCTAAAAGCGAACACACACACATGACGTGCATAAATCTAAAAGTGAACACACGCACATGACGTGTATAAATCTAAAAGTGAACACACGCACATGACGTGCATAAATCTAAAAGTGAACACACACACATGACGTGCATAAATCTAAAAGTGAACATACGCACATGACGTGCATAAATCTAAAAGCGAAAACACGCACATGACGTGCATAAATTTGAAAGCGAACATACGCACATGACGTGCATAAATCTAAAAGTGAACACACACACATGACGTGCATAAATCTAAAAGCGAACACACACACACATGACGTGCATAAATCTAAAAGCGAACACACTCACATGACGTGCATAAATCTAAAAGTGAACACACACACACATGACGTGCATAAATCTAAAAGCGAACACACGCACATGACGTGCATAGAACACACACATGGCGTGCATAAATCTAAAAGTGAACACACGCACATGACGTGCATAAATCTAAAAGCGAACACACGCAAATGACGTGCATAAATCTAAAAGCGAACACACGCACATGACGTGCATAAATCTAATAGTGAACACACACATGACGTGCATAAATCTAAAAGTGAACACACGCACATGATGTGTACAAATCCAAAAGTGAACACACACGTGTATAAACTTATAAGCAAACACACACACACAATGTTTAAATCGAAAACGAACAAACACACACTAGTCCAGTGTGCGAGCTCTCATGGTGTGTACAAGAATACATATACATGATGCATACAAGCACAGTATGTATATTTATATTCAGGCACTACATACCTTTCTTCGTTTTTTTGAGACATCATTGCTTATTAGCCTTCACTAGAGTCGCAATATTATTTTATTTATTTTTTGGTATTTTTTGGTCGTCTACCTGCCTTAAAGAAATCTATTGCTACATTACTAATAAGAACTCCTGAACACTAGATTACCTTGATTGTATTCCTCAAATTTGTTGAGTCATAAAAATCAGCTGCAGAAGCATCTCCCTCCTAATAATGCTCAACAAATTCTAAAGTTTTCGACATTGGAGGCCTTGAGTTGACAGCTTCCACAGATCTGGGTAGAGCAGCGCACTATCAAGGAATGTCTACCTCCAATACTTCTCGCCAACAATCTCCACACTGTTCATTAGGACCGCCACTAGTGTTTAGGCTAGCTTGAATACTTCTAATCGCCATCTAGTCCTCAAGTTCGCAAAAACTCCAGGTCAGGAGGAACACCCAAACACCTCGTGCAGTTAGGAAAAAGTCGTCGTCGTCAGTAAAGGGTGGGCGGAGTTAGGAAAAAGTCGTCGTCGCGTCGTCGTCAGTAAAGGGTGGGCGGAGTTACTATTTTATTTAAACTATTCGCAGTACAATTACAGAGCTGTTTCGGCCCCATAGACCTTCATATAACAGCAATAGCAAAATAAATGAATGAATTAATGACTGAATAATGAATAAAAATATACTTATTAAATAAATAAATAAATAAATAAATATTTTTTAATGTTTAATGCATCCTGTATCTAAATTTAGAGATTTTGTTGTGATTTTTTTCTTTCTGTTCATTTTATCTACCTTGGCTAATATTTCCTCAGTGGTAAATTTCCTTTTTCCCAAACATGATTAGAGTGTGTGAACTGAAAAATGTTCCCTGTTATTATCATTTCTTTTTTTTTTTTTTTGATGGCCAGTTGAGGGTTAGTATAATTATTTACTGTATAATAACACTTAACACCTTGGTGTAAAAGAACTCTGTACATTGCATGATTATGTGCTTGTGGTGCGTAATCATAGACTTCTTCTTCCTGTTCACACTTGAGCTTTGGATCCATGGTTAATTTTTTAGTTAGCCGGCTAACAAATATGTGCAGGTTGTAATACACTACAAAAATACTATGATAATACAAATATCGTCTCAGCTTACATAGATCATATTAATCTGGTGGCTTCAATAAGTTAGGTTCATGAAGGTCTTTCCCTAGAGATTAAATGGTTTGATCGTAGTTCTATGGTGAGATAGTCATGCATTTTACTTATCAATGACTTCACTTTGGCTTGTTTGATATCTCTTTGACTTCTTCTTTCACAAGTATAAGAGATTGTGAATACTGCTATCTCCTGTCATGATAAAGTTTTAAGATAAGTTATTTCCAGTTTATACTTAACTTTGTCAGTATAAGCTAGATTATATCTATGCTACCAGTGCTACCTATGCTACCAGTACCTATGCTACCTATGCTACCAGTGCTACCTATGCTACCAGTGCTACCTATACTACCAGTGCTACCTATACTACCTGGGCTACCTGTGCTACCAGTGCTACCAGTATACATATGCTACCAGTGCTACCTATGCTACCAGTGCTACCTATGCTACCTGGGCTACCTGTGCTACCAGTGCTACCAGTGCTACCTATGCTACCAGTGCTACCAGCTACCTATGCTACCAGTGCTACCAGTACTACCTATGCTACCAGTGCTACCTATGCTACGTGTGCTACCTATGCTACCAGTGCTACCTATGCTACCAGTGCTACCAGTGCTACCTATGCTACCTGTGCTACCAATGCTACCAGTGCTACCAGTGCTACCTGTGCTACCTATGCTACCAGTGCTACCAGTGCTACCTGTGCTACCTGTGCTACCTATGCTACCAGTGCTACCTATGCTACCAGTGCTACCTGTGCTACCTATGCTACCTATGCTACCAGTGCTACCAGTGCTACCTATGCTACCAATGCTACCAGTGCTACCAGTGCTACAAGTGCTACCTATGCTACCTGTGCTACCTATGCTACCAGTGCTACCTATGCTACCAATGCTACCAGTGTGCTACCTGTGCTACCTGTGCTACCTGTGCTACCAGTGCTACCAGTGCTACCAGTGCTACCCGTGCTACCTATGCTACCAGTGCTACCAGTGCTACCTATACTACCTGTGCTACCTATGCTACCAGTGCTACCTATGCTACCAGTGCTACCTATGCTACCAGTGCTACCTATGCTACCAGTGCTACCAGTGCTACCAGTGCTACCATGCTACCAGTGCTACCCGTGCTACCCGTGCTACCTATGCTACCAGTGCTACCAGTGCTACCTATACTACCTGTGCTACCTATGCTACCAGTGCTACCTATGCTACCAGTGCTACCCATGCTACCAGTGCTACCTATGCTACCAGTGCTACCAGTGCTACCAGTGCTACCTATGCTACCAGTGGCTACCAGTGCTACCTATGCTACCTGTGCTACCAGTGCTACCTATGCTACCAGTGCTAGCTACCTATGCTACCAGTGCTACCTATGCTACCAGTGCTACCAGTGCTACCTATACTACTAGTGCTACCTATGCTACCAGTGCTACTTATGCTACCAGTGCTACCTATGCTACCAGTATTACCTTTGCTACCAGTGCTACCAATGCTACAGTGCTACCAGTGCTACCTATGCTACCAGTGCTACCAGTGCTACCAGTGCTACCAGCTACCTATGCTACCAGTGCTACCAGTGCTACCAGTACTACCTATGCTACCAGTGCTACCTATGCTACCAGTGCTACCTATGCTACCAGTGCTACCAGTGCTACCAGTGCTACCAGTGCTACCTGTGCTACCAGTGCTACCTATGCTACCAGTGCTACCAGTGCTACCTATGCTACCCATGCTACCCATGCTACCAGTGCTACCAGTGCTACCTGTGCTACCAGTGCTACCAGTGCTACCAGTGCTACCTATGCTACCAGTGCTACCTATGCTACCAGTGCTACCAGTGCTACCTATGCTACCAGTGCTACCTATGCTACCAGTGCTACCAGTGCTACAAGTGCTACCTATGCTACCTGTGCTACCAGTGCTACCTATGCTACCAATGCTACCAGTGTGCTACCTGTGCTACCTATGCTACCAGTGCTACCCGTGCTACCAGTGCTACCCGTGCTACCTATGCTACCAGTGCTACCAGTGCTACCTATACTACCTGTGCTACATATGCTACCAGTGCTACCTATGCTACCAGTGCTACCTATGCTACCAGTGCTACCAGTGCTACCAGTGCTACCTATGCTACCAGTGGCTACCAGTGCTACCTATGCTACCAGTGCTACCTATGCTACCAGTGCTGCCTATGCTACCAGTGCTACCTATGCTACCAGTGCTACCTATGCTACCAGTGCTACCTATGCTACCAGTGCTACCTATGCTACCAGTGCTACCAGTGCTACCAGTGCTACCTATACTACTAGTGCTACCTATGCTACCAGTGCTACTTATGCTACCAGTGCTACCTATGCTACCAGTATTACCTTTGCTACCAGTGTTACCTATGCTACCAGTGCTACCTATGCTACCAGTGCTACCATTGATATCTATATGCTACCATTTTTCATAGTAACATTATAATGATATTCATGAATTGTGACTTTTTACACCAAGGTATAGCCCAAATTTGGTACTACAAAAGTTACCACTGCTCAAGAAAATGAGGTAAGAAAGTAATTTTGTATTTGTGTGCTAAAATTGATTGTCTTTTGTTTTTGTAGGTGAGAGCTTGTCAAGAATTCAAGGTAATTTAGATGGTCAAAGTAACTTCAATTTGATACTACAGAAGTTATCAATACTCAAGAATGAGGTAAGTAGTAATTCCATATTTGTTGGCTAAAATTACAAATAATAACACTGGTTGTTGTTTTTTTATCGTAGCTGACAGCTTGTTCAAGAGTTACTGGTAATCAGAATGGCAGATGTTTGATACTACAAAAGTTACCATTAATCAGGTAAGAGAGTGATTTTGTATTTGTTTGCTTAAATAAAAGGTCATAACTGCTATTATTCATTGTAAGCTGCCGAATGTCACTTGTATGATTGGCCATATATTTTATGCTCATGCCTGCGGCAATCGTGTAAATACTAGGCCAACGGACTCACTCTCTTCCTGATTGAGTCATAGATTCCTTTCTAAACTGTTGTGAATTGTATTCCGACACACACACACACACATGCATACACACACACACACCACATAACCATATTCATTGTTTGTTACTTTGCCACATTATTGAGTTATGTATCACGTGATTCAGCTCATGCCTTGTGATCTATTGAACTGAGAAGTGCTTGATATTCTCCTGTATCAAGTGAATAAAATATATTATTTAGGGTTAGTAATGTGTCACTTATTGTTATGTATATAATAGGAGTGGAGCTATAGTGCAGCCTTGTGTTTTTAATATCTGCCGAGCAATTTCTTTAGCTTCCTATCTATCCTATACTTGTCCCACCATAACAATAAAAATTATTAATATTGCGTGTGTCAACCATTTATTTTGATATTGTAGGTAGAGGAGTTCTGCCTGGATTGTGGGAAGAAAGTGAAGATGTCATGCATGCGTGCACACATGCTGGATTGTCAGGGTGGCCCTTCAGGAGGCAGGAGCAGGAGCAGGAGCAGGACCTTAACCTCCCTGCCCACCTTTATGCTTTAACTCGCCCAGGGCTTTCAGGATAGCATCATGTCATTCACAACGAACAACACCAGTTAGTACCACAAAAATGTTACTATAGCAACAACCTTTTTTCTGTCGGTGTCCAGCATAAAGGTGGGCAGGGAGGTTAAGGACCAGCAGAGCCTTCCTGACCTGTTGGACGAACCAGGCCTTTGTCGCTATCTGACCCGCATGATCCACGAAGAAAGGGCCGGCATCAGGTCCCCTAGTATGTAGATACTGAGTAACTGCCCCTACCGGGAAGACGTCCACCCCGGTCGTACCTAGGACCACGTCCGCACCTATGCCTGACTGGTCACACTTCGACTGCTTCAGGTGGACCTGGATCATCCGTGGAGACTGTAGGTCGTCAACTGCCACGTCTCCCCACGCCAGATCTGTGGTAGCCTTCCATGGGTAGTAGCTCGCCAAGCCTGAAGAACCCGAAGAATGCTGTAGTTGCAACAGCGCAGAGAAGGACCCTATCCGGGTTTCTCGAACTCGCCCAGGCCTTGCAGATCTGCTGCAGAATGCGGAACGTGATAGGAAGTCTGGTCAGCTTGGTACTCTTCCCTGCTTGAAGCCTGATTCTGCTGATGCCTGCCTGGACGCGCTTCAGCAGCGGCATTGAGGACTGATCCCTCGGGTCAGGCAAACCCATCGCAATCTGAGCATTCCTAACTGCGGCTAAATATGTTTTGATGGTCTGTGGGGCAAGGTTCTTTTTGGCTAAGTATGTGGCAAAGTAGCATAACAGATGTTCGTGCACAGGGAAGGGAGCTTGAATAGAGTAATTAAGGCAGAACTGCGTGAAGTGTCTCATGGCTGCATCATAGGTCCTGTGAGTTGACTGGGCTAGTCCAGCTTGAACGTACTCCTGAAACAACGGCGCCAGGTCGGAGCTGTCCAATCTGCTTCCTGGTTGAGGAGGAGGTCTAGCAGCTGCGGAGACACTGGAGAGGGGTGTGGTGACACTGAGGGTACCTTGGAGAGAAAATAACATGCATTGTTACGTGACAGGCTGTCCGCCAAGTGATTGGCCTTGGTATCAATATAAGATGGGAAGAGAGAACACCTGAAACTAGCCTCAGCGAACACCACTATGCGCAACAAGTGCATCATGCCCTTGTGCTTTGTTGACCGTGACTTCAGGTCGGCAACCACCGACTGGTTGTCACAATGGCAGACGACCTGGCAGTCCCTCCAGGTTGCTCCCCAGACATGACCTGCCAAGATGATTGGTAACAGCTCCTTCTCTGCTATTGAGAGAGAGTCAGCTCGTGAATCCCACCGTACCTGTAGCCAGTTCTCCCCACACCAGGCAGCGCATCCCCAGGATCCCGACGCGTCGGTATAAAGGTGGATCTTCGCGAGGGATGATGGGGGGTTGAGAAAGGAGATCCCGTTCCATCCGCTGAGGAATTCCACCCACCATGCCAAGTCGGCTCTAAAGCTCTGGCTCAGCCTGATTAGAATTCTACTAGCTGGGGGACGATGGACGGAATGCAGGAGGTCAATCATCCGTCTCAGAAATGACCGTTCCGCTCTTATAACCTTGCAGGCATGGTTTAAGAGCCCTATCAATGACTCTAGCTCCTTCCGGGTACAGCATTTCCGCGACTTCCACTCCTCCAGAAGATCCTGCAGCCGAGATAGCTTGTCCTCAGGGAGACGCAGCTCTCCCTTTGCAGTGTCTATTGTAATGCCCAGAAACACCACCACAGTGGAGGGTCCTTCTGTCTTGTGGGCAGCGATCGGGACCCCTAGCCGAGCACATTCTTGTATCAGAATCTGCAGCCATGCGTGACATAGATGAGACTCAGGAGGGGCTACCATTATGAAGTCATCCAGATAGTGGAACAAGACCTCAACACACCTGCCTGCGCCAGGTGCCACTGAAGAGCATCTGCCACTGCGTTGAAGATCTTAGGTGCAGATCTCAGTCCGAAGGGCAGCATCGGATCCACGAAGGTGTTACCTCCCCACTGTACTGCCTGGAGGATGCGGTCCTGAGGGTGGACTGGGATCAGCCGATATGCTGCCTCGATATCGACCTTCGCCAGTAACGCACCTCTCCCACTGATTGCCACTTGCGCCGCAACCTCATCGACTCTGGTATATACCAGGGAGCACAGTTCAGGGTCTATACCATCGTTGACGCTTTGTCTGGCAGGGAAGGAGAGGTCGGTGATCAGACGGAACTTGCCTGTGTTGTGGCCTTTGGGGATCACGCCAAAGCGGCTGACGTGTAGCTGAGGAAGATGGGCCGTGCTGGGAAAGGTCCCCAGCATGCGGCTTGATGCACATTCCTTCCGCAGGTACTCCGCAACCACTTCCGGGTGTTGAGTGGCTGACTCCATGTTCCGAGTGGCCGACTTCAAGGGGTAGTTGCGACAGTACCCCACTCTGAACCCCTCCTTCAAACCTGAGCAAATGTACATTGCAAATGCCGCGTCTGGGTGTCCGGCCAAACTTCTTTCCCACTCACGCTGACGCAATGGTGTGGTTATAACTGACAGATCCTTGCATTGGTGCTCCTGCGCTGGTCTGCAGGCGTCCAGGCAGAGCAAGTCTGCCATGTACACATATCGAGAGGACACCTGCGTGGCAAGG
>WLWD01003398.1_pt1 | contig 39885 bp, 39 predicted proteins | sample 6712731 | NCBI WGS metagenome assembly WLWD01 (sample SAMN12718690, study PRJNA576275) | sponge metagenome | isolation source: marine sponge | host: Mycale hentscheli | place: New Zealand: South Island, Marlborough, Capsize Point | collected 2014-11-01
ATGTGCCAAATAATTACCATTAGTAACCATTAGTGAGCAATCCTAGCTGCTGACCCACGAGAACCAGGGAGGTGGAATATAGGTCTCGTAAACGTTGCTTTTCCAGCGACCCAAGGTTTTGACAAGGTGTCAGGAAGACCTGCAGCAGTAGAAGTAGTTGCAGCACCTATGCGAAAACTGTGGCTACTATATCCAGTGGGGTCAACACCAGCAGAATGGAGAACTCGGAGCATGGAGGACACCTTCAGGTGTGTTAGAAAGCATCCACACTGAAGCAAAAACAAAGGTCCATTGCACGAGTGGTGTGGTTTCTTTTATGCAGGAAGGCTCTCATCTCAGCCACTGGACAGGTTGAGGTTCCTGTTGGTCCAATGACCAATGTCACAGAGTGACCAAATCTGTCAGTATTGGATGGCTAAGCTGCATCCTAATAGACTCCTCCCTAATCTGAATACTCTGACCTGATAAGATAAATGATATCTTAGATTGAAGTGGCATGCCAGATGTGGACTATACAATGCCAGAGTAAAGGCCACCCAAAGCATTGCCCAGCCTATGTGCAAAACATATAATTTATTAATTCTCTATTTGGATAGTTATGTTCTTCAGTAGGTACAGCACAAACAAAAACACACTTGAAGCTGGGAGGGAATGGAGATTTAAATTCTTGCAGAATCGCTGATATGCCAACTTGATGTGTCGCCCCTCTGCTGGTCGAATAAGCCACACCCCTGGACTGGAGGTGGTGGAGCCGCTCTAGCTTGGGTGTAGACAGTGGGCAGGGGCTGGGCCTGCTTAGGGGGGGGGGGGGGGGGGGTGGGGTGGGTGGGGGTGTGGGGGGGGGGGTGGGGGGGGGGGGGGGGGGGGATATTAGTGTGTGGTGCAGAAGAGTAAGGACCTGCCATGCAATTTTCAGCTAACTCCTTCCGGAGAGCTTCGTCAACAATGTCAGCATGTTCTAGGGCAGAAGGCAAGTTCTTAGCTATAGTTGGGGTGTGAGGGCCAAAATAGCCAATATTAAAGCCGTGGGTAAGGGATTGTATAAGGCGGGAGACAATAGTATTATCAGGATGGTGCAGTAAAAATCGCACAAAAACCTGCATTCATAATGGTGTATGCACTCTGTGTTTACACACAGGGTGCAGGCTAACAACTCTGCTTAGGACAGGATTGCTTAGGATGTCCTCCGTGGCAATCTGAGCAGGCATGCAAGTAGCGACAGCTGGGGCCACGAAAACAGGACCCCTTCCTGTTCCATATGCGACAAAACTCTAGTTTATTAGATGCAGGGAGTACAGAAGGAGAGTTTTTAGCAAAAGTCAGTTGAGGGCAGTGACATGCTGTATGACCAGTGGTATTACAAACGGGACAGAGCACGTCTGGCATACTAGATATAGCGTTGAGTGGGCAGTCTGAGGCCAGATGGTCCGGATTGCCGCAAATAAAACATGACGGTTTACTCCTGGTAGCATCAGCAGACAGCCAGGTAGCTATGAGCTCAGGGTCAGTATCAGACCACTTCAACGAGGAGTTAGATGACAACTTTAGTCGAAACTGTGAGTCATACAAAAATCGTCTGCTGGCACCCGTGTAGTAAAAATCTGATAGTGGAACAGCTCTGCATATATACTCCAAGCCTCTAGCCACATGTCATGACCATGATGGGTCTCATGTGAGCTGCTTTAGCCACCCAGAAGAACTACTGTCAACAGGTCCCACAACAACTGTGATAATACCACAAACTTACCAAGCTGATGTCATCCCTAAGCTTAAGTGGTAATGATTGTGGTGTCTGTGGGTGTGGTGATGACAGGTGTGGAGATGTCAGGGATGGAAGCTGCTCCTGGACCTACTTCTTGAGGAGCTGTCAGAAGATAGCGAACAGCTGCTGGTAGAACTGGAATCATGTCAACTTTCTCCCATCAACTTACCACTTAATTACCAGTCATGATGTTTTTCTCAACCTTCAGTCTTTGTCATTTTGATATGAAACAAATGGCCTCAGTTTTTTCCCCTCTTCTTTTAATTTTTTTTTTTATGTAACTGATGGTAGTAATACCACAATTTCAAGGTAGCTTACATACTGGGGGAGGAGGGATTAGGGTTGGTTAGTGCCAGGCTTGCAGGCTCCATTCATGGTGAAAAAGGATGTAAGGTATACACATGATGTAGCACTTTTAGGTGGTTTGTAGGTGAGGGAGTTGCAGTTTCACCTTTTCAGCCAGAATAGGGTTCTCTGAAGGGTCAGTAATGCAGTAGTGGTGTAGGTTTTGGATGGCACACAGTTACATCTTTTTCTCTGATTAATAAATAATGGCATTTATCTGGGACACCTATACCATTTTCTAAAGCTGATTTTTTTTTTTTTGGTTATTGTTGTTATTGTTCTTTTTTTTTTTTTTTTTTTTTTTTTTTTTTTGTGTGTGTGTAATTGTAGTTTAGTGTGTAATTGTAGTTTAGTGTATAGTGTGAGCTCATGGGATGTTTACTAGTTCAATAACTGATGATCTACTCTTAGCTTATGTCTTTCTAGTGCTCATTCTGTGAGTTTGTTCACTGCTTTGTATGTGTGTGCGTGTTTGTGTTCAGTCACTCAATCCATTTTTACAGTCGGTAAGTATTGTTCCCTTTGCTCCTGTGTATTTGTTCTGCTGCTCTTTTCTTATATATTCTTTCTGTCTTTCATGTGCTTATTTTGAAGCCACCTGCCATATTACCATTTCACAATATTAATATAAAGTGTAGGCATAATAGTTAGAAGTTAATTAAACAAGATTAAATAATGGTGTGTCTTGAAGAGTAGTGTGAAGATGTGATTGCGCTCATTGGAGTATTAGTAGAAAAGGTAATTCATTATCGGGAAAGACAGTCAGAAGTCTGGCATTTTAGCATCACTTGGTCACCGCCATATAACAATCACTAGGTGAAACCTATGATAGTATTTTTGATAGAGCCGAGCTAAATGATCGAGTCTTAGTTGACATCCAGTAGGTAAATAATTGTGTACATACTTGATTGCTACCTTGGATGCATAAATTTCTCTCTGAAATTATATCAATAAGGTTGTGTCTATGGACACTTTAAGGTATTTTTGAGACATGTAGCTAGTTTTGAGTGGTACTGGGGGTTTGCACCTTTGGTGCTCTTATTATTATTGTTGTTGTTATTATTATTGTTATTATTGTAAAAAACAAACAAACAATTATATAAGTTACGACATTGAGGTAAATTTGATAAAAATGAAATTAAGAAAATGATAAATACAACAACTGGAGTAAGCGTAGAGATGAAGAAGTGAACACAGCAATCAATAGCCAGTGTTGCCCAGAACTGCTGTCTCCCAATGAAGAAGTGAACACAGTAATCAATAGCCAGTGTTGCCCAGTATGTGTGTGTGTGTGCGTTTAGGTGCCAGTATTTGTGCTGAGTCATTGTAGCTAAGCTTTTTTTGGTGTGCATTATCTAAGTTGTGCAATCATGTGGGTGTGTTCTCGGTCTTCCTTATAAAAGGCTGGTATGCATGTCGGTCAGTATTCTGTCATTACCTATGTGTTAGAAGTTCGTTGAGTTTATAAGTAATTAAAACTACTTATCTCGGCCAACTACTGGGGAGCTGACACATAAGGGGTAGTTACCAATACTACTGTGACAAGGGGTTGAAGATACCAGGTGGCAGCGGGTTACGCCGTGGTCTTCCCTCGACGTAAGACTCTGGGATGTGGGCCCAACAACTGGCGGCAGCGGTGGGATACGAGACATAAAACTCTTGGATGAACCGAAGCGCCTACCAAATCGAACTACCAAAAACCGGCAAAGCAGAAGACGTAAGACTCTTCCTGACGGCCGAGCAAAACAACAGAAAACTTAATAATCTTCTGGCAGTCTACTGGACGCAGCATTGAAGCGGAATGACTCGCCCGGCACTAGGAATTAAAACTCCATGTGTGTATAGTGCCGTGTCATAAATTTTATAAACGTTCCAATTTGTTTTCACTCTGGTTATTTTCTCTGTACAGGCCTATATCTGTCTACGGCGGAAAGACCACTGTAAAAGGATGCCTCCTAAGAAGAATAGTAACCAGAAACAGCCTGAGGTCCCTGAGCAGAGACTTGCTTCACTGGATCTTTATGATGAACAGGATCAGGAACAGGAAGATGAGCTTCCAGAAGTAGAGGAAATGTCAGGGGAAGAAGAGGAGTATGAGGAGGTCGATGAAGAGGTGAGGCCGAAGGGGGCAGCATCAGCCACAGGAGTTGGCGAGTGTAGGCGGGAGGAAAGAAATGAGAGGAAGAGTGAGAGGGAACCACGCCCACTGGGAAGGGCCCGGGTGGGTGGTGAGTATGATAATCTAGTGGAAGCCTTAAGGTTAGCCTTCCGGAGTAGTAGCAGAAGTAGGAGGTCCCCAGATCCGTTTTCTCTTAGTCCTAGAGAAGCAGTGAGAGAAATGCCTGTGTATAAAGAGGGCGGGGACATTGCCAAGTTTTTACAAGGGTTTGAGGCGGAACTAGAAGAGTTAAAGATGCCAAGAGATATTGGCGAGGAGCCTTGTTTACTAATTTGCCTGCAAGGTGAAAGATTCTATTATAGAGCTGGTTGAGGGACGTAACAGTTATGATCAGCTGAACGCTGGGTTGCTAAAGAGAATAGGGCCGAGTCTTAAGGAAATTGAGATGGAGTTTTTCCCTCCCCCGTAAGAGATCTAGTGGGGATAAGGTAGAGTGGGTAAAGGATATAATAAGGCTGGTGGAAAGAGCAAGCATGCTCTGTCCATCGAGAGCAGAATTTAAGTTATTCCTTGCGAGGGGAATTCTATGTAGTGAGTTGACACCCACTGAGTGTGGGATAGGTTATCACCATCGGGCATGATGTGTGACAATACTGCACCAATGCCTTGAGGTGAGGCATCACATGCAAGAACCAATGCAGAACTCAATGCACTAGCAGTGAGTCAGCTTGAAGAGCTTGTTTTGCTAATTGGAAAGCTTGTTCCTGATTGTCTGACCACTTCCATCTAGTGTGGTTTTGCAACGCTTGTAAAGTGGTGCTAGCTTTGATGATGAGAGGTTAGATAAGAACTTGCCTAGTAATTAAGAATGCCAATAAACATCTCAGTTCTGGAGCTTCTTGAATTGCCTTGACCTGTCTTCAGTAGGATGTAATCCATGTTCATCAATAACATGCCCTAGATATTCAATCTTGGTCATCATAAACGAACATTTACCTCGGTTAAGTTTTAACCTGGCTTCTCCTATTTTAGTAAGGACCTTGTCCAGAGTTTGTAAATGGTCTTCAGATGATGACCCAGTTACTAAAATGTCATCATCATCGACATAAACACACATGCCCTTGATACCGTGCGGTAAATTTTCCATGCATCTGGCTGGGGCAGATGAAATACCGAATGGTAATCTGTTATAACAAAATAGTCCCTTGTGGGTATTGATGGTAACCAATTCTTTTGAAAGCTCATCCAATTGTATTTGTAAATATGCTTGGGACAAATCAAGTTTTGTGAAAAAATTTCCACCAGACATGGATGCTAATAAATGTTCCACTCTTGGAAGGGGATGGAATGCAGGGTTTATACACACCTTATAGTCCCCACAAATTCGTACTGTACCATCTTGTTTTACTACAGGTACTATTGGTGCAGCCCAAGGGGAAAATTTAACTGGAGATATAATACCTTGTTTTTCCAATTTGTCAAGGGCCACCTCAACTGGTTTCTTTAATGCAAATGGGACTGTTCTAGCTCTGTGAAACTTTGGTGTTGCATGCATCAGGCTTCAAGTGCAATTTAGCTTTAAATTATTTTAATGAACCCAACTCTGGTTTGAACACCTCTTAGTGTCTGCCCAACAGATCTTCCAGATTAGTTTCTGAATTAACCAAGTTACACCTACTACCCACACTCACTTTGAGTTGGTATAGCCAGTCTCTTCCCAGCAGATTTGGTCCTTCACCTTTGACCACCTGCACTGGTAGCACTGCTTCTCTGCCTTGATAATCAGCCACAACCTGTGCTGTTCCCAGTATGTCGACCTTTTCACCTCTGTAGGTCTTCAAAACTACAGTTGGCTTTCTGGAGGGAGTAGAGTTGATTTGGTGGTGCAATTCTGGAATGCACTCAAGCACCATCATGACATTAGTGCCATTCATAGGGTCTTCTCCATTTTTGTGAGTAATGTTATACATAGTGTATTCTCGACTCAGTATCTTCAAATTGATTGTCTACATGATGTGCCTGGTCTGCAGGCTTCTTTGAACGACAGGCTGGTGCAAGTGCCCTTGCTTCTTGCACTTATTACAAATAGATTGCCTAAATCTACATACTGAGGGGAAATGGTTACCATTGCATCTGTAGCAAGTTACTTTCCCTCGACCATGAGGTGGGCGTGGCTGCTGCACCTCGGTGGTTGCACTAGCAGAACTTCTTCCCCGACCTCGTATTTGTCGTGTAATGTACTCCTTGAGCTGGAGTTTCAGATTTCTCTTGAATTTGCTTACTGCCTTTTGCTACTGCTTCCATGGACTCTTCCTTTGCCTTAGCGAATGTTAGATCCTTTTTCTCCCAGAAGACGCTTCTGAATTTGCTCGTTCCGTACTCCGCACACTAATCTATCCCGTAGCATGTCGTCTAGGGTAGTTCCATAATCTCAATATTCAGCTAAGCTTCGTAGAGCTGCTAGAAATTACAGAACGGTCTCGGTATCGTTTCTATTTCTCGTGTTGAACTTGTACCGCTGAATAATCACGGAGGGTCTCGGATCGTAGTGCTATTTGAGGGTGTCCACTAGCTCCTCGTGAGACTTCGCGTTGATTTCTGTAGCTAAACCAACTAAACTTCTGAGTAAACGGTAAGTCTCAGGCCCTCAAACGGATAAGAGAGTAGAGCGCTGTTTGCTTGCATCACTAATGCCTGTGGCAATAAAATAGTGGGTGAGTCGCTCAGAATACGACGTCCAGTCTTCCTTTGCTGGATCAAATGCCTTGAATCCTGCTACTGCAGTCATGATGAGTCGTCTCCCTGATGCTAAGTTTATTCTCGTCGCCAGTTGTTATAATGTTGTTCGATGCACGTCAATCGCAACAACGCTCCAACTTCAAGTATAATTCTTTCTTTTTTTAATATTCATATAATTAATTACAGACAATCCAAATCATTCTGCACAACATAAAAACTGATGTGGTATAAATACCCAGGCTATAATTAATGTGACCACAAGTCAGAAATACGTTTAATTACAATGATCATAATAATGATACAACAACAAATTCTAGCATGCTAAGTTATTACAGTGCCCATAGCATTTGAGGGTAGAGAATACATGTTGAAGGTGGCTGTGGCAAATCAAGAATTGCTGAATGAGAGAGGTCTGTTTGCTGTGCCACTGGCTGAGGAAACAGCCAGGCAACTGTTCTTGGGAGCCACCTCAGAGGCAGATACTTCACAAACACCACACTTTTTGCCACCAAGGATGGCAGTGACCAGAGCACAGCGGGACAGTAATGCTTGGCAGTGACCGGAGCAGGCAGCCTAGCAAGACATGACAGCAGTGTCAGCCAGAGACAGAGAAGCTCTTGAACAAGTGTGTTTGAGTGCTGTGCCTGAGGTGAGAACTGAGGGTCACACTTCCAGAGGTGTTGATGAACTTCAGCCTGAGGGCAGACATAAACATCAACAGTGCAGCCAGCCTGCTGAGGTGGATGGGGCTGCAAGTCAGACAGCCTTGCTTACTAAGGCTGGCAGGGTTGTGGGTAATCAGGTGTCTGCTGTGGGAGATACCAGACATGGAGCTGAGGTAACTCCACCAGCTGAGTTTGGTTGGAGCTCAGGGAGTGGACTTGAGGTGGGAGGTGGGGGGGGGGGGGGGGGGGGGGGGGGGGGGGGGATGGAGACCACACCCATTTCAGGATGGGGGTGATAAGGGATGACAGGCCAGCAGGTATTGGTGGAATCCCAGTGAGTGCCAGTGAGGGCACTGGAAGGTCACCGCCCACTGCGGGAGGTGGAGACTGTCAGCCCGGTTTTCCTCTAACCAGTAGGAAGTCCGGGAGTGGTGACATGGGAGAGACATTGCCCACTGCGGGGGTGGAGTTTTTCAGCCTGGCTTCCCTTAAACCAGGGGGAAGGCCGGGAAGTCTGGCAGGAAGGCTAGATGTGGTAAAGGGTCGTCAAACCAGTGCCGCCTAAGGAGGAGTGCCATGGTGGGGTGGCGACGCCAGCCACGCGGAACAGGATACTGGATGTGTGGCTTCCACAACTATGCCTCCAGGAAGTGTGGACCTAGGACTGGGCTGTCCAGAGCGTGCAATGCCAGGAGAGGTGAGAAGCAAGCTAAAGAGGATGCAGGAAGAGGACGTTACGTTGCACCCAGTTCTGGCACCTACGCGCATCAAGCCCGATAGGAAATTTTGCAAACCCAAAATTCAATTCAGATAGCTTAGATGCCCTCTCTGCGCGTTTAATTACTCCAATACAACCGCCTTGGCTCCTCGGTAGACCCACGTGGCCAGATTGAGTGAAAGAACACTGCCAGGATGGAGGACCCCCTAGGAGAAACGAGCAACCTGAAATTTTCTAACTGTGTATCTGATACTTTGGAACGGCTGTACTTCTCTGTGTGGGCCAACCCACATGAAGTAAAGAAGAAGATGAAATACAAAGAACAATTGTGTGCATCAGAGACGTTTGTGTGTTTGTATGAGTTGTTGAAGTCACAAGTTGTTTGTCGTTATTCGTTTTGTGGCATTAGTAGGTGGAGTTTCGTTTCATTTTTATATATAAGTCCACGTGGGGAAATTCAGTACAGTTCTCGTGTATTCTTACTTGTCGTTGTTAAAGCAATTTAACCAACCCTTTGACTCTACCTCCGGGAGGGAACGGCAACTCGCCGAGGGCTAGCTAATGACCTAGAACTCTGGTGGCAGCAACTACTTGCTGTCATCAGGTGCGCACAGGTTACAGACAGTGCAAACTTTCCCAAGCCAGTCCACACTCTGGAATGACCGGCTGGGGAAAAGACCATTATAAGGCAATTGACACTGCCATTGCTACCACAGGGTTAACAGTGTCTCAAGTCAAGGTTGGTGCTCTACTGAACAGTGCACATACTAGTGATGTGCTTCAGCACAGATGGCCGGCGAGCTGGTTTTACTGAAATTCTAATTTGAATGATTTCTTATAATATTTCTTTGTTAGTTTAATGTTTTTGTTGAATTTATTTGTGCTATTCTTTAGCAACGCACAACACTTTTACACACAATACACACTTGTTCACTGGATATACCAGCACAAGACTTACATTGTATTCTCTCGGCGGCTTGACTATTGGAAAATTGATTTTCAAGGAGTATGCAATCAAATTTTAATGGACAATACGGGTAAAGATAGATAAACCAAAGGATTTTTAATCTAGCTGCCTTTCCAAAGCATTTGAAAATTCTCTATTGTACCACAGAGCTCTAGTAGACCATGGTATTGTATTCTTTTAGTGACTTGACTATTGGACGGTTGATTTTTCTAGTAAGACTAACTTAGTTATACAGGCCGGTTAGCTACGACAAACAGCGTATTCACCAGGGTAACTTACCACCACCACTAATAGAGTAGAAGATGAAGTCCGCTAAGTTTGTAATACCTAACTGCGAATGTCTGTCCTCTTCTCCTAGCTCTTAGCCTTTTTTTCCTGGCATTATTTCGAAGTATTTTTTTCCCTTCCAATTTTTTTGCGCCCGCGCTATTAGCCTCTGGGGGGTGGACATGCTTTGACCTCTGTGGACTTTGCCATATAATATACCTAATTCTCAATTGAGGCTCGTTAGTGCGGGTTTCGCTTCACTCACCCAATTAGGCATGTTAATTTTGACATGGAGTTCTCTGTGTGATACCGCTACAGTTGCATTAATGTTTTTCAATCATTTAGTCACACACACAGTGTGTCTTTCTGGGGGAAAGTCAGTGACTGCCCATTCTTCAGCACATATACCAGATGCTACAACATCCACACACACATACTTAAAATAGTGGTGTGCTTGAGCACAAATGGCGAGCGAGCCTCAAGCTACACTATTGTTAAATGATTGATGTTAACTTCTAACACTAAGCAAAAAAAAATAGTTGAGTTTTTTAAATTACGTGTATACGGTAAAGGGGATTCAAAGCCACAGTAACCACTCACCGCATCTGTTTTAATTGGGGGGAAAAACCTAACCAAAACAAAACCAGTCACAGTATTTAAATGTTTTCTTTGTGATATTTAGTAGTAGCTGTAACACACAATCCTTTCACACAACTGAACATACCTACACAAGACTTACCTTCATGGTTATTCTAATAATTGCCAATGAATTTTCAAGTAAATGCTGTTGCGTAGGGCTTATAACTATGGAAAATACCTCATTAACCTAGCACCACCACTAACTCTAATAGAAATGGAACTCCAGTAAGTTTTTTAAGTTTTAAATGACCCACCGAGAGAATTTAAAATGGTAAACAATTCAATTTCTAGGATGATACGGGTTATTATCAATAAACCAGAGGATTCTGTTCAGTGAAGTTGTTGTTTTTTCTGTGGGCCCCCTAGTCACTCATAATTCTTGAGCTAATTTTTTGTTGCTCCTCAAGGTAGTTTGGTTTCTGCTGTTCACTTTCTATGCTTGCTTCGTGTTGGAGCTACAGGTGACTGCTGATTGGACATTGGATATTTCTATTTGATACCAGCTTGTGTAGCACTGAGGATTCGCACCTTTGGTTGTTCAGTCAGTTAGTAACTACAACTGAAGCTACAAGAAATTTCTTGACAAATTAGAGACTACTGCATAATTCAATTAAAAAGTGTAATTAATTTTTAAATTAAATTGTGTAATTCAAAATTCTGCGATATTAACTTGTCCTATTATATGGTATAGAATTGGATACGACTAAGAAACTGGAAAAGGAAAGCTGCTGAGGACCAGTCTAATCCACTGCCAAGGGTAAAACAACACCTAACACAGTGGCAGTGCTTTGCGAAGAAATTTGCCAAGACTGAAGGTAAAGGTTAAACCATCACATACCTAGATGGCCATCATGCAGATGATCTTGTAATTGCTTCGATTTTCTAGAGGGCAAGGTTGCCAAAATTGTTAGCAATGCTCACTTTCAGCAGGAAGCCAGAAAGCAATATGGGAAGCTGGATGAAGAAGAGAGGACCGAGTACGTGAGAGAAATAAGTCCTGAAGTGGAGCTGTCAAAGCAGGATATAATTAGAAAGGCCAGAAAGATCGTGAATCATGTTCATGACAAGGTATGACATATTTATAATCATCTCAAAACAAAATCATGTTAAGTTGCATGTAGGTATCAAAATATTTAATAGTGTAAACTGTCATACAGCCCTATCCACATGTAGCCTACTTGGGGAATCTGGCTTAGCACTGTGAATGCTGTTGTTGTTGTTTTTGTTGTTGTTGTTTTGTTTTGTTTTTTATATCAGTGGTTAGAGCCACATGTTTTTCGTTGTTGTTGTTGTTTTGTTTTTGTTGTTGTTTTTGAATGGCAGCAATAATGATTACATTTTCGTGGAGTACTACACTCTGACACGGTATGTATGCAGCTCACGCTATGACACTAACAAACCTTATCCAGCAAAGCTCATGTGCATAGCATTGACTATACTATGGGAATGCTTACTGACTGCATCTACATAGCTGGTTATTGTTTGTTTGTTTTGTTATTGTTTTTACGGCTTTACATACAGGAACTTATTTTAATAACTACACTTACAGGGGTAACACAATTGAAAATCGGGGATGTTTGTTGGCGAGCGAGCGAAGTGAGCGAGACAGTATTAGGGGTGGATAATGCAAAATCGGGTATATGTTATATGTATGTATGTATGTATGGATTGTACGTATGCCCTTTAAACGCGCGCGCCGGGAAATTTTTCTCCAAAAAAACACGTCTTTTTAGGCTTGACTCCAGTTTATTCTGAAACTACAGCATTAAACAAACCTTACTTTATACTTAAGCTCAGAAGTATGAGAAAATTCCTGCAAAAACACTTGCTTTTCAAGACACAAAAAGTTGATTCGCCCGCTTACTATGGCATTGAAGACCCTTTTCCAGACTTAATTTTTAAAAACCTCGTCTGTTTTTGGGGCTGCTCGTTGGTTGTCAATTGCCACTTGTAGCCTGAGCAGCTTTAAAATAAAAGCCACCTTTACTTGGTGAGGTAAGTACCTAGCTAGATACTTACGTACGTTTGATTTTCAAGTCACTATAGTTGCTGCTACTGTTACTATGACTTTTAAACCCTTTACCAGACTTAATTTCCAAATTTCGCCTTTTGTTTTTTCTACTGTAATGCCGCTTGTTGGTTGTCAAGAGCGGACGGTAGTGAGAACCCTATTGAATCTATACCTAATTTTGTTAGCTAAAAGTACGTCAATAACTCTGGCTCTTTCTTTTTTTCTTTTTTAATCTTTACAGCACGTGTACTTTACCAAATATTTAAATTGCTTTGCATAAAAGCTGTTTTCTGTTACTATGGAAATTAGTTCCGCGGTTAGTACTGATTGCTAAGTTATTTAGTTCTTTTCAGAATAAAATTTCTTCATCTGTACAGTTCTATTTTGAGCCATGGAACTACCCAAACCTGATATATCTTTTACTGCTGAGAGTGTTCAAGAGGAAAGGGTTAAGCTTGACAAAAAGAATGAGAGGCTGAGAGCCAAACGCTTGGCTGAAACTGATCTAGAGCGGGAGGAGCGGCGAAGAAAAAGAAACTGTAGAGACAGAGCCAGACGTGCTGCAGAAACTCCAGTTGAAAAAAAAAATAGACTGGATAAAAGAAAAGCTGCATTAACCAATGAATCTATGGTTCAAAGAACCTCAAGATTACAGAATGCTTGTGAATATAAACAGCAACTGTTCAAGGCTGAATCCCTGGAACAAAAAGAAGCTCGCCTGCAGAATATGAGGATCCTAAAGAACCAACATCTTGAGGCTGAATCAGATGCTGTAAGACAAGCTAGGTTGCTGCAAATGAAAATGAATCAGCAGCACAGGCGTAGTTCTGAAACTATATCTGAAAGACAAGCCAGGCTGCCCCCTTTTGGTTCCTCCCCTGTGGTCACATAGTCTATGGCACTACTATTAATCATGTGTGTTTACTATAAAAGTATTATAGATAATAAAGTTACTTACCTGTAATTCAGCTGGTACTGGCCCTGGACTCATGTTGTTCTCAGCTGAAAATAACTTGGGAATTTTCTTGTCTCCCTTGCATCCCCCACTCCATCCCCTCTGAACCAAGTTTATTGAAAAATTATGATGAACAAAGGGCACCAATATAGGCAAATATGTTTATACTTCAATACTTTTCATTGATAAATAAATGTACAAATCATTTATATACTGTATTAAATTTCATAAATTTTGACCTAAATATATTTGGGCCCCTCCCTGTCATTAGCGGTGGATCGGCCCCTGGACCATGTATTTGTTTGTTATTAATATTGCTTAATATTATTTCCAACTTTGTTTCACATTTATTTTTACCAAATATTTTTTTATTAATTGGCGAGCGAGCGTAGCGAGCGTGACACTTACAGGGGTAACACAATTGAAAATCGAGGATGTTTGTTTATTTGTATATATGTTTGGACGTACGTATGTCATTTTGTACTTTGACCCTCGCGTTTTTGTGTTAGTTATGTGGTCGACCCCGTCCCAAATTGCACTAAACAGAATCCTCTGGTTTATCGATCAGTACCCGTATCACCCTAGAAATTGAATTGTTTACCGTTTTGAATTCTTTTGCGGGTACAGTTAAAACTTGAAAACTTAAGGGACTTCCATTTCTATTCGAGTTAGTGGCGGTGGTAAGTCAATGCGCTCTTTGTCATGGTTATAAGCCGTGCGCAACAGTATTTACTTGAAGGTGCATGTCCAGTTGTGTCAAAGCATTGTGTGTTACAACCACTACTTAGCTAAAGAATATCACAAAGAAAACTTTTAAATAACGTGTATTGTTTTGTTGTTGTTTTTTCCCTTCAATTCAAGCAGTTGCAGAGAGTTGTTACTATGGCACTGAAATCCCTTTACCGTGTATGCGAAATTTAAAACTGGACCTTATTTTCAGTAGCTTCAGTGTTAGAAGTCAAAATCATTCATATAAAAATAGTATAGTCTTTAGGCTCGCTCGCCATTTGTGCTCAAGCACATCACTAGTTAATGTTACAATTAACACAATATAGACTTTATGTAACATTATTTTGCAGGGGTTGTCACAAGTGGAAGAAATGTTGATATCACTAGTGATTCCTATAATGTCTGTTTATCGCCTACCTCATGGGCAGTATGGCTACAAAGGTCATGTCATTAACCTGCCGCAAGACATCGCGACCTTTGCCACCAGCCTGCCGAGAATTCCCAAGGAATTAGATATACTGATTGTGAGGAAAAAGGGCTCAGACAACTCTCATCGAGATTTCAAAGTTAGAAGGGCAGTTGTGCTTAATGCACTCCTGTGGTTGAAGCAGCACAATAAGTACTATCGCAAAGTCAACATTGACTACACTGCCGCCCTGGATGAACTTCCAGAAGATGGACATTTATCCAACCACTCCAGTATTAAATCCTCTACCTGCAATGAGGAAGATGGTGCATTACTAAAAAATCATGACGAACAAGATTATGATACTGAATCTTTTATTCCCATGGCCGCTCCAAAGTTGACTGAACTAGATACAGTCAAACATTCAATTCAAGAAAAGCAGAAAAAAATGCCTTCAACTACTGTATCTTGGCCTCCTCTAGCCGATGCACCAGTGAATGAGTTTGTAACGGAAGGTTACATGTCCTGTGCTTTCCCCACTCTGTTTCCTACGGGAGCAGGTGATTTTCTGGCCCCACGTGAGCGTGCAGTGACAGTAGGCAACTACTTTAAGCACCTCATGAAATACGATGATGCCAGGTTTGCAACACACCCTCGCTTTCGATACTTTGCACTCAATTCAGAGATGCGATGGCGGGCACTTCAGGCAGGTCGAGTGTACATCAAACAACATCCGAAAGACGCACATTTGTCACTCGATGAACTCAAAAGTATTGTCGACTGTGGGGGAGAGCAATTTAGTAAAAAAGTGTTGCACTATGCCTGCAATCTTCGTGGAACTAAGCAGTATTGGTTCAAGCAGAGGATCCGCCTCATAGCCATGATTGACAAGCTGGGACTGCCGACAATATTTTTTACTCACAGTGCTGCTGATGGCCAGTGGCCAGAACTGGCTCGTCTCATCTGCAAGGACAACCTAAAGCAGCTCAAGTCGCAGCAAAACAGTCAACAATAATCCGGCTATTGCTGATTGGTTCTTTTATGAGAGAATCACTAAATTTGTGGAGATGTACTATGTTGATCTCCTCGGAGCCACAGACTACTGGCTGAGATTTGAATGGCAACATCGTGGAAGTCCACATGTGCATGGGTTGGCCTGGCTACCCAGTGCTCCTTGATGCAGAAAAGCTGCTTACATGCGACTCTTCCTCACAACTGCTTGACTCTGTGGATGGAGTCATTGCCTATGTGGATGAGTTGGTGAGCACCATGAATCCTGGCATCCCTGCAGATGGAAGCAACATGCACAATGTGGTTCCACAACCGAAAACCAATCCACATGTATGTAACAGGTCCTATGGAGAAGTTACTGATATGGGGGAGGACCTTGTAGACTTGATTGCCACAGGCCAGAGACACACTAGGTGCTCCACATCGTACTGCCTGAAGAAAAAGAAGGGCAAGCAGGAGTGCAGATTTGGCTTTCCTAAGCCACTGCAACCCGTCACATATGTCACCTCTCAAGACGATGGAGAACCACAATTTGCTGAATGGGTATAACCCAGTGCAGCTGTCAGCCTGGAGGGCTAATGTGGATATGCAGTATGTGGTGTCCAGACAGAAAGTTACCAAGTACATGGCCAAGTATGCTACCAAATCGGAGCCTCGATCCACAGCCCTACAGGAAGTGTACCGCAACATCATGAAGAGTGTAGATGATGATGGTACTCCTTTAAAGGTTGTGCAGAAACTGCTTACAAGCACTGTTGGCAAGAGAGACTTTTCCGCTCAAGAAACATGCCATCTCCTCCTCATGCTTCCTATGGTTAAATCATCTCGTGATTTTGTGGTCCTCAGTTTGGATGGATCTAGAGAAGTGGATGACAAACTTGAAGAAGATAAACCAGTGACTCTGGAATCCCAGCTGGATCAATACTGTACTCGCCCGGATACAGGCGATTTCAATCAACTTACGCTGCTGAAATTTGTTGAGAAGTACAAGGGGATTCAATCATTTCTCAGAAAGAAGGAAGTGCTGGTTGTTCCACGTCCTTATTGCTCATCAGATCCAGACGGACCAAATTACGAGCAATACTGCAAGCAAAAGCTTATGCTGCACCAGTCTTTTCGTCAACTCGAACAATTGCTAGCTGGAAATGATCGTTACACAGATGCTTATGCCTGTTTTTTAAAATCAGGAAATGCTCCGACTTCACTTGCTGATGACATCCAGCAGCTGGAGACTGCACAGGAGGAAAGATGTTCCCACAATGAGGTAAGGGATGATAGTATTAATTTTGCTCACGTGATTTATATTACATTGTGAATTTAGGATGAATCTGACGAAGATCAGGATGATTCCCATCCAGTTGCCACCCTTCAAGACTGGATGTTACTGTGTGGTCACCAGCATAGCATGGGAGCCTCTGCTGTAGCCTCATGTGACAAAGTTGATTGGACAGCTGCAGCAAAGCAATATGACAATGTGGGTGAAATGCCCTCTTTTGTGGCACAACTGCGTCAATGTGCAGATATGTTGTCAGCGACTAGCATAAAGTAGACTCCAGCAAGCTGCAAGGAAAGCAACTAGAGGCGTTTGATGTTGTAAATAAGCACTTTAGCTGTCATAATCAGCAACAGCCTCTGAAAATGATAGTCTCTGGAACAGCGGGGACAGGAAAATCATACTTGATTGGTTGCTTGCATGAGCTGTTGGGAGAGAAACTTTGTATTATGGCTCCTACTGGAGCTGCAGCTTACAATGTTCATGGCCACACACTGCACTCCTTGTTGAAGATCCCAGTCCGGGGTGACTTTAGAGACCTCGAAGGGCAAAGTCTTCACAGTCTCCAAGAATCACTGGACGGAGTCTCTTATATCATTCTAGATGAGATGTCGATGGTGGGCAGGAAACTGTTTGGTCAAATGGATCACAGATTGCGTCAAGCTTTCCCCCATCGGTAAGCAGTAGTCATTAAATTGTGAATGTCAGTGTGTGACTTTTGACTCTTCATTTAACTTGCAGGTCCAATCAATTGTTTGGTGGGTGCTCGTGCCTACTGTTTGGAGATTGGGGACAACTTCCACCTGTTATGGATTTGCCCTTGTACACAACAGTATGAAGGTCAGAGTTGTCGGACCTTGGCAGTGTTAATTATCACCAATTCAATTATGCCATAACTCTGGATCAAGTGATGAGGCAAGCTGGTGAAAACGAGGCTCAAAAATTATTTCGTGGTATTCTGTTGCGGTTGCGAAATGGGAAATTGTCAGTTGCAGACTGGAAGCAACTAATGAGCAAACTTTAACTGAAATTGATGACCCAACAGTGTTTAATAATGCTATTCATCTGTTCCCCTCCACAGCTGCAGTGGCAGAGTACAATGTTGCCAAGTTGCGTTCAATTGGTCAGTCTGTGGCAGTGATCAAGGCAGTTCATTCTGGACCTGGGGCTAGCAAAGTTTCCTCTGACGATGCTGGCGGACTAGAACCAGTAGTGTGCCTAGCAGAGGGAGCAAGAGTGATGCTGACTGCCAACTTGTGTGTGCAAGCTGGTCTTGTCAACGGAGCAATCGGCACAGTTGTGGCTGTCTGCTATGATGGTGCTGGTGAATCTCCACCAAGTCTTCCTGTAGCAGTAACAGTACGATTTGATTCATACAATGGCCCCTCTCTACATGATGGATCAGTCCCCATCATTCCATTGAGACGCATGTGGCTGTCTTCTGATAAGCCATGCTCCAGATTTCAGCTACCACTAAAACTAGCGTGGGCAGTAACCATTCACAAGTGCCAAGGTATGACCCTAAGTAAAGTTGTCGTTGATGTCGGAAAAAAAGAATTCTCAGCTGGCTTAACGTTTGTTGCATGGTCGCGTGTTCGAGAGTTGAAAGACTTGCTCTTTGTCCCCCCCATTTCCATTTCAGCGAGTAGCCAATCTAGCCAGTGGCCGTCGTCACAGTGAACGATTGCGTGAAGAAATCCTTGCACAATAGAATGCCATGTGAAATTATTCAGCCAACTGAATTGCCTGTAACTCAGCCATTGATGCCGACATTATAGCTGATGAGGCAGATGTTGCTATCCAGCATAAAATTTCAACGTGTGAGGTTCACAGTCAAATCACCCACACAGTCAATTTTGCGTCTCTGCCTTCACAGCAACTTGTATCTGCTATTCCAAACTTGCCAAAATGTGTGTCCCAGGCTGATGAAAACGCAATGAGTTGTGATTTACCAAATCCTGTACTGACAGAAAAGCAGTCACCCAATGTGCCTATACTTGGCAAGGATCAAGCCAATTAGAAATTACCAGAGTCGAACAAAACAATGACTGCTTTAAATACAATCCTGGTGATGTGGAGTGGCAGCAGAGAACCTGTCAGGAATTGGGGTTGGAGTATCAAGGACCGAATGGAATAGAGCCAGGCAGCCTGAGCACTCCATTGACTAGCCCCACTGGATTCAAAAGCATTAGTGGTGATGGAAATTGCATGTTTAGAGCTTTCTCATTTATCATCACTGGCTCTGAAGACCAGCACGTACAAGTTAGACAAGCTATTGTACGACACATGAGAACCATTGGCACAAGCCTGTGGGAAAGTCAAGTCTCTTCCCTTTTGCAGCATTTGCGCTCCATTGGAGAAGTGTCAGAGAACAGCAATGGGTCATCGTGTGCTGAGTCGAGAACAGATGGAATCCACCAATACATCACTGCCACTAAAATGGACTGTGACAGAACTTGGGGCTCAGAAGTGGAGATTATGGTGCTGTCCAACCTCTTGAATACTGCCGTGTATACTTATGATACTAACTATGGGTGGAGCAAACACATTCCATCCAACGTGCATGGCCAATTTGATGTCTCCACTTACAGCGATTCTCGAATGGCCATGTATGTTCGCCATGCTGTCAACCATTATGATGTCATTACTGCAGTCCAATAAGTTTGGCAAAGTATGCAGTATGATTGTAAATCTGTGCACTTGTAACACCTCTTCAGGTAAGTTTATAACTACTGTGCATTTAGTGCATTGTGTGTAGTGGAAATAAAGAGTAGTATGCTAAAGTCAGGTGCAATGTACCTTAGTACTGGGACATTACAATAATGGTCCCCACTACATTTAATTAAATTGGTACCAAAATAAGCACCATTACTCCTATTACAAAATGCATTTTGATCTCTCACTCAGTGACTGGTTGCAGTACTCTTGTCTTTAGACAGAACACATGAGAGATGTCTAGTAATGCTGAAATTAGTGTGTCCAACAATTGGGAACACTTGAAATGGTTCACAAGTGTGTGTGTGTCTAAATCAAAACTGACACTCTAAACCATTTAACGTGTAAATGGCAGATAATTTATGCCATTTCTTTACACTGATGTAGTTGTTTTTTCCCCTGCAAATATGCCTATCAAATTTCTCATTAGATCAGCGGCACTGTTCCTTGTACTCAAGCTTTTCAAAACCCACTGAAATACCTGTTATTTTTAGATCACGAGTGATTAGAGTTATAATACGTTTTCTAGCACATATGTATCTATGTTACACTGAACTGAACAGTAGCATTGTAGTCGGCACCTAGCTAGCTCTGACCTGTTACAATTTTTGTTCTTGTTGGGCGACTTGATATGGTGTTTGTGAACCAATGCCGCAAGTCAGAGCCAATACTCCCACCCAGTGAGTGGCAAACTATCATGACTGTATGCTATAGTCCTCAGAGACAGCAAATGTCCAAGTTCTCGCCTATGTGAGTCTGGTGATGTTGTGGTACACAGTTACCACAATGGTTGTGGTTTCACTCTATGTGACTCCATGTGACTCAAGAATAATGAGCATATAACAGGTAAGGAAAGTTTGACGATCACCATAAAAATGCACACACTAAATAATGGCGATTGTCTATGTTTATCATTATCAAGTTATGGGTGTATCCTATAATATTTTAATAATTATTCTGCTACAGGTTATTATAGTACATTATCACCCATGACTTCATAGTGATTATATCATACTGATGATTCCTAATAAGGATGAAACAATCACAGCATAGTTGTAATTTCAGTGATTATTTAATTTGGGTTAGAATTAGGGGGAGTACTTTGTATAATAACAATACATATCTATACTCATTCTAAATGTGAGAGGACAATATGACCAATTTTAGTGTGGTCTGTGGTCGAGGTGTAAATATGTGAGGTTCAGCTATAACCACAGTTTGTATCTCTAAGTTATGTCCATATTTTTTCAATGTACATGTATTATTTTAATTTACTTTATTTTTTGTTTCGCAAGAAAGAGCAAAATTGACAATCTGTATGTTTGTGTCTGTGTGTTTGTGCTTTCTTGTATGAGGAATAATTTTTTTCAGCTAATTATAGTAAGGTTAGTCTGGAGGATCATTCTGCACTAGAGGTCATAAAGCTCCCCAATTGCAGCTGTTTGGAGAATGTAGCTCAAATTGCAGCTAAAAGGTGAATTCTAAGTCATAATTTTAGTACCATTGGAAGTATTTATTAGAGGCCATAATAATGTTCTCTAATAAATATTCTAAGATTCTTGAAGTGTGATGAGACTGGATAGTCTTCCTTAATTCGGTTAATTAAGACATGAAAAATAAACTACATGCATGTGTGAAGGATAATATAATATATAGTCCCAGTTTTGTTTTTATTTATTTATTATGTTTTTCAGACTTTTTTTTTCTTATTTTACCTATCCATTTGTATTCATTTAATTATTTATTTGTATTTATTTATTCATTTATTATTATTTTTTTAGGGAGATTTTGTTTATTTTGTTTAATGAGAGGGGGAAATATAGAAACTATTTATTATTTTTGTGCAAGTATTTTGTGTGAAGATCAGCTAATTGTAGTCAAGATCACTCAGGTCACTGTCATCTTGCCACAAGTTTTAGTGTGGTCAGCCACAGCTCACTCAGCTCAAGAGGTCATCTTGCCACAAAGCTATGGTGAGGTCAGCCACTGGTCACTCAGCAGCTCAAGAGGTCATTCAGCCTCTAAATTGCAGCTGATTGAGAATTGCAGCTGATTGAGAATTGTAACAGTCAGTGCATGTGAAATGTACTACATTGTCTTAAAGCAGCTGTTGTAGTAGAAAACTGTGAAAGTTTGAATTTTAGGTTTGCTACTGCTGACCAGCAACCTAACAAGAATCTCAATTAAGATTTCACTTCACACTATGAGACTATGCAGGTAGGGGTGTATTTCCCCTTGAATCAAACCACCACTACAACTATTGATCATAACAGTAGCAGTGTACAGGGGAGTAAGCTTGATATTGTAGGTATACTTGATATGTCTGATTTGTATAGTTGAGTTATAATTGAACTCACCTCATAAGTGTTCTCTCTCTGACCTTTCACACCAAAATGAGTGTTGGAGCAATGGTCATTTGGCATACACAACAGAGCTTAAAATTGCAGCTGCATGGGAATGCTGTAGTGCACAATATAATTGGCCAGACACTTACAGGGTAACACAATAGAAAATTGGGGATGTTTGTTTATTTATTGGTGAGTGAGTGTAGCGAGCGAGACACTTACAGGGGTAACACAATTGAAAATCGGGGATGTTTGTTTATCAGTATGTATGGACGTACGTATGTCATTTTGTACTTTGACCCTCGCGTATTTTTGTGTTCGCTCCGCGTTCGACCCCGTCCCAAACTTCACTAAACAGTATCCTCTGGTTTAGCGACCATTACCCGTATCACCTTAGAAATTGAATTTTGTGTACCGCTTTGAATTATTTTGCGTGTGCAGTTAAAACTCTAAAACTTATGGGAATTCCATTTCTATTTGTCACAGTTATAAGCCCTACCAACAGCATTTACTGGAAAATTCATTGTCCACTAGACAACCACGAAGGTAAGTCTTGCGTAGGTATGTTCAGTTGTGTGAAAGTATTGTGCGTTACAACTACTATTAAGAATATCACAAAGAAAATTTTAAATAACGTGACTTGATTTTGTTGCTTCTCTTTCAATTCAAACAGTTGAGGGGAGTGGTTACTATGGCATTGAAACCCCTTTACCGTATATGCTTAATTATTTAACAACTCGACTTTATTTTAGTAGTTTGAATAACAATAGTGTAGTTTAAGGCTCGCTCGCCATTTGTGCTCAAGCACACCACTAGTTTATATATATGGACGTACGTATGTCATTTTGTACTTTGACCCTCCGTATTTTTGTGTTTGCTCGGCGTTCGACCCCGTCCCAAATTGCACTAAACAGAATCCTCTGGATTATCGATCAGTACCCGTATCACCCTAGAAATTGAATTGTTTACAGTTTTGAATTCTTTTGCGGGTGCAGTTAAAACTTGAAAACTTAAGGGACTTCCATTTCTATTCGAATTAGTGGCGGTGGTAAGTTAATACGCTATTTGTCACAATTATAAGCCCTACTCAACAGCATTTATTTTAAAATTCATTGTCCACTAGACTAACCACGAAGGTAAGTTTTGCCTAGGTATGTTCAGTTGTGTGAAAGTATTGTGCTTACAATACTAATGTCAAATCACTGAAGAAGTAATTTTTGTGTTGGTACATCAAGTGAACAAGTGTATGTGAAGGTGCTGTGTGTTACAAGGACTGCTTAGCTGATGAAAAATCTTTACCTTTATTGACAGGTTAGGTTTTTGTCTCTGACCTATCTGATTTTTTCCCTACACAGTTACGTCTTGTGTACTTATTGAGTCCATTTTCTAACTGATAGCATTCAAATGGCAAATTTACATTTGGTCCTATATTGAAGAGAACAATTGTAGACTTGTTCAAGGTGTGGCCACTTTTAAAACCATGGAAGGTGCTATGTCCATAACCACAAACTTCTGAGTTTTGAGCTAGATAGCCATCACATAACTCTTCATGATAATAAAAAGATTACACATTTTAAAGCATATATTATATGTTATAAGTGGTTAAAATATATTGGTTAAGATAGATAAGTTATATAAATATAAGTGGTTAAGATAGATAAGTTATTTAAATACTATAATGTATTTGAATTTCTGGTATTGCTGTCTACAAAAAAAAGTGCATCATATCATAACAGCTACAGGTTAAACCATAATGACTTACCTATTTCTTTTTCTTTTTTTCTGTATTAAAATGAAGTAAATTATGAGAATTTTAATACTATAATATATCTACTCACTTTATTGATTAAAACTTTTTTTATTTGCTGAGCCACTGGCGGCTCAGTCTTCTCTTCCTTTTGTCTTCCATTCTAACACAATTATATCACAACTGATACAATTCTTCTCCTAAATAAATCTACTCACTTGTTCTGCCATTGGTTCTGGTTCCATTATTAACAATACTGATATAGCACAGGTGACAAATCTAACCGCTAAGTAGCTACTGATCATCATGCGCAAACTACACAAAATCTATGGTAAGTCGCGCCGCGAGAACATTTCTCCCGCCTTTTACTCTTGCACGTACGTACTTACTTTTTTACTGCGCAGCGATTTTTCTGAATTGTACAAAAACCAGGTAAACTGAGCACCCACGTCATTGCTACCTGGATACGAGATTCCTTTGCGGTGTGGATTAGGCGAACTAAGGCTAAGTTCTAACACAGTAACAATACTTAGTTTTATGTTACCTAACTATCAGGCTCGCTCGCCATTTGTGCTCAAGCACACCACCACTAGTTCAGCGAAGCGAGCGAAGCGAGCGGAGCTGACTCTCTAATGAGTTCGCGATATATATATATATATATTTAGGTCTAGAAATTGTTTTTGTTCTTGCGTGGGCGTACGTGTGTACCCTTTCTCCTACGCGCTTGCGCGGGCCGGGTAACCTCTTCTTAGCAACATTTTGTTTTGTTTACCCGCTGTACGAAGTAGCGATGCCCAGTAGACAAAACGTTCCCTTTATCTTACGCGCTTGTGCGGGCCGGGTAACCTTCTTAGCAACATTTTGTTTTGTTTACCCGCCGTACGAAGTAGCGATGCCCAGTAGACAAAACGTTAGAAACGCTCGGTCAAGAGCTTTAAGGGCGTTAGGAACTCCAGAAGAAAAAAATAGTAAGGAGAGAGATAAGAAATGAAAAATGAAAAGGACAGGGCAAGGAGGAGGAGAGTTTAAACGAAACAGAAACAGGTAGCAAAGTAAAAAATCTTTCTTTTTGAAAAGCCATTAAATATTCCTAATTTATTTATTAGACTATTCCTGAGGATTACTGTACCAATCAACTTTATACAGCTGTAGACTCAACTACTCTTGAAGACACTGAAAATGCAGCCACACCATCTGAACAAGAAGCTAATATCTCCACTACTTTTTGTACTGCAAGAGGAAGGAAAAGACATCTATCAGAGGACATCCATTCTCATATACACCCAAAGCAGCAAAAAAAAGTTGCAGAAAATATAACTCAAACAATTTCGATACCGCAAAGCCTTTCAGCTTATCAGCAACGAATACAAGAGGTAAATATAAAATAAAATATATACTTCAATAAGTTAATACGAGACATATTTTCGTTTAGGATACCATTATGCAGAGAGCAACGTCTACAACTAATGTCACAAAAACAGCAAGTCACACATTTTGTTTGAAAGTGATAGTAAAAGAGATCACAGGCTCCACTGTTTGTCCACTAACCAACTGTTGAGAACAGCAAATGAATCTTCATTACAAAATTCCTCTAGATTAGAGCAGTTGTCAACTAACCAACAGCAGAGATTGGCTGATGAAACACCACTTCAACGGGAGACTAGATTGTCTCAAGTTAGGGGGAACAGGTCAGGACAACATCCCCAGGTTCCATTGCACCATATTATTCCAGCATTTGATGATCCTCAAGTTCACACAGCAATGCGTAATTTTCATGCTAAAATCTCATCGATTACTATCCCAGTCTGCATAACGTGTATGGAGAAATTTCCAGGCACCAAAATGAAATTTAAGTTATTGGAATGTTGTCGATGTAGCCGAAATAAACATATCCCTAAGCTCTATTCAGCTCAAAATAACATGCATCCTGGAAACATTCCTCCACTTGCAGGTTAAATTTAATGTAAAACTATAAAAATTAACCTAACTCTATTATCAAACTATGTAGTCTAAGATCTACATCCATTTAACATACTCTGCTCTCCCTCTGAATATGTTATAGACCCAAACAAACTCTTTTATTTTTTATTTTTATTAAACCACAAAGTTTACATCAGCTATAACTGTAATGATGTTTGACATTTTTAATTAAATAGCTGTATTCTGTCTAAAACACCAGCCAATAACTTTGCTGGTAAAATAATTCATTATTCTTATGTTATCACAAATAATATAACATTTAAACTTTATTATATAAAGCAATACTATGTAGCTGATTACGAATTACATTAATAAAATAAATAATAAAATAATTCATTACTCTTGTTTTACCACAAAAAGTATAACATTTAAACTTTATTATACATAGCCTAAATTTTATAACCTTCATAGAAGCACCAATGAATCTATATGAAACAACAGACAGACATAACATTAACAACATCCAAATAAATAACTGTATCTATAGCTGCAATTACAGGGAACATGCATCGCTCGCTTCGCTATTTTGCGGTATTCGAGCGCACCACTAGTTAGGTCTAGAAATTGTTTTTGTTCTTGCGTGGGCGTACGTGTGTACCTTGTCTCCTACGCGCTTGCGCGGGCCGGTTGTTTTGTTTACCCGCCCGTACGAAGTAGAGCGATGCCCAGTACACAAAACGTTAGAAACGCTCGGTCTAGCGCTTTGAGGGTGTTAGAAACTCCTGAAGAAAAATTAGTAAGGAGAGCGATAAGAAATGAAAAAGACAGGGCAAGGAGGAGGAGAGCTAAAACGAAACAGAAACAGGTAGCAAAGTAAAAAATCTGACAGTATTTTGTAGCCACACCAAGCATGCATGGAATAGCTGCAATTACAGGGAACATGCATCGCTCGCTTCGCTATTTTGTGCTATTAGAGTACATCACTAGTTCAGCGAAGCGAGCGAAGCGAGCGGAGCTGACTCTCTAATGAGTTCGCGATATATATATATATTTAGGTCTAGAAATTGTTTTTGTTCTTGCGTGGGCGTACGTGTGTACCCTTTCTCCTACGCGCTTGCGCGGGCCGGGTAACCTTATTAGCAACATTTTGTTTTGTTTACCCGCCGTACGAAGTAGCGATGCCCAGTAGACAAAACGTTAGAAACGCTCGGTCAAGAGCTTTGAGGGCGTTAGAAACTCCAGAAGAAAAATTAGTAAGGAGAGAGGAGATAAGAAATGAAAAAGACAGGGCAAGGAGGAGGAGAGCTAAAACGAAACAGAAACAGGTAGCAAAGTAAAGAATCTTTCTTTTTGAAAAGCCATTAAATGTTCCTATTTTATTTATTAGACTATTCCTGAGGATTACTGTACCAATCAACTTTATACAGCTGTAGACTCAACTACTCTTGAAGACACTGAAAATGCAGCCACACCATCTGAACAAGAAGCTAATATTCCCACTACTTTTTGTACTGCAAGAGGAAAAGGCATCTATCAGAGGACATTCATTCTCATATACACCCAAAGCAGCAAAAAAAAGTTGCAGAAAATATAACTCAAACAATTTCGATACCGCAAAGCCTTTCAGCTTATCAGCAACGAATGCAAGAGGTAAATATAAAATAAAATATATACTTCAATAAGTTAATACGAGACATATTTTCGTTTAGGAAACCATTATGCAGAGAGCAACGTCTACAACTAATGTCACAAAAACAGCAAGTCACACGTTTGTTTGAAAGTGATAGTGAAAGAGATCACAGGCTCCACTGTTTGTCCACTAGCCAACTGTTGAGAACAGCAAATGAATCTTCATTACAAAATTCCTCTAGGTTAGAGCAGTTGTCAACTAACCAACAGCAGAGATTGGCTGATGAAACACAACTTCAACGGGAGACTAGATTCTCTTAAGTTAGCGGGAACAGGTCAAGACAACATCCCCAGGTTCCATTGCACCATATTATTCCAGCATTTGATGATCCTCAAGTTCACACAGCAATGCGTAATTTTCATGCTAAAATCTCATCGATTACTATCCCAGTCTGCATAACGTGTATGGAGAAATTTCCAGGCACCAAAATGAAATTTAAGTCATTGGAATGTTGTCGATGTAGCCGGGATAAACATATCCCTAAGCTCTATTCAGCTCAAAATAACATGCATCCTGGAAACATTCCTCCACAATTGCAGGTTAAATTTAATGTAAAACTATAAAAATTAACCTAACTCTATTATCAAACTATGTAGTCTAAGATCTACATCCATTTAACATACTCTGCTCTCCCACTGAATATGTTATAGTACCCAAACAAACTCTTTTATTTTTTATTTTTATTAAACCACAAAGTTTACATCAGCTATAACTGTAATGATGTATGACATTTTAAATTAAATAGCTGTATATTCTGTCTAAAACACCAGCCAATAACTTTGCTGGTAAAATAATTAAATAAATAATTAATTTTAATATTTATTTTAATAAAATAAATAATAAAATAATTCATTACTCTTGTTTTACCACAAAAAGTATAACATTTAAACTTTATTATACATAGCCTAAATTTTATAGCCTTCATCATACAGTGGTATAGAATAGAAGCACCAATGAATCTATATGAAACAACAGACAGACATAACATTAACAACATTAAATAAATAACTGTATCTATAGCTGCAATTACAGGGAACATGCATCGCTCGCTTCGCTATTTTGTGCTATTAGAGTACATCACTAGTATGTATTATTATGTGTGTAAGGATGGTACGTATGCCCCTAAAATGCGCGTGCGGGCAACTTTTTTCTCCAAAAAAACACGTCTTTTTAGGCTTGACCCCAGTTTATTCTGAAACTACAGCATTAAGCAAGCCTTACTTTATACTTAAGCGCAGAAGTGTGAGAAAATTCCTGCGAAAACGCTTGCTTTTCAAGAAACAAAAAGTTGCTGCGACCTGTTATTATGGTATTGAAGACCCTTTTCCAGACTTAATTTCAAAACTTCGCCGTTTTAGGGGGGATATGGAATGCCGCTTGATTGTTGTCAAGAGCCATTGGAAGTCAGAATGCCGTAGTATTAATGCTAAGGAAGCTGCTACTACTCCAGGGAAGCTGAGGTAAGTACGTAATTCCATATTTGTTAGCTAAATATACAAAAATAACTCTGGCCTTTCTTTTTTTGTAGCTAAGAGCTTGTTGTCAACAGTGACTGGTATATTCAAATAGTCAGAATGGCTCAAATTTGGTTACAATAGTTACCACTGCTCAAGAAAATGAGGTAAGAAAGTAATTTTGTATTTGTGTGCTAAAACTGATTGTCTTTTCTTTTTGCAGCTGAGAGCTTGTTGTCAAGAATTCGAGGTAATTCAGATAGTCAAAGTAACTTCAATTTGATACTGCAGAAGTTATCAATACTCAGGAAATTGAGGTAAGTAGTAATTCCATATTTGTTTCTAAAATTACAAATAATAACACTGGTTTATTTATTTATTTATTTTTTATCATAGCTGAGAGCTTGTTCAAGAGTTACTGGTAATTGAGATTATCAGAATGACAGATGTTTGATACTACAAAAGTTACCATTAATCAGGTAAGAGAGTGATTTTGTATTTGTTTGCTGAAATATAAGGTCATAACTGCTATTATAGTGTTTGCATGAACTGCTAAAACATAGTAACAATACTTGTTTACCTAACTATCAGGCTCGCTCGCCATTTGTGCTCAAGCACATCACTAGTTTATTTATATATATGTTTGGACGTACGTATGTCATTTTGTACATTGACACTCGCGTATTTTTGTGTTCGCTCCGTGTTCGACCCCGTCCCAAACTTCACTACACAGAATCCTCCGGTTTAGCAATCATTACCCATATCACCTTAGAAATTGAATTGTTTACCGCTTTGAATTCTTTTGCGGGTGCAGTTAAAACTCAAAAACTTATGGGAGCTCCATTTCTATTCGAGTTAGTGGCGGTGGTAAGTTAATACGCTATTTATCACAGTTATAAGCCCTATGCAACAGTATTTACTTGAAAATTCATTGTCCACTAGACGAACCACGAAGGTAAGTCTTGCGTAGGTATGTTCAGTTGTGTGAAAGTATTGTGCGTTACAACTACTATTAAGAATATATCACAAAGAAAATTTTAAATAACGTGACTTGATTTTGTTGCTTCTTTTTAATTCAAACAGTTGAGGGGAGTGGTTACTATGGCATTGAATCCCCTTTACCGCATATACGTAATTTAAAAACTCGACTTTATTTTAGTAGCTTGAGTGTTAGTTGTTAAAATTAATCATTTAACAATAGTGTAGTTTAAGGCTCGCTCGCCATTTGTGCTCAAGCACACCACTAGTAAGACTGTATAGCAGTCACTTGTTATACCATTGATGGGTAATTTGGGCACAGTTTGGAGGTTAGCCTTTGTTTGCATAACCATGTATCAAAATACCATCTCACCAAGAGACGGAGGTAATCTTTTCTTGATATTAAACTGCTTGGAGTAGGTTACAAAGCACAAAGTCAAGCAGCATGCACAGTGACTGATCCAGAAAGTATTTATTTACAAAAAAATTATTACCACCATACCCACTTTTTTTTTTCCTGACAATTTATGGCTAAATGCCGAGTTAGACCCCCCTCCCCCAGTTAAAAATAAACTCGCTTGTGAATTTTCTTCTGCTTGTGACACAAATATCCCAATGAAACCAGAGAGCTATTATAAAAAAATAGGATCCCTCAAAATTTTATCTCAAAGTTGCTTGGGAAAAAATTTGCTTGAAGTTTGTGCCTATGTAAAAGTCTCGACTCTTGATTGAAAAAGAAATGGCGTTTCATGTTGGCTTATAATATGAGTGTTTTGGATTTAGTCTCACATGCTTGAAGAAGATAGCTTTCTTTTCAATGAATATCAGGGTTTCATACCGACTATGGGAGCCCTAGGATTCTCTCCACCCACCCATTAGTCCCCCCCCCCCTAATTTTTTTTACCCTGGCTGAAAATATTTATGAAGAACTTTAGCTTAATTTCTCTATTGCTAGTTTCTTTAAAAATGTCCAATACTTCTTAAAAATCATGACTGTCTAGTTCTGGTCCTTCAATAGCAATTCATAATAGTTTGTCTAAGTTTTCATCTAATAATCTGTTTCATAGTCGTGACGTCACCATTTTCATGTGGCTAAACTGTTTTGTGACTGTACAAAATCCCCCACCCCCCTAGCAACAATCCTGTATGAATCCCTGAATATCATTAAAGTTTAGGGGGAGTGACATGTCACCATGTTTACCTCCTGGATCAGCCCTAGAACACTTCAACTACAGTTAGTAGAAGACAAAAAAAGTTTTAAGTTGCGTTCCGTACCATTTGGACTAAATGGCCGACACCGTTCACTAAAACAGTAAAAAAATGGTTAAGCTTTTCCGTCAATTCACAGATATTTTCTAGCTAGAATATCTTCCATAGCTATATCAGCAAAGCAAGATAAGGCCTTGTATCAACCATTAAATGCTACGGGGATAGTGCAAAAAAGCTCATGCAAAATTTTAACTTGCTTCAATAAAGCTGCAGACCGAAGTTCCGACGGGCACAGAGCTATAATGAGGTCCGCACTTTGTAGATCTTCTGTTAGCTACTGATGGACCTCCAGTAGTAAAACATCTAAACCCAAGAAGGCCCTAACATCAAGAAAACATCGATACTGTGCGGTGGTTGAATTAACAATTCTCCGCGAGACAACTTCAAATAGGAGGTTTTAATTTTTTTAACCCGAAAAGCTCCGCCTCAGGAGCATGTAAACAAAAAATCGTAACGTTTTATTGGATCAACGATTTTTTATATTTTTTTGAGCGAGATATACGGTAAACGAGAAAGATTAAAACGGTAACGTGGTCGAACGGAACAGCCGTTTTTTTTACTAACCTTTTCCCCTTTTTTTAATCGTGCGACAGCCGTTCTATGGGACAGAATTCAAAACTTTTTTTGTCTTCTACTGTATATGCGTTATGGCCCGCGTCCCTTTAACCTCACATCATTTATACACAATACTTTCTTCTAATCTATTTCAATAAATTGAACGCATATCATGAAGTGTGTTTCATTTCACAGAGTATTAAGGGTGGCCGCACACTGCCTACGCAATTTTTTGTTGATGGTTGCTATACACGATTACTATTATTATATACTTAAAAGGGCTTCTCTACTGCAGCACAAGGACAAAGTACCTGCTGAAGGTGCCGCTCACTAATTTTGGAGCGAATCTGGTGGAAATATCGGGGCTCGGTTATAAAACTTTGTAGCACTTTTTTTGGAGCGGTGCGGTAAGTTGGAGCTCCGCAATTTGGTGCACTACTAACCAAGCCGATACTGCAAGTGTTCGGGATCGAACCCTTAACTGTCTCAACAACTAACGTTTGATTTCATTATTAACATTATTTATTCACGCATGCTCATTTATTCTTTTTTCGTGTACCATCAATCGTCGTGCATCGTCGATCTTTCAGTTTTTGTTTGTATATATCACCTAGATCACTGTCATTCACCTTAGTTACAAGTTTTATCTCTTACTGTGCATACCACCTGTTGGTCAAGCAATATTATTCTACCTACTTGGTAATATTAAATATCGGGTCTGTCTCTTAGCTAGTGGACAGCCTATATTCAGAGGATCCAGTCAACGGGAGAACGAGGAGAGATTTACGACCTCTGTCTTTATTCTCTCGTATAGAATTCTTCTGACGGAGTCAGGTTGTCGAGTTGACTTTCTTTCTGGAACTCTGACGTTTTCATACCCGCTAGTGGGTCTTCACTGCACTAAGTACTTTGTTTCTCTTTGGTGTAGTGCTGTGTCAACAGACTACGCTGGGATCAAATCCTCAACTAGCTGGATAGTCCCAAACATTTGGTCCTTTGAGCCGCCAGATACTATTCTGTCTGCATAATCTACCATGACAACTAGTCATGATTTAGCTTGCCTGGAAGCTGAATTGCGGACGGAAGGTATTGAATCTCTAAGACGATGACGGAGAAACAATCGACGAGATGCCACGAGGAATGAACGTTACCATAGCGACTGCGTTGCACAGCCTCTGGAAGATTTAGATGCAGGTTCAATTGAACATCATCTCGAAAAGATAGAAGCCAATTTTCAATTGCTGGACTGCTACAGAACGCCATTCTTCTCCACGTCAAGGAAGAACATGAGGAAAAAGAAGAAAACAAATACCACGAACATCATCGCATGATGCTTGCAACTCGCAAGGGACTTACTGCACAGCTCAACACAACTCGCGTCCGTGAGCAGAGTAGTTTGGCTAGGATGTCTATCGATTCCCTCATTGTACTTCCTACTGTCACTGGTTACCGAGTGAAGTCTACTTTGGACGATCTCAATACCAAGGTAACCAATCTACAAGCCTTAGCACACCCTCTAAAGGATCATCCTGAACTTATGGACATCTTACAGGAGCTCTCTAGAGACTTCACCACACTGTGGGAAAGGTTTCACACGGACAACCCAGACGACAAGACTTCTGTCTCCAAAGAAGTCAAGTGCGGTGTCCAGGTTTGATCGTCTCCCACACATTGAACTGCCTAGTTTCAACGGGGAGAACGGTGGTTGGCATCCTTACTGAGAGAAATTCAACAACGCATTGGAGAAAGATCCCTCACTCACGGACGTCGATCGACTCTCTTTCTTGCTCATGACCATAAAATGCAAGGAAGGCAAGGAAATCATTGACTGTCACACTCGACGCGGTCCGGACTACGGTGCTGCTGTTCTAGCTCTCAAGGAACGATACGACCAGCCAAGGGTCATTAGTCGTTTCACGCATCAAAGCTTTACAAAGCACGCTTGGAAACTAACCAATGACGGGTACTCTAATTCAATGTACGGTAGCTACAATGAAGGAGTGTGGGGTAGACTCCCTCGATACCCTTTATACAGTGATAGCTGAACTCCACATGCCAGACAATTTCTTTCGTTATTGGTCTGAGACTCTACCAACTACAGACAAACTCATAGAAACCCTCCAACAATATCGGTTATGCTCACAGAGTAGAACTGTCGATTCTTCATGTACTCTAAAACCATCTATCACACAGGTAGCAAAGCCAAGGCAGAGTAAATCTACAAATCTTCATGCTCAGAAAAACAACAATAGCTGTAATCTCTGTCACGATGGAAATCATCCACTTTTCTTGTGTCCTACATTCAAGGCTAAGTCAGTGGAGGAAAGATTTAGTACAGCCACTAAGCTCAAGGTATGTACAAATTGCCTGTCATATAACCATTTCTGTAGAGATTGTCCTAGTCGTAGGTCTTGCAAAGACTGTGGAGCCCGTCATCATTCTCTACTTCATCGCCAAAGTTCTTCAACTCGCAGAACTGAGGATGCAGACGAGCAGCAAACTACTTCTACTTCCACGAATGCTCACGTCACTCCTACTTGTAACCACTCCTACTTGTAACGCATCGCATAGTGAAGCTAAAATCATTTTGGGAATCTGTGAAGTTTCTGTAGCATCTTCAGGACGTCTTCAAAAGGCTCGAGCTCTTCTGGACAGTGGATCACATATGTCATTCATGCTTCCAGATTAGCTCAGTTACTTGAGGTTAAAAGATCCGTGAGCCTATTCATCTTACAGGAATTTCCCAGACTGAGGTTCCTGAATGTAATTTCAAGACTGAAATTGCATTAGTTCCAGACACTCACCCTTCTATTCCCTTGAAAGCGGTCGTCATTTAAAAAATTACCAGTGATCTTCCTGGATTTCATCTTAAAGGTGTAAAGAACCAACCTTTTCTACAGGGATTGTCTCTAGCTGATCCCAATTTTGACCATCCTGGCAAAATAGATATGCTGCTTGGCTCAGATATTCTTGACGAGGTGATGCTACCAGGCAGACGATCTTCGGATGACCGCACTCTCCACGCCTGGGAGACTGTATTTGGATGGTCCATTCGAGGCAAGATCATTCCCCAAACCTCATCACTACAAATTCAACCCTGTCTACTCTCACGAACAGCAGGTCAATCTAACGACGACCTACTAAAGGCTTTCTGGCAGACTGAAGAGGCACCCTCCGATCTCAAGCCATTTACAGATGAGGAACAACGAGCCTTAGAGCACTTTCAGAAGACTCAGGAACAAAGAGAGTAGGTATGTTGTACGCTTACCTCATAGATGTCCAGAAACGCCGTAAATTGTCCATCCCATCCCACAGGTCCCATGGGACAGTGGGACATTCCATGGGATGTCCACCTGTCCCTCTACAGATTCCCATGGGACAGTGGGACATTCCATGGGATGTCCACCTGTCCCTCTACAGATGCGTGTGTGTCCCACTGTCCATCCCATCCCATGGTGCCATGGGACAGTGGGATTGTCCATCGCATCCCACGGTCCCATGGGACAGTGGGACATTTCATGGGATGTCCACATGTCCCTCTTACAGATACTCCCACTGTTCATTCCATTCCACGATCCCATGAAAGTATTGTCACAATGAACACTTAGAGTCAAGCTAGAGTGCACGCACGAAGCATGTGGCGCGATTAGCATTAGATTAGCGGAGCGCCAAAGACGCGACGACACACTTTGACAAGCCGACTGAGCGAAGCGAAGGAGGTGTCATGCTAGGTTTAATACGCAAGAAAGGGTAATTGCTGACAAGGTTACAAATAATATGTTAATGATACAAATATTAACCCTTTGCGTACGATCGTCACGAATTCATGACCGCCGTAACTTAACACGCGCGTACGATGGTCACGAATCTGTGACACAACGGGTGCGTCAAGAGAATACGGCTGTCACGAATTTGTGACAAGCTCATTCCTGTTCTGTTATTACAGTTACAGAGCGCGTAGCGCGCTAAAACTTTCAGTAGCTTACATAGTATACATTTTGCAATCTCTATTCTACAAAATAAGTCTTATAAAATAAGTATAACTTATATCAAGTGCACCAACTAAATAAAAAAAAATTTTTCTACTCTTTGTGTCTAGCTATTTTCAAATAGAACATCTACTAAGAAGTAAAGGCCTAAAGTAGCTAGAAATAAGCAAACTAAAACTAGAACTTACACTTGGGTATGATTTCTCCTTTCATAAATATAAGCTAAAAAAATAGCTAACAAACCGAATTCCAACTAATTTTGTATTCAAAACAACTCTATAAACTATAAACTAACGAATTACCATAGCTACAACACTAGAGGCCGATTATTTGAGGCCTAACACAAAAGAAACACTCGCCCGTTTTCTTTTTCCACGTGTCGAACTCCAACTGGTAAAACGCCGTCGTCTCAGGCAACTAATTGGTTTTACAGCGTGCGCGTATTTAATTACATAATTGCTCGCCCGCGTTCGTCCGCAAAGGGTTAATTTAAAAAACACTTACTATCAGACTATCAGTTCAAAATGTTACACGCAATCTATTTCACAGACTCATGGGACCATGGGATGGGATGGACAGTAAGATATTCATGTGTCAGTGAGAGGGACAGGTGGACATTCATGGGACCATGGGATGGGTTGGACAGTAGGACACATGCATCTGTAGAGGGACAGGTGGACATCCCGTGGAAAGTCCCATGGGGCTGTGGGATGGGATGGACAATTTACGGCATTTCTGGACAGCCCTCGCTTACCTATGAAGGCTGTTTCTGTTTTTTTAGGTGCCTCCCGAGGTCAGGCCTGCCGGCGGTTCCATCAGAACAGACAATCACTCCAACGCAAGGGCAACTATGAGAGTTATACCAAGGCTTTAAAGGAGTACGAGGAGCTGGGACATGTCGAGTTGGTTCCACCAGACTATCGTAATAAACCAGAGTCCTCAGTTTATTATATGCCCTCACACGATGTAATCAAACTCACTAGTACTACGACCAAACTTCGTGTTGTTTTTGACACCTCAGCTAAAACCACTTCTGGAATTTGCCTAAATGATATTCTGCTCCCTGGCCCTAACCTTTATCCTCTTCTTACTGATGTTGTATCAGCCTTCCGAACTCACGTTGTCGGAATGAGTGCCAACATTTCCAAAATGTTTCGTGAAGTAGAGCTCCACCCGGGACGATTGAGATTTGCACCGCTTCGTGCAAGCAGCTCCTGGGTGGGGGGGGGGGAAGGTGTCATAGACATGTGTGTGACTAGGGTCACGTTCGGAGTTACGTCTTCTCCATTCCTAGCAACCCAAGTACTTCGTCAGGTAGCTAAAGATCATGAGGAGCAGCTAAAATCATTTCCAACTTTTATGTAGATGATTGCTTGACTGGTGCTGCAACTCCAGATGGAGCCAAGGAAATCCAAGATGAACTCATTTCATTGCTATTCAAATCTTCCGCCACATCCACTCACAAATCTTCCGCCACATCCACATCCAAATCTTCCGCCACATCCACACACAAATCTTCCGCCACATCCACATCCAAATCTTCATCCACATCCAAATCTTCATCCACATCCAAATCTTCTGCCACATCCACATCCAAGTCTTCCGCCACATCCACATCCAAATCTTCTGCCACATCCACATCCAAATCTTCTGCCACATCCACATCCAAATCTTCCTCCACATCCACATCCAAATCTTCTGCCACATCCACATCCAAATCTTCTGCCACATCCACATCCAAATCTTCCTCCACATCCACATCCAAATCTTCTGCCACATCCACATCCAAATCTTCTGCCACATCCACATCCAAATCTTCTGCCACATCCACATCCAAATCTTCCTCCACATCCACATCCAAATCTTCCGCCACATCCGCACCCAAATCTTCCTCCACATCCAAATCCTCCGTCACATCCACACACAAATCTTCCGTCACATCCACACACAAATCTTCCGCCACATCCACATCCAAATCTTCCTCCACATCCACATCCAAATCTTCCGCCACATCCACATCCAAATCTTCCGCCACATCCACATCCAAATCTTCCGCCACATCCACACCCAAATTTTCCTCCACATCCAAATCTTCTGCCACATCCACAACCAAATCTTCTTCTACAACCATTAAATCTTCATCCACATTCAAATATACTTCTGCACCCACACCTATATCTTGTGCAGCATCCTTATCAAGTCTGAAATCTTCTCCCACATCCACTGTGCATGAATCTACAATATCCACAGCTGCACTGACTAAGTCAATTGCATCTTATATATTGATGTCAATCCTCCAACCAAGATCATTGAATGTGTGTAGCTAAGTCAACTCTATCATCAGCACCTACCTCTACTCTACACTTACATACGTCTACTTCCTCATCCCAGTTTATCATTCCGTCCTTTGAACCTAATCCTGGATATGTGCGTAATTCTTCCACCTTTAATTCCATCACATGCAAACCTTCTACCACTGAATTTAACACATCCAAACTTGCCACTACTGAACCTTGCATCTATAAATCTTCCACCTCTGAACTTCCTACTTGGACGTCCTTCACTACCGCATCTCTATCCACTAATTCTCCTACAAATCCAATGCCTTCAGATTTTCTTGTTCTTCACATATATATAGTTTGTTTTGCATCATCCACTTTGTACAATTCGGTGGCTATTAATATTAGCTATTATTTACTGGTGCCATGTCCACCAAAAATCTATAGCAGTCATACACCTAGTTTCTAGGTTGTCCACTCCCGATGAGTGATAAAACAGATACCTCACCAAAACGGCAAAATTATGTATATATCCAATCCTATGTATACGGTCTTGGGCTCATGATTTTTCTCAGTGCAAATGAAAATCTAGGAAATAGCAGCAAGTTGAAGCTGGAAAAGAATTAGAAATGGGCCCAGCGGACACCATCAGACTTGTACGTCTGAGATATCTTCCCACACTTGTTTACCCATGAATTTTTACAGCATCATTAATTAATTATGTAGATGAGATGCGAGGGGGTGATCCAACATCTTTTCAACTGTTTACTTCACAACAGAACAGCTATGTATGAGCAATCACACAAACTCACACAGCTTATGGTAATCAATGCATCACAACAGACAAAAGAACTAAATATAGTTATGACAGTGGTCCGTCATAAAATGCTGAGTCCAATTTACATGCCTATAAGGTCATACTAGTACACACATGTGCATGCATACACGCACACACACACACACACACACATACTATAGAGTTTTAAAAGTGTGTTGACAAATGTTACACATGTTAGGTGGTATACGAGTCATCAGTTTCAATATCGCTAGCGTCACTCTCAGATTCAGTGTCCAAATCATCTTCACATAGATCAGATAGAGAACTGGGACGAATATTGAAAATGTTAGAAGCTGGAAGAGGGATATGCATAGAAAATGTTCTTGTTACTCAATGGTACTGAAGTGAAGTTTATTCCTTCATTTGTAGAAGTTTCATGTCAGATTCTAAAATCTTGATTTCTTCCTCGCATCTCTTAGTGAGTAAAAACGTGTTAATGATTTCAACCCTGGCTTTCCATGGAATAGTACATGAAGATGAACCACAAGCTTCACCTTGTTCTCGTGACCAAAACTCTGAACCTGGCTTTAAAATGTCTTGGAAATCTGGAAGATCTTCAGTGGAATCTAATCCAAATGTAGCTGCCATCTTCTAATCACTTTAGTTTCCTTCATAATGCTGCCACATAATTTCTTGGCAATTTTTTTGCCCTGATGAGTATTAGCCTAGGCAATACTATATGAATAGGGGAATAGCAGTGTGATGAGTATTAGCCTAGGCAATACTATATGAATAGGGGAATAGCAGTGTGATGAGTATTAGCCTAGGCAATACTATGTGAATAGGGGAATAGCAGTGTGATGAGTATTAGCCTAGGCAATACTATATGAATAGGGGAATGCAGTGTGATGAGTATTAGCCTAGGCAATACTATATGAATAGGGGGATAGAGTGTGATGAGTATTAGCCTAGGCAATACTATGTGAATAGGGGAATGCAGTGTGATGAGTATTAGCCTAGGCAATACTATGTGAATAGGGGAATAGCAGTGTGATGAGTATTAGCCTAGGCAATACTATATGAATAGGCAGGGGCGGATCTAGGGGGGGCTCGACTAGTGTCGTACGAGCCCCCCTTTTTTCATGATGAGCCCCCTTTTTTCAAGATGAGCCTTCTTTAGCTAGCCACTGGATTCATTTCGCTGTCCAGTTCCATTTTTTGCTGCGGTCGCAGCCTTCTAATAGGCGCACTCCATCAATTTTAATATGCTGAGTCAGGAATTTTGCAATTCGTCCTTTTGAATGGTAGCATGTCTAAACAAATAAAACTAGGCTGTTTTTAAAACCTCCTACCAAGTAAGCAGGTGAAGGTAGTAGTATCTTATAACACCATTTAGATTGTGTTAATGTAGTTAACAGTTTCATATTATTGTTTAGCTCTCCCTTAGCTAGCTAGGTAGGAAATTTACTTATTAAGGTATTACCTCAGATAAACAGAATTTCTTAGATGTAAATTACTGTCAATTTTATTAATTACTAAAAATATATTGACATAAGCTTA
>WLWD01003162.1_pt1 | contig 39868 bp, 28 predicted proteins | sample 6712731 | NCBI WGS metagenome assembly WLWD01 (sample SAMN12718690, study PRJNA576275) | sponge metagenome | isolation source: marine sponge | host: Mycale hentscheli | place: New Zealand: South Island, Marlborough, Capsize Point | collected 2014-11-01
CCAATTCTGTATTTATACTGTTAAGGGGTACTGCTGTACTACAGTCTCAGTCTCAAACAAACACTCCAATTCTGTATTTATACTGTTAAGGGGTACTGCTATACTACAGTCTCAGTCTCAAACAAACACTCCAATTCTGTATTTATACTGTTAAGGGGTACTGCTGTGCTACAGTCTCAGTCTCAAACAAACACTCCAATTCTGTATTTATACTGTTAAGGGGTACTGCTGTACTACAGTCTCAGTCTCAAACAAACACTCCAATTCAGTATTTACACTGTTAAGGGGTACTGCTGTGCTACAGTCTCAGTCTCAAACAAACACTCCAATTCAGTATTTATACTGTTAAGGGGTACTGCTGTGCTACAGTCTCAGTCTCAAACAAACACTCCAATTCAGTATTTATACTGTTAAGGGGTACTGCTGTGCTACAGTCTCAGTCTCAAACAAACACTCCAATTCAGTATTTATACTGTTAAGGGGTACTGCTGTGCTACAGTCTCAGTCTCAAACAAACACTCCAATTCTGTATTTATACTGTTAAGGGGTACTGCTGTGCTACAGTCTCAGTCTCAAACAAACACTCCAATTCTGTATTTATACTGTTAAGGGGTACTGCTGTGCTATAGCCTCAGTCTCAAACAAACACTCCAATTCAGTATTTATACTGTTAAGGGGTACTGCTGTGCTATAGTCTCAGTCTCAACAGACCAACAGAAATTTTCTTTTTTCAAAGATTATAATTATTGGTTGAATTTGTTTAGGTAATCTCTCTCTTTCAAGTCTTTTTTAAACAATACAGAATTAAAAATATATGGTTGCCACTGGAATCCAACCTACTTGGCATATTTACTGATAAACTTTGGTATTACTTTCAGCATAATAAAATTACTGGGATTAAAGAAGCAAAATTAATTTCATTTGTGACTAATTAATCATAGTTCAAACTAGCTAATAATTGTTGGTGTGATTCATATGTAATTTTTTTTCAATACGATTAAGTGACCACTCAACCAAGAAAATTTGACATCTAGCTATATAGGAATGAAAGCTTAGAACGTACTTTACCCAAGCACTCTTCTAGAGTGTCTTGCAATTCTATTTGGTATTACTTCCCCAAGATTTCTGGGCACTACCCAATTTTTGTTGCTTAAATAAGGTTTGATTGTGCTCAACAAATGTTTCAGTAGTTTCAGCTAGTCCCTATTCCCACGTTTAAAGATTAGTGACCAAACAGTTAGAGACTGGCTAGAAATTGCTTCCACTATTGCAAAATCCTAGGCTGGAGGCAGCGTCACTTCTATTTTTGTATACTGGATATTATCCACTGTCGTGCGAGGTTATTTTCATTCATGAACTGTGCACACAAAGTTAACTCACTGTGTAGCAAAGCTAACTTACAGTGTACAAGCTAACTTACATTGTACAAGCTAACTTACAGTGTACAAGCTAACTTACAGTGTACAAGCTAACTTACTGTATACAAGCTAACTTACAGTGTACACGCTAACTTACAGTGTACAAGCTAACTTACAGTGTACAAGCTAACTTACAGTGTACAAGCTAACTTACTGTGTACAGTGACCTCAGCTGCAGATCCTATTGTATAGTTATTTTCATCACTTCCAAAGCATTCGTAAACTCCAGTGTTCATTTCATTTGCATTAATAATTGATATACCACTTTGATTATTGACAAGAACATTGTCTGGTAATTTCCCGGAATCATTAAAGAACCACGATAATGGTGGTTTTAAAAGGCAATAAATATCTATAATTTCGCCTTCAGTTGCATTTATCTTTCGGGGAAACATTTTAAAAAAATCTAATAGATAAATACGACCTAATATAATTCACTAAACAAAACTTGGTATAGGTTTGGTAACAATAGGTAAAATTGATATTTAATCAAAACACTAAGGACTAGTTTTTTCAATAGACACACAAAGAAAGACGTTGAGCAAATAAATTTTAATATAACAGTCCTTACTGCAACCTCATTTTGATACCATTTCATTGATACCACTTCCTACGGATGTCAGTCCATAGGAAGCTTCAAAGGAATCGTCCTTTTGCTATGAATTACGAGATGGAAGACCAGCTCTAAAAAGAAAACACAATTATTATTACCAAATTCAAGGACAAATGGCATATTGTGAGAGAAAGTGGTACGATTTTGTGGTGTACACCAATACAGGTCTATCAATAGAAAGAGTCGACTTCAATGGAGGCTTCTGGGCAGAATTTGAACCCAAGTTAAAAGACTTTTATGACACCTTTGTTATGACCAAACTTATTGAAAATGTTCAGGTAGCTCCCTGAACAACGGCTGTGTCAGAACCTCTGCTGCAAGCAGCCCCCCCCCCCCCCCCCAACTGGAGACAGCAAGTCCTGCACCCAGAAACAACAAACATTTCCATAGTAACCTTTTAATGTTTCATTCATAGTTACAATAATGCATACATTCCATCATTCTCTATTTATTAGCTAGCACATCTCACTCTCTATACAAACAGACAATATCTATCACTCTTGGGTGTTCTAAAAGTATTATTTGTAACTGGAGACTCTTGAAAGCTATGAATTCCAACAAAGAAAATGAATCCAAACTCTTGGTTTTACCATACATCAAGGCATTAGCGAGAAATAGAGCGAATTTGCAGTCTTCTGAACATAAAAGTAAATTTTCAGAGTTCAACAACTCTTAGAAAATTACTTGTATCATGTTAAACAAGCAACACCAATGGAGAAAAAGAAAGGATTTGTTTACAGCATACCATGCATGGACTGCAATTCAGTGTATGTGGGTGAAACTGGCAGGAATCTAGAAAAAAGGTTGAAAGAACATCAATATGCAGTGAAAAGAATGGATAACAAAAATGGCATCTTTCTACATGCATGGAAGAAATCACACAGTAAACTGGGATGAATCAAGAGTTCTGAAAATGATACCAAATTACTTCCATAGGAGGCTAACGGAAGCATTAACTATACAGAGCAGTAACACCACCTCTAATTTAGACAAAGGCCTCGAGCTCAACTCCCTTCCTGCAAGAACTCTAGTGTCAATTGACCCACGCTACAAGCATTTTTTATAAACGGTCATACCCCTCACCCTCACAACTGAAGAAGGCTTACGAGTCGAAACTTTTTGTGAATATTGTGGGTCTGGCCTCCAATGAAAGAGGGAAGACTCAAAAGAAGAGAGAAGAGAAATGAACTGGTAGAACGGACAGTTATTGTGTATGCATTTATATTGAGTAATTTTTGTATCATATAGTTAGCATAGGTAGTGGACCTCCATGCAATTTTTGTGACCGGATGTTTATATCTTTTGTGTCGGCACGTGCTTAGCCTTGACCAATAAATAGGCAAGCCACGCACGTGTCAAATTAGTCTAGAATAGTTTCAAGAATAGTTTTAAACCCTATTATTTGAGGCGCGATTGCGAGAAGAGCTCCGGCCACCCTAGCGTTATAAAGGAGCTGGATTACTGGAGACGAGCAAGAGCCACTACCTGGATTCTGGTGGCGACAGTCGGACCCTAGGAAGCCTCCTCATCGCCACCTCGGCCAACGACCCGTTCCCCCACAAATACTACATAAATTTTAATGCTACTAAGCTAAAGATATTGAATTACTAGAAATATAGTAGCAATGAAAATCTACGACATTATGAATGAAAACTGGAAAATGGGCACACCAGGCAAGCCATAATATAGAAAACCTGCCACCATGCGTCATGAGGTCATATGGTACAAAACTAAGGATGATGTAATGTGTGCATTAATAAGAATGTTAATACTTAGCTATGAATATAATTAATACTGCTGCTGTTCTGGTAATGTGGTGGACTTCACCTCAAACTCCGTAATTCTTTTATCAAATATGGCCACCATGGAGACTTGAAATACATGAAACGAAACCATTTGGAGTAATGCCAATCAAACCAGGGTTTCATACAGAGGGGGGGGAAACTGGGATTTCCCCCCCCCCCCAAGGTCAAGTTTTCCCCCCCCAAGGATTTGAGTAGAAATTAATTAATTTAAAGAAACTCATACAGTAAATTAAAAAGGTAACTTCATAAACTCATACATAAATTAAAAAGGTAACTTCATAAACTTATACGCCTGTTCTTTTCAGTAAATACATCAAGAATTTGGTCAAAGTCAACAAACTTCAGTTCTGGACCTTCAATTGCTATTCGTATGAGTCTCTTTAGATTGGTGTCGTTTAGACGATTGCGGAGTCTGGTTTTTATCATCTTCATTTGGCTGAATGACCTCTCAACCGTGGCAGTCCCGACTGGCAATGTCAGCATAATGTTGATCAACTTGAACATTTCAGGGAAAATTCCACCATATGCATCAGCCTTTTGAATTCCTTGGAATACCTGCTGGAAAGTAGGACTCTTGGTGAGCTTCTCTGAAGACATGAAAATTTGTCTTTCATGAAGTAATGCTCTTCTAAATACAGGCCACTCCGAAAGAAGTCCATCTTGATCAATAACAGGGGGAAACTGGAAACTTTCACTTTGAAATTCAACATGTGCTTCCTTTCCATAAAAAGAAGCTAATAGCGTGATTTCTTCTTGTCCATAAGTACGAAATGCAGGGTCATCTGCTTGAGGTAAACTTGCAGGGTTGAAAACTGACATTGCCATAATCACTGAAACACCTTTATCAGAAAAACGATTTTGGATGTTTTCGGTCAACTTATCGACATATGGAATCAACACTGCTTTCCGAAAAGCTTCAAGAGAGGTAGTTGTTGTGGTACTGCCTCTTCGTGCTATACCTACAGAAGCACAAACATTGATCGCATAATCAGATTCAAGACGCTTTACAGTCGATTCAACCTCAGAACACCAATCTGCACCAGCATCTTTAAGGACTTTCAGTTGATCTAATGTACAGTCGAGGATAACCTTTAATCTGGAAAAGTCAGTCGCCTTCCTCTGCATAAAACAATTGAAAATGGCAACCAAATTAAGGATCTCACCCATGATAATGGTTATTGCAACACCTTCAAAACTTGCCAAAATGAATTGAATTCCAAATGCTTCAGCATCACCAGTTCTTTCATAAAGTTCCTGTAGAGTTAAGATGATTGCAGGAAGTTCTTTACGAATTGCTTTAATACAGCGCTCATGAGAGAGCCAACGTGTACTGCTAGGCTTTATAATTTTTAACTCAGGAAGGTTAAGTACAGATTGGACCTCTTTCAACTTCTCTGCTTTTTGTGGGGAGTAATAGAATAACTTCCACAAGCTTAACAGCATTCCAAAGAATTTTTTAATTTGTGGGACACTATCAGCAGCTTGAATGCTAGCAAGTTGAAGGCGATGACAGGAGCAATGAATATACAATGCATGGCCGGAACAGGTACGTATTCTCCTTTGAACACCGGTATTCTTACCAGAGAATGGAGCTGCTCCATCATATCCTTGACCTATTAGCCTTTTGATATCCACGCCTTGTGATGTTATGTAAGAAGTGATTGCACCAGTAAGGGTTTCAGCATCCAATGATCGAATATGCAGGATGGTCATGAAGTGTTCTTCAGAATGTCCATCAACTACCCATCTGCAGCAAATGGACAGCTCTTCTTGGGTGCTCACGTCCTGACATTCATCAGCCAATATTGAAAAAAAGGGACTTGATTTCAAACTTAAAAGGAGCCTCCTTTCTATCCAAGTGTCAATTGCTTCTATCAAAGAAGCAGATGAGAACTTGGATGTATACTGAGCATTTGAAGGCCCTTGTTCAACATGTTGCTTCAAAAGATCATCCCCATTAGCAATTTGCAACCCAACTATATCTTCAAATGTAGTAGTATGAGGAATGCGGCTCTTTGTTAGAAAGTAGATTGATCGTAATAATGTTAGTAAAATAGTACGATTCTTTTGCCGCTGTACTTCAGCTTCCTTGGCTGAAGCTGCTAGCTGCAGGTCAACCACAGATCCTGTTCTTTTAGCCTGATCAGCCATCCTTGCAGAAACCGCTCCATCCTTGTGACCTTTGGAGTCATTGTGCTGTTTCAGAATCTCGGTAGCATGGTTCCAGTCTGTAACTCCTCTCACAGTCCAAGCACCTCTTGCTGTTGCTGATGCTGTCCCAAAACTTTGGCATACACGACAAAACATTCCATCTTTGGGATCATTGCAATACACCCATGGGTATATCTTCTCCCAATCCTTTTTGTAGCTAAGGCGGGACTTATAGACTAATTTTTTGGCAGCTTTTGACGAATTGTCGCTTGTTTTAGAATGAGTGGTACTTTGTCCTTCTGCTCCTTGTACTTCTTGTTCGACTGATTTGGGTAGGGAACCCTCATCCTTGTCATCTTCTGATTTATCCAAAGGCCGCTTTCTGGAGAAAAACTTTCTTAAATCCATTGGTAAAGATTAGCTAAGAGCTAAAGTTGGTTTTCAAAATCTTCTGCCTACTATGCACATTATAGGAAAAAGTGAAGTCTGAGCAGCTGCATTTTAAGTGGGAGGAGTAAGCAGCTGTACATGCATGGGAGGGGGAACTATTATACTAATGTGTTAGTACCAACATGTGTGAGTGGGTGTGATTGCACTTCTCATCTATAATTTTTTTTATGAATTTGCCATTTTCTTATTTGACAAATTTAATGCTTTACACATTTATGTGAGTGCCCCCCCCCCTGCCCTCCTAATTACGCTTTTATTGTGCTCTCTCCTAGCTTAAGTGTAAAATTTTGATGTATAAGACAATATTATATAGCAATTACATTTGTTTAAGTATTGAGTATACTTCGGTGTAAATTACCAAATGCAAAAGTTTCCCCCCCCAAGCCAAAAATCCTGTATGAAACCCTGCAAACCTTTTGCGGTGTTGTGGCTCTTATAGACCTTCTGCAATAGGCGTGGCAAACGCGGCGCGGAATTTCCTATCGGCCATCTTGGTGTACATCTGAGCACAATGGTAGCATCATAAAAGAACAGGGAACAAAGACTGAAGGCCTTACCAAAGAAAGACAGCAAGCATGGTTAGCCAAAATTAAAAGAAATGATATATCACCTCTACAGTATTATAACCTTCGAGTTTGCTCAGATCACTTTATTAGTGGTGCTCCATCCAAACTTTATGATGTAACTAATCCTGATTGGGCCCCTTCTCTTAAGTTAGTATTTGAGAAAGTTGGTGAAAATAAGGCCAGTTCAAGATCTCAAAGATACGACTGAGCTGTGAAGAGAAGAAAGTTGTGTGAAATGACAGTTGCTGAGAAAGAAGTGCTACAACATGAAGAGGAAGAGGTGGCTCAAAATGAAGGGATGGAAGTGGTACAAAATGAAGAGGAAGTAGTGGTACAAGCTGGGTGTGCAGAGGTATGTGAAGATGAAGGCACAGCGGTAGATTTGAAAAGAGCAAGTGTTGGGCAAGAGGAGGGCCACATTACAACCATTGATCTTGATTACCAGCATCAACTTGAAAGATTAAAGAAAGAGAATGACATTTTGAAGATAGCTAATGAAGAGTTGAAATCAAAACTAAAAGCACATATGAATGAGGAAACTTTTAAAGATGATAATAACAAGGTACTGTACTACCATTAAACCTCAGTTAAGGGTGCTGGCACACCTCCTACGCACCCCCTACGCATGCACCCACGCAAATCCATTAACTAAATCAATTATGTTGCTATGGCCTACTTTTATATATTTCTTAAGTTTTGCAGGCTATCGTATACAATGGACCTCACAGTAAACTATCACAGGAGCTGGCTTACCAGAAATTAGAAGTCCAAAGCAACTACTATGGCAGATATAAGCGGTCACATTCTCCAACATAAATGGCAAAATATCCCCAACAATTCAACTCCACAGTTGGGGGTCTCACCCTCTAGGACTCTGGAACTCACCAAGGACAAAATTACAGAAGCTTTTTTCGATTTACAATTTAGTTTTCAAATTATTCATTGTTATTATTTTTGTGGCGACCATTTCCTTAAATATATCCGTTTTTGGCAGTTATTACGAAATTTCCCTCTGTAATTTTTTATATTTTTATCTTCTGTACCTGTATTCCAAAAATAGAATGGTTCTGAACCCCCATTCCGTACTTTTGGCCAGAAATAGCATGCAGAACAAGCCAATCATTCCTCGCACAATTTGGTCAATTTCAGCCCCGCCCTCCTCGGGCAGGTAAGGAATACGCGCGGATTATTGGAATGCAGTGGCACTGAAAAGAGCCCGTTTGAAAACATAAATAAACACGGACAACTAAATGAAGAGAAGGCGCCCGGGCTGAGACTTCTAAGTTGAGCAGAGCGCCCTGTTGTACAACTTCTCTCCGAGCGGCTTGCTCTTGGCTCCCTTCTGCTTCAGGGAGGCAACGAAGGCATCCTTGGTATCACTGGTTCTACCGAGAAGCAATAGAATGTGGAGATCGAAGTCTTGAGTGACTAACTTCTTGGCTTGTGTTGGTGTGATGCTGGGCTTTCCAAGGGATCTGGTGAGTAGTGCTGTATTGGTATACAGGGTCTTCTGAGCTAACCACTTCTTCATTTGCATGCTAGGCGACTGAATGTGAAGTTTGTCTAGACATCCTGTTACTTTTTGTGCCACAAATATATTTATCTCTGCTATTATTGAATTCAATTGTAGGTACAAGTTCCAATGCACCTCAGCAGTACCTGCAGGATTTAGACCCGAGTCCACAAGTGTACCACCAACAACAGGGGAAGTGCTTGCTTCATAATGTGTGCATGCCTGATCTTTCAGGGGAACCTGCACTGACTGGTGCAGATTGACTTGTGCTGCTTACTGGGACAGACAGACCTACGCTGAATTGTGCATATGAACCTGTGCTTGCTAGCACAGACGGACCTGTGTTTACTGACACGGACGAACCTGTGCTTGCTGGCACAGACGAACCGGCATTCATTGGCACAGATGGACCTGTGCTTGCTAGCACAGACGAACCGGCATTCATTGGCACAGATGGACCTACGCCCACTTCCAATTCAGGACCTGTGATATTACATCAGAGATACCAATAATAAACCTGACACAAACTTTTTAATCTCAATTTTGCAATTTTTTTTGTAAAAAATATAGTTACATTATGTACTACAACAGGAGTCAATAATTCCTCAGATGTGATCCTCTGACTCTTCTACTAGCCACTGGCCACAACTTTATAGCCCACTACCAAAGAGAGACCTGCCAGAATAAAACCAGCCCTGAAATAAAACCCAGGATCCAGATATATAAAAGACCACATGGGGATTGTGTAAGAATAGATAGAGTAAGATCGCTAACTATACCCAAGGAAGTTGAAGGCCGGAATTCCGAGCGAGTGTTTTTTTAGGCTAGCCACGAACTACAACTCGTGGTCTGGGAACTCAATTAACAGTGCACGCGCGTTGCTATGTGCACGCGCGTTGCTATGTGCCAGCACCCTTAAGCTGTACTAGTAAGTCATCTTTTTCTCAGTTTCAGCAGTTATTGCTGACCTTGATGCGATTAAGCTTGAATTTGTCTATACAAGATTTAGGCTATCGCTTTTATGAGCACAATTAAACTGTCAGTCGTATTTTCACTCCTGTGATTAATATACTTTTTGTAAAGCTAAAGCCACTCATTCGATGGCCTGACAGAGATGCTTTGATAAAGACAATGCCAATGGTATTTCGCAAACACTTTCCTAGATGCATTGTAATAATTGACTGTTTTGAAGTTTTCCTTGATCCTCCGACTGATTTGCTAGTTCGAGCACGAAGTTTTGGTTCTTTTCTTACTTTAGGACAAGGAAGAAGAGGAAAGTCAACAGGAACACCAGTTAAGGCTCTCTTTTTTTATCACCCAAAAAGTGCTGAAAACAGACTCTATGATGTTCAGTAGGAATAAAATATTTTCTCTTTAATGGAATTTATCCACTTCATTCTAATTACCTTATCCTTATGAAATTTGTGGAAAGATAAGTTCTTGCTCTTCTTGTTATTGTTGTAACAGCCAGGAACACAGCAAGTATAATTTCCTCATACTGCTTTGGTCATTCTATCTGTGAGGTTAGTTCCAGGTAATCCCTCAGTCTCAACCACAGCCAGGTCACTCTCCTCCACACTGTCATAACTACTGTTACAACAGCCTGTCATTGGGTTCTGAGAAGAACTAGCGGTTGGCTCACACACATCGCTAAAATCGCTTAGCTTCCACACTCCATTTTCCGCTATCAACAACCCGAAAATACTCGAATTTACTACCAGCATGTTAGAAAATTTGTAAAGTACTCACTCTTGTAATTAGATAGCTCAGTTTGTCATACAACAAAGTTATGACTTGAAGTTTAGCTAGCTACCGCTATTAGCAATACATCTTCAATGATACCACCCTCGCATAGATACCATAAGTAGGCGTGGTCGGAAATAGCGAAATAACATCACGCAATCCCCCTACTACAGTAAAATAACTCTAAAGCAAAATCCAACACCGATTATTTTGTCTATCATCTCTCCTAGTAATTGCTGCCATTGATGGTCTCGCTCACTTGAAACACTTCCTACCATTATGGTAAGTACACATTTTCCTAGATTGATAAGAGATACTGGATTCTATTAATTAATACAAGTGTATGGAGCTTTTCTATAGATAATCCTATTCTTAGAATACCTAGAAAATAAAAAAAACTAGCTAATACAGCATACAAGTAGCCCCAACTATACCCTTTACTTTAGGCTAAAGGTATCCCATGAAATCTTCTAGGGCCCTCGTTAGAGCGAATTTAACTGCAATTCATGGAGTCAATACTGACTCCCCCCTGGAGACTAATAGTATACTACAAAGTAAGTCAGCTCTAGCCTGGAAACACTGTAAGCTTTCATCACCTCTTGCAGCATAAAATGAGCTACTAGCAAATAGAAGATGAAATCTGCACTCCATCAACAGAAAATAGATAGTCTATTTTTAGCAGCAGTACAAATAGTGAAGTCACCCAAAACCAAGAATGCCGTTATGGATTAGACTGCTGAAGGCTACACAATAATCACAATAATTTATTGCTGCCTTAACTTTAAACAAGTAATGAGAACTATCTAATGGTCAACAACTACCAATCGCTGCAGCAATGCTGTTGTGAAGTTTGTGGTAATATGAACAATATGCAATCATCTCTTTAAGTTAGAATAGTTTAAATGGTGCCAACAATACAATAGGTAATGGTACAAATTCTAATTTTAAATAAAATTCTTGCATATAGAAATATAATAGGGTGTTATCTTACCGTAGAGTTTCAGTTCAACATATGACAATTTGCCATGGAAGCTTCCATGTGCAGCACTGTAACAGAAATATAAGCCAGCACTGTGAGGTTGCAACATCATTTTCTTATATTTTTTACCCCAATATATTGGTTCACTTTTAGGATGATGAGATGATCTTTCAAAATACCATTCTATAGATTCTCTAGATCTGCATGTCAGTATAATTTTACCTCCAATTTTTTTCTTTTTTAATTTTACAGGTAACATAGAATCATCGTAATCTAATAAATTGAGGGTTATTTATTCATTAACAATTTTTACATCACTTAAAGCTACAAATATGAATAAGTGAAGTCTTGTCTGACAACTGGAATGCCAAACAACACAGCTGTTTGTTCTGACAAATTACATCCTCTCACTATATGAATACAAAGTTATGAGGAAATAATGTAAAACCACTATGTTATGGCGACGAGAAAAGCAAATGAACACAATCAACTGGACAAAATATAAAAGATTTGAGAAAAGCTAAAACGAAGATTTTGAAAAAATCAGCTAAAAGACCAATTCACTTTTGTGGGAACAAGTTATCATTTTTAAAAGACTGACAGTTCAACTTTTGAGTTAATTGCAGTTAACCAATACACAAGTTATTCCAGCTGATAAAACCTGTAACAGAAGAAAACACAGCAGTTGCCTATTGTTTTTCCACACAGAGGAAAACATTAAAGGTACTACTTTTGCCCCAGGGCTGCTGTTCGAAAATGAAAATTGAGTATGTCGAAGGAGGATGGCAAACTGAGTTTGAATTATAAGTTAGGGTACTACGTTCAAGTAATGATGAAACACAAAATCTTCTTAATCTGAGCCTAACACTATAAAATAGCTTCTACATTCAGTATACCACTTTATTGCAACTACTGTGAATTGAACTGTACTCACAAGAAAACTTGTGTATGTTACACAAGAAACCAAAATTTGCCAAACACTGCTGCTTTCTGAAACTGTCCAGGTTGCCCAGGGTAGTGATGAAGCTGATCTAAAACCACCACTCCTCAACTAAGCAAATCTTATTTAGGATTGTCTATCTGTTTGGAAGTTCAGGAGAGGATTCACTACCTCTACGACGCAATACTGTGTGAGACCCCGAAATAAACCGAAATGAATAGCCAACAAGGTTTAGCTTACTAACTGAAGGTGGTATATCCTCCTGCATAAGTGTTTAGACTCCACTGGAGCTTTCTTCCAAAAACAAACAAACAAACAAAAAACAAGTGCCCTGAAAGCTTCTGGAATGCTTTTTAGCTCCTGATTAGCCATTTATAAGGCAGGGTATGATCGGAAAGTAAAGAGAGAACCGGCAACACCCCCTCGAACTTACTGTCCGTGTGGCATACAGCCACGGTTGCCCAAATTGGAGTGGCTAATAGCACTGCCCGTCTGCTTTATTTTGAGCTACCATAAGCTATAGTAGAAAATGACTAAATGGCAAGACGCCCTGTGCAAACCGAAGCGATAAAACACAAATATTAGATTCAACCATGTGGGTCCAAGTACTGTAAGTGGGGATGACAAAAAAAAAATATCCAATTGGCTTGAAACTGTGGACACAGATCGTGAAAGCTTCAACAGGTGTGATATCAATTTCAGGAGTAAAGGCGGCATAATTGTAGGAAGGTGGTCAAAGTATGAAAAAGAAGGCCGAATTTTCAAAATAAATTACAAAATTACAAAATTATTCAGTTATAATTGGTTGAAAATTAGCAAATTTTCTTGTTTAACAGCCCACATTGTTAAAATAATTATTTATATTTAAAACAACTGTAATTCAAATTATAGTAATTACCTGCTACTAATAACTTTGATGACAATCTAAAAGTGGTTGTCTTCTGATATAAATTTTTGTAGGTTCCATGGCAGACATAAACACCACTGTCTCCCATGACAACCTTTATAATTACTATTGTATAATTGTAAACAATCCAAGGTGAAACTGGTTCATTATTTTTGGTCCACTTTGGCAAGTCAGTACTGTTACATTTAATGTAGGCAGGCCTGCCAGCATATACTACCTGTCGACTAGGATATATGTATTCAGACAAAGCGGTTGCAGGTGTAGCTTTGGAGAAATGTGGTGGATAAGTTTCTACTGTAACATTTAATTGTTCGTTAATATTTGTTGTTAGAAAATCGGTAGGAAGCTATACTACTAGTAAAGGTTTAAATCAATACTACTACCAAAACAAAGATGTCCTATTAACACTTAAAGAGCTGCATGTAAATGAGTAATTTCACAGATACTACATGACAATTTTTGGTAAAATATTATAATAATATATATTATTAATTTATCTGATATGGTATCATGCACATGTTCCTGCAATTTAAATATAGCCCATCACAGCAATTGAAATTAGCCCTTGTTTGTTTGTTGCAGTTAACGTAGATGTTTAATAAGCTCATCATCTTTCTAAACATAAGCTTGTTGTTTCCTGCTTATTTATATAAAACACATTAAACAAATAAACAACAAAACAACAGGCTTAGCAAATTCAAAGTATCAAGTACCAATTTAAAGTACTTTAGGATGACAGGTGAGAAGACACAATCTATGAGGAGAGAAGACACTATTTCTGAGCGAGACTATGCATGAGAGAAAATACTATCTACGATGAGTTAAGGTACTATATATGAGGAGAGAAGACATGATCTGTGAGAAGAGAGGTATGATCTATGAGTCCGAACAGCTCTCAGAGAAGACTGGAAACGTGGGCACCCATGTTACACAGCAGTCTTATTACAGTGAAAGAACCTCTCATATCAAGGATTGAAAATTCTGTACATGTCCGATGTGTCTACCTCCCTTCCGCTAGGTTTAGTAAAAGTTAGATTAGCAAGCATAGGTTATATAGCATTGGTTTCTTAAGTAGTAATGGAGACAAGAAAGCATAATTTGCCAAATTCTGCTGGAAAATCCCTAATTTCTACCTTCCACTACAGGCCTGATCACCTCCAACACCTACTCTTTCGAACAGCTATAGCCCAGTAATCTGGCAGCAACCATAGCTCAGTAGTCTGGCAGTGACCATAGCCCAGTAGTCTGGCAGTAACCATAGCCAGTAGTCTGGCAGCGACCATAGCCCAGTAATCTGGCACAACCATAGCCCAGTAGTATGGCAGCAACCAATTCCCAGGCAGCAACCATAACCCATTCTATCCCTGAGCTACAACAACCAACCAGCAAACATTCCAATTCTGGGCAGCAACCATAGCCCAGGCAGCAACCATAGCCCATTCTATCCCTGAGCTGCAACAACCAACCAGCGAACAACATTCCAATTCTGTATTTATACTGTTAAGGGGTACTGCTATTAGTCCTCAGCAGACACTCATTAAGTCTAATACTTGAACCTAGAAATTCCAATGAAGTTTTTTTTTGCTGATTTTCCAAGGTGAGATCAGTCACACTCCTTGCATATGACTTGTTTGTGCGTCGAATAGAATGGCACCTGCTTTTAAAATGTCACGAGCTCTGGGATCCAAATATTTTAGCTTGTACAGGAAAAAGGAACCCCATCTGGAGTAATTGGGACGATTAAAATCAAAGCAAACCTCAACAATACTTGGAGGATACGGATGTACTCATCAATGTCACTAGTATGCACAGCCCTTTTCAATTCTATATACACCCTGTTGATCAGATAAACATAAATAGCCTAGTATGCAGCTGTGCTTCCGCACTTGCCATCTATGACTTATGGAAAAAGAGTCTCATATTTCTTCATGAGATTCTTAAATGAGGCATTGCTCACAATACTTTTGCAATATTCAAGTGTTATATTTTCACTAGACATCATTTCTGTAGCAAGAGACTCCTTTCTATTGATTTCATGAACATAGGAACAAATCTTTTTCCAGGACAGCAGCAAGAATTTGATGTATTCTGGTACATCTGTTGTAGAACTTTCCTTTCATAAAGCCAGTAACTGACCCCTCAGCTAAAACACCTGATTCATTAAGTAAATACTCAACACCTGAATCGGCTAAATAGGTTCCTATTGCCCCCAAAAAAGCCAACTCGTGATGGAAGTTTCCAAGCTAAATTATTAGATCATCAAAAGCAGGAGCCTGTAATGTTTGAATGCAGTATGCCTTAAGAGCAATAGCAAGATCATATGTTACAACTGCATAGCCTTGTCCTGTCTCCTGTGCAACCTTGACTGAACGTACCATTGTTTCTTGCAGTACATCATTCCTTGTTGGGGGGACGGAGGTGGGGTTCATGTAAGCAATAGAAGCTTAGGAAGTTTGTCTATTACAAACTGAGGAAAAAAAAAGGTAACTTGTGAGTGAAAGACTGAATAAGCCATGTGAAGTCTAGGCCTTTCTGCTCAACCCAGTATTAACTGGAGTCAGCTTGAAGTGTGTTTGAGAGAGGCTCTAAAGGGAGGAATAATTATTTAACTACCATGAAAACATCTCATCCGACCAATAAGTGGGCATACTCTTTTACCTTGCAGGTCTGGTGGAATATGGTAACATATTCCCACTGTTGAGTGAAGGGTATTCTTGCCATCAAGTGTCTCCGTGTTCGCATCATAGTTATCCCATGCAAGACCTAAGCCATAAACAAGACAGTATCAAGAAATCAAAGTAATATGTAATAGTGACTTTACCTGTTCTTAAAATGTTACGCAGGCCAGCAGGAATTTCAAGTCCACTATCAGAGCATGAGTAAGCCATCTCAGTCTCAAGCCCTTTTACTTTACTATAGCTAATACTATGACCAAAACGGTTCAGTATGGTCAGCAACACTTTTGATCCTGTCAGAGTTCCTAGTCCTAGACCAAGTGATTGATGTCTCCATGAACAAACTTTACCTCTGGTACAGTTAAACACAGCATCTGAAGCATAAGCCATTGCTTTTCTCTCAACTACGTCCTCAGGGCTTGCTGTTGATTGAGAATGCATTCCTCAAAATAGGGTACGAAAGAAGAGAAATGTGAGAGAAGGTATGCTCGGGGCATTATCATTCAATGTGTGAACTGAAGTAGGAGATGGAATTTTGATCAGGCTGGCTATGCTATGTACAGTTGCATGGAAGCACTGCTTCTCAAGTCAATCAATAAAGAAGACTACACCGAAGAATTAAAAAAGATTTTGGAGGTTTACAGAGATGACGTGAACGGTTCAAATCTTGAAACTCAGCTGAAAATTTTTTGTACCACTGCCCCTGATGGAATAAATAGTATTTACGATATTCTTTCATACCTTCAGAAATTATCCTTGGCAGATAAAGAGCTTATTAAAGAAATTTGCATTATTGCTAAACTCATATTGGTTATGCCTGCCACAAATAGCTCTAGTGAACGTTCATTTAGTGCAATGAAACGGGTTAAATCTTACCTACGTTCAACTATGACGCAAGACCGATTCAATAATCTTATGATTCTTCATGTACACCAAGAGTATACTGACAGTATTAACTTGACAGAAGTTGCAAATGATTTTGTTAGCCGAAGTGATCGTAGAAGTCAAGTATTTGGGCACTTCTAAACACCAATTATATCATCACATAAACTGTCAACATTCCTTTGCTTTTATTCAATTCAATTTCATTTATATAGTTTAAATTATATTATAATCACAATTAAGCCACACCCGCTTTCTGGCCTGACCACCTGGAATTTGCCAGAGCCGCCTCTGCGGAGTAATTGGTGATGTCATCATAAGACCCTCCAAGAGCATGAAATTCTTATTTATACATAATTGAAAATAGATGCTAACATCATAGGCTTTTTTTTTCTTGATAAGCTCAATATCAAGGAAATTTAACAATTTCTGGAAGGCTTCATTATGCTTTTTTCGAGTCGATGCTTGCAACTCTTCAATCTCATCAACCTTCCTAACATAATTTCTCCTGCAACTATTGTGGTACTTTCACCTCCTTGGCAATCAAGTCTTCCCCCAGCCAAAGAATTCTGGTATCACCCTTTTTCATGGCTGCACATACAATTGACTTACAACCATTTATAGTCAAACACTTCACTCTTTTTGGACTTCCTTTTCCTCATTTTTCCACAAAATAGACAGAAGACCACTAGTAGAGCGAGTCACTTTCCTGGGTGGCTTGGAAGGCTCATTATCCTCATTAGATTGTCTTTTAATAGCACAAGCACAGAATTGACTAAAACAATTTTTGTAATAGTACTTGCCTTCTGGCTGTTCTATTGCTCTAATTTCCTTTGACACATCCAAAAAATTGATCAGTTTGTAAAGTTAGTTGTCAAGCAGCAGCATTTCTTGCTGTTTCCCACCTATCTGAACCAAACAATTTCAATCCAGGTTCGTTATCCTGTCTTCTTGCAAATAATGCACTTACTATTGTTTGCCATGCTTCAACTGAAGAAAAACCTATCAACTGAACACATGTAGAGCTAATTCAGCAAAAACAGGCCCAATCACATACAAGTTTGCACTAGCTGCATGCAAGTGTGCACCAGCTGTGTTTTGTTTGAATGAGCCAAGGCTGTAGACTCGCAGGTGCTCTCACATGAATTCTTTAAGATAGTTGTAGCAGTCAGTTAGACTGGCTACAGTAGCTAACGAGATGTAATTGGTTTTTATGGTGGCATTAATTAGGATTATAGGTACAAAGCCACACCCTAACCTGCCAGCAACACTTTTTTGTGGTTGGGGAGTAAACTGCACCAGAAAATAGCCTCAATACATTCGGCCCTTTTCGCATGAATAAATCTTCTGGGCTCCTGGACTTTAACCTTATCCATCAAGGTTCGCTTTAACCACTACTCTTGTAATGAAAACAAGATTTTTTGAAACAAACCATTGCATTACATAATAAAAAGTTTTTATCTGATACTAAAGAAATATCCAATGTGAACAGACACGCCATAGATCTATCTAATCCCACCCCATCCCATCTAAAGCAATTGATGAACTTGTTGTTTTTGACAAGTGCCAGGGCATACTTGCCAAGGATCATAAGCGAATGAGACCTGCTGGTGAAGGAACCATTGACTACAAGTTTTCCATAACCAGTTCTCTTCCGAAAAGTATGCAATACTGAAGAGCACAACTAACAAGCAGAGGTTGGCAAGTGTATTATCAACTTTCATTCTGGCAGAGAATGCTAAGATGGAATCAAGTGATAATGGTGCATGATGAAGCTGATATCACCATGGTGTCTTATGTCAGTTAGGCTGCAAGCTATGGTAAAGATGTATACTGGCTACACAGGGCAATATTGCAATGCAAGGTCCAAATGAAGTGATGGAATGAAACAGTACTGTTTGCAACTGTTGGTATATATGCTCTCAGTGGATGCAATACGACCTATTTTTACGACAAAGCAAAACAAAACAAAAGTGCTCAACACTTGCTGAGACAGAATTCATACCAGAATAATCAATGCTTTTTTATGAATCGTTTTACTGTCACAAAGCAAGTTTTACTTAAAACACTTTAGTCTTGCATGCAATCCCAAACGTAATGATTCTACACCCCCCAAAACCTCAAGGAAGAGTCTTTTTAATTCTGTGACAAAGTTTGTTGTAAAGAAAACATTTAGCATTAGCGTCACACAACCACGAAAAGTCCAGGAGTTCCTGATGTGCCACTTGGGCAACCAAGCTGAATTTGTCCTAGGATCCCTTATGAATACTAATCAGCAAAAAAACTTCATTGGAATGGACATTTCTAGTTTCACAATTTGACTGCTGGACTGTATGCTACAGTCTTGTTCTCAATCTTTGAAAAAACAACCACAGAGAATTAAAATCTCCACAGGGTCTTGAGTTTTGAACTAGAGGTCAGAGTCTATTCACATTAGGACTAGTAACTAATTTGGAATATTTTCTAATTTCTAGTGGTCTATACATATACAAACATACTCAGCACAAACCCTTTTAGTAGACAATGGAAATTCTACATTTAAGTTAAATACTACAGTTGTAACAATGAAATACGCTAGTTGTATAATTTATTAATTCTTACTACCTCCATCCATGTTTTGAACATCTACTGGAATAATAAATATTTATTTAATACTGTGAACACGGTGCGAAGTGAGCGTCCCGAAGTACATCTTTATAGCTATATTGCCATAGCAATTGAGTCAGGCACGCCTTTTATGCGGTATGCGCCCCGAAACACAATGGACGAACCAAAACTGTGTAATAATCGGCCATAGGGATTCTAAAAACAGTTCGTTATTCATACTTATAAATATATTGAGACGACAACATAGCATTTCTGTAGCAACTTTCTACCAGAGATAAAGTGGAGCTAATGCTGTTCCTTTACATATTCGGGTTTACGTATAAACTAAAGTTTTTGGAGGACAGGCATTTGAAAGTTATCAGAATTTTATTGCTTACCCATCGAGCTATTTAAAATATACATGAGCGGGTCTAGAGGGCGTTCGTCTTGTTTCTTGTGTTACTAAATATACAGGAATTATCGAGACTGTACTTATTATAGGTAAAGGGGTTTGATGCCATAGTAACCACTCCCTGTAACTATTTGAATTTGAAAAAAGCAATAAAAAACAAGTCACGCAATTATACATTTTGTTTGTGATATTCATTAGCTAAGTAGTAGTTTGTTACCCAAAATACTTCACACTTAGCTGAACACACCTATACAAGGCTTACCTTAGTGGTTAGTCAAGCGGTCAATGAATTTTCTAGTAAATTCTATAGTTACAGTATTAATGCTGCGCAATTAGGCTACGGCCCTTTTTTCACGTGCAACGTTGACGTTTGCTCGATTAAGGGTGCCCTGCCACCGGGACCTGTGGTCGTTTAATCATTCCTTGACTCTAGTCCGACTTTGTGAAGAGACATGAGAGGTGTAGAATAGGTGGGAGCTTCGGCGCCGTTGAAATACCACAACTTTCATCGTTTCTTTACTTATTCGATGAGGCGGAGCTGGGCCTCGCGGCCCACCTTCTGTGTACTAGTCTGAAACAGTCACCTCAAATAACATCCTTCTATTATACTTTCAGGGTACGGAATGAGGCTGTACTTGTGAAGCCATTGGAGCAGCTTAAAACTCTGTCTCAACGGTGACCAACTCCATCCTGACTGGTACCAGCTCCTACTATCCCACCAACCTTGTATTCAGACTTGGCTGCGTATAGACTCCGTCATCACTTCAGTTCTTTCTGTCGAGATTGCTACCGCTATATTCTTCAGCCCTATCACCTACAAGTCTGAAATTTGTGCTGAACTACCCCGCTCTCACTAATGAGCAACCAACTCCAAGCAACATTGGGAATACACCGTCACTTCCTCTGTGGACTACCTTTTCCAAAGTTACAACGGCCAACTGTTTTAGAGTTCCACAAGTCAATTGATTGCTCTTACCAACTAGTGGTGTGCTTGAGCACAAATGTTAAATAATTAAGCATATACGGTAAAGGGGTTTCAATGCCATAGTAACCACTCCCCTCAACTGTTTGAATTGAAAGAGAAGCAACAAAATCAAGTCACGTTATTTAAAATTTTCTTTGTGATATTCTTAATAGTAGTTGTAACGCACAATACTTTCACACAACTGAACATACCTACGCAAGACTTACCTTCGTGGTTCGTCTAGTGGTCGCTAAACCAGAGGATACTGTTTAGTGAAGTTGGGACGGGGTCGAACGCGGAGCGAACACAAAAATACGCGAGGGTCAAAGTACAAAATGACATACGTATGTCCATACATACTGATAAACAAACACCCCCGATTTTCAATTGTGTTACCCCTGTAAGTGTCTCGCTCGCTCGCTCGCTCGCTCGCCAATAAATTTCGCGTTCGTGGGGCTCAATGTAATCGGGAGAGGGGGGGGGGGGGGGTAAAATAGCGAATCTGTAGTCAACTTGAAAATATAAATCGATATTTGGTGGAATTGTATCATTGAATTGGATCCAAATTTTGCTCACAAACCGCATACCCCCCTTAGAATAAAGTTACAGAGAGATTTTTTTAATGCTCTGTAATGTTGCAAGAAGCCCGCTAGCTACCACTGGAAAAAAAATGAGCACTGTAGTTCCTTCAGCCGCTTCGAAATAACACCAAATAGTAGCAGGTGTGCAGAGCTGTATCGCCGTCCCAGGGGGTCTTCATTCTTCAAATTTGAGTTGCTGGAGTCCTTTATTGATGCTCATACCAACTGTAACAACAAAGTAAGCCCACAGTACACAGAATAAGAATTATAAAGACATAGCAAAAACACTCAATTTGCGGTTACGCGCCTCGGCAGGGCACCCTTAATTGACTTGGATTCTCATTAAATTGCTTCAATAAAGTACTAAATGCATTCCTCAAAGTACTAAATGCATAGCGGTCGTGCCAAATCAACCCGGACATATATAACTCAATAAAAATGGAGCTCCCGTAAGTTTTTCAGTTTTAACTGCACACCAAAAGAATTCGAAGAGGTAAACAATTCAATTTCTAGAATGTTCCTGGTAAAGATCGATAATCGCAAGATTCTGTTTAGTAAAGCTTGGAACGGGTCGTACACCAGCTAGCGCAGAAGTACCTGAGGGTCGAAGTGCTAAATGGCAGTACGTCCAACCTTATAAAAGCATCCCCGATTTTCAATTGGTTAACCCTTTAAGTGCCTCACCGCGCTTTGCACGCCTACTAGCAAATCAACATATTATTTTTTTTAATTGGGCGTACATACCACCATTACATACGTAACTAGTGGCGTGCTTGAGCACAAATGGCGAGCGAGCCTTAAACCACATTATTGTTAAACGTAAACTGTGTAACTACAACACTCCAGCTACTAAAATAAACTCGGAGTTTTTAAATGACATATGGTTCAATGCCATAGTAACCGCTCCCAACAACAGTTTGAATTGAAAAGTAGCAACATAATCAAGTCACGTTTTTAAACTAGTTCTTTGTGTAGTAGTTCACAATTGAACATTCCTACGCAAGACTTACCAGCAAGCTTCTTTCAGAGTATGGTTCATCTTCTTCCTGGAGACCAAGAACGTTAATTTTCTTCGTGTACCTCTATTTTGCTACACCTTCTAAAGACTTGCAGTACTCACTCATCCCTGCTTGAGGCCAGCTGATGAAGCCTTAGAAACTTCCCCCCCCCCCTGTGGGCGTGACCCGACCGCGCCCATGTACGTGAATATCATTAAAATTCCTCGGCGGTTTTTGGATGATACTATATATATTCAGGAAATGCTGGTATCCCACCGTAAATTTGGGTACCCACCTGGCAGACCAGAAAGGAAGCGGTGGCGACTCTGGTATTAGGTTCTCCTTCACCGAGATACACGCCTACCTGCAGAGTAAGAACTATCCGCTGGCGTAAGAGTGTCCTTAGACGGCGAGCGAATTTTTTTGTAGTGGATCAGGGTGACTTATATTACATTGGAGGAGGTAAAGATACAGTTCACTTTAAGGGTGCCCTGCCACCGGAAACCCGAGGCGCGTAACCGCAAATACACTGTTTTTGCTATGTCTTTATAATTTCTTTTTCTGTGTACTGTGGGCTTATTATGTTGTTACAGGTGGAATGAGCACCAATAGAGGACTACAGCAAGCCAAATTTGAAGAATGAAGACCCTCTGGGACAGAGATACAACAGCTCTGCACACACCAGCTACTATTCAGAGTTATTTCGAAGCGGCCGAAAGAGCTACCACGCTCATTTTTTTTCCAGAGGTAGCTTGATATCAATTTTTATTTTCAAGTTGACAACTGATTGCAATTTCACCCCGCCCCCCATAACGTTGAGCTCCACGGACGCGCAATTTATTTCGTAAGATAAAAAATTAACTTGTGGCAGCTCTAAAAAGAGCCCATTTGTAAACAAAAATAAGAAATCCAATAATGAGCCGTGAGATGGCCGTTGTAACTTTCGAAATAGTTAGTCTCTCGAGCAGAATTGATGGCGTATTCCCGATGTTGCTTGGAGTTGGTTGCTCATTCACCCGGTTCAGGAACTTTTGGGATCAAAGGTCATATAAAATACGAGGAACTTTTTCTATCACAATGATGGGGAAAAGTTCCTGTATTAGCCACACCCACAACGACCAATCTTACCTAAGCCCAACCTACTGTAGCTATCTAATTAATATCACCCTTCGGTGTGCTTCTCCTCGAGGTCGAGAAGACGATGTCGCGCAGAGGATTTCGTTTGCCTCCTTCTAAGCTTACGCTTAGGCCTGCTGGGAAAAGGAAGAAAGTTAAGTTCATCCACGATTCTGGACTCCCAGGTACTTCTGGTAGTGCTTCTTCTGTTTCCGACTGTGACACTGTAGCTATAACTGATTCTAGTAACCTTGTTTGTACTGCTGAAACTACAGCTGAGTCTAGTTCTGAACTTACTAGTTATGAGATAGATAGTAGAGCTTTAACTGCCAGCTGGGAAAGTGTGAGAAGCAAATTAGTAGAAGCAGTTGTAGAGAATCTTGGAAGATCCCCTGATCAATGCTGTGTAGTCTGTGGTGAATCTGCATTCCTTAAATGCACTAAATGTGGCCCGTTTGGTCATTATTGTGAATCGTGCTTCGAAGCGTGTCATGTCAAGGTGAATTTTATGCACATGGCTGAGAAATGGGAGGTAAGCTTTTGACACTTCAAACAATAAGTCCCGTTACTGTTTTATTTTTGTATCTAGAATGACCACTATGTTCCATACGTTCGTGAGAGTATAAAGATAGATATTCAACCTCGGCACATATGTGGCACAAAAAAGGAGACCAAGATTCAATGCATAGATGAGAATGGTAAGAAAAAATTCAAAGATTTTATTGCATTGCAGACTTTATGGTATGTTGCAGGAAAGGAGCTAAGTGTTCTATTTACTTCTTGTGGGTGTGAGGCACTGGCAGTAACACTTGCAAGAGCAGCACTGTGGCCTGCAACACCATCAAACCCAAGATGTGCTTTTTCTTTCTCTCTGCTAGACCGGGCAGAAGGACTATTAGTAGAAGCACAGGTCTCATTGAAAGATTTCTGCAATAGTTTATGTTATCACTGGCACTTTCCAGAATTTAAGGTATGCTTAACTTGTATTATTAATAAGATTAGTGAATGAACCATGGATGTTATATATGTGAGTCCGTACGTATGTCATTTTTGTATGAGTTTTTGTGTTCACTCGGTATTTAACCTCATCTTGATTCCTTCAAGGTTGCAGGTAAGACTTATAAACTTACCAGAGTTTTTTTTTCTATTCAAATAGCGACCGCAGTAAAGTTAATGACTATTTGTCATAGTTTACTACCCTATGCCACAGTTTTTTTTTTCTTGAAAATTCATTGTCGAATTGTGTACCCACTAAGATAAGTCTTATTTGGTATGTCTATTGAACAAGTGTGTGTGAGAGCTCGTGCGTTTACAGACTGTTTTATGTAACCTAACTAGGAAGGCTGGCTTGCCATTTGTGCTAAAGCACACCACTTGTTATTAGTAGTTATAGTATTTTTTCTTTTTTATTACTTGCAGAAAAAAGATATATATCCCAATCTTATCAACTCTTTTGAAGAATATAGGTAAGAATTTGAATTTTTGTTTTGCTAGAGGAGAAACTTATTAAATGTATTAAGTAGAATGTAGTTATGGTGGTATTTTTGTATGGTGACAGAGGACTCTAAATCGCTCAGGCTCTTCAATTAAATTTGTGTCTTCCCCTTGAAAACAAATACTTCTAATTCCTCCAATCGTATTGTTTGGAAATTTTGTCAGCACTGCATTTCACCATTTGATTGTCTGATGTTGTAAATTAGTTAGGTACTGTGCATTAACTTCTACTATATTTAGAGTTATTCAGAAAAGGAGAATATTAAATTTCCCTCCCAATTTGCAAGTGAAGCTTGGGTATGTAATTCCCCTAAGATGGTTTATATAATATTACTCGTGAGATAACTATAGTATGTCCAAGTTGAGTTGGCTGCAAGAAAAACTTTGAATAACTTTTGAACGGAAGCAGCTATACATCTGGGGGTTGCACCATTGGAACGCTCGCGCTGAAGCAGTTAAAAAATATTCTCCCAGTAAACTATGAAGCCGGAGGTAAAGTCCTATTCCAAAACTCAATAAATACAAAAGTCTATGGGAATAGAAAAAACTACAGTGTCAGTCTTTAGAACTACAGCAAAATTTTCACCGGTAGACAAGTGGATATTTCTACACTCTCAAAAAGCTGACAATACCAGGCTGTTTTTAGTCTTCTGCGGCCGATAATTTCACTCCTTATTTTCTCTCTTGCGTACCTGAACAGACTAGCGCCACGAACTAACTATTTAGAACTGCAGAGTTGTCATGACCAAACTTATAGCTAAGTTACTGCATTAATTCGCACCCAGGCATACCCGGCTCTTCATGTGAACGTTGATTTACTCGCACGCCAATCGCAATTAATTCAAATGCATTCCTTGTTTTCTGCACGGCTGGGCTAACTCAACTTGGACGTACTGTAAGTTTTGTTTTATTTGAAAACATGATTATCTAACTTTGCTGGGCAACTGTCCAAGGATATTCATTTGAAGCCCCACTCACTTATACGGGTGTATCTTATAATCATATTGTCAAATAATCCCAAATGTGCATTTGTGACAGCATCTGGGAGTGAGGGAGGACCCCAAGCATCTAGGGAGTTTTTGGGAGAATAAAGCCCCTCCCCCATATATTTGTGTACCAGTCATTAGACTGTAAAAACCAATGACTAGCATCTTTATGCATTAGTTTATTGTGCCTGGATACAATGGGATCAATATAATGTTCATGATTTGTACAGGTTTTTACGGCATAAACTCCGAAACATGCAGCAGGTTTCTGATGATTTGAATCTCGGTTTGAGTTGTCCTGCCTGTCCCAAGGTTTGTTAGTATTAGCTATCAGATTACTGTGATAATATTGGTTTGTGTTGCTGGTCCTGGTTTGAGTACATGTATTCGTGTTTGTATGGTGGGCGTTCATATTTGTTCAGAATGGTGGTCAACGTGTGTATTCTATGGACGGTCTTTTTGGATTACCACGCAAGAAATCAGCTGGAGTTAGCCATCGGGAACCTTTGTTGAATAATGTTTACTTCTATGACCAAGCAGAGGTGGACAGATTCGTTTCAGAAAGTGAACCTGTTAAACTGAATGAAAAGGTGACTTGAAATGTCAGTTTGTGGTTGCATTTGCTTGCATATATATGCATAGTTATGCATATAAATATTTAAATTTGCAGTATTTTGTCTTATTTCCGTGACAGTCATTGACATACTCAATGATACTATAAGACTTTTACTTGAGTATTTCAGAATTTTGCAAGCGTTCAACTTTTTCCCATATTGAAGCAGCTTACTCAACCTCTGAAAGTTGAATCTTTGTATAACTATATCCAATGAATAATGAACAGTTTATTGCACTCGTCATACATATGGGGATCATACCATGTTATGACACTCCTGAATTTTTAAAATGTTGATTTGTCCCTTGCATAGTATTAGTTCTGAAAGTGTATCATAAAATTACACCATTGTCTTGTGTTGTTGGTGTGGTAGTCATGCAGTAATTTTGCAGCTGGAAATGTTTTGAGGAGTGCTAAACGTTATCAAGCACTTGATGAAACTGCCGTGTTTGGTTATTGCTGTCGCCATGAATTCCCTGGAAAATTTATCAGTCTGAAGCATGGTGAAAAGTGAGTTTGTGTCAAGTTTTAGAATATATTTTTTATTTGTTTTGTAAATTGTTCTTTAGATTGGCGTATGGCGTTTTCATGCTAGAAAAAATTATGGAAACACGAAGTTCTGCAAAGATATTTGTCATGTATGACATTGCTTGTTCCCTTGTCGCTCATTTGAAGGTATGTATCTACCAAACACAAGGAATAGATATATATGCGGTGGGACAGGGTGCATGTGCATTAATTAGAATGAGGTTATTTAGACTTTGCCCCCTCATTCATTCACAAGGTGCCATGTGAACAATTTTTGCGCATTTTTATTAGAAAGTTGGCCGAGTAGACATATTGGATGCCACATCAATTTGCCTCCCAACATTTCATTGTTATGGACACAAGCTTTCTTGTCAGGTAAGATTTTGGGTGTTGAGTACAGGCTATCCTTATGAATGAGACATTATGTCAATGTAATACAGCTGGTGTACAGTCCACGCAGATGCCTGGGGATTGGACTAAGTGATGGAGAAGGGATGGAAAGGATTTGGTCTTATTTACGCAGATTTAGTCGCATGAGTAAAGAAATGCGTCCATCTCACAGAATTGATGTTTTAAGTGGAGCAATAGAATATTATATTTTGCTGAAGAAGAAAGGACTTGGTAAGTTTCCGCACCAAGGGTTTCATGCAGGATTTTATTGGGGAAGGGAGAATTTTGAGTGTAAAAACTTGAATTATTTTTTGTTTGATTCAAGTCATTTTTGTCTGCAAAGTTAGTGCATAAGGACTTTCTCTTGGGGTGGAAAATCCCAGGTCCCTCTCTCCCAGAAAGGATTGTATTATGACCGAAGAAGCAATGTACCCAAATTTTTATTTTTACAGTGTTTAGGAAATATGCAGTATTAGAACATGGCTGTTTAAATTTGAGTGATTTGATTGGTTGTTTTAGGGACTCTAATTCCCACAAGTCCTCATGAGAGGGACTCTACATATAGTATCCCCTGTCTTGAGGGCATGGGACACTTCATATAGAATCCCTCGCCTTTAAGGCAGGGGACACTATCCCCCATCTTAAGGTGCAAATTTGAAATAAATGGTTGAATCAAGTAATTTATGAACCATTAGCAATACCGTATTTGCTGTTTCATACATAGATGATTATTTAACAGATGGACTGAGGTCTATAAGTGTAGTTTATAATATGATATTAAATGTTATAGATGAACATGAATTTAAAATGAAGTTTCCAGGTAGATTGTTTTTTGTATTACTTTGAATATTGCAGCATTTTGATTGAGTAATTTGATGTTCTGAATGGTTTTGGCTGTCCAAATTGGTAGAGGAAGATCTGACAGAGTCAGTGTGTTGTGGAATTGGTTTGTTTAATATTCCAGAAAGTGTTAGTTTTTGTTCGTTTGTAGCTTCTTACTCCTCTATGTCCAGTTCTTTCCATGACTAATTGTTCATCCACTCCACTATGATAAAGTCTTGTGGCAGTTGTTGCTCAAGGAGAATGGTTTGTCTTAAATCCTGATATGCCAGCAGCACTACACATTCTTGACATGATCTTTGTAAGTCGCTGGTAGCTTAGATTCTTGTGTAGTCCTGATTAAATTATCTTCCACTAAAACGTCCAAGTCAAGTAGCTCATTGTTCTTGGAAATATCAGCACAAATACCCCAAGCACTTCACCATGGTTCTCCTAAATACATCGGATTCTTGCAAAAAAAAGTGGTACAGTAGACCCTCGCTAATCCGAACTCTCGGTAATCCGAACACCAATTTATGAGAATTATAATGATATTTATCTGATTTTTTGATGTGCATTAAATAGATAAGAGATTAAGACCCCATTCGAAATGACTTATTTCAATTATCCGATTATTTCAATAATCCAAACACCCCTCGGTCCTGAGGTGTTCGGATTAGTGAAGGTCTACAGTATCAGGTATTTCTTGTCCATCTTTGTCAAGGAGCGTAAGCATTTTGGTATTATTCAGAGTGTTGCTAGGGAGAGTGATTGCTATGTTCTAAATTAGTTAGGCACTGTGCAACCCTCAGGAACTACCATGTTTAGAGTCCCTCAGGCCCTTTAGTAACGCCCTCGCTGTGCTCGGGACGCTACAGCCTAGGGCCTTCGGGACCCTAAACCTAATAGTTCTCTCGTTGGCAGTGCCTAACTATTATATAGTGTAACGAGTACTAAACATTCCCCTTAGCAACTCCTTTACATGGGATTTCTTTAAATCAGCACATAAATTGAGCAAAAATAATGAAATGTTGTAATGCTTGTCCTAGCTTCCAAATTAGGAGGATGCTAATGTTTAGGCCTCTTTTGCCCCCCCCCCCCCTCCGCCAAATGCGAGTCACATACAGTAGGACTTCAATTATCTGAACACGTTGTGACAGAGGGGTGTTCAAATAAACAAAACGTTCAGATAATAAAATAGTATGAAGAATGTATTTAAAAATACCAAGGGGAGTGTACATGAAATTACAGTTTTGTATGTAGCTCCTGCTAATGAGGATAAATAGTAAATACTGCTAATATAGTTTTGTATTGGCAAGTGAAGCAAACAAGACACTATCAGAATAACACGTAGGATCAGGGATATTTGTGGACGTACATGTTCCATTTTTGTACTTTGACCTTTGTTAATTTTTGTTGTCTTCCCTGTCCTAAACTTCATAAAGTTCTTTGGTTTATCAATCTTTACCTGTATCATCCAAGAAAATTGAGTTGTTCACTGCTTTGAATTATCCTTTGTTCATTTTCAAGTCTAATAAGCGACAGTAGTAAGTTAGCGTGCTCTTAATCATTATGCCCTACGCAGCACTGTTGTTCCTTATTTAATACTCGACCATTTTATGTTGTTGTTTTCTTTGTAGCTGGAGTATTAGAGGTAAAAAGTCTGCAATTTTCTATAACCATCTAGGGAGGCTCGATCGCCAATTATGATCATGCACACCACTATTAGTGGCTTTAATTTGTATTAGGTTTACAGGTTTAACCAAACCATGTGATGACTAATTTTTTATTGACTTAGTGGTATTAAGATTAGCTTTAATTACAGAAAGTTGTTGTATCTGTACTCACACACAACAGCTACTCTTCTTCTCAAACGTTGGGATTGCTGTCAGAAGGTTCACCGTTTGGCTGAAGAAACTCTGCATGACCTCATGCCTGACTACTGTGCAGGTACTTGAAATCAGGTTTATTTGTGTTAGCCTAGCCATGGGACATGGCTGCCTTATAGTCATGTGTACACTAACTTATGATGTCACTATTTGTCTTCAGAGAAGGAAAGTAATATTTTGCAGTGGATAGAGGAAGAAGTGAAAGTAATTTCCGATCACAATGTCTCTTCAAGTAATCAATAAATTTGTTCACATGTTTATATTATATTATTAGGTTCATATTTATTTGTTAGCTCTGCCACAATGGAAGTTGCTCTATTTCCATAATTTACAGCATTTTTATTCTATAAGGTAAGAAATTATTTGTGCCAAGTAAAGATAAACGCATGGTTGGTACTATGCAATATAACAAACAAAAATCCATGCCAATCAACTTACTGTTCTATAGGGAAAAAACCATGATAATATATCTACGGTTAGTAAATAAGACAATGAGAATTTGTACTAGTTATGTAATTGAAGGGCATTAAATAGAAATGTATTAAGGAGATCTTCGTGAATATGAATAATATTTTTTACAGACTGCAAGCTTCATCTGAAGGATACCATCCGATAAATGTTGAAGATATTTCAAGGTTAGTGGAATATTTATATTGTATCATCACATTCTCACACAACACTTTTATCATTAACTAATTTAGTGTTGAAAAAAATTTGATGGAATTCGAGAGGAAACACAATATTTCCAGGTGGCATCCTTCAGATCAGGAATACTTGGCCTGTAAAAGAGCAGTGGCAGTTGATAAAAAGGAGCAGCTGTTACAACAAGTCTTCCATGCCAGCCAAAGAAGAGCTTTTCTTCTCCAAATGAAGGCTAAATATGCTGGTAATATTAAATAATAGTTGATATCATTGATTTTGTGTCCCATATTATTGCTTTTACTTTACTCACAGATGGCCAGAAGATTGCGAAGAAATTTTGCTCACAGATTTCGAAAGAAACTCATGGAATTCAAGCTTTGGTGAAAGCCATAAATGAAGTTTTGGAAGTCGATCCTTTGTGCTTGGCTGAAGCCTTAGACCCCTCAACCCTCAAGTTGCGACTACAGTTCCTGGGCATGCAGCCAACCTACCTGGTGGAAGAAAGACGTAAAATTGTTCAAGCGTACTTGACGTTGATGAGAAGTAAAGAAGAATTGGAACTTTTAATTAATGATGCTAAAAATGTAGACGCTCACTATTCTAATTTAAGGCAGCACATTATTCAAGAATTGGATCGGCTTGAATGTGGCAGTTCATTTAGTCAGGGGACAAAGGCACTACTTCACCGCCATTTGACTGTTGTGGATGAACTGTTACGGCAAAGCCACAAGACGGTTGAAGTGATGTTGAAATCGGAACCGTGCATGCCTGCTCTGTTAGATAGCGACAGCAGTGACAGTGACTGTTCAGATGATGACTATGATTAACTTTATTTTTTGTGCAAATCATTTTTCTTACAACATTATGATGAATCTGCATGGTAGTTGCTTTTAGTTGATGTTGCTTGCAGTAGCTGTGCATTGCATTGGGATGAGTTTGGGAATTAAAGCTCTACAGAGCATACTGTATTGTACCAGACATTCATTCTGGAAAGTCTTATTACCCAGCGTAACGGAGTTGGCCTCAGGAGGAGGAACCCAACAAATACTTTCTCATTCCAAGGCTTCATATCACTAATCCGAATGAAGAGCCCTGTTGTGGAAGAGCACAAAATGGACAACGTTGCTATAGTCCTGTTAGTGGAACTAAAAGAAAAATTTGTTAACTGGCAGATAGAGGGACACAAGTCATCAGTTCTCCATAGTTGGCTTCCATTAGGGTTTGAGAATTGTTGTACACTGCTTGCAGTACCCACCATCTCAACTACAGTACTGTGTGAAGGTTGTCAAATTAAGATACATAATTATACTCCTTACTCTAGGCTGTGTGCGTTTGAGCAACCTGGAGTCATATAGTATAGACCAGAAGTCTACTTGTACATACAGTTGCCTCTGCTCAATCTAACCTACTACTAGATTATGCAACTTCAAATGGTTGCACCTGTGAAGGAGCACATTAAAAATGTGTCTACGTAACTTTCCTGCACACTCAAGAGTCGCTCGACTCTAATGCAAACTCCACCATCACCTTCTCTTTATGCTGTCAGTAGCTCAGTAATATATAATTTAACAAAACTGGAGGAAAATGTAATTTTGTACCAGTACATAATTACAAAAGAATGATAAACAATAGAAGAATAAATATGATATATAACAATATTATTTTAATGACTCCAATAGGTTAGAACATTCTCCACATTTCCATTTTCGTCGTGAATTCCATCCTTCATCTTTTATGCAGCAGCTGATATGGAACCACTTTAAACAAGAGAAGCACTCCACCATTCCTTTTTGGGGGTCGTTGGGCATGCGACAAACACAGTGAATGGGAACTGGATGGCTTTTATAAATTCTTCTACCAAGGCGAAGAGAACGCTGACCATTCTTTGGAAATGGCTCAACAAATTTTTGTTCCAAAGCATGCAGAAGATGACATCTCATGGTGGCAGTGTTCCACGTGCTACTGGCCGGATCTCTGCCAAATGCAAGTTCAGCTGCAAAAGCAATTGCAAACACCCCACAGTCATAGTCATTACTTTGTCTCTGAACATTAACGACATCAAAATGGAGCCGATCTGTAGAGTGACACTTAAAAAAACTACAGACTGTAGTTACTAAGGAATCACTAATCTTTGTCATCAGAAGACTGTCGTAGATATAAACACAATCGTTATTTTTTTTGAATGGCATATTAGAAACTACGATCCAATGGCATTGAGACACATTTAATATTTGAATGAACGGCATGCTGTCTAGTACGACCTTATAAAGCGAGACTTTCTTGCTGCATTGTGGTGACTGCCACCCAGCTATATCTGAACCAAATTGCTTTTTTAAAATCATCTGTGCTGCATTAATGATGCCATCATTGATCCATTCAGTCGATTGCAAAATCAGTTTGTCCTTGACAAATAATCCTAAATCTGACATCCAGAAGTCAGAGAGACAGGGATCCTAAACTTCAGTGGAAGGAACTGTTCCAGTGGACTGTGCACGACTAGCGGAGTGAACTGTTCCAGAAGTAGACTGTGTGCTAGAGGGAATCGTTCCAGAAATAGACCATGCAACAGAATTGGACTGCGTACCAGAAGAGAGATCTGGTTTAGATGTCGACTGTGCACCAGAAGAGAGAACTGGTCTAGATGTGGACAGTGCACCAGAAGACGGAGCTGGTCTAGATGTGGACAGTGCACCAGAAGACAGAACTGGTCTAGATGTGGACAGTGCACCAGAAGACGGAGCTGGTCTAGATGGGGACAGTGTACCAGAAGAAGGAACTGGTCTAGATGTGGACAGTGTACCAGAAGACGGAACTGGTTTAGATGTGGACAGTGCACCTGAAGACGGAACTGATCTAGATGGGGACAGTGTACCAGAAGAAGGAACTGGTCTAGATGTGGACAGTGCACCCGAAGACGGAACTGGTCTAGATGTGGACAGTGCACCCGAAGACGGAACTGGTCTAGATGTGGACAGTGCACCAGAAGACGGAGCTGGTCTAGATGTGGACAGTGCACCAGAAGACGGAACTGGTCTAGATGTGGACAGTGTACCAGAAGACGGAACTGGTTTAGATGTGGACAGTGCACCTGAAGACGGAACTGATCTAGATGGGGACAGTGTACCAGAAGAAGGAACTGGTCTAGATGTGGACAGTGCACCCGAAGACGGAACTGGTCTAGATGTGGACAGTGCACCCGAAGACGGAACTGGTCTAGATGTGGACAGTGCACCCGAAGACGGAGCTGATCTAGATGGGGACAGTGTACCAGAAGAAGGAACTGGTCTAGATGTGGACAGTGCACCCGTCTAGATGTGGACAGTGCACCCGAAGAAGAGACTGCTGGTCTAGATGTGGACAGTGCACCAGAAGACGGAACTGGTCTAGATGTGGACAGTGCACCCGAAGACGGAACTGATCTAGATGGGGACAGTGTACCAGAAGAAGGAACTGGTCTAGATGTGGACAGTGCACCCGAAGACGGAACTGAGATGGACAGTGCACCAGAAGACGGAACTGGTCTAGATGTGGACAGTGCACCAGAAGACGGAACTGGTCTAGATGTGGACAGTGCACCAGAAGACGGAACTGATCTAGATGTGGACAGTGTACCAGAAGACGGAACTGGTCTAGATGTGGACAGTGCACCAGAAGAGGGAACTGGTCTAGATGTGGACAGTGCACCAGAAGACAGAACTGGTCTAGATGTGGACAGTGCACCAGAAGACGGAACTGATCTAGATGTGGACAGTGTACCAGAAGACGGAACTGGTCTAGATGTGGACAGTGCACCAGAAGAGGGAACTGGTCTAGATGTGGACAGTGCACCAGAAGAGGGAACTGGTCTAGATGTGGACAGTGCAGCATCAACAGTAGAAGGAACACATTCTTGAGCAGCAGAACCAGGTATTGTTGGAGGGCCTTTATCTATAAAAACATAAATAAAAAAACAAACAAACAAAAAACAAATTTGTATACATAAGGATGTACACACATATGTATAGATATAGCGATAAAGAGAGGGGGAATAAAAATTGCATGACAGATTTCAATTTTCAAACTGTGCTAAAATGGGCAGGTAATCAACTACCACAGAATATAAGCTAGCTCATCTAATCATCTCTTAAGATTCTTACTTGCTATGATCACTGATTCAATGTATTTAACAATGGAGTGTGCCGTACAGCATTCGCAGTCTTTGGTGAAGGACACTTGAATATCATCATCAAAAAACCCATATGCCACTGCCTCATATCCAAGGTCTTGCAGCTCTTGCATCTATTGATTATCATGTCATATTAAAAGTGAAAACAAAAAAGTTTACCTACCAGTTTTCCCATCTTATCAAATATTTTGGCTCCCCGCTTCTTCACAGCTGCGGACGTAAGACAAAGTGTTTTTTCTTTAGCTTCCACCACAAGATCTTGCTTTGCAGAATTCTCCAAAGTGCTGTAAGCAGCACTAGCTGCTGCCACAAATGGGGCTACTCCTCCTTTCAAGGCTGACTTCCCTTCTACAAGTACACAATAAGTACAGAACAGATATAGATAACGATCATAAACTGTAATTTCAAATGTTTCCACAGGACGTTAGTACACAAGTGAACTGGTGTATTAACCCTGTGAACTACTGATTGACAGACATTGAATGTTTTTACCCTCCCACACACTCCTTCAATCAACTTCATTCAAACATCAGAACAAATTTAATTTACATTTGATAACTAAAAGCAGTGACAAAACTTTCAGTTCGCTTAACCTTTTCACAGTACAACGCCATACGGCACTCTGCATTCAGTTCAGCAATTAAAAAATAATCAATTATCTTATACTAGTGGTGTGCAATTGGTGAGCACGCATTCCTAGTTAGGTTGAACAAAACTACTGAATTTTTTAAAGACTAAATTTAACTTGGAAACAGCTATGCAACCACTTGTGACAATTCAAACACACACATGTTTCTGATGCACAATTCATGCCTTACATGTAAGCACTCAAAGTTCTTTTTTTTTCATCGGAGCAAAGTTTGAAAACTCATAAAAAAAAAATAGAAAATTTATTAACGAGTGATACAGGGGTGTTCAAATCAAGAATCAGAGATGTTATGTGTGTATTGATGTATGCATGTCATTTTGTACTTTGACCCTCGCATTCAACCCTGTCCCAAAACTTCATTAAACCACATGCTCACAATTATCAACCTTTCCGATATCGTCCATTTTTTTCACCGCTTTAAATATTTTACGGGTACAGTTCAAGCCTACAAACTTACGAAGAGTTTTATTTTCAATCAGTGTTGGTGGCGGCATTGAAGTTAAAGCTATATTTGTCGTAGTTAACCTCCCCCAACACAACATTTTTTCTTACTCAGTGGAGTTTTATGTCTGTTTTGTTTTGTTTTTCCCCATAAGAATCCGTTGTTCAACAAGAATGACCGCGGAGTTAAGTTTTGTGCTGGTAAGTCCAGTTAATAAGTGTGCGAAAACGTTGTACGGTTTAGCTACTGTCAAACAAATGAAAACACAAAGTGATTTTTTACTTACAAATAAATATTTAGCCACCGATACACCACTCTTTACGCAGTATGTATGTCTTGTAAAGATGAATCATTGAGGTAACTCTATAGAAATGTAATATTGGTGTGTGTTTTGTTGTTGTTGTTTATTTATTTTTTTAATGAAATGATTGCGGCAAGTGGTTACTATGTATAGGTTACATCACGAGGTGGAGGTCGGTATGGGATTTACACAACCGAGGGCCGAAGGCCCGAGGATAGTGTAAATCCCGTACCGACCGCGCACCGAGCGGTGCAACCGACTTGTACCATGGCTCTAGGCTATAAGAAACGCATAACAACCATTTTTTCTGTAGCAACCAAAAAGTGCTATGGAAGAGGACGAGCTAGACACTATTTTGTCTCACTTTGACTGCGACAAATTTCTAGCCCAGTTAAACTACCCGAAACCTGACTCCATCTTCCTAGAGTCCCTTAATCAGCCTACATCTCGCTTTGCCACTCCAGTCAGTGATAGGAGTCCCTTAATCAGCCTACATCTCGCTTTGCCACTCCAGTCAGTGATAGTGAGCTCCAAGAAGCAAAATTGAGTTCTGTCCCCAAAAATACTGACAAAAGTACAAGCTGGGCTGTAAATATTTGGAAAGAGTGGAGTGCTCACAGGCATAAAACTTGCCTATCACACAGTGAATGGCCCACACATCTCATGATAACGCTACCTAGAGAACTTGACTACTGGCTGAGCAAGTTTGTCCTGGAAGCTAGGAAAGCTAACGGCGATTGCTATCCTCCCGATACTTTATACAACATCTGTTGTGGGTTACTTCGATATATTCGTCAGAATAGGCCTGAAATAAACATATTCAAGTCCCACACTTTTGCTGGCTTTCAGAGGACTTTGGATGGCGAAATGAAGCGTCTGCGCTCTACTGGTTTAGGAGCAAAAAGGAAACAAGCAGAGCCCATCACTATTGAAGAGGAAAACCTACTTTGGGAAAAAGGTGTACTAGGAGATAAATCCCCACAGGTGCTACTAGACACTTTGCTCTTTCTCTGTGGAATTCACTTCGCACTACACAGTGGTGAAGAGCACCGCAGTCTTCAAATCACACAATTAGAGCTGATTTGTCCTCCCCGCGGTGGTCCAGCTCGCCTAGTTTATACGGAAAACTATTCCAAAAATAACCAAGGGGGATTGCTGCATCGCAAAATAAAGCCAAAAGAAGTAACCTGCTACGAAAACAAGGAAAATCCCAGTAGATGCCTGGTTAAGTTGTTTCAAAAATATGTGAGCCACCGGCCATCGGGACCAACCTGTTTTTACCTGTCACCACTTCGAAAATTGAAGAACAATATTTGGTATTCCAAAGTACCTGTGGGGCATAATACTTTGGCAGGAACAGTAAATAGAATTTGCAAAGAAGCAGGGGTGACTGGATATAAAACAAACCACTCACTCAGAGTAACCAATGCCACACGGTTATTTCAAAATGGCATTGAGGAGCAGCTAATCATGTCCAATACTGGACATAGGAGTTTGGATGGGGTTAGGTGCTATAAAAGAATAAGCGAAGAGCAAAAACAGCACATGTCAGATGTTCTCAATTCAGCAACAAATGGACACCAACCTGATGATGATTACCAGCCAGGGAATTTAAAGAAGCCAAAGCTGACAACTGCACCAGCATCAACTACAAAATCTTTATCTGTACAAAACAAGTCCTCTACTTTCAATGTTTCTACAAATAATAATCCACCAATCTTCAATATTGAAGGGTGCTCTACTGTAACCATCAACTACAACTCTTGCTAATCTATTTTCATAAACTAACTCTACTGTCATATCGTCCATTAGCTAGCTCTATGAATGTTTAATGTGCACTTGTACTGTATTAGTTTGATTAATAGTAATATAATCAAAATTATCCAATAAGAGCAAAGAGAGTAAAGAGGCAGATTCTGAGCTGAAAAAACTTCTGGCACCTTCCTCGTTGGTCGCCGCTTCGCTTAGCTACAGATCGTAATTCTAGGCCACGGGCAAAAAATATTCACCTCCTAGGAGGTGTATAAGTGATTTATTCACCCCGAATTGAGAAATCTGATTGGACGGTTTGAACTAACCATGGTACAAAGCATTTTATGTCCCTTCCATACACATGCTATTTCAAAACTTAAACTTTTTTAATGCCGGGGCAGGTCTCTGGGTCAGGAGTTGCTGTGTATATTGTTGTGGTTTTTGTGTGTGTACTTGAACAGGTACTTTGTGGGTGGAGTATGGAGGTCACACACACACACACACACACACACACACACACACACACCACACACACCACACACACACATACACACACCTGCATCATGCATATAGCATAAAACAATAAATGGCACATTACCACAGCCACTCACTAGAACAGAAAATGAACTCTGGTAAGTTTATTGCACTTGAAAGAGAGAATTTTAAGTGGTAAACAATACTTCATTGGATGATATGGTAGAGCTAGACAAAGCAGAGCATTCTGTCCAGCAAAGTTTGGGATAAATTCGACAACTGAGCCAACACAAATACATAAGGGTCAAAGCACAAAAGGACACAAGTATGTCCACATATATATAAACAAATAAGCCAATTCTCGACTAAGCATACCTGTATAGTGTCTCATTAGCTTTGCTTGCCAACAATATTAATATAATACAGTAGAACTTCAATTATTCGAATACTTCCATTAACCGGACACCAAAAATCTAATAGTAGCACATGCAAACACGACAAATTGCTAGACCACACCCCCACCATTAGTATTTTATAATACATTTTCAATGGTGTTCAGTTACCTAAACATTTCGTTTATCCGAACACCCCTCAGTCCCAATGAGTTCGGATAATTGAAGTCCTACTGTAATAATAATAATAATAATAATAATAATAATAATAATAATAATAAAAATAATAATAGTTGGCGATCAAGCGAGACCTTTACAGGAGTTACTTAATTAACATTTTGAGTTATTGTTTTTCGTATTACTATTGTACGTGCGCCTTTTTTTGCCTGTGCTACTCTTCACGTAACATGGTAAAGCATCTTCGTTAAACAGAAAAGAAAGGAACCTGTCGTTATGAATTTGCTGGACATAAAATGCAAGCTTAGTAAGGCAGAAGCACCTTCACTTCAGTAAAAGCATAGCGGACCTAACAGCACTACCTAACAGCACTACTTTCTCTGTCGTCAATTTAAACATTTTCAATTTCATCAACTGCATAAGTTATACTAATCGTGTACCTCATCGTTAATTATCACTTTAAAGCTAGGCTAGCTAGCTCACCACTTGTGCTCACAATACATGTGTGTGGATATATGTATATCATTTTGTACTTTGATCATCACTCTTTAACGTTTCAATGGTTGTCAACCCCCTTCGCAAACGGCTTTTTCTGGTGTATCAACCTTAACCAGTATCACCAAATTGTTCATTGCTTTGCATTTTTTCCCCAGAAAAAAAAGTTAAAGCCTACAAACTTACCAGGTATTCATTTTTAATTGGTGTATTGACTTAAAGTTAATACAATGTTTATTGCAGTTAAGCGCTCTACACAACAGTGTTCTTCTTACACCAAAATCCATTGTCCAATAAGTATAACCACGAAGCCAAGTCTTTTGTTGGTACATCCAGTCAACAAGTGAGCTTATGAAAGTGT
>WLWD01003222.1_pt1 | contig 39856 bp, 23 predicted proteins | sample 6712731 | NCBI WGS metagenome assembly WLWD01 (sample SAMN12718690, study PRJNA576275) | sponge metagenome | isolation source: marine sponge | host: Mycale hentscheli | place: New Zealand: South Island, Marlborough, Capsize Point | collected 2014-11-01
TAGCACTCTACTGACACTCTACTGTACCTGGTTATGAAATGGACGGCCAGGACCGCTAGTAGTGATGCTATACACACTGCAGGGCCTGTTATTAACACTCTACTGACACTCTACTGTACCTGATTATGAAATGGACGGCCAGGACCACTAGTAGTGATGCTATACACACTGCAGGGCCTGTTATTAACACTCTACTGACACTCTACTGTACCTGGTTATGAAATGGACGGCCAGGACCACTAGTAGTGATGCTATACACACTGCTGGGCCTGTTATTAACACTCTACTGTACCTGGTTATGAAATGGATGGCCAGGACCACTAGTAGTGATGCTATACACACTGCAGGGCCTGTTATTAGCACTCTACTGACACTCTACTGTACCTGATTATGAAATGGAGGGCCAGGACCACTAGTAGTGATGCTATACACACTGCTGGGCCTGTTATTAACACTCTACTGACACTCTGCTGTACCTGATTATGAAATGGAGGGCCAGGACCACTAGTAGTGATGCTATACACACTGCAGGGCCTGTTATTAGCACTCTACTGACACTCTACTGTACCTGGTTATGAAATGGAGGGCCAGGACCACTAGTAGTGATGCTATACACACTGCTGGGCCTGTTATTAACACTCTACTGACACTCTACTGTACCTGATTATGAAATGGAGGGCCAGGACCACTAGTAGTGATGCTATACACACTGCTGGGCCTGTTATTAACACTCTACTGACACTCTTTTGCTTTTGAAGTGGCTGTGTGGCATCTACAAACAAACATAGTAGTGCCATGGTAACATGTGTGATGGTGAAGTGAAGGGATACATTTACCTGGAGGAATTTTAATTTCTAGTACATCAAGTTGGTATTTCTTCTGCATCTCTACACTATAATATAAGTTGGAGGCGTGGCACCAGTACAACCCCGTGTCTTGTTTAGAAGGAGACACTAAAGTGAGTGTGCTTTTGATAGAAATGAAGTTCACTGATGAAGACTTGTTTTTCATTATAATTAGTTTATCTGTCTCAGTCACTTCATTTCCGTCTTTAAGCCAGGCAACTCTAGGAGCAGGAACTCCGCTGGCTTCACAGTGGAAAGTGACTGATGAAGAGTTTTCATTCACCATTTTCTTCAAGTCCTCATCAGGTAATTCAGTGAACATCACTTTCTTGGCTAACAAATAAAGAGTAATTAGCCGAGTTATGTTATTTTGATGGTAGCTAGAGATAAACTATAGACTGTATAGTATTTTGTGTGTAGTGCATGACCATAGAAACAGCATGGGCCCAAGGGCAATGGCCCCATCACTCTTTACCAGAAAAGTTGGTAAAAATCGTCACGTCTGGCCATATCAAGCTTATATATAATATAATATTTTTACTATTTTAATTATGTGCACTGTATCTTAACACAATCTATGATATTTGCACATACAGAATGTTTTTTTGTCTCTTCAACATTCAAGGGGAATCACGTAGTTAAAGGCAAGTCAATTATATGAGTACACTGCAGGGCACAAGCTTCTATATGAATGTGTTAGCTAAATAATTACTTGTAATGTCAAGCAGTACAAGTATTTCTCTGTTAAGAATTATACCAAATTATTACACTAACGAGCCGAAACTAAAACAAAACTTCAGTTCAAATAAATCATGATAATCTATAAATAGCTACCCCTTCCCCCAGCCCGCACCTATGTATGCCCCTATCAAGTTAATTTTGAAAGCATACTGGAGAAAGTCCCACCACTCAAAATTAGCTTCCTACAGCCATGTAGCGACAGTGTGAAGTTAGTAGCTAATGCTTTAAGACTTATACTGTGACTACGCACAGAATACTATAACACTGTCACTACGCACAGAATACTATAACACTGTCACTACACAGAATACTATAACACTCACTACGACAGAATACTATAACACTGTCACTACGCACAGAATACTATAACACTGTCACTACACAGAATACTATAACACTGTCACTACGCACAGAATACTATAACACTGTCACTACGCACAGAATACTATAACACTGTCACTACGCACAATACTATAACACTGTCACTACGCACAGAATACTATAACACTGTCACTACACAGAATACTATAACACTGTCACTACACACAGAATACTATAACACTGTCACTACGCACAGAATACTATAACACTGTCACTACGCACAGAATACTATAACACTGTCACTACGCAGAATACTATAACACTGTCACTACACAGAATACTATAACACTGTCACTACGCACAGAATACTATAACACTGTCACTACACAGAATACTATAACACTGTCACTACGCACAGAATACTATAACACTGTCACTACGCACAGAATACTATAACACTGTCACTACGCACAGAATACTATAACACTGTCACTACGCATAGAATACTATAACACTGTCACTACACACAGAATACTATAACACTGTCACTACACAGAATACTATAACACTGTCACTACACACAGAATACTATAACACTGTCACTACACACAGAATACTATAACACTGTCACTACACCACAGAATACTATAACAACCTGGCACTACTCCAGAATACTATAAACCGGTCCACTACACACAGATACTATAACACTGTCACTACACACAGAATACTATAACACTGTCACTACACACAGAATACTATAACACTGTCACTACACAGAATACTATGACACTGTCACTACACACAGAATACTATAACACTGTCACTACGCATAGAATACTATAACACTGTCACTACGCACAGAATACTATAACACTGTCACTACACAGAATACTATAACACTGTCACTACACACAGAATACTATAACACTGTCACTACGCACAGAATACTATAACACTGTCACTACACACAGAATACTATAACACTGTCACTACACACAGAATACTATAACACTGTCACTACGCACAGAATACTATAACACTGTCACTACGCACAGAATACTATAACACTGTCACTACGCACAGAATACTATAACACTGTCACTACACAGAATACTATAACACTGTCACTACACAGAATACTATAACACTGTCACTACACACAGAATACTATAACACTGTCACTACACAGAATACTATAACACTGTCACTACACAGAATACTATAACACTGTCACTACATCACAGAATACTATAACACTGTCCCCTACGCACAGAATACTATACACTGTCACTACCACAGAATCTATAACCTGTCCACTAACGCACAGAATAAACTATAAACACTGGTCACTACGCCAGAATTACTTAAAACAACTGTCACTACGCACAAGAATACTATAACCTGTCCACTACACAGATCACTATAACACTGTCACTACCCACGAATACTATAACAATGCACTACACAAATCACTATAACACTGTCACTACACACAGAAGACTTAACACTGTCACTACGGCACAGAAACTATACCACTGTCACTACACACAAATCTATAAACACTGTCACTACACACGAAACTATAACACTGTCACTAACTACTACGCACAGAATACTATAACTGTCACTACAACCCCAGAACTACTATAACACGGCCCTATGACTCACAGAATACATAACACTGTCACTAACGCACAGAAAGACTAATAACACTGTCACTACGCACAAATCTATAACACGGTTCACTCGCACAGAATATAACACTGTCACTACGCAAGAAGACATAAAACTGCACTACACACAGAATAACTATAAACTGTCCACTACACAGAAATCTAAACACTGTCACTACACAGTATACTTATAACACTGTCACACATCCGAATACTATAACCGTCACAACAACAACAGAATACTATAACACTGTCACTACGCACAGAATACTATAACACTGTCACTACGCATAGAATACTATAACACTGTCACTACACACAGAATACTATAACACTGTCACTACACAGAATACTATAACACTGTCACTACACAGTATACTATAACACTGTCACTACACAGAATACTATAACACTGTCACTACACACAGAATACTATAACACTGTCACTACACAGAATACTATAACACTGTCACTACACACAGAATACTATAACACTGTCACTACACACAGAATACTATAACACTGTCACTACACAGAATACTATAACACTGTCACTACACACAGAATACTATAACACTGTCACTACACACAGAATACTATAACACTGTCACTACACAGAATACTATAACACTGTCACTACGCAGAATACTATAACACTGTCACTACGCACAGAATACTATAACACTGTCACTACACACAGAATACTATAACACTGTCACTACGCACAGAATACTATAACACTGTCACTACACACAGAATACTATAACACTGTCACTACGCACAGAATACTATAACACTGTCACTACGCACAGAATACTATAACACTGTCACTACACACAGAATACTATAACACTGTCACTACACAGAATACTATAACACTGTCACTACACACAGAATACTATAACACTGTCACTACACAGAATACTATAACACTGTCACTACACAGAATACTATAACACTGTCACTACACAGAATACTATAACACTGTCACTACACAGAATACTATAACACTGTCACTACACAGAATACTATAACACTGTCACTACACACAGAATACTATAACACTGTCACTACGCACAGAATACTATAACACTGTCACTACGCACAGAATACTATAACACTGTCACTACACACAGAATACTATAACACTGTCACTACACACAGAATACTATAACACTGTCACTACACAGAATACTATAACACTGTCACTACACAGAATACTATAACACTGTCACTACACACAGAATACTATAACACTGTCACTACACAGAATACTATAACACTGTCACTACACACAGAATACTATAACACTGTCACTACACAGAATACTATAACACTGTCACTACGCACAGAATACTATAACACTGTCACACAGAATACTATAACACTGTCACTACACACAGAATACTATAACACTGTCACTACACAGAATACTATAACACTGTCACTACACACAGAATACTATAACACTGTCACTACACACAGAATACTATAACACTGTCACTACGCACAGAATACTATAACACTGTCACTACGCACAGAATACTATAACACTGTCACTACGCACAGAATACTATAACACTGTCACTACACAGAATACTATAACACTGTCACTACACACAGAATACTATAACACTGTCACTACACACAGAATACTATAACACTGTCACTACACAGAATACTATAACACTGTCACTACACAGAATACTATAACACTGTCACTACACACAGAATACTATAACACTGTCACTACACAGAATACTATAACACTGTCACTACACACAGAATACTATAACACTGTCACTACACAGAATACTATAACACTGTCACTACGCACAGAATACTATAACACTGTCACACAGAATACTATAACACTGTCACTACACACAGAATACTATAACACTGTCACTACACAGAATACTATAACACTGTCACTACACACAGAATACTATAACACTGTCACTACACACAGAATACTATAACACTGTCACTACGCACAGAATACTATACACTGTCACTACGCAGAATAGAATAACCTATAACACTGTCCTAACACAGAAATACTATACCACTGTTCACTACACACAGAATACTATAACACTTCACGACACATATACTATAAACAACCTGTCACTACCCAGAATACTATAACACTGTCACTACACCAATACATAAACACTGTCACTACGCACAGAATACTTATACACTGTCAATAACGGCAGAAACTATAACACTGTCACTACCACAGAATACTATAACTGTCACCTACAACCGATACATACAACGGTCACTACACAAATACTACACACTGTCCCATCTACACACATAATACTATAACACTGTACTACACACAGAATACTAAACCCTGGTCACTCTTACGCAACAGAATACATAACACTGTCACTACGCAGAATACTATAACACTGTCACTACGCACAGAATACTATAACACTGTCACTACACACAGAATACTATAACACTGTCACTACGCACAGAATACTATAACACTGTCACTACACAGAATACTATAACACTGTCACTACACAGAATACTATAACACTGTCACTACACACAGAATACTATAACACTGTCACTACGCACAGAATACTATAACACTGTCACTACGCAGAATACTATAACACTGTCACTACACAGAATACTATAACACTGTCACTACACACAGAATACTATAACACTGTCACTACACAGAATACTAACACTGTCACTACACAGAATACTATAACACTGTCACTACACACAGAATACTATAACACTGTCACTACGCACAGAATACTATAACACTGTCACTACGCACAGAATACTATAACACTGTCACTACGCACAGAATACTATAACACTGTCACTACGCAGAATACTATAACACTGTCACTACGCACAGAATACTATAACACTGTCACTACACAGAATACTATAACACTGTCACTACACACAGAATACTATAACACTGTCACTACACACAGAATACTATAACACTGTCACTACACAGAATACTATAACACTGTCACTACGCACAGAATACTATAACACTGTCACTACGCACAGAATACTATAACACTGTCACTACGCAGAATACTATAACACTGTCACTACACACAGAATACTATAACACTGTCACTACGCACAGAATACTATAACACTGTCACTACGCACAGAATACTATAACACTGTCACTACACACAGAATACTATAACACTGTCACTACACAGAATACTATAACACTGTCACTACGCACAGAATACTATAACACTGTCACTACACACAGAATACTATAACACTGTCACTACACACAGAATACTATAACACTGTCACTACACAGAATACTATAACACTGTCACTACACAGAATACTATAACACTGTCACTACTATAAACACTGAACACAGAATACTATAACACTGTCACTACGCACAGAATACTATAACACTGTCACTACACACAGAATACTATAACACTGTCACTACGCACAGAATACTATAACACTGTCACTACGCACAGAATACTATAACACTGTCACTACGCACAGAATACTATAACACTGTCACTACACACAGAATACTATAACACTGTCACTACACACAGAATACTATAACACTGTCACTACACAGAATACTATAACACTGTCACTACACAGAATACTATAACACTGTCACTACACACAGAATACTATAACACTGTCACTACACAGAATACTATAACACTGTCACTACGCACAGAATACTATAACACTGTCACACAGAATACTATAACACTGTCACTACACACAGAATACTATAACACTGTCACTACACAGAATACTATAACACTGTCACTACACACAGAATACTATAACACTGTCACTACACAGAATACTATAACACTGTCACTACACACAGAATACTATAACACTGTCACTACACAGAATACTATAACACTGTCACTACGCACAGAATACTATAACACTGTCACTACACACAGAATACTATAACACTGTCACTACACACAGAATACTATAACACTGTCACTATACACAGAATACTATACGTTGTCACACTTACTGTACATAAAATTCTATCTGTACACAACTTCTACACAGTTCTGTTCTATCCCATTAGAAATTTCTCTCTCAGTTTGGTTGTCATGGAGCTGTTTTGCTTCTATATTACTGGGAGGTGTGGTCAAAATGTAAGAAGTGCTAGTCACATAATTACATGTTTAGTTACTAAGTTGTGATTGCAAAACAAACACAAGGTGTGGTAGTTTTTCTTCAGTATGCAATGTTGTTTTAGTTAACTAAAACTAAAATCAAAACCCCTTAGTTTTGGGGTATTTTACTTTTGGTAAGAATAACTAAAACTTAGCTGTAGAGAACATGAAAAAACTAAAACTAATTATTTTAGAAGACAGTAAATTCAATAATAACTAAAACTACCAGTAGAGTGGATGACAAAAACTAAAACTAAGCAATTTCATTGTAAACAATTCACCTTGAATTATGTCATTAATGTAAACTCCCATCAAGTAATTATTCTCTAAACTACATAACAAATACCATACTTTATTAATAATACCCAAGTTTTCACAGAAATATGCCATTTTTGAAGTTCTTTGGGAAAACTACATGACAACTTTCTTTAAGGAGTCATTATTGCAGAATTTGAGAGGCAACATAAATTAACTAAAACTAAGACAATTGATAGTATAACTAACTAAATCTTCTATATGGTATTGAAGAAAAACTAAAAACTAACTAAATCTTCAGGGAGAATTTGGGAAAAAAACTAAAACTAAGCATTCAAGATATTTTGTTAGTATGAATAACTAAAACTAAGAAAGTCTGGAATCGCTAAACCAAAACAACACTGTATATTATGTTGAGGGGCGTAGTCACCGGTCCAGTTGTCAGGAAACAACCGGACTACTTTTTTCAACTAAACAATTCACCGAGAAACCAGTATTACAAAAGTAGGAGTACAAACCTCCTGACCTTCCAGGAAAGTCAAACTAGCCTTTACTTCTAGTTATAAAAAAAAAAATTGGTATGATGGTAAATAGTGGCTAAGTGCAAAGACGACGCAGTAGTTACTGGAATAAAGAGATTAGCTATTATTCATATAATATTATTTATTGTATATAGCTATTATACTTAGCAAGGTACTTAATTCTATTTCATGACTTGATAGTCATCATTACTTGATTTAAGCAAGTACTAATAACATACAACATAGTATCATGCTAATATATAAAAGCTAATAACAACTAAATTCTACAATTAAGTACTGTTAATCAGCAATTCAACCTGACCACTTTGTCGGTGATGGCTACACCCCTGCTATTGAGTCCATTTAACCTTAGTGCTGTGTCAGGTTGTTGTAGCTAGTATAAATTAGCTATAATACTCCATCAGGTTTGCACTTTCAACAATCGTCATCACTCAATCTACATTTGTCATATTAATTCATTACTAGCTACTTCCTGTAAATACTTACTATTTAGTGTTATGCTGAAGTTGGTTTGCTGAGTTCTGTTATCACTGAAGATGATACATGAATAGTTACCTTCATCCTCTAGGCTAATGCAGTCAATACTGAGGTAAGAAATTCTGAGGAAGATGTCTCTCCTCTTTTCATAGCTATTGGTAACATTCACTCTGCTGGTGTTAAATCTACCACCGTTCTTCCTCCATGATATTGATAAATCTTCGCTCGTAGTAGTATAAGCTACACAGGGCAAATGGACTGCACCAGACACTACTTGGGCAGATGTGGGCTGTATGAAGATACCAAAGGAATCTAAACATTCAAAAATAGATCGCTAATTAGATTTACATGCAAGATTTTCCACTTACCAAATTTTGAGCACACAGTTGTGGAACGTCTCTCAGGTAATCTGGTGTATGTAGTTATGCCTTCACAAGTGTAGTCTCCATCTAACATGTTTTGAGAAGGACACAAGCTAAGGAACGAGGTGATTAGCTGTACTGGGCCATAAATAGAAGAATTGGTGTGGATGGTAACTTGGAGATGGTTTGATAATGGTGCTCCTTGGTACTTCCACTGAAGTTGTGTTTGACCATATCCCAAAATGGAGCACACCAGTATAATATTGTCATGTGAGTTGTTATAAAAAAGTGTGACTGGAGAGTGAGTAACAACCACTGCAGCTAAAAACAAGAGCAGGACATTTCTTTATAATTTTTTAAGTTCTATGGACTGGTTGTAACATTCTCACTCACAAACTTACTTTGTACATTAACATGGAAGGACCTAAGTGCTTTTCTGAAAGTATTTCTGGCCTGGCAGATAAATTCACTAGATGCACTAGACAAAAGAGATTTCAGAGACTTCAGACTCTGCTTTTTGGAAAGTGTAGTTGTAAAATTAGCCAGTTGACCATAGGTCTTGTTTACTGTAGAGAGCACATAGCTATCCGGAGGAGGAGGGTGGCCATTAATAAACCATTCTATATGCACTGGTTCATATGCAGAGGCTTGAAACTGACAAGTATAGTATTGCATTTTCTCAAAACTGACAGTGACAGTGTTTGGTGGAGCATCTGTGATTACTATTGGAGTCATGTAAGCTAAAGACACATCACAAGAACAACATTAAATAGAGACTGTTCAATGTAAACAGACACCACTTCCAAACACTACATGTCAAATGGTCTGCTGACATAACAAAGAGACTCAGGTTGAAGGCGGTTGAGGGCAAACAGTATCTATTTCTAGTTATTTCACTTTTTATTTTTCTATGCTCTCCAATTGAGTCTCCATTTGTATAATTAAGAAAATATAATAGTTGCCTTATGTTGCACAATGCAGTTGATTTTATGCTCACATACACCCAACAACAACAACGACAACAACAAAAAAGCAGCAATGAAGACAAAACAGGATCTACCTACAATCTTGCATAAACAAACATATAGCTAGTAGCTATGTCAGAAAAAGTTGAAAACTATTTCCACTGAGTGTCTACGCGTACTACAATTAATGCATTATGTCATTTCAAGCTCACTGCCTAATATGAGGACACTCCATACATGCATCACTTGTGGCCTTACCTAATCCATGTTATTAGTGTATATTAAAGTTGTTTAAAATAACAGATGGGCCTAATATGCATGTGGTCTTCATTATTTATATGGAAGTTGGGGAGACGGAAAGTTGTGGAGGATGAGCTAATGTTTCAAACCATTGACTTCAGATAAACTTTCTCAGCCACGAGGAAGCTATTACGCCCACACAATTTTATCACCTGAATAGATTAGCTCATGTACTGTAATAAATGAAGCACTACAGGTACAAACCCTCAGTGCTACTATACATTATAGCTACAGGTACAAACCCTCAGTGCTACTATACATTATAGCTACAGGTACAAACCCTCAGTGCTATGATACATTATACCTACAGGTACAAACCCTCAGTGCTACTATACACTATAGCTACAGGTACAAACCCTCAGTGCTACTATACACTATAGCTACAGGTACAAACCCTCAGTGCTACTATACATTATAGCTACAGGTACAAACCCTCAGTGCTACTATACACTAGGCTACATGTACAAACCCTCAGTGCTACTATACACTATAGCTACAGGTACAAACCCTCAGTGCTACTATACACTATAGCTACAGGTACAAACCCTCAGTGCTACTATACATTATAGCTACAGGTACAAACCCTCAGTGCTACTATACATTATAGCTACAGGTACAAACCCTCAGTGCTATGATACATTATAGCTACAGGTACAAACCCTCAGTGCTACTATACACTATAGCTACAGGTACAAACCCTCAGTGCTACTATACATTATAGCTACAGGTACAAACCCTCAGTGCTACTATACACTATAGCTACAGGTACAAACCCTCAGTGCTATATACAGCTACAGGTACAAACCCTCAGTGCTACTATACACTATAGCTACCAAACCCTCAGTGCTAGGTACAAACCCTCAGTGCTACTATACACTATAGCTACAGGTACAAACCCTCAGTGCTACTATACACTATAGCTACAGGTACAAACCCTCAGTGCTACTATACACTGTGCTACTATACATTATAGCTACAGGTACAAACCCTCAGTGCTACTATACACTATACCTACAGGTACAAACCCTCAGTGCTACTATACATTATAGCTACAGGTACAAACCCTCAGTGCTACTATACACTATAGCTACAGGTACAAACCCTCAGTGCTACTATACATTATACCTACAGGTACAAACCCTCAGTGCTACTATACACTATAGCTACAGGTACAAACCCTCAGTGCTACTATACACTATAGCTACAGGTACAAACCCTCAGTGCTACTATACACTGTGCTACTATACATTATAGCTACAGGTACAAACCCTCAGTGCTACTATACACTATACCTACAGGTACAAACCCTCAGTGCTACTATACATTATAGCTACAGGTACAAACCCTCAGTGCTACTATACACTATAGCTACAGGTACAAACCCTCAGTGCTACTATACATTATACCTACAGGTACAAACCCTCAGTGCTACTATACACTATAGCTACAGGTACTAACCCTCAGTGCTACTATACACTATAGCTACAGGTACAAACCCTCAGTGCTACTATACACTATAGCTACAGGTACAAACCCTCAGTGCTACTATACACTATAGCTACAGGTACAAACCCTCAGTGCTACTATACACTATAGCTACAGGTACAAACCCTCAGTGCTACTATACACTAGCTACAGGTACAAACCCTCAGTGCTACTATACACTAGGCTACAGGTACAAACCCTCAGTGCTACTATACACTATAGCTACAGGTACAAACCCTCAGTGCTACTATACACTATAGCTACAGGTACAAACCCTCAGTGCTACTATACATTATAGCTACAGGTACAAACCCTCAGTGCTACTATACATTATAGCTACAGGTACAAACCCTCAGTGCTATGATACATTATAGCTACAGGTACAAACCCTCAGTGCTACTATACACTATAGCTACAGGTACAAACCCTCAGTGCTACTATACATTATAGCTACAGGTACAAACACATTATAGCTATCATTCATCAGACCAATCAGGAATGATAACGATAGATGTATATAAATGATGTCTTCACAAGGAAGCTAAACCTGCAAGGGACATTAAGTGATAGCTAGTTCCAATGCGAAACTCCAATTCAAGCACTTAGTTAGACATGACAAAAGGGAGCAATACCCACAAAACTAGTGCTACACTGAACTGATACATTTATGTTTTCTCAAAAAATCAGCCCTAAATAAAATAAAAAAAGCACAATAACAAGTCTTAAATCGTCGTTCTAACAGACATTAATTTGAACATGCCACAGCATATAATTATTTATCTCTTACATTTCAATTTTTGGGAAACCAAGTCTTTGAGTTGTGATATATATAGCTAGCTAGTAATCCCAAAACTTGTTACAAAGCAGAAGTTGTCGTTAAAATTCCTTAAACTAAGTTTAGTATAGCATATTATTTTGTCCAGTTCCATGAGCACATGTTAAAATGGTTACACTTGCAGCTGCCACAATAATACTGAAACATCAACAGTTGCAATCAGTAAGGAAATGTTTTTGTTATGGGGGAGGAAGGGGGTTGGCTTTATGTGCTTTGTCGTTCAAAGGCATTCATGTAAGAAATCCTTTTAGATTGTATCCCAAAATTATGGGGGGTTCCAGGCCCTTAGTGCCCCCTTCCCTTTTTCCTATGAAAATATTTTTTTTTTACTTACTATAGACAAAGAATACGTGTTCTTTTACTTTTTGTTGCTGAATTGATGCCACACAAGAATAATTTGCTATGTTTTCTGGACCAGACACACACAACTCTAAGAATGACATGGCAACATAGTGGTCTTCCTTCCTGACAGATGTAGTGTGAATTTTCATATCATTCTGGTTGGTGGATATTCGCTGACCACTGTGAAGCCAACTGATAGCTAGTGTGCTCTGATTGGAGTATCCAACACATGGAAATATAAATTTAGCCTCAGAGTTATTGACAATCACATTCTCAGGAATGACCATCATTGAGACAACATCTGTGGAGAAAACAATGAGAGTAGTTTAGGCCAAGTCATGGTCAACTCACCACCAAAGCTCTTCACATCACGACAGCACAGAGCTAGAGCTAGCAACAAGTACTGGAAACTAGTCATAGTTGGGGAATTCTTCTTTTAAAATAGAAACACTTGATGGCTAGCTGGTTTTTATAGAGCTGATTGCACTTTGCATTCCTTACACCTAATGGAGCTTATTATTAGGTACATGCAAGCTAGACACAGAACCCATAACTAAATATGTCCTCTGAGAAACAATAGTACCTAAAACTATGGTCCAGACAATATCCCACTAAAATTTGTGGTCCAGACAATATCCCACTAAAACTATGGTCCAGACAATATCCCACTAAAATTGTGGTCCAGACAATATCCCACTAAAACTATGGTCCAGACAATATCCCACTAAAATTGTGGTCCAGACAATATCCCACTAAAACTATGGTCCAGACAATATCCCACTAAAATTGTGGTCCAGACAATATCCCACTAAAACTGTGGTCCAGATAATATCCCACTAAAACTATGTCCCCAGACATATCCCACTAAAATTGTGGTCCAGACAATATCCCACTAAAGCTATGGTCCAGATAATATCCCACCAGATTTAAACTCTTAACACTCACTTGTACATGAAAAAAATTATCACGTTTCTACAAAATCTGTTCTACAAAAGTCTATTGACAGTGTCCAAAATCTACAAGCTACTGTTACAAACGCATCTAACTGCATTGACACTCTGCTAATAAAAAGTTCAGTTCCACTATGTTACAATTTAGTGGTAGTTTCCAAATCCTCCGTCTCATTATCCAGAGCAGCCGAGTTCTTCTTGACGTCTTCCTCAGGCTCAACAAACACCACATCCACGCCAGGAGGGGCTGCTTGAGCTGTGTCTGCTTCATAAGGCTCATAAAGATTCTCAGAGAAGGAATAATCCACTGCTTCATTTTGGTAATGCAAACCACCTTCATCATTTGCACCTTTGGCTTCCATGGCATACACATTATCTCCATCCCCGTCAAGATGTTGTTCCGTAAAGTAAGGGTTTTCAGTAACATCAAAACTTCCTTTCTTTCGTTGGTAACAGCAACAGAAAATAGCCTCCCGAACTTGTTGAAATAATAGACAAAAGAGAATTAAGAAAATACCACAGAGAACACAGAATATAATGAATATAATCTGGAAGACCAATCGCAAAATGCCCAAATTAAGTGGTCTTGTGGCTGGTAGTCCAAAGCCCCATGCCACAAAGAAGCAAGAAGCTACTAGTATAAGACCAACAAAGTCCATATACCACTTGTTAGAACCGGACTTGAAAGCTGGAATACCCTCTTTTTTGGAACGGAAGAAGGCAACTATGACAACAGTAATTGTTATCACCAGCAACAGACCACCCATGAGTAAAAGTCCAAGCCAATATGAGAAGGACTCTGGACGGCACCTGCACAATGTATGAAAGTTACTTCACGACATTTTATTGCCTCCTGCTCCACATTACTTACACAAAGTCTGGATTACTTGGCTGGTAGTCATCTCTAGCAAGAACAATGCACAAGATCACCACAATGACAGGTAGCACTACAAATAAATACAATCAATTATAACAATAGAAAAAGATCTAAAAAGTAAAATTACCCCAATTATTCAAAATGCCAGCAATGTATGAGATGAATAGCATCTTCCCTTCAAATGGAGAGGAACCAATGAAGAAAGCCATGGTGGGAAGAGCTAGACATGCCACCAAGATAAAATAGTGGACTAGGAAGGACATAATTGTACAGAAGACAGTGCTCTCTCCCACGAATATGGCAATGATGAAGACAACACAAAGGAAGGCCACAGCTACACAGAGATTGCCCAGGAATATTCCAGTTGAACTGGAGCGGAAATTTCTAGGGAAAAAATTAAGTTTTAAAAGTTTGACATCTGCAAAATAGTATAAGTCACTTTACCTTGTAATGGTCACACAAATGAAAGTAAATATGGCACAAATCAGCAAGATTATTGGACCAATTATTATAGCTGCTCCAATGTGCTGATCCTGTGTGAGGCCTGCAGGGTCTACCAGAATAGCAAAATTGGTAAGGTGGTTACATTTACAACTAGTTGAGTCTCGGCCATCCTTGACTAAAGAACACCCCTCAGTGGACCAGGCGCCATATCCATCATCTAAACTCTGATCCCAAAAAGAACATTCAGCCGAACCTGACACACCCTAAAATAATTTCACTTATTAATAAGACTGCCAAGACAGAAACATCAGCACTCACTTCTCTTCTGTTGAATGTCATAGTGACTTCATCTCCATTTTTAATATTACTGACTGAAATATTTCCTCCAAAGTGAGAAGAGATAATGTGCCCACCCACTACAAGGCTACTTCGATTGGTATCCTGCAAATAACTGCTTCTTCTGACAAACAACTTATCATTCCGGAACAGACAAAATGCAACAGATGTAGGTGTGGGGCTCATCTTCTGAATGACACCATTTAGTAGAGTAAAAGTAGCAACAGGGTTAGGAGAGCCAAGCAACTGAATGTCATTATTTTTATCTATTCCAGGTGTGAAGCTGAATGAACGAGGAGCTTCTATTTTATACATGAGGCAGCCAAACATAGATTTAGCAACTGATTGGACGTCTTGGGTAATAGGATAGCTGTCAATCACAGTGTCCAGATCTGTTAGCAAACTGCAAGAATAAATAATGAGTAATTAATGAAAAGTATTTAGTGCATTAGGTGGCTATGAAACTCACCGACTAGTGGTCTTATCATTTTTGTGTGATTCTTGCAAAACATCATCAGGGGCTTGCATGATTAAGTTAATCAAATTCAGGATGGAATTGGTAGCCTTCAAAATAAACAGTGATGAAAATATAAATAAGCTTGTTTTAGACAACCCAAACACTAACTTACTGTTGCATTTCCCCCTAGATTTGGCAGTTCTGCTTGAACTCTACGATAAAGACTATCTATGTCTTCCACAGTAAGCTGTTGCTGATTTTGAGTGAGGAATTGTAACAAGGCATCACTATTCTAAAGACAAAAAGGTACTGTCTCAATAGAGAATATCAGATACACTATAATCATTATATAATTATTAAGACATGGCATCTTCTGAATTGTACATACTTATCACTCATTTAAAAAACCAGAAATTGAACACATAACAATGATACATGTGCTGACTCACTAGAATGGTTACATGTGCTGACTCACTAGAATGGTTACATGTGCTGACTCACTAGAATGGTTACATGTGCTGACTCACTAGAATGGTTACATGTGCTGACTCACTAGAATGGTTACATGTGCTGACTCACTAGAATGGTTACATGTGCTGACTCACTGAATATCCCCAATTAGGTTAAGCAATAAACGTATGATCAGCTAAGACAAAAAATGCAGACTTACAACTCCAAAATGCCGGTATAAAACAATTCTTTGTACTGTTTCAGACAATTTAAAGAATGGAATAGCACAACAATCCAATACAAGTTTACCTGTAGACCACAGGACTGTTTTTTGAGGTCAGATAGTTCACAACTTGACATGTTAGACTGCAGCCATCTGGCTCCTGTATTGAAGTTTCCTCCACAGACACGAGTGGCCTTTTCCGAGATATCTGAAAACTCACATGGACAGGATTCTTGTACCGTTTCTCCAATTCTAGCTTTGGGCCATTTGATAGTACCATAATTGTGACCTTGATACTCCACCTGTTGCATTTCACTAGCACAATTATCTACAACACAAAAACTTTCATTGTAAAGTGCCACACACACTAAGCGATTTCTTTAAACATACCAATGCCAGTCACATTACTTCGCACCACCTGGCCAGTAACACCTGCTCTTTCTGACAGAGTTTCTATTTCCTGAGCTAGTCCATCTGTAATTAGAGTTCTGTTCTCCAATAAGTTTCCTTGACCAGCAAGTATTTGAATAGTGACTAGCAGATTAATTTGATATATTCCCTTCGACCTACAAAAGTCAGGTTAATTATTCAGGTGTACAATCATTACTAGCTAAGAAACTTACAGTGCAGTTGTAACAGAACCTCCAAATAACGTAATCATGTGAATTATGAAACTATTTTCCTCTGTTTCAATTGGATATCCAGTGTACAGTCCTTGTAAAGTTGACACATAGAGTTCAATAGCAAAATTAATATGTGTTGAATTGATACTGGAGAACCCTTGGAATAGTGAACTATTCAGCAATTTAATCTGAACAGGCACAACGTAATCTTGGATATCAGTTAAGAACAGCACAGCAGGATCAGACACCAGTTCTCCTTCAGAATTAGTTACAACACAGTGGTAGAACCCTCTGTCAGAAATCTTAGTGGCATCAAACACAAGTGCAGGTCCACTTTTACCCTCCAGCACATTTTCATATATATACCATTGAATGGTAGGCTGGGGGTAGCCTTGAGCTCTACAGTAGAATGCAGCTGGTTGAGTGAACATTACTGCTTGTTGAGTTGGAACTTCTTCAAAAATTGGTGGTGACCGTATTGTTTGTGCTACAATGCAAAAATACATGTTTATTTGTGGACAAGTACATTAACAATCATTCGGAACATAATAAACCAGAGATAAAACATTCATACTAACTACTAAGCAATAATTGGTGGATGAGAAATACCAACTGTTTACACTAATTTACACTAGTGTTCAAATTTAATAGCTTGAGAATAGCCATATTATTATATAGCTATCCAAGTTAATGAGACAGTTAATACACACTCAAGTTTCCTTACCTGTGTTACATGTGGCACCACTGAAGCCATCGGCACATTTACAGACATAATCTGTTGACTCTGGAACACAAACTCCATTGTTTTGGCATGGAGTACTAGAACATGGATCAGGTACTTCCACACTGAGATAGTATGAAACTTCTTTAAATGTTGTATCCTGTGCTGCCTTACATATGTATTGCCCTTCATCAGATGTCAAGAGTCCAGTTATGGTGAGGATACTGGTGACATTTGAAGTGCCATTATTAGTAGAGACTATCACCCTTGGCAGGAAAACTGGAACCAAAGTACTGTCTTTCAACCATACTATGGTAGGTATGGGTAGACCAGTTGCACTACACACAAAAGATACTTGGCCAGAATAATTTGCAGTGACGTTTTGCTTCGCTACTTGTAACAGATCAAGTTCTATCATTCGTTTAACAACCAAATCCAATTCTATAGAGAACTCTATACTGGGATGCTGGATTCGTGCTATGTATTGGCCAGAGTCTGAAGTTGTGGCAGGCATAAAAGAAACAGAAAGCCCATTAGTCCCAAAGGTGACACGATCAGATACCATAATAGGCCCAGGGCTTCCAACTTTGTACCAGGTTACCATATCTAGGGTGATGTTTGGGTGGGGATTACCCCTGACAACAACAGTAAGCGTTATATTTTCATCTGGCATTCCAGTTACCACAGAGCCATTGATAGTGCTGGACAGATCTGGCATTTCTATAAATTAATAAAACAATAAGAACCGTTTATTACTTTTCAATTATATCAACTTACGATATATCACAAGCTGGGTGCTGTTAGAATCCATAGTAAAAGATGGATAACCGGTGATATTATTAGTAGCTCTACAGAAGTACTCTCCTTCATCCATAGTGGTGAGCCTCTCCAATGTCAATACACTCGTTATCTTACCGCTATCACTAGTAAAAAAATTTGAATTTTTCAAAACCTGTCCATTCATAGAATTAAAAAACCATTCAATAAGAATAGGATGTTGTCCAGACACAGTGCAATTGATGGATACACTTCCTTGTGCCAGTCTGGTGATATAATCAACCGGTTGATCCAAAATAAAAACTGGTCCTACAAGGAAATATGTATTAATTACATCCAACCGGCTCTTCTAACAAAGAAACTTACTTTGAACATTGACTTGGACCACAAATCTGTTACTACTCCCTCCCGCCAATCCATTATTAACTACACCTTCAATAGCTACAGAATTAGATAGTTCATCTCCACTGACACGAAGGCTAAAAATCACCACTCTATCATTCCCTTGCTGCAGCTCTTCTACTACTGATATTCCTGTGAACACACTTTCTGTCAATGTTTGATTGTTACGGTACCACGTAATTGTTGGTAGTGGATAACCTCTAGCAGAAACCTGAATGGTGATATTTCCACGATACATTGCTACTATTTCTGACGGTGGCAACATTTCAATCGTTGCAGGTAAACTGTTGACAGAAACTATGAAGTTTGATTCATCCCTTGAAGCACGACTATTAGCCAAACAAGCATATAAACCAGAGTCTGCATCAGAGACATTCTCAACAACTAGTGTTGATTGTAGCACTATTGTTCCATTGACGAGAACATGTCTATCATAAATAGTAGTCCTATCATCAGTATTGTTACTAATCACAACATCCTCCATTAGCCAAGTAACTGTAGGAAATTCCCCACGAGCTGAACAAGCCACTTGTAAAGTCTCCCCAGCGTTGATGGCTGTGTCATTTGGAGCCATCAGTATCCTGGCACGTGAATATACTGTAATGACAGAGTCACTAGATGTAAAACCTACTCTGTTTTCAGCTTGACAAGTGTAAGTACCGCTGTCCACAACAGTTAGCCCACATAGAGTAAGGAATGACTGAGTGTAGTTGCGTTCATTTTGAACTAATTCGTCATCTATTTTTACATTCGATGATTGCATTAGAGTTGCGTTATCTTTAAACCATGATATAATGGGTAAAGGAATACCGTAAGATACACAAGTTAAGACAATGGTGGTGCCAGAATCAACATTCAGAGAACTGTTCGATGTAATGACTATAGTCGGAAAAACTGTGATATCTAAAATTGAGACAACAAAAGTTACCATAAAAAACTACAGAGTTTGCTACATGTAGAATGCAAGTATACAATGTAAAAATGTACTCTTCATGTACTACAGTGAGTGAGTGGATGAACTCACCATTTACTGTGACTAATAGAGAAGAATTCACTGAAGACAATCCATTGCTAACAGAACAAGTATACACTCCAGAGTTGGACATGCGCAAGCTACAAAGCTGAAGGAAAGACTGCTTGAATACTCTTCCTCCTTGAGCCAAGTCTTCTTCGTAAATGGTAACAAGAGACCTGTTGGAGATCTCCTGGCCGTCCCTGGTCCAAGTGATGTCTGCTCTAGGCTGACCAAAGCCCACACATATAAGCACAGCTGTCTCTCCGGCATCCACAGAAGTATTGTTAGAAATGATGGCAAGTTCAAGAGCTCCTCCTGTGCAATTCCGAAAAGAAAGAACCTTCACCATCTATTTACAATCTATATGTACCTAAAAGCTCTGCTAAAACTAGTAAATTTGAAATAACAGATTTGTGCAGGTTTGAGAAAAGAAAATCAAACCCTTATCAAAAATCAAACTTTCTTTTCCTAAATGTTAAGTGGAAAATCTCTCTCAAATATGCAATTGCCGAATGATGCAATTTCACACAAAATACAATACAAAATATTAGCCTACCAGAAACAGATAGTTCCACTGAAGAATTCACTGAAGACAATCCATTGCTAACAGAACAGGTATACACTCCAGAGTCTGACATGCGCAAGCTACAAAGCTGAAGGAAAGACTGCTTGAATACTCTTCCTCCTTGAGCCAAGTCTTCTTCGTAAATGGTAACAAGAGACCTGTTGGAGATCTCCTGGCCGTCTCTGCTCCAAGTGATGTCTGCTCTAGGTTGACCAAAGCCCACACATATAAGCACAGCGGACTCTCCGGCATCCACAGCAGTATTGTTAGAAATGATGGCAAGTTCAAGAGCTCCTCCTGTATATGTAAAAATATAGCCGCATTGAACACATTGCAAGCAATACACTGAAATAACAATAAAGTGTATATGGATAAAGTACAAGATAAATACATGTGTGGCTAAAACTAGTGATGTGCTTGAGCACAAATGGCGAGCGAGCCTAAAGACTATACTATTTTTAAACGAATGACTTTGACTTCTAACACTGAAGCTACTGAAAATAAGGTCCAGTTTTTAAATTTCGCATACACGGTAAAGGGATTTCAGTGCCATAATAACAACTCTCTGCAACTGCTTGAATTGAAGGGGAAAAACAACAACAAAACAATACACGTTATTTAAACATTTTCTTTGTGATATTCTTTAGCTAAGTAGTGGTTGTAAAACACAATGTTTTGACACAACTGGACATGCACCTACACAGACTTACCTTAGCGGTAGTCTAGTGGACAATGTATTTTCAAGTAAATACTGTTGCGCACGGCTTATAACCATGACAAAGAGCGCATTGACTTACCACAGCCACTAACTCGAATAGAAATGGAAGTCCCTAAGTTTTCAAGTTTTAACTGCACTCGCAAAAGAATTAAAAACGGTAAACAATTCAATTTCTAGGGTGATACGGGTACTGATCGATAAACCAGAGGATTCTGTTTAGAGCAATTTGGGACGGGGTCGACCACATAACTAACACAAAAACGCGAGGGTCAAAGTACAAAATGACATACATACGTCCATACATATATACAAATAAATAAATAAATAAACATCCCTGATCTTCGATTGTGTTACCCCTGTAAGTGTCTCGCTCGCTACGCTCGCTCGCCAATTAGTTATTCAAATGAAAAGAAATCCATTCCTAAATATTTCTGTTGAAAGTCTATTGCAAAAGGTCACACAACCTATAGCCTACCAGAAACGGAAAGATCAACGGAAGAATTCACTGAAGACAATCCATTGCTAACAGAACAGGTATACACTCCAGAGTCTGACATGCGCAAGCTACAAAGCTGAAGGAAAGACTGCTTGAATACTCTTCCTCCTTGAGCCAAGCCTTCTTCGTAAATGGTAACAAGAGACCTGTTGGAGATCTCCTGGCCGTCTCTGCTCCAAGTGATGTCTGCTCTAGGCTGACCAAAGCCCACACATATAAGCACAGCGGACTCTCCGGCATCCACAGAAGTATTGTTAGAAATGATGGCAAGTTCAAGAGCTCCTCCTGTACATTTAAAAATATAGCTGCCCTGAAAACATTGCAATCAATACACTAGTAGATGGAAAAAGTATAAGAAAAATGTTTGGCTAAAAGTAGTAGTTCAAATGAAAAGAATCCATTCCTTAACATTTTTGTTGAAAGTCTATTGCAAAAGGTCACACAACCTATAGCCTACCAGAAACAGAAAGATCAACTGAAGAATTCACTGAAGACAATCCATTGCTAACAGAACAGGTATACACTCCAGAGTCTGACATGCGCAAGCTACAAAGCTGAAGGAAAGACTGCTTGAATACTCTTCCTCCTTGAGCCAAGTCTGCTTCGTAAATGGTAACAAGAGACCTGTTGGAGATCTCCTGGCCATCTCTGCTCCAAGTGATGTCTGCTCTAGGCTGACCAAAGCCCACACATATAAGCACAGCTGTCTCTCCGGCATCCACAGAAGTATTGTTAGAAATGATGGCAAGTTCAAGAGCTCCTCCTGTGCAATTCCGAAAGGAAAGAACCTTCACCATCTATTTACAATCTATATGTACCTAAAAGCTCTGCTAAATCAAGTAAATTGGAAATAACAGATTTGTGCAGGTTTGAGAAAAGATAATCAAACCCTTATCAAAAATCAAACTTTCTTTTCCTAAATGTTAAGTGGAAAATCTCTCTCAAATATGCAATTGCCGAATGATGCAATTTCACACAAAATACAATACAAAATATTAGCCTACCAGAAACAGATAGTTCCACTGAAGAATTCACTGAAGACAATCCATTGCTAACAGAACAGGTATACACTCCAGAGTCTGACATGCGCAAGCTACAAAGCTGAAGGAAAGACTGCTTGAATACTCTTCCTCCTTGAGCCAAGTCTTCTTCGTAAATGGTAACAAGAGACCTGTTGGAGATCTCCTGGCCGTCCCTGGTCCAAGTGATGTCTGCTCTAGGCTGACCAAAGCCCACACATATAAGCACAGCGGACTCTCCGGCATCCACCGAAGTATTGTTAGAAATGATGGCAAGTTCAAGAGCTCCTCCTGTACATTTAAAAAGATAGCTGCCCTGAAAACATTGCAGTCAATACACTAGTAGATGGAAAAAGTATAAGAAAAATGTTTGGCTAAAAGCAGTGGTTCAAATGAAAAGAATCCATTCCTTCACATTTTTGTTTGAAAGTCTATTGCAAAAGGTCACACAACCTATAGCCTACCAGAAACGGAAAGATCAACTGAAGAATTCACTGAAGACAATCCATTGCTAACAGAACAGGTATACACTCCAGAGTCTGACATGCGCAAGCTACAAAGCTGAAGGAAAGACTGCTTGAATACTCTTCCTCCTTGAGCCAAGTCTTCTTCGTAAATGGTAACAAGAGACCTGTTGGAGATCTCCTGGCCGTCCCTGGTCCAAGTGATGTCTGCTCTAGGCTGACCAAAGCCCACACATATAAGCACAGCTGTCTCTCCGGCATCCACAGAAGTATTGTTAGAAATGATGGCAAGTTCAAGAGATCCTCCTGTGTAATTCCGAAAAGAAAGAACCTTCACCATCTATTTACAATCTATATGTACCTAAAAGCTTTGCTAAAACTAGTAAATTTGAAATAACAGATTTGTGCAGGTTTGAGAAAAGAAAATCAAACCCTCATCAAAAATCAAACTTTTCTTTTCCTAAATGTTAAGCGGAAAATCTCTCTCAAATATGCAATTGCCGAATGATGCAATTTCACACAAAATACAATCCAAAATATTAGCCTACCAGAAACAGATAGTTCCACTGAAGAATTCACTGAAGACAATCCATTGCTAACAGAACAGGTATACACTCCAGAGTCTGACATGCGCAAGCTACAAAGCTGAAGGAAAGACTGCTTGAATACTCTTCCTCCTTGAGCCAAGTCTTCTTCGTAAATGGTAACAAGAGACCTGTTGGAGATCTCCTGGCCGTCTCTGCTCCAAGTGATGTCTGCTCTAGGCTGACCAAAGCCCACACATATAAGCACAGCTGTCTCTCCGGCATCCACAGCAGTATTGTTAGAAATGATGGCAAGTTCAAGAGCTCCTCCTGTATATGTAAAAATATAGCCGCATTGAACACATTGCAAGCAATACACTGAAATAACAATAAAGTGTATATGGATAAAGTACAAGATAAATACATGTGTGGCTAAAATTAGTGATTCAAATGAAAAGAATCCATTCCTAAGTATTTCTGTTGAAAGTCTATTGCAAAAGGTCACACAACCTATAGCCTACCAGAAACAGAGAGTTCCACTGAAGAATTCACTGAAGACAATCCATTGCTAACAGAACAGGTATACACTCCAGAGTCTGACATGCGCAAGCTACAAAGCTGAAGGAAAGACTGCTTGAATACTCTTCCTCCTTGAGCCAAGTCTTCTTCGTAAATGGTAACAAGAGACCTGTTAGAGATCTCCTGGCCGTCTCTGCTCCAAGTGATGTCTGCTCTAGGCTGACCAAAGCCCACACATATAAGCACAGCTGTCTCTCCGGCATCCACAGAAGTATTGTTAGAAATGATGGCAAGTTCAAGAGCTCCTCCTGTATATGTAAAAATATAGCCGCATTGAACACATTGCAAGCAATACACTGAAATAACAATAAAGTGTATATGGATAAAGTACAAGATAAATACATGTGTGGCTAAAATTAGTGATTCAAATTAAAAGAATCCATTCCTAAGTATTTCTGTTGAAAGTCTATTGCAAAAGGTCACACAACCTATAGCCTACCAGAAACAGAGAGTTCCACTGAAGAATTCACTGAAGACAATCCATTGCTAACAGAACAGGTATACACTCCAGAGTCTGACATGCGCAAGCTACAAAGCTGAAGGAAAGACTGCTTGAATACTCTTCCTCCTTGAGCCAAGTCTTCTTCGTAAATGGTAACAAGAGACCTGTTGGAGATCTCCTGGCCGTCTCTGCTCCAAGTGATGTCTGCTCTAGGCTGACCAAAGCCCACACATATAAGCACAGCGGACTCTCCGGCATCCACAGAAGTATTGTTAGAAATGATGGCAAGTTCAAGAGCTCCTCCTGTACATTTAAAAAGATAGCTGCCCTGAAAACATTGCAATCAATACACTAGTAGATGGAAAAAGTATAAGAAAAATGTTTGGCTAAAATTAGTGGTTCAAATGAAAAGAATCCATTCCTTAACATTTTTGTTTGAAAGTCTATTGCAAAAGGTCACACAACCTATAGTAGCCTACCAGAAACGGAAAGATCAACTGAAGAATTCACTGAAGACAATCCATTGCTAACAGAACAGGTATACACTCCAGAGTCTGACGGGCGCAAGCTACAAAGCTGAAGGAAAGACTGCTTGAATACTCTTCCTCTTAGAGCCAAATCTTCTTCGAAAATGGTAACGAGAGACTTGTTGGAGATCTCCTGGCCGTCTCTGCTCCAAGTGATGTCTGCTCTAGGCTGACCAAAGCCCACACATATAAGCACAGCTGTTTCTCCGGCATCCACAGAAGTATTGTTAGAAATGATGGCAAGTTCAAGAGCTCCTCCTGTACATTTCAAAAGATAGCTGCCCTGAAAACATTGCAATCAATACACTAGAAGATGGAAAAAGTATAAGAAAAATGTTTGGCTAAAAGTAGTGGTTCAAATGAAAAGAATCCATTCCTTAATATTTTTGTTGAAAGTCTATTGCAAAAGGTCACACAATTTATAGCCTACCAGAAACGGAAAGATCAACTGAAGAATTCACTGAAGACAATCCATTGCTAACAAAACAGGTATACACTCCAGAGTCTGACATGCGCAAGCTACAAAGCTGAAGGAAAGACTGCTTGAATACTCTTCCTCCTTGAGCCAAGTCTTCTTCGTAAATGGTAACAAGAGACCTGTTGGAGATCTCCTGGCCGTCTCTGCTCCAAGTAATGTCTGCTCTAGGCTGACCAAAGCCCACACATATAAGCACAGCGGATTCTCCGGCATCCACAGAAGTATTGTTAGAAATGATGGCAAGTTCAAGAGCTCCTCCTGTGCATTTAAAAATATAGCTGCTCTGAAAACATTGCAATCAATACACTAGTAGATGGAAAAAGTATAAGAAAAATGTTTGGCTAAAAGTAGAGGTTCAAATGAAAAGAATCCATTCCTTAACATTTTTGTTTGAAAGTCTATTGCAAAAGGTCACACAACCTATAGCCTACCAGAAACGGAAAGATCAACTGAAGAATTCACTGAAGACCATCCATTGCTAACAGAACAGGTATACACTCCAGAGTCTGACATGCGCAAGCTACAAAGCTTAAGGAAAGACTGCTTGAATACTCTTCCTCTTAGAGCCAAATCTTCTTCGTAAATGGTAACAAGAGACCTGTTGGAGATATTCTGGCCGTCTCTGCTCCAAGTGATGTCTGCTCTAGGCTGACCAAAGCCCACACATATAAGCACAGCTGTCTCTCCGGCATCCACAGAAGTATTGTTAGAAATGATGGCAAGTTCAAGAGCTCCTCCTGTACATTTAAAAAGATAGCTTCCCTGAAAACATTGCAATCAATACACTAGTAGATGGAAAAAGTATAAGAAAAATGTTTGGCTAAAAGTAGTAGTTCAAATGAAAAGAATCCATTCCTTAACATTTTTGTTTGAAAGTCTATTGCAAAAGGTCACACAACCTATAGCCTACCAGAAATGGAAAGATCAACTGAAGAATTCACTGAAGACAATCCATTGCTAACAGAACAGGTATACACTCCAGAGTCTGACGGGCGCAAGCTACAAAGCTTAAGGAAAGACTGCTTGAATACTCTTCCTCTTAGAGCCAAATCTTCTTCGTAAATGGTAACAAGAGACCTGTTGGAGATATCCTGGCCGTCTCTGCTCCAAGTGATGTCTGCTCTAGGCTGACCAAAGCCCACACATATAAGCACAGCTGTCTCTCCGGCATCCACAGAAGTATTGTTAGAAATGATGGCAAGTTCAAGAGCTCCTCCTGTACATTTAAAAAGATAGCTTCCCTGAAAACATTGCAATCAATACACTAGTAGATGGAAAAAGTATAAGAAAAATGTTTGGCTAAAAGTAGTGGCTCAAATGAAAAGAATCCATTCCTTAACATTTTTGTTTGAAAGTCTATTGCAAAAGGTCACACAACCTATAGCCTACCAGAAACAGAAAGATCAACTGAAGAATTCACTGAAGACAATCCATTGCTAACAGAACAGGTATACACTCCAGAGTCTGACATGCGCAAGCTACAAAGCTGAAGGAAAGACTGCTTGAATACTCTTCCTCCTTGAGCCAAGTCTTCTTCGTAAATGGTAACAAGAGACCTGTTGGAGATCTCCAGGCCGTCTCTGCTCCAAGTAATGTCTGCTCTAGGCTGACCAAAGCCCAAACATATAAGCACAGCGGACTCTCCGGCATCCACAGAAGTATTGTTAGAAATGATGGCAAGTTCAAGAGCTCCTTCTGTGCATTTAAAAATATAGCTGCCCTGAAAACATTGCAATCAATACACTAGTAGATGGAAAAAGTATAAGAAAAATGTTTGGCTAAAAGTAGTGGTTCAAATGAACCTTAACATTTTTGTTGAAAGTCTATTGCAAAAGGTCACACAACCTATAGCCTACCAGAAATGGAAAGATCAACTGAAGAATTCACTGAAGACAATCCATTGCTAACAGAACAGGTATACACTCCAGAGTCTGACGGGCGCAAGCTACAAAGCTTAAGGAAAGACTGCTTGAATACTCTTCCTCTTAGAGCCAAATCTTCTTCGTATATGGTAACAAGAGAATTGTTGGAGATCTCCTGGCCGTCTCTGCTCCAAGTGATGTCTGCTCTAGGCTGACCAAAGCCCACACATATAAGCACAGCTGTTTCTCCGGCATCCACAGAAGTATTGTTAGAAATGATGGCAAGTTCAAGAGCTCCTCCTGTACATTTAAAAAGATAGCTGCCCTGAAAACATTGCAATCAATACACTAGTAGATGGAAAAAGTATAAGAAAAATGTTTGGCTAAAAGTAGTGGTTCAAATGAAAAGAATCCATTCCTTAATATTTTTGTTGAAAGTCTATTGCAAAAGGTCACACAACTTATAGCCTACCAGAAACGGAAAGATCAACTGAAGAATTCACTGAAGACAATCCATTGCTAACAGAACAGGTATACACTCCAGAGTCTGACATGTGCAAGCTACAAAGCTGAAGGAAAGACTGCTTGAATATTTTTCCTCCTTGAGCCAAGTCTTCTTCGTAAATGGTAACAAGAGACCTGTTGGAGATCTCCTGGCCGTCTCTGCTCCAAGTGATGTCTGCTCTAGGCTGACCAAAGCCCACACATATAAGCACAGCGGACTCTCCGGCATCCACAGCTGTATTGTTAGAAATGATGGCAAGTTCAAGAGCTCCTCCTGTACATTTAAAAAGATAGCTGCCCTGAAAACATTGCAATCAATACACTAGTAGATGGAAAAAGTATAAGAAAAATGTTTGGCTAAATGTAGTGGTTCAAATGAAAAGAATCCATTCCTTAACATTTTTGTTGAAAGTCTATTGCAAAAGGTCACACAACCTATAGCCTACCAGAAACGGAAAGATCAACTGAAGAATTCACTGAAGACAATCCATTGCTAACAGAACAGGTATACACTCCAGAGTCTGACATGCGCAAGCTACAAAGCTGAAGGAAAGACTGCTTGAATACTCTTCCTCCTTGAGCCAAGTCTTCTTCGTAAATGGTAACAAGAGACCTGTTGGAGATCTCCTGGCCGTCCCTGGTCCAAGTGATGTCTGCTCTAGGCTGACCAAAGCCCACACATATAAGCACAGCTGTCTCTCCGGCATCCACAGAAGTATTGTTAGAAATAATGGCAAGTTCAAGAGCTCCTCCTGTGCAATTCCGAAAAGAAAGAACCTTCACCATCTATTTACAATCTATATGTACCTAAAAGCTCTGCTAAAACTAGTAAATTTGAAATAACAGATTTATGCAAGTTTGAGAAAAGAAAATCAAACCCTTATCAAAAATCAAACTTTCTTTTCCTAAATGTTAAGTGGAAAATCTCTCTCAATTATGCAATTGCCGAATGATGCAATTTCACACAAAATACAATCCAAAATATTAGCCTACCAGAAACAGATAGTTCCACTGAAGAATTCACTGAAGACAATCCATTGCTAACAGAACAGGTATACACTCCAGAGTCTGACATGCGCAAGCTACAGAGCTGAAGGAAAGACTGCTTGAATACTCTTCCTCCTTGAGCCAAGTCTTCTTCGTAAATGGTAACAAGAGACCTGTTGGAGATCTCCTGGCCGTCTCTGCTCCAAGTGATGTCTGCTCTAGGCTGACCAAAGCCCACACATATAAGCACAGCTGTCTCTCCGGCATCCACAGCAGTATTGTTAGAAATGATGGCAAGTTCAAGAGCTCCTCCTGTATATGTAAAAATATAGCCGCATTGAACACATTGCAAGCAATACACTGAAATAACAATAAAGTGCATATGGATAAAGTACAAGATAAATACATGTGTGGCTAAAATTAGTGATTCAAATTAAAAGAAATCCATTCCTAAAAATTTCTGTTGAAAGTCTATTGCAAAAGGTCACACAACCTATAGCCTACCAGAAACAGAGAGTTCCACTGAAGAATTCACTGAAGACAATCCATTGCTAACAGAACAGGTATACACTCCAGAGTCTGACATGCGCAAGCTACAAAGCTGAAGGAAAGACTGCTTGAATACTCTTCCTCCTTGAGCCAAGTCTTCTTCGTAAATGGTAACAAGAGACCTGTTGGAGATCTCCTGGCCGTTTCTGCTCCAAGTGATGTCTGCTCTAGGCTGACCAAAGCCCACACATATAAGCACAGCTGTCTCTCCGGCATCCACAGAAGTATTGTTAGAAATGATGGCAAGTTCAAGAGCTCCTCCTGTACATTTAAAAAGATAGCTGCCCTGAAAACATTGCAATCAATACACTAGTAGATGGAAAAAGTATAAGAAAAATGTTTGGCTAAAAGTAGTGGTTCAAATGAAAAGAATCCATTTCTTAACATTTTTGTTGAAAGTCTATTGCAAAAGGTCACACAACCTATAGCCTACCAGAAACAGAAAGATCAACTGAAGAATTCACTGAAGACAATCCATTGCTAACAGAACAGGTATACACTCCAGAGTCTGACATGCGCAAGCTACAAAGCTGAAGGAAAGACTGCTTGAATACTCTTCCTCCTTGAGCCAAGTCTTCTTCGTAAATGGTAACAAGAGACCTGTTAGAGATCTCCTGGCCGTCCTTGGTCCAAGTGATGTCTGCTCTAGGCTGACCAAAGCCAACACATATAAGCACAGCTGTCTCTCCGGCATCCACAGAAGTATTGTTAGAAATAATGGCAAGTTCAAGAGCTCCTCCTGTGCAATTCGAAAAGAAAGAACCTTCACCATCTATTTACAATCTATATGTACCTAAAAGCTCTGCTAAAACTAGTAAATTTGAAATAACAGATTTATGCAAGTTTGAGAAAAGAAAATCAAACCCTTATCAAAAATCAAACTTTCTTTTCCTAAATGCTAAGTGGAAAATCTCTCTCAAATATGCAATTGCCGAATGATGCAATTTCACACAAAATACAATCCAAAATATTAGCCTACCAGAAACAGATAGTTCCACTGAAGAATTCACTGAAGACAATCCATTGCTAACAGAACAGGTATACACTCCAGAGTCTGACATGCGCAAGCTACAGAGCTGAAGGAAAGACTGCTTGAATACTCTTCCTCCTTGAGCCAAGTCTTCTTCGTAAATGGTAACAAGAGACCTGTTGGAGATCTCCTGGCCGTCCCTGGTCCAAGTGATGTCTGCTCTAGGCTGACCAAAGCCCACACATATAAGCACAGCCGTCTCTCCGGCATCCACAGAAGTATTGTTAGAAATAATGGCAAGTTCAAGAGCTTCTCCTGTGCAATTCGAAAAGAAAGAACCTTCACCATCTATTTACAATCTATATGTACCTAAAAGCTCTGCTAAAACTAGTAAATTTGAAATAACAGATTTGTGCAGGTTTGAGAAAAGAAAATCAAACCCTTATCAAAAATCAAACTTTCTTTTCCTAAATGTTAAGTGGAAAATCTCTCTCAATTATGCAATTGCCGAATGATGCAATTTCACACAAAATACAATCCAAAATATTAGCCTACCAGAAACAGATAGTTCCACTGAAGAATTCACTGAAGACAATCCATTGCTAACAGAACAGGTATACACTCCAGAGTCTGACATGCGCAAGCTACAGAGCTGAAGGAAAGACTGCTTGAATACTCTTCCTCCTTGAGCCAAGTCTTCTTCGTAAATGGTAACAAGAGACCTGTTGGAGATCTCCTGGCCGTCTCTGCTCCAAGTGATGTCTGCTCTAGGCTGACCAAAGCCCACACATATAAGCACAGCTGTCTCTCCGGCATCCACAGCAGTATTGTTAGAAATGATGGCAAGTTCAAGAGCTCCTCCTGTATATGTAAAAATATAGCCGCATTGAACACATTGCAAGCAATACACTGAAATAACAATAAAGTGCATATGGATAAAGTACAAGATAAATACATGTGTGGCTAAAATTAGTGATTCAAATTAAAAGAAATCCATTCCTAAAAATTTCTGTTGAAAGTCTATTGCAAAAGGTCACACAACCTATAGCCTACCAGAAACAGAGAGTTCCACTGAAGAATTCACTGAAGACAATCCATTGCTAACAGAACAGGTATACACTCCAGAGTCTGACATGCGCAAGCTACAAAGCTGAAGGAAAGACTGCTTGAATACTCTTCCTCCTTGAGCCAAGTCTTCTTCATAAATGGTAACAAGAGACCTGTTGGAGATCTCCTGGCCGTCTCTGCTCCAAGTGATGTCTGCTCTAGGCTGACCAAAGCCCACACATATAAGCACAGCTGTCTCTCCGGCATCCACAGAAGTATTGTTAGAAATGATGGCAAGTTCAAGAGCTCCTCCTGTACATTTAAAAAGATAGCTGCCCTGAAAACATTGCAATCAATACACTAGTAGATGGAAAAAGTATAAGAAAAATGTTTGGCTAAAAGTAGTGGTTCAAATGAAAAGAATCCATTCCTTAACATTTTTGTTGAAAGTCTATTGCAAAAGGTCACACAACCTATAGCCTACCAGAAACAGAAAGATCAACTGAAGAATTCACTGAAGACAATCCATTGCTAACAGAACAGGTATACACTCCAGAGTCTGACATGCGCAAGCTACAAAGCTGAAGGAAAGACTGCTTGAATACTCTTCCTGCTCTAGGCTAAGAAGATGGACAAGTGACAGATGCACGCACACACGATCAGGTGTGTTTTTAATAGGATTGGCATGCCCAAATTGCTTGGATTAGTGAAGTTTAGATTAACAAACTTTTTAAAAGACTATCTATTTTATTTCAATAAATAGTTCTATTCAGGAAAATTTTTTTTATGAACACACAAGAGTTCTGTGTCTTGGGTCTGCTGTGGCAACTGCCCTATTTACATTTAGCTGTTTTTTTTTGTTTTTGTTTTTTTTGCCAGGTTTACTATCTGACTCGTTTTAATGATCTGATTTAAAAAAAAAAGGTTTGACACCCTTTGAAATGGTTTGAATAGTTTGACCAGCCTGCTCTAAAACAGTCTGTCCAGTGGTCTGACCTGTTTTAAAACAGTCTGAGGTTTGGAAATGGTCTGGCCAATTTTAAAACGGTCTGGCCTGCTTTAAAATGGCTGGACCATTTTAAAACAGTCCAAATTTGTAATTGGTCTGTAACATATAATGTTAATGAATTTTCTAGCTAATTAAATAGTATACGGCAGTTTCCCCTCGAATATTATGTGACAGTATATGCATCTGAAGTGACTTCTTATTAATTAAAGAGTGTACGACAGTTTCCCCTCGTATAATTTGTGATGGTGGACGCATCAGAAGTGATGACTCCTTATCAATTAAAGAGTGTACGACAGTTTCCCCTCGTATAATTTGTGATGGTGGATCGCATCAGAAGTGATGACTCCTTATCAATTAAGAGTGTACGACAGTTTCCATCGTTAGAATTTGTGATGGTGGATCGCATCAGAAGGGCCCAAATCATAGGACTAAAAAACTGAGCAGTTGCTTAACAATGGCACCGTTCTTAGCAATGTTTCTTACTTATCAATTTACGTCTTGGGGAGGGAATGAGGGGAAAAGGGAAGGGAGAGGGGGGGGGGGGGGGGGGGGGGGGGGGGAAAAGGGGAGGGGGAAAGAGAGAGAGAGAAAGCTTCTAACATTCACTAATAATTGAGTTTAACGTAGTTAAACTAGGTTAACGGAGGGAGTCAGGCGTGGCTCAGCATGTAACGATCCAAGTGGGCAGCCGCCCACTGGCAAGGAGCACAGCGCAGGCGCAGTGATCACGAAATTCGATGAGAAGCGCACGTGCCAGATGACCACCTCGTGGCTCTGACAAGAGTAAGTGCGGTTAAACGGTAAGCTTTTCGGAACTCGTCCTAACGACCCACCACCATCCCCTTCACCGTCCGGTTCCTGAATCGGGCAAGACAAAATAAATAAATAAAGAGGAAAGAAAGGCAGCATAAGGATTTTCCATCCGCAAAAAAAAAAAAAAAAAAAAAAAAAAAAAAAAAAAAAAAAGGACGTGAGCCACTTTGCGGATGTGACTGGAGGCTGGAGGGCTGGGCCTCAGGCATCCCCAGGGTCGTAGCAGAGGGAAGGCCCTCGGCTCACCCCCAAGCCGCAAAAGGGGAGGGCACAAATCACGTGACGTGCATGCACCCAATACACGCACACAGCTAGCCTTACCAGCCTGACTCTCTCCCAAATATACTAGCTAGGTAGTGCTTCACAATCAAACCAAGTGACCGTAGTTAAATGTATTTACCACATATAATATGGGGCATGCAGGCCTCTACATTCACATTAAAGAAATCCACTTCAAGTATCCCTCTACATAATTTTAGCAGTTCAATGTGATGAATTCTGGCTTAAACGTGTTATCAAATTCATTTTGGTAAAGTAAAGTTGGCCAGTTTGCAGCCATAACATTTACCTGTACCACAAAATGCTCACCTGTTACAGAGAGAAACACTTCAGAAGTCTCATTTTCTACTCCATTACTAACTGAACAAGTGTAGTTCCCCGTCTGTGACGTCTGTGCATTGCAGAGCTGGAGATAAGAGATCTTGAAGCTCCGACCACCTTGATCTAGAAGCTCTTCATAGATGGTACTGTAAGAGCCATTCATGAGAGTCTGGCCATCGTGATGCCATGAAATGGAAGCCTCAGAAGATCCCGCAAATCCAACACACACCAACACCGCAGCCGCTCCAGATTCCACTGTAGTGGCATTGGAAATAGCCACCACCTCAAGGGGAGCATCTGTATACACAGAAGGTGGAGTCATCGGAAGTGGGAGGGATAGAGAGAGAGAGAGTGGAGTCACAGTTGGAAGTGGGAGGGTAGAGAGAGAGAGAGAGTGGAGTCACAGTTGGAAGTGGGAGGGTAGAGAGAGAGAGTGGAGTCACAGTTGGAAGTGGGAGGGTAGAGAGAGAATAGCTGTGTGCATACCGTTGATTTGGAGCTCTGTATCGGCACTAGCAGAGGAGGAGCTATTACTGACCATGCAAGTGTACACACCCACATCAGCCACACCCACTCCACAGATCTGGAGGTAAGAAAGTTGGAACTGTCTTCCTCCTTGATCCAATGTCTCTTCAATGATGGTCACAACAGACGAGTTGACTACCTGCATAGATTGTCTATACCAGGCCACAGAGACTGATGGTTCTCCATAGCCCACACACACCAACACAGCCGTCTGACCATAGTCAACTAAACTGTTGTTTGACAGAGCTACCACCTCTGCAACACACAAATACACACACACACACACACACACACTATAAATGCATATGACATATGAGAGACACTCAGGACATGCGTACAACAACCAGCAACAGGTGCACAGGCATGTAATCAACCCTTACTCAGTACACATGTAATCAACCCATACTCAGTACACATGTGATCAACCCTTACTCAGTACACATGTAATCAACCCATACTCAGTACACATGTGATCAACCCTTACTCAGTACACATGTAATCAACCCTTACTCAGTACACATGTGATCAACCCTTACTCAGTACACATGTGATCAACCCTTACTCAGTACACATGTAATCAACCCATACTCAGTACACATGTGATCAACCCATACTCAGTACACATGTGATCAACCCTTACTCAGTACACATGTAATCAACCCATACTCAGTACACATGTGATCAACCCTTACTCAGTACACATGTAATCAACCCTTACTCAGTACACATGTGATCAACCCTTACTCAGTACACATGTGATCAACCCTTACTCAGTACACATGTAATCAACCCATACTCAGTACACATGTGATCAACCCTTACTCAGTACACATGTAATCAACCCTTACTCAGTACACATGTAATCAACCCTTACTCAGTACACATGTAATCAACCCGTACTCAGTACACATGTAATCAACCCATACTCAGTACACATGTGATCAACCCTTACTCAGTACACATGTAATCAACCCTTACTCAGTACACATGTAATCAACCCATACTCAGTACACATGTAATCAACCCTTACTCAGTACACATGTGATCAACCCTTACTCAGTACACATGTAATCAACCCTCCTATCAGCAGACATTACAAACAGTAGTACACACGGCCCATAGAGGGCTTCACACATCTGGAAGCATGCACTGAACCTCTCCTACCACAACATCGAGTAATACTTGAATTCCACGAAATACACTCCAACCAAATACTCTCACTTCCTCATTAATAACACTGGACTGGCTTCCTCTTGACCTGTTCCACAACCTTTGAAGACACACCCCAACACACACACACTTCCATGTACATACACATGTACACATAAAACTATCCCTTCTTAATTAATATGGGATAACAAGAATGGTTTACTTATGACAAACACTCTTTCCTAAAATTACATGCGACATTCCACATTCCTAAGTGCATGGCTAACACACATATTTACAATGTCTGCTCATCTGCTCGCTCTGTCATGTCATGCCAACACACGCATGTAGTACATGCCCCTAGCATGTCTCTGTCATGCAGTTCCAGGCTCGGCAGCTCTCCAGAAATTAGTGTTGGCTCAAGATCTCACAAAAGAAATTTGAGTTTTAATCTCAAGAAATTTTCATTTCTACCCAATGTAGCTACAAAAATAGTCAACATATTGCACACTAGCTAATGATATCCACAATATGTCAGCATAAGTTATACCATAATAGGTAGGTGAAAATATAGTGCATAATTAACCATGATAGGTTCATTTTTTAGATCCAACCAATTCTTTGGACGGCTATGTTATAGTAAATTAAAACAATCAAATTGTGTGACAGTAATGTTTATTTTTTGGTTTTATAAATTTCATTGTACTCTTATCACGATGCGTATCTTAATTTGCATACTTTAGGCCTTGTTCAGTGCATAAATGCCGCTATGAAACTATTTATCTTATTACTATCATGTCTCAAGACATTGGGTCACATTTAGAGATCCCTGCAACTTCTACACATGTTTCTTGTCTTGCTTCCCTATTAACACTGAAACTCTTAACCTCTCTTGTAAAAACTTTCATTATCTTGTGCAAACAGCACTTGTTGATAAACTATCTCTAGTAGCTGACCTGGTGACACAATTAATCACAAATTGATACTGCATCATTTCCCCCTCCTCTCTCTCTCCCCCCCCACCCCCCCCTCAAGAAGTCTTAACAACCAATTTCCCTCTTCCCTCCTATTACTTGCTTGCACACATTCCATTGCTGCCAGTTGTATTTACACTTACCTACTTGAGACGCTGAATGTTTAACTAAAGTCAGAAAATACAAATGAACCACTAGACATAACCAATCCCGACCACCGGACACAGCCATGTTCACCAAGTCCAGCTCTCAGTCTTCCCGTTCTATTAAATGGAGTCTGCGTAGATTGTTTGGCTATTAAACTGTACCGCCCACACACGAAACGTATTCTAACGGTTGGAAGTGCGCAAGCGCTTCTTGCTTTTAAACATTAAAAAACGTGGTAATACGCGCGGAACCACTGCGGATTTGGAAATATGGAGGAGGCAGCCGAAATTAGGGATTATAGAAGTAGCACTACATCTGACGCTGCTAAAGAACGTCGGAGTAGTGCGCTCCCCTGGTGTGTGTATCCAACACCTGCCTGTTGAATGTATACAAAACTTTCCGTTTGTGCTTCTAGGATAGAGAAATATCGCCCCACAACTCTAAGTGAAGTGGTTGGAAATGAAGACACCATTAGCAGATTGAAGGTGTGTGTGTGTGTGTGTGTGATGAAGGGTGGGGGGGGGGGAGTGAGAGGTGTCATTGTGTACTACTGGAGTAAGGCCACAGCAGGGCCATTTCCTTCCCCCACACCCACCTCACTCTACAATTTCACCACCAACCACCACTAAAAAAAACAACAACTAAAAATACAACTTTATATTAACATGAAGACTTCCCAAGCTGCGCAGATCTAATACCTTCACCTCGGGCTATCTCCAAGAAACTGCCCTCTCTTCTGACTCTCTTGTTATTGTTCGCATTGATATTACCTCTTGATATAGGTGGGCTCTTTTTAGAATTGATACACACGAACCAAAAAAAAATTACTCATGCATAAGAATTGAATAGAAGTTCAATGTAATAATGAGAACGACGAAATTTTACACATGGGTAGACCTAAAAAAATGAACTGCACCACAACTTGAATTTTTCAATATCTTATAAAAAGAAGAAAATGAGAATAAATCATGAAGTAATATTGAAATGGAAAAAGAACTCGTCTTGTAGTAGAGTATTGGCTCGGCTAGTAGTGCACCAAATTGCTACAAAGTTTTATAACCAGGCCTTGACATTTCCTCTAGATTCGCTCCAAAATTAGTGAGCGGCGCCTTCGTCAGGTACTTTGTCCTTGTGTTGTAGTGGAGATGCCCCTGTAAGTAGAGCTGGGCGATATTGCATAATCACAGGCGATACAATTATTGCGATAAAGCGATATATCAATATTTCATTAATAATATTAAACAAAGTAAATTTGATTCAGACTGAGCTTGCCATGTTCATCCGCTTCCAGTTCAAAGGTAGTCCTCGAGGCAAGACTGTGTTGGCTTCCTTAAGCCAGAATTTGAACTCGCAGCCATTGCTAGCTACTTTAAACACTTTGCTCGTACCCCATTACAGCATGTTTACAAGCAACGAAACAGCTGTTCCTTATAATCTGTCATGCGCTTGAAGTTCCCGCATTAATTTAACTACCAACAATTTTGTGAGAAAACGATAATATCTTGCAAATACAATTGAAATAATTGCTTCGCTATGTAGGGTTTTGTCGGCAGTTCAACAATAATGCTGTATATCACCCAGTTCTACCTGTAAGTATATAATAGTAGTAATCATGCAGAGCAATCATCAACAAATAATGCGTGGGTGGTGTGTGACCACCCTTAATTAAGCAGCAGCTGTCTACTACACATGTCTTGTCTACTACACATGTCTTGTCTACTAAGTGCAGAGTACAAGACAAGTGAGGAAGTGAGGAATGTTATCCTGCTGGCTTCCAAGAACTGTTGGATTATATCATGGCTGGTAGTGGTGGTTTGCAAGCAGCATGTTATAATATTGATTTATCATACAACCTCCCCCCACACCCACCTCACACAACCTTATCTCACACCTGCTGTGTGAGGTGGGTGTGGAAGAAGGTTGTACAAGGTCATGCCCAGAAGCTACCTTCCAAGCATTTAACTGGCACATGACTAGTGTAGACACTCTGATGCCACACCCTCTCACTGGCACACGATTAGACACTCTGGTGCCACACCCTCTCACTGGCACACGACTAGACACTCTGGTGCCACACCCTCTCATTGGCACATGACTAGTACTCTGGTGCCACACCCTCTCACTGGCACATGACTAGTACTCTGGTGCCACACCCTCTCACTGGCACACGATTAGACACTCTGGTGCCACACCCTCTCACTGGCACACGACTAGACACTCTGGTGCCACACCCTCTCATTGGCACATGACTAGTACTCTGGTGCCACACCCTCTCACTGGCACAT
>WLWD01004442.1_pt1 | contig 39835 bp, 33 predicted proteins | sample 6712731 | NCBI WGS metagenome assembly WLWD01 (sample SAMN12718690, study PRJNA576275) | sponge metagenome | isolation source: marine sponge | host: Mycale hentscheli | place: New Zealand: South Island, Marlborough, Capsize Point | collected 2014-11-01
TTGTGGGCTACCAAGACTACATAAAATATAAGTTTTAAAAATCATTATTACATAATTGTATTATTGGCAATTGCATACCAGGATAATGTACGGTATCTGTATTGTCGCTGACATACTCGGTTGTTGACTGCACCCAGTCAAGAAACAATGGCAAAACTTCTGATAAGGGCTTCTCATTTCTTATCGTTGTTGCCGTTATTCCAGTCACTTTAGATACTGGAGCACACACAACATATATATTTCTTAGATTTCATGACATTTGTGCTGCCACTAGTTACTGATGCTCTGGTGGTTTTACTGTAGTAACAAAAGGTGAGTCTCTGTGCACACGTTACACCACATACACCATGTACACATAAGTAGTACTGACTTAGTCCGTGTATACACGTACAAATACTGACTTAGTCTGTGTACACACGTACTAGTACTGACTTAGTCTGTGCACACACGTACAAGTACTGACTTAGTCTGTGCACACACGTACAAGTACTTAGTCTGTGCACACACGTACAAGTACTTAGTCTGTGCACACATGTACAAGTACTTAGTCTGTGCACACACGTACTAGTACTGACGTACTAGTACTTAGTCTGTGTACACTCGTACTAGTACTGACTTAGTCTGTGTACACACGTACTAGTACTGACTTAGTCTGTGCACACACGTATTAGTACTTAGTCTGTGCACACATGTACAAGTACTTAGTCTGTGCACACACGTACAAGTACTTAGTCTGTGTACACTCGTACTAGTACTTAGTTTGTGCACACACGTGCAAGTACTTAGTCTGTTTACACTCGTACAAGTACTTAGTCTGTGCACTCGTACTAGTACTTAGTCTGTGTGCACTCGTACTAGTACTGACTTAGTCTGTGCACACACATATTAGTACTTAGTCTGTGCACACACGTACAAGTACTTAGTCTGTGTACACTCGTACAAGAACTTAGTCTGTGCACACACTTACTAGTACTTAGTCTGTGTACACGTGTACTAGTACTTAGTCTGTGCACACACGTACTAGTACTTAGTCTGTGCACACATGTACAAGTACTTAGTCTGTGTACACACGTACAAGTACTTAGTCTGTGTACACTCGTACTAGTACTTAGTCTGTGCACACACGTACAAGTACTTAGTCTGTGCACACACGTACAAGTACGTAGTCTGTGTACACACGTACTAGTACTTAGTCTGTGTACACTCGTACAAGTACTTAGTCTGTGCACACACGTACTAGTACTGACGTACCAGTACTTAGTCTGTGTACACTCGTACTAGTACTGACTTAGTCTGTGTACACACGTACTAGTACTGACTTAGTCTGTGCACACACGTATTAGTACTTAGTCTGTGCACACACGTACAAGTACTTAGTCTGTGTACACACGTACCAGTACTTAGTCTGTGTACACACGTAGCATTATATACATTAGTATTATAACTACTGCACATTCAAATAATTTTGTACTACTATTACTAAGTAAAGTATTTTATTGATATCATCTTTGTGTTCTTTGTTTCAGATACGTTTATTGAGTGTTACAAGCGAAACATTTTGATTGTAGCTGATGATTATTAGAGTGAGGTAGTTATTGTTATGTAGACTATCACCGTCTATGACGCAGTCTCTTTGATGGTGGTGTAGGAGACGGAGATGGAGATAAATATGATTGTGAAGATGGAGGAGATGAACATGAAGACTGAGAGAGTGTTACACTTTCATTCAAAGCAGCAGCAGGTGTAAGTTCAGGATTAGGACATACTGTGTCTCTGACTTCTTCGGGACAATACTCTCGAATTTTTTCAAATAGGTATTGCTGTCTGTCACGAGAAAGTCCAGGAGGCTGAACTTTTTCTGGCAAATCATTGGGACTGGGCTGCCAATGAACATATTGCTTAGAAAGCACATTGAACACTTTCTCTTCTCCATCAGAGACCTGTTTGACGACAACTTGACCCCGTCTGCTATCTTAAAAAATGAGGTGATGTAAGGATTTAATTCCGTCAAACGCTTGTCTCTTAAAAAAAGAACTAAAGAATTCTGACCAGTTATATTGATGGACAATAATGGTTCCATTCTCGTTCCCAACCAGTTGTGGTACATTAATAGAGGCTGATTCATTGACAACTCAGACTAAGTCATCTAGGCATCCAACAATACTCCGCCTAAACTTCTGCTTTAAAAGCCCAAATGCCCAGTCTGGTGCAAACTTTGTGTGACCCACCATCATGAAACTGATTTCTATTTTCTTGTTCAGGCCTGCCAGAACTCTCCATGCGAGGTATTGCATGACAAATCTATGGTTACATTATTTAATCAGTGTAAGTTAACAAAATTTAATAATAGTATACCTATTCTTATTCTGCCCACTGCAATTATCTGCATGCAGAAACAAGTTTCTTTCTCCCAGATTGTGGGTAGTTAAGAAGTGATGGAGGAGGCTGATCACACAGTTTGCACCTTTCCCAATGTTCATCCCCTCATCAATAAGGTAGTTCACCTATTGTTGATGCATTGTAGTATTATCTTTATATTCAACTATAATCATAGTTCTCACCTGCCGAGAGATGGCTTCACAATGAACACCAAAAATGCCACACTTCCTTGGAGTCAAGAAATACACTGGTCCTGGCTGTTGAGGATTGTGAGGGAAATGCACCTATTATTCAATTTTTAAAAACAGTATTGACAGTTTTATCAAATGAATTTTAATTTTAGGTAGATACAGTAGTAATCATTGAAATAAGTAATAAAAATAGGAAGCCAACCTGCTGAGCGAAGTCAAACGAGTAGTGCATGTCTATGTTGTAGCTTAAAGCAGGAAGAGTGCACCAAGGAGAAGGCAGTGGTACTCCTTGCTCTACAAATACATGGCTTATATCTTCCTTGGCTGTAGCTACCTGTAGCTTCAAGTAGCTTCTGGCTTTTGTTGCCAAGAGGAGGTGATGCTCAGCATTCTTCACAATCTAATTGATACAAATAGCATGAGGTATGTATTTTGTGCATTAATTTACTGTTGACTTCTCTTCCTCAGGTGTATTGGCTGCCTTCATGATAGCACTAGAGTTTTGCTGACACACCCAGCACAAGTCGGTCATCGGCTTCATCACAGTGATGTGGGGTGTCAGCTTTCTCCATAGAGTGCAAAAAGTGTTATAAGCTGCTGCCCTCAGACCAGCCTCCTCGCAAGATAGCTTATACTGGACCCAGACACTCTATCGATGAAGGTATTTTATTAACATGATCTATTAAATAATTTACTTACTTTCTTTGTTGTGCTAGATGGCAGTAGTTGAAGGTCATCTCTTTTGTAGCCAGGAATTCTTCCAGGCAAGAGAATGGCATTGGCCTCTGCATAAGAGTGCAGAAACTTGACAGCATTCTTAACATCTCGAAAGGACAGTGAGTGAGAAGGAGGCTTGCCTTTATTGCCATGGCGTCTGGTAGTTAGCCCCGTTGCAAGGTAATGCTGACACAATGCATTAAACCTAGCCTTTCCTATGAAAGTAAACAATTTAATTTTATTTAATTAAAAAAAAGAAAAGAAAAAAATCTTACCAATTCCATGGAGTACCAGAAAAGTAACCTTGCAAATACTTTGTCCTTGATGGCTATAGGTGACTCGTGGCCTCTTGCGAACTGTGGGGCTATGCTTGGATTTAGGGCCCACAATGGTAGTGATGTTCGTATTTGCCATTATCTGTCCGAGCAACACCAGGTCAAGCTGAGCTCAGCACACTGATCTCTGAGGTCCTGATGTTCTGCATCGAACGTCTTGTAACACTGCTTGCTGCAGCCACACCCACTAGACAAGAACTCCAAGAGTCTCTGTTCAGAATTGTCAGATTTACTTTGTGGTTTTCGAGTTGGAGTTTTAAAACCAGGGCTACAAAAACTTGAAACAGTATTGCAACCTGAAAATAAAAATATTTTTGTTTTTATTTTATTTTGGTGTAAGTATCTGTGCAAAAAGTTATACCTTCTGGAGTTTGAACCATAGATGTCTCTGTTTGAGTCTGTTGTGAGACTGGGGATTGGGATAATGTTTGTTCTGGTGCTGTAGCATGTGGGTCCACAATAGATTCATCAAATGGATTGTACAGTAAACTGGATTCACCCAGAATATTGTCATTGCCGTCTACACTATTGTTACAATCATTTTCTTCCACACTGTATTCATTAACATCTATTCAATAGAATAATACTGGGGCTAATCTATCATCTAGTTAATTTAAGTATAAAAAAAATTGTACCATCTAAAGTGCCTTGATGGATATCAAAATCTTCATCATCTTCATTGCCTAAAAAAAAAGAAAAAAGATAAAAAAGAAATGACTAAAGATTATTCATGGGCTAATAGCTAGTGTGGCTTACATTTCCTAGCAGATCCATCACTATCGAAGTACTCTGAAACTAGGAGATTTAGGGCGTCTCCATCAGCCCCGCCCACGATGTCGAGTCCATCCCGTGCCCAACGATTTAGAGAGTTTGCTATTCCTTCTGGTCCAGACATCACAAAGCACTTTACAGTCTTCTCTAATAAATCCACTCAACGCTTTGGCGGGTTTTTCCCCCCGCCTTTTGTTATAAGCATGCAAAACTTCATAGCGACGCTCCGTACACGGAGTTGCGGTGAAAGTGGACTGCAGACTTCTCGATCATTTTGCGTGAGTTCTAAAGATAATTAGAGTCTGTTACAGTTCCAGTAGCTAAATTTAGTAGTTATAAATTCATTTTTGTCATAAAAAAAATTAGTCAAAATTCGACCTGAACGGCTAAAACGGATAATATTAAAAAATACCGTTCGCCGCGTTTAGGCCGATTTTCACAAAACCGGTCACAATTGTTACCTTCTATGTCAGTCCCAAAAAAATGTTTGTGAAGACTTCCAATGCCAAGTCCTCATCCAATAAGAATAGTGTCTCCATCCTTCTTCATCTAAGACAAAAAAAAATCATGTTGTGTTGTTGTAACTTATGGATATAAACCTTCTGCAGCAGTGGTAAAGTGTCACTAAAATGAATATTTTGGTCCTCAAAGACCGAGAGAGCCAACTGCCTAGGACGTCGCTCTACTTCTGCCAGCAGTACCAGGAAGTCGAATGAGAAGCCATTGTGGGCTACCAAGACTACATAAAATATAAGCTGGCTGAAGATGGTCTTCAGGGATCTCAAGCCACGTGGAGTCTCAATGTAGCCAACCAGTCCTACTAATATCATGGGTGGAGTCTCCACAATGGTGACTGCTTCTACCACCTCATGCCGATGCAAGCCACTTTACGAAGACCCTTGTGAGTCTTGCGAGGGAGTTTCTTGGTATGCCACCGAGAGGTAACCCCTGTTAATAATAAGACAAGCAAATCCAGATCATTAGTACAACTAACTTAAGCACACCACAGCACCTTTGAATCCATTCTCCTTGGTGACTCCAGTGCAGTCAATCACTTCATTCCGAGAGAAAACCTCGCCAACTGGGATCTGTTTCTCCATGTGTTCCCTGACCCACTCCACCTTATCAGCAACAGAGCCACCATTCACCTGAATCTCCATCAAGTGAGCTTTCTTCTGACCCAAACCTTTAATCAAACTCAGCTACACAAAAAATAATAAAACTTAATGTTAATGGTGCGGGGGTTGCTGAACACTTTGCTACCCACCTGGGTGTGACAGATGGCACGAACCACTTTGCAGTACTTCTTCACTTTTTTGAAATTCTCGTCAATTGTCCGCCATCGGTGTCCTTCCAATTTTCTGTGTTTCGCTTGAACAACTTCTTAGAGTGGTACCTTCACACAGCCAGCAATGTGTGTGCAATGAAAGTAAAACAAAGCTTGAAACTCTTCAGATAGCAATATTCTGAGCGGAGTTTCAAAGCTGATAGGAGACACAGACTTTGTAAAAAACGAGCCAGTATCAAAAGATTAGCTATTATATATAATAAATTTAAGGTGGTGTCAGATAAAACGGTTATTTTCAAAGCAGACGCTCAATTTAGAGGTGTCAGAAAAGATTTGTTAATCATCTTTCACCACCAAACCCGAATAGGATAATTAAAAAAAACAACAAAAAAAAACAACTAACCAATTTTTTTGTAAAAGCGTCGCCTGCATTCATCGCTCAGATGCTGGCTGAAGATGGTCTTCAGGGATCTCAAGCCACGTGGAGTCTCAATGTAGCCAACCAGTCCTACTAATATCATGGGTGGAGTCTCCACAATGGTGACTGCTTCTACCACCTCATGCCGATGCAAGCCACTTTACGAAGACCCTTGTGGGTCTTGCGAGGGAGTTTCTTGGTATGCCATCGAGAGGTAACCCCTGTTAATAATAAGACAAGCCAATCCAGATCATTAGTACAACTAACCCAAGCACACCACAGCACCTTTGAATCCATTCTCCTTGGTGACTCCAGTGCAGTCAATCACTTCATTCCGAGAGAAAACCTCGCCAACTGGGATCTGTTTCTCCATGTGTTCCCTGACTCACTCCACCTTATCAGCAACAGAGCCACCATTCACCTGAATCTCCATCAAGTGAGCTTTCTTCTGACCCAAACCAGGGTTTTTTTAGGGGGGGGGGGGGGGCATTCGCCCCCCCTAGAGGATTTTGTGCCCCCCCTTGAGCATTTGAAATGAAATTTCATTATTCTAAATAGACCTGTGTGACTATGTACTGCATTTTTTTAAATTATTATATCCATTAGTCTAATTATTAGGCAACAAACAATTTTATTTAAGCAAAATATAAGTGTATTTATACAGCAATACATTTATACAGCAATACGTCTAGTCTTTCTGTTCCAAATATCGATTACACTTTCTACAATGTCATCTGGAAGTTCTTCAGGCATTTCTATTGCTATTCTCATCAGGTGAGCTAGATTTTGTTCTCCAAGACGACTCCTTAGCCTTGTTTTGATCATCTTCATTTGGGAGAAGCTTCGTTCCACAGATGCTGTCCCAACAGGAATCGAAAGGCACACCTTGGCAAGGTCACTGAGATGGGGAAACATCTGTACAAGCATGCTGTTGGTAGCTAATTCCATCAGCAATTTCGTATTGTCTTCCTTAGGCCGAGTAGTGATGTATCTCCTGAATGTCACCCACTCTGTGCGAATGTCAGAGGAAACTAAAGCTGGCACGGTAAATTCCTCTCCCTCTACTGACTTGGCTGCAAGTTCCTTGCCGTAGTGGTCCTCAAGAACACCAAGGAATTCATCCCCATATGACGACAGATCAGGAGAGTCTTTTTGTGGTAGTTTTGAAGAGTCAAAGATACTAAATGATGCTACAATATCTTGGGAAGAAAATCTCCTCGAAATATTTTCTTTCAAGTCAGTGACAAAGGGTTTAGCCACTTTATCTTGAAAGGAAGTGATAGATTCAGAGTCAATTATTGCGATAGCTTGAAGCTCATCTTGGGCATCTAGTAGCTCCAGCACCCAATTTGCAGCAGGTAACAAAGATTCATGAAGAGTTTGCAGAGTAGAATCAACCAAACCAGAAATAGCGGTCAAGTCGAGCTTTTCTGCTTGAAGACATCTGCTTAGTTTAGCAACTTGGGGCAGCACGAAGTCAAGGAGGTAGATTGCCATCACAGTAGACTTCTTTGATAGAGCTTTGTTGAGCCCCAGTGCTTCTGGCTCATGTGTTTGCTCATAGAAGGTCTCAAGAGCAATCACAATGGAAGCATAGCTCTTTTTCACTGCCTTGACACATTGTTCATGAGCTAACCAACGGGTGTCGGACGGTTTGGTGACCTTCAGTTCAGGTAGGTCAAGCACACGCTGTACACTCTTCAGGTGTTCTGCTCTTTTGGGAGAGTAGTGAAAAAATTTCCATAGAGTGAGCAATGTCTTGTAAACATGCTCAATTCCAGGAGTGTGGTTTGCAGCTTGAACACAAGCAAGTTGGAGTAAGTGGCAATGGCAGTGAACATAGAGAGCTCGAGGAGAATTCTTCTTGAGTCTCGCCTGGACTCCAGTTCTGACTCCAGAAAACGTTGCTGCTCCATCAAACCCCATTCCGACAAGCTTAGTAGGCTGAATACCCTTCTGCTTGAACCAGTCAGTCAAAGTGGTATAGATAGATGCAGCATCAGTTTTTTTCAATGGAATGGTGTCAAAAAAAATGTTCAACGGGTTCTCTATTTTCCTCCCAACGAAAACAAAGAGAAAGCTCTTCGATTGTTGATATATCTGTGCATTCGTCAGCCATCACACTATAGAAAGGAGCCTTGCGAAGGCGTTTGAGCTGAGATTCTTCTACCCACAATCCCAGTGCCTCCAGAAAATCGGAAACAGAATCTGTAGAGGTGTAGGTAGCATTTCTTGCAGATTTTTCAGTAAATTGTTTTAAATCATCACCACAAGACACAATCAAATTAACCAGAGCAGCAAAATTGGTGGCGTGAGGAATGTGATTTCGAGCAAGGAAGTGAGTACATCGCAAAAGTGCCTTAATTCCCTTCCTGTTTCTGATCCTCTGCTCTTCTGTGACACTCCGCAGTTGCTCTAAAATGGATACTTCCTTCTTAGTAGCCAGCAATTCAGCTTCGGAACGGCGAATGTGAGTATCACTCTTTGAATGGGCACGCATCTTCTCAACCGCTTTTTTCCAATTTTTAAATGGCTTTGTAATCCATGCTCCACCTGTCTTTTGAGAAGGATGATGATCGTACTTTCGACAAGTTTTGCAGAATGCTCCGCGGTAATTTTCATCATATTCTAACCAAAGAAACTGCTTTTCCCACTTTTTGTTGTACTTCCGCTGGCCTGATTTTGTTCTATACTTCGACTTAGCTCTATAGTTAGCCGTGCTGGAAAGACTTCTTTTAGTTGGAGGTGGCTCTAGGCTTTGGCTATCAGAAGACAATGGCTCCTCATCTTCACTGCTACTACACACACACAATTAATGCATGCACTCTGACACATGCATGCCCCCCCTTGCTAACAAAAATCTCTATTTTGCCCCCCCTTAGCAATTTTTCTAAAAAAATCCCTGATCGGAGACACAGACTTTGTAAAAAACGAGCCAGTATCAAAAGATTAGCTATTATATATAATATATTTAAGGTGGTGTCAGATAAAAAGGTCATTTTCAAAGCAGACGCTCAATTTAGAGATGTCAGAAAAGATTTGTTAATCATCTTTCACCACCAAACCTGAATAGGATAATTAAAAACAAACAAAAACAAACAACTAACCAATTTTTTTTTTAAAGCGTCGCCTGCATTCATCGCTCAGATGCTGGCTGAAGATGGTCTTCAGGGATCTCAAGCCACGTGGAGTCTCAATGTAGCCAACCAGTCCTACTAATATCATGGGTGGAGTCTCCACAATGGTGACTGCTTCTACCACCTCATGCCGATGCAAGCCACTTTACGAAGACCCTTGTGGGTCTTGCGAGGGAGTTTCTAGGTATGCCATCGAGAGGTAACCCCTGTTAATAATAAGACAAGCAAATCCAGATCATTAGTACAACTAACCCAAGCACACCACAGCACCTTTGAATCCATTCTCCTTGGTGACTCCAGTGCAGTTAATCACTTCATTCAGAGAGAAAACCTCGCCAACTGGGATCTGCTTCTCCATGTGTTCCCTGACTCACTCCACTTTGTCAGCAACAGAGCCACCATTCACCTGAATCTCCATCAAGTGAGCTTTCTTCTGACTCAAACCTTTAATCAAACTCAGCTACACAAAAAATAATAAAACTTAACGTTAATGGTGCGGGGGTTGCTGAACACTTTGCTACCCACCTGAGTGTGACAGATGGCACGAACCACTTTGCAGTACTTCTTCACTTTTTTGAAATTCTCGTCAATCGTCTGCCGTCCGCCATCGGTGTCCTTCCAATTTTCTGTGTTTCGCTTGAACAACTTCTTCTTAGAGCGATACCTTCACACAGCCAGCAATGTGTGTGCAATGAAAGTAAAACAAAGCTTGAAACTCTTCAGATAGCAATATTCTGAGCGGAGTTTCAAAGCTGATAGGAGACACAAACTTTGTAAAAAATGAGCCAGTATCAAAAGATTAGCTATTATATATAATATATTTAAGGTGGTGTCAGATAAAACGGTTATTTTCAAAGCAGACGCTCAATTTAGAGGTGTCAGAAAAGATTTGTTAATCATCTTTCACCACCAAACCCGAATAGGATAATTAAAAACAAACAAAAACAAACAACTAACCAATTTTTTTTGTAAAAGCGTCGCCTGCATTCATCGCTCAGATGCTGGCTGAAGATGGTCTTCAGGGACCTCAAGCCACGTGGAGTCTCAATGTAGCCAACCAGTCCTACTAATATCATGGGTGGAGTCTCCACAATGGTGACTGCTTCTACCACCTCATGCCGATGCAAGCCACTTTACGAAGACCCTTGTGGGTCTTGCGAGGGAGTTTCTAGGTATGCCATCGAGAGGTAACCCCTGTTAATAATAAGACAAGCAAATCCAGATCATTAGTACAACTAACCCGAGCACACCACAGCACCTTTGAACCCCTTCCCCTTGGTGACTCCAATGCAGTCAATCACTTCATTCCGAGAGAAAACCTCGCCAACTGGGATCTGCTTCTCCATGTGTTCCCTGACCCACCTCACTTTGTCAGCAACAGAGCCACCATTCACCTGAATCTCCATCAAGTGAGCTTTCTTCTGACCCAAACCTTTAATCAAACTCAGCTACACAAAAAATAATAAAACTTAAACGTTAATGGTACGGGGATTGCTGAACACTTTGCTACCCACCTGGGTGTGACAGATGGCACGAACCACTTTGCAGTACTTCTTCACTTTTTTGAAATTCTCGTCAATCGTCTGCCATCGTTGTCCTTCCAATTTTCTGTGTTTCGCTTGAACAACTTCTTCTTAGAGCGATACCTTCACACAGCCAGCAATGTGTGTGCAATGAAAGTAAAACAAAGCTTGAAACTCTTCAGATAGCAATATTCTGAGCGGAGTTTCAAAGCTGATAGGAGACACAAACTTTGTAAAAAATGAGCCAGTATCAAAAGATTAGCTATTATATATAATATATTTAAGGTGGTGTCAGATAAAAAGGTTATTTTCAAAGCAGACGCTCAATTTAGAGGTGTCAGAAAAGATTTGTTAATCATCTTTCACCACCAAACCCGAATAGGATAATTAAAAACAAACAAAAACAAACAACTAACCAATTTTTTTGTAAAAGCGTCGCCTGCATTCATCGCTCAGATGCTGGCTGAAGATGGTCTTCAGGGATCTCAAGCCACGTGGAGTCTCAATGTAGCCAACCAGTCCTACTAATATCATGGGTGGAGTCTCCACAATGGTAACTGCTTCTACCACCTCATGCCGATGCAAGCCACTTTACGAAGACCCTTGTGGGTCTTGCGAGGGAGTTTCTTGGTATGCCACCGAGAGGTAACCCCTGTTAATAATAAGACAAGCAAATCCAGATCATTAGTACAACTAACTTAAGCACACCACAGCACCTTTGAATCCATTCTCCTTGGTGACTCCAGTACCTTCACACAGCCAGCAATGTGTGTGCAATGAAAGTAAAACAAAGCTTGAAACTCTTCAGATAGCAATATTCTGAGCGGAGTTTCAAAGCTGATAGGAGACACAGACTTTGTAAAAAACGAGCCAGTATCAAAAGATTAGCTATTATATATAATATATTTAAGGTGGTGTCAGATAAAAAGGTTATTTTCAAAGCAGACGCTCAATTTAGAGGTGTCAGAAAAGATTTGTTAATCATCTTTCACCACCAAACCTGAATAGGATAATTAAAAAAAAACAAAAAAAAACAACTAACCAATTTTTGTAAAAGCGTCGTCTGCATTCATCGCTCAGATGCTGGCTGAAGATGGTCTTCAGGGATCTCAAGCCACGTGGAGTCTCAATGCAGCCAACCAGTCCTACTAATATCATGGGTGGAGTCTCCACAATGGTGACTGCTTCTACCACCTCATGCTTGTGAGACTCTGCCATCACGAGGAAAAAATATTATAAAGACTTTGGAAAATAAAGGTCAAACCACTCTTACTAGATCCAGGTCTATTCATCTCACCAACAATGTGAGTCATGCCCGCTTGTATCCCATGTAGGCGGTAAGGTGGCAGGGCTTAGAAGGGTCATCCTTTGGAAACGTCTTTACTTTACCGCGATGTCTCTTACTTCGTTTTCTTGGTAAGAATCCTAACGAACCGTGACGCGGTGCGGAAAATTTCCTGTGAGACTACAGAACGAAAGAAGCATGAAGTAAATGTGTTCAAGAACAGTGATTGCTGAGGATTAAAAACTCACCATCTTCCTCTTCTGCTTGCTCCAATCATCCTAATCCGAAAAAAAAGACACGTGGGAAGTCAAGCGCTCAGGTTATAGCGCATGCTTGACCTTTAACCTCAACTATCTTCTTGTTATGTTGTGCACATCACAACATCAACTGCTGAGAACAGAGTTTCGTAGTCTGCAAGATGGCAGACAAATTTCCTCCCGGAAAGTTCAAGAGAGTACCTAAAGAGGAAGAATGTGGCTAATTATTTTGTAGCGGTACAAAAAGCCAAAGATCAGTGGGACAGAGATAGGTGAAGACAACAAGAAGAATAGTGCTGAGCTACAGCAACTGAGACTAGGGTTCAGATATAAAATGTTAGGTCCTAGCAGTTGATAGGGCTAGTTTTGAGATGGTTGATGGATTGAATTCACCCTAATCTCATGGTTTTACACACAGGGCTGTGGAAGTAGAAGTATTAAGACTTCTCAGGAAACGCATGGTGGAATGCAAAAGACGAGAAGATGTCAACTTTGCCCAGAAGTGCAGAGAGTACATACTGGACTATATGGAAGCATTCAAACGATTCAAGTCGAGAGGTAAATTGTAAATTCAACATATACTGAATGTGCTATCCACTTGGTTATTTTGCTGTTATTGACTCATTGTGATTTACTGGACTTGTCTTTTTGACTGCAGGATGGCACGCCTATCACAACACAAACCTGGCAAAGTTAAAGGCAGAGTCCAAAGAAGACAGTGAACAGTGAAGGCAGTCATCATTATAACATTATATTATTATTTTCATTTTCATACTGGGCTTAAATTGTGCATTGAATATTATATCAATAATCGAATCGAGGTGAAGATCATAATATATACATGTGTATTATATATACATAATATGCAAGTCCGAGTTGTGTGGTAAGGGTCGTCGATCTCCTCTTGGCATGGTAAACAACAATGCAGTGGTGACCGGTGGCGGCGGCTACGTGGGCAAGAAACTGTGCCTGGAACTGATCAGCAGAGGGTACACAGTCACTGCTCTAGATGTGCAGTTCCCGAAATCCACTCAGAAAAATTCCTGCATTGGAGAAGTCCAGGTTAGTTGAACTGGTAGCAGAGGTGGGGCTGTGTGACCCTTTACCAAAACATAGATCGAGCTATGCTATCAATTATTTTGATTTTCTGCCAGAATTAGAGTGCATGTAAAAGATTAAAAATTTAACAGGAACCTTGTTTGAAGTCTCATATTTGATGTTGTCTTTCTTTTAGTGTGATTTACGTCAGTATGACCAACTGTTGTCTTGCTTTCAACAAGCCAAGCCACGTATCATCTTTCATGTGGCATCTTACGGCATGTCTGGAAGAGATATGGTAATGAAGACGTCAGGTGGGAGGAGTTTAGTTGCAAAAAATCTAGTGGGTGGGAATGTTAGGAGAGGAGAACCAGTGTGGCCAGAGTAGTGGCAGAACTAATTAACTCTCAGCAAGCATGTGCGGGAGAGTTGTAGCAGTCTGTCTGCCTGTCAGCATTCGATTTCATTAATGGCTGAGAACTAATCTTTAAAACAAGTTGACATGACACAGTAGGATAATTTAAGTCCCTTAAATTGACCACTTTTTCAAATTTCGAGCTAGTTTTTCCGAGTAAATGCGGAGAAACTTCTGCACCAAACAAGCGCAAGCAAGACTCAATGACCTTACCTTTCACGTACATTAGTTTACGTCATACAGCAGTCATGCGATCACTTATAGTCGCATCTCTGTGTGTGTCTTTGGGAGTTAGAAGTTGAAGTAATCTGAAGAAGTGTAATAATGCACTGAGGGTTCACACCCTTGGTGCTCTAGTTTTTGCATGCCAGACCCTTTACCTAATTGAAGCACTAGGAAAGTCTGGAATTCTCAATTTGAGTCTCCTCCATAAGTGTCTACTACTTCAGGTTACTAGATGAGCAAAGATTGAACAGCTGATCTTGTGGCAACTGTTAGGTAAAGGGTCTGGTTAGAGGGGGAATGTATAAAGATTATACAGGTTTATCCATGAATGCCAACTTGCAGCTCAACATAAAGATGATAGAAGAGGTGAATGTTCAGGGGACAAAGAACATCGTAAAAGGTAACAAAATGCAGTTGTGTATGATATGTGTGCAATGCATGTACATATGAAGTGTCATTGATTCCAAACATATTGGTGGGTTTTACCATATATTCTCCTCAGTGGGCTAGCTAGCTGGTTTGTAATTTCTGCTGCCGGTGAGCACTAGTTTATGTTAATTGCAGCATGTGTCGAAGCTGGAGTCGAGTGCCTAGTTTACACCAGCACGTACAATGTCGTGTTCGGAGGGCAGGAGATTCGCAATGGAGACTCCTCCCTCCCTTACCTTCCCATGGACTGCCATGTTGACCATTATTCCAGGACCAAGTCTATAGCTGAGCAAGAAGTGCTCAAGGCCTCTGGGACACGCCTCTCTGGGCGTGGCAGTGAGAGAACTCTGAAAACTTGTGCCCTTCGCTGTGCTGGAATTTACGGAGAGGGAGAACAGCGTCATTTGCCAAGGATAGTGGTAAGTATGTGTAATGGAGTACAGGATTCATACAGGGTTTTCACTGGGGGGAGGGAGGGAGGGATTTAGTGGAGTCACATCACACACACACACACACACACACACACACACACACACACACAAAAAGAGCAGTTTAGCCAAAAGTGTATTATTATTATAGATTATTATTATTATTATTATTATTATTATTATTACTAGTGGTGTGCTTGAGCACAAATGGCGAGTGAGCCTTAAACTACACTATTGTTAAACAATTGATTTTTACTTCTGACACTCAAGCTACTAAAATGAAGTCGAGTTTTTAAATTATGTATATACGGTAAAGGGGATTCAATGCCATAGTAACCGCTCCCGGCAACTGTTTGAATTGAAAAAGAAGCAACAAAATCAAGTCACGTTATTTAAACTTTTTCTTTGTGATATTCTTAGTAGTAGTTGTAACGCACAATACTTTCACACAACTGAACATACCTACGCAAGACTTACCTTCGTGGTTCGTCTAGTGGACAATGAATTTTCAAGTAAATACTGTTGCGTACGGCTTATAGCTGTGACAAATAGCGTATTAACTTACCACCGCCACTAACTCAAATAGAAATGGAGCTCCCATAAGTTTTTGAGTTGTAACTGCACCCGCATAGGAATTCAAAGCGGTAAACAATTCAATTTCTAGGGTGATACGGGTAATGATCACTAAACCGGAAGATTCTGTTTAGTGAAGTTTAGGACGGGGTTGAACGCGGAGCGAACACAAAAATAAGAAGGGTCAAAGTACAAAATGACGTGCATACATCTACACATATATAAACAAATATCCCTGATTTTCAATTGAGTTATCCCTGATAGTGTCTCGCTCGCTCGCCAATTATTACTAGTGGTATGCTTGAGCACTAATGGCAAGCAAGCCTAAAACTACACTATTGTTAAACGATTGATTGGTACTTCTAACACTCAAGCTACTTAAAAAAAAGGTCTAGTTTTTAAATTACGTGTATACGGTAAAGGGGATTCAATGCCATAGTAACCACTCCCCGTATCTGTTTGAAATGGAAAAAAAAAAAAGCAACAAAAAACAAAAAACAAGTCGCGTTGTTTAAATGTATTCTTTGTGGTTTTCATTAGCTGGACAATGAATTTTCAGTAAATAATGTTGCGTTGGGCTTATACAGACAAACAGCACACAAACTTACCACCACCACTAACTCGTATAGAAATGGAACTCTGGTAAGTTTTTGAGTTTTAACTGCACCCGCAAAAGAATTCAAAGTGGTAAACGATTCAATTTCTAGAATGATACGGGTAATGATCGTTAACCAGAGGATTCTGTTTAATGAAGTTTGGGACGGAGTCGAACACCCAACTAACACAAAAATAAGATGGGGTCAAAGTACAAAATGACATACGTACGTCCAAACATATATAAACAAACATCCCCGATTTTCAATTGTGTTACCTGTAAGTGTCTCGCTCACTTGCCAATTATTGTTTTTATTATTGTTATTGTACAGTCCTATATTGAAGCTGGGTTTGTAAAGATGACTTACGGCTCACCACACAGTCTGGTGGAATTCTTGCATGGAGACAACTTCTGTCAGGCACACTTGAAGGCAGGGGAAGCATTACTGGCTGGCAGTGACTCCTCACCTGTGGTAAGATGTGGTATGGGGTGTGTATCAACAGTGCTTACTACAGCTAGGACTCTGTGATACCATTCACTTCGAAGTTCAACTTTGTAGTTCCTCCTAGTGTGACTGTCTTATAACTGGTACACATTCACTGTGTGTGTGTGTGTGTGTGTGTGTGTGTGCATGCGCGCACGCATGTGTGTGTGTAGAATGGCAAGGCATACTTCATCTCAGATGGACGTCCAATAAATAATTTCATCTTTTTCAAACCATTGGTAAGGTAAAGTGAGTCATTTGAGATCTTGAGGGAGGTGTGGCTACTGAATGAGTGCACAGGGAGGTGTGGCTATGTGTCTGTCTAAATGTTATAGATACATTATTTGTTTCTGTGTGTGCATGTGTGTGTGTGTGTGTGCATGTGTGTGTGTGTGTACGCATGTGTATGTGTGTGTGTGTGTAGATAGAAGGGCTCGGCTACACCTTTCCTTCAGTGAGGCTGCCATTATGGCTTGTCTTCTACACAGGTAATAGTTGCTACATTCTTGTAGACAGTATGCAGTTAAGCTAGATGGTCAAAATAAAATGATGACTTATTTTCACTACCATACATCTATTTGTGTGGTCTATAGTAATTGTTGTTTTGTTTTTTGTTTGTTTGTTTTCCAGCATATCTGATAGAGTTGCTGCACAGTGTTATAGGAAGATATGTCTACAACTTCCAGCCTTTGCTGACTAGAGCTGAGGTAAGACACTCAACTTGATGATGAGGTAATATCAAAGGTCATTCTGGTACATGGCAACACCGCACTCACACACACACACACAAGCATACAGACTTCTTGCAGCCATTAGTTTGCTCCTCTCAATTTGTTCTCCCATATGGTATGCAAATAACTGGCAGCTCCTTTCATCTGTGTTAATTAACATGTCCCACACAATTATAAAGTTTTTTTTGTTTTTATTTATTTATGTAACAATTGTTTACTTCACATGTGCACAACTGGAGTTGCTGCATGTTTGGTTCCATAATCTGTAACTGGCGATCCTCCTCATGCCTTTCACAGGTGTACAAGACTGGTGTCACACACTACTTCAACATGGAGGAAGCAAAGAGAGACTTCAACTACACACCGGAGCCCAGAGACCTGCAAGGAGCCGTGCAGTGGTTCAAAGAGAGGGGGCATGGCAGGAGGCAGACTGGCTCACGACACAGCACGCTTAGAAAGTGGGCAGTCAGATTGGCTCTTGCTGTGTTCCTTTTCCTTCTGTTCTCGGCTTTCATAGGTCACGTAAATTGAGTAACTGTTACAAGGAGGATGAGCACGGCCTGCCAGTCTTTTAACAATTTTTTTTATTTACTTTTTTAAAATTGTTCAATTGCAAGTATGAGTCTATAAGGAAATTATGCAGTGCACAAATTAAGAGAAATAAAAAGAAATAAAAATAGAGTAGTGATGTAGTGACGCAAGTTGAAAGTTGGTGAGAATTGAAAAATAAAGAACTGTATATTTGTGGGCAATGGGGTGCTGATTTATTCACAAGATGTCATCTTCATCCGATTCAACCAGTAGAGTCACCTTCTCGAAGCCATCGGCCGACTTCTTCCTAGAGGAAGATGACATGAACATGGCCAGCTTCTTCCCACCCGGGGGAGTCTTGGGTGGACGGAGGTCCTCGTCTGAGATGGTCTCCCCTTGCTGCAGCCCCACAGAGTTAGGCGGCTTTTCCGTTCTCAGTTTTCCCTCCACCTCATTGTCACTTAGATCTCCTTGCTCAGCGTACTGCTGGTAGACGCGCGAGAAGTTGTGAATGGCGTCGTCCACAACGTCGTGAGGGTTGATGGTGTCCTTGAAGTGGCGAGTGATCTTCTTCATGGGCAGCCCTCTTCCCTGATCGTCTTTGCGGAGGTCCATGTACATCTTGTAAGGGAAGGCAAAGCGCAGGAGGACGGCAGCAAAGAACATTTCGATGGTGATAAGGAAGTTCTGGTAGGCAGGGGAAGTGATTGATCCCAGGAGGTGGAACCACAGCAAGACGGTGAGGAGAAGTCCTGCAGATAACAAAAAATTAAAGAGTAAATAAATAAACGAACTAACATGCACTAAGGCATTCTTAGTCACCCCCACCCCCTTAATAATGGTTTGGATCTGGATCTTCATGGTATGCCACAAAATTTCATCATTGAATATGATAGCTTCCCAAAATTAACAAAAAGTTGATTGACATTCTTGAATTAAAAAGAAGAAAAAAAGAATGTGTGTGACAGTTCCCAGCTAACAATACTGGCTGCAAGGATACTCGAGCAGAGAGTGCAAGGTGCTCACCATCTGCCTGAGATGTCTTCGCACTAAAAGAATGTTCCACACAATCAGTGCTCGTGTCACATGCTAATGGCATTATCAAGTGACATATTGAACAGGAAGAGACACTTTGTGTACAACTACAGAATTACTGATATCAAAGTATGAACTGAATGAAATTGGGGAGACTAAGTGGCCAATAATCATCATCAGTGTTGCTACGGGTACCAAAGTTAATGAGCTGCCAACAAATGCAATTGACTACTAATGAAACTTAATAAAGTGCTTTCAAAATTTTCAAACCAAACCATGGCGGTGAATTGGGTGTGTTAATGCACATAATTATATAGTAATACAAGTGCACACATACCTACGCACATAGTGCACACACATACATACACGCACATAGTGCACACATACCTACGCACATAGTGCACACACATACATACACGCACATATATACACACACCTTGCCAGAATGAAAGAAAGACAATGGACTTGATGAGGAAGAACTTGAGAACTGGGTTGTACTTGGAGAGGAGCTCCTTGGTGGCTGCGTAGAACAAGACTAGCCCGTACAGAGCCACGGTCACAGACAGATTGTAGGCAATGGTGCAGTACAGGTAGCCATAGCAAGGACTACACACAAAGAATGATATATAACTTGACACAGGTGAAAACTCTGCCTGTAAGTTTATATAAACTCAGACACAAATAACTAGTTGAGCCAAAACACATAAAACTAGAGTTAGGGTTCTACAGTTAAAGGTATTAGGAATCTTTTATAACTGCAGTATTTCCTATTGTACAAAACACAAAGCAAAACTAAGTCTTCATCATTGATACATATAGAAAACAATGACTTGGGGATATTAAATCAGGCAGTCACTTGTGGGTGAAAATCTCACTTATCCCCAATTCCATCTAGAGCAACTGATAAATATAGCAAAGCAAGCCAAGTAGCCTGCTGTTGTCAGATGAACTAACTTGAGATCTCCCTCATGGTAGGAGCCAGTAGCCTCGAGGATGATAGTAGCAACAGCCACCGCCGGCTTCACCAGGCAGAACTGCAGTGTGGCCTACACACACACACACACACAAATAGGAATTATTACGTTGACATAAAAACACATGTACGGTTGCTTCCATATGCTCATGTGAAAATAAAACACCAGAGACAAGCCCACAAATTTAGATAAACTTGGGTAAAGCACTTGCAGCTAGCAGCCAGGTGTGGTGAGAGAGCTAGTTCGCAAAGCAATAACGTTTATGAGTGTACAGATCATAAATCATGTAACGATACTCCATCAACACAAGCAGAGTCTTTTTTTCTTTATACTGAGTCCTTCATTTGTGTAATCTGTTAAACAGGATCATCTTCTTGAATGCCATGCTTACTTTTGCTCACTTGGCAAGAATATACATCCCCACCCACATGCCACACCCCTCTCCTACAATTACGCACAGACTCACCTGTTTGCAGAAACGTAAGATTCGAATTGAATAAGAGAGTTTGGGAAAACAGCAGGTGCCAGACATAAAACTCCTCCTACATCACATGACAATGCATATAAACACGTTAATCAATGTAATACAATGTATGTATACAATCATGTATACATAAGCCAGCACACACACACACACACACACACACACACACACACCATAGAGTGATGAACTACATACAAGTACAAAACAGTACGGTGCACAGTATCAAGACTCATTACGCCATAGCCAACACTTCAGACACACCTGGGGAGTGAACGCCAATTGGAGAATCATTGAAGCAAGCATAATTTAATTTACAAGAACAGGATGTCTTTGAATGTGTAGAGAACACATAAACACACATAAGCGCACACGCACACACTCCTCTGCTCACGATAAAACTAGACAAAATACACCCAATGTGAGAGTCGCTACTACTTACCTTACAATGCTTAATTAACACTATTATTTGAAAGTTCTCAATCAGTGACTATATTCATAATTAATTTTGGCCTAATACTTACAGCTTCATCAAGAAATGATAAAACTTATCTGGTAGCTTCAATTTTTCTCTGAGTAAGAATAAAACACTAACCTTCCCCGCACTTACTTTATTGGCTGGCCATTAATTTGAGCTAGGATTGATGTCTCCCCTCCCAGATACGCCAGGCAGAGCCTGAGAAAATTGTAGATAACGAAAGCCTCGTAGCAACTTCTGACGGCATCAAAATACACGGAGTAGGTAGAGAATATGAGTCCAATCCAAGAACAGAGACCGTAGATGGGAATAATGAACAGAATACGAACTATCCACAGCTGTTGCTCAGGAACAGTGTAGTAACGCAGATGTTGGAATATCTGTAATAAGCCATATTAAATACCGTTGCTATATTGTTGTCAGGTGTAATAACTTGGCAAGTGTGCAATAACACTTGCCCGGTATTTAAAATAGTTAAAGCATGAGCGCTTAGTGCCTAGTACATTTATCGCACTCAGTCCTCGGGCCTACGGCCCTCGGGTTGTCGTGCAATAAATCGACTAGAAACTAAGCGCTCATGATTTAACTATAACTTAATGATACGTTCATTCTACTAGCCTATGTATGGTGTCATTCTACTTTTTTTCAACACCCTATTTAACAAGACAAAAGACACTTCACTTTCTCTGTTTGCTTTAGTACGAGCACTTTTCTCGTGGCTGAACTCACTTGAAAGCAGGTGAGTAGGAGCGCCGTCCAAACGAAAACTCCGGAAATGGCGAAGGCTAGTTTGCTGAAGATGAAGTCACTTGAGTGCGGCATTTCTGTCCCGTTCACGTCCAATCCCGTGTCGTTCCCCAACAGAGAATGACTCTCAAAGAAATGGGTTGCCGTGGAAAGTAGATTCAAATCGCCATCTTTTACTGCCATAGTACGCCAAAAGACGCCCTCGATAATCTGTTCAGGAAATCTAAAAGGGCGGCTTTGGTAAGAGCCAGAAACCACATGCACTGCACAACAACTCGCTCTCTCAGTCTAGTGAAAGCAAAACAACGCTAATAAAAAATATGATTTGTTTTGAGATTACATAATGGGGGGCGCGGTCAGTGTCATGTGACAATTTTAAGCCACACCTACTGACCTTAATACTGGTCATTTGCACTCATTTGGAGTGGAGCTATAATTATGCCTAGTACGGCCTTGCACTGTGCAGTTGTGTTGTTGTTGGTGTCTCCACTTCTAGCCGCTTCCTTCGAGGTATTTCCAAAAAACGCAAGGCGGTAATAACAATATTCATTTTGTAGCTGACCCAAGCGTGGGCGATAGCTAAGTAGTGCCATTCATCATTTACTACCAATTGACGTATTACTAATCTCATGTCATAGAGCTACTATTATAGCTGTGCTTTTCTAATGAAAAAAGTAGTATTTCTCTCAATGGCTTCTCGTTGAATAGAAGCCAGGGGGGAATAGAGAGCTTTTTTTTAATGGTGCATATTGCACCATATTTACCATCTCAACTTTGACATGACTAATAGGAGCATGTTGTTTTGTAGCAAGCATAGTAACAGTAGCCAAGCAGCTTAGTTAAACTGTAACGGTAAAGGTACACAGTCGGTCCTACATGAACTCTCAAGATGCTAGTTGTGAAACTGTCTCACTGACTGATATACATATCATGCTGGTTAGCTAGTAGTGTCAAGATTGCTAGCAAAGCTACTGTAGTTTAAGTAAAGTTCACTTTTTTTGTCTCCTAATTTCTTTCTGTTGATACTCATATTATGACTGAACATTCAGCTTTGGAGCAGCCATGCCAGGAAAATAATATTTTATACATTGAGGTTTTATCAGTTATTAATGGGACGGAATTATCGAGTATAAAGATATCCATTTAGTGCTGTCCAATGATTCATGAATTAGAAAATTATGTATTCAGTTGGACCTGTTCTCTGTCCGTAAGTCATGCCCTGCCATTTATAATGAACAAAGTCACTTTGTTTCAAAGTGAAACATTTTGCTATAGTGAGTGTGAGGTCCTTGTTGGTGATGCTGAGTGAGTTGGAAACAAGTTGAAATTAGCAGTTTTGCTAAATGCGTGCGAAATTGCAAATACCGCTTGATAATTAGAGATGAACTTTGCTGCTAAGTAGTGCTCATAGATTTTTAGGCCCTTTTAGACATTAAGTCCCCCTCCCCTCCCACCTGAAATTATCTTGCCCCCTTCCCAACTTCTGGCATGTGCTGTCTGGTGTTGCACTTTCACTTCATGCCTGACACAAACATTAAAACATGCGCTTTCTTCTCTATCTCAATTTCAACAAGACAATTTTTTTTAATGATTATTCTGTACAGTAAATTTGAACTTTTCTTGTGGGCATTTAGCACAAGCATTATTTTAGTCTGAAATTTAAATGTTTCTTACGAAAATGGGCTAACATTGTGTTTCCCTCCCCCCTAGAAACTTGGTGATGACCCTCCAAGTGAAGTAGATTGGCGTAAGAAAGGCGTGGTCCCAGAAGTTTCAAACCAAGGGAGGTTAGGCAAGTCGGCAGCATTTGCCGTGACCCACTCGGTGGACTCCTACTGGGCCCTCAACCACATTGAACTGCTTTCTGGCAGTGTCACGGAAGTTACTGATTGCTGCACTCGAAACGAAGTCGTCACTATCGATGAAATTTTTGATTGCATTGTTCGAATCGGTGGGATAGCAACTAGCGAAAGTTACCCCAAGAATGTGTCTGGCAAGTGTTTGTCTGGGACTTATGAGCCATCCATCATGATCTATGGCCACAGGGAAGTGGACCACTTTGACGAGAAGGCCTTGGCCATGGCTGTTGCCACGACGCCTGTTGTGGTCCTGGTGGATGGCAGTAGACCGTCCTTCCAAGAATACAGTTCTGGGGTTTACTCAGACGACAAGTGTACCCGTACAGAACTTGATCATACGTTGCTGGTGGTGGGTTACGGGACTATGGACGGAAAGGACTACTGGATCTGCCAGAACACGTGGGGTAAGGTGTTGCCCATGATACCTCCCACCCCTCTATCTTTCCCTCCCACTTATTGCACACACTGCACATCTCTACTCTTGCCACCTCAAGGCATGCTGGGAGAATATGGAGGACAGTGAGTAATGATTGATCATGCGTTCCAGGAAGACATAGACTTTCAGAACAAGTTTGATGTTGATAGCTTGCTTTTTTTTTCTTTTTTCTTTTTTGTTCCCTTTCTTCCTTTTTTTTTTTTTTTTTTTTCCTTTTCAATGCAGCATTTATGTCTAACTCTTCTTCTTTGTTTTATACCAGACTATTTTTCCCCTGTAGGAACTTCCTGGGGTATGGATGGGTACATTCTGATGGCCCGCAACGCCAACAACATGTGTGGGATTGCTACCAAGGCAGCTTACCCGATATAGCTGTACATCACTCACCATGCTGAACTGACTTTCTGGAACCAATTGTTGTTGTTAGTTTCTCCCCATTTATATTTTATACTTCATTTTTAAATTTAGAGTGACATAGTATAACTATCATGTCATTGCTAGCTGCCATAGCTGTGGTCTCGCAGTATGTGGTCGTAAATCTAGTCTTATTATCCCCAAGGTGCCATTATCTCCAAGATATCATCATCCCCAAGATTCTCACTGTGTCTCAATTATCGTGCCAGGAAACAATGAATGGTTCATCACATCCCCATTGTTGTGATGGCAATGTTCTTGCTATGAATCCTGACTGCCCATTACTCCTGTAGTTCCAATGTCCAGCATTGAATATTACAACTTAGTACACCACAAGGTTCAAAATTAAAAAAAAAAATTATAATAATAGTGAAAGTTAATGTTTGTTTACTATGTAATAGTTAGAGCATAAGCGCTTGGCTGGGTACTGGTGCATTTAGTGCACTGAAGCCCAAGGGCGAGGGCTTTGTGCACTAAATCCACCAGTACCTAAGCGCATGCTCTAACTATTTTAGATCCTGTTTACCCAGGCCTGCCCAGTTTCCACTAGCAACATTGTTTATCAGCATTTTCGGTGTCAAGCGAATTCTTCCGTTTCCGGCCAAAAATTAAAATTCAATTAAAATTCAATTGAAGCACACCAGAAAGTTTACTTTAGCAAGTTTACTTCAGCATTGTAGCTGCCAGCTAGCTGTTATCTCCAGATCTAACTCTACCTTGGGCTGCTCTGCAGTAAGCAGTAAAACAGCTAGCTATGGTAAATTCCTGCAGTATGAGAGCTGCCGCAGGAGAGTTATATGATAGGGGTTATATGATAGGGCTGGTCCCGTATAGGTGGATATGAGAGAGTAGTAGACCCTGGCATATCCAGCCTCACATAACCTGCTCCCTGCTTTATCCGGCCTATTAGTCCAGTAGACACCCCTATAGGGCTAATATATGAACCTAGAAATGTCCATTCCAATGAATTTTTTTTGCTGATTTGTACTTATAAGTGATCTTAGAACAAATTCAGCGTGGTTGCCCAGGTGGCAACCTTGGGCAACTCCTGAAAATTTTGCGGGTGCTGATGATAATTTGAAATTTTTGCTTTTGAACAGTTTGTCATAAAATGAAATGGAATAGCTCTTTTATAGGGTTTTTGGGAATGTAGAATCCATTTCTGACATTATTTTTGGGATTCAATGTAAAGGTAAGGTGTTATGAGTCCACTTGACACAAATTTTTACTAATTATTATCATGACTTTGTTCATAAAATGACATTGTTATGAAAAGTACTCTGTTTCAAAATCATCCTCATCTTCCTCATCCTGTTCTTCAATATCCTCAACACCCTCAACATCCTCATAATCCTGTTCTTCAATATCCTCAACACCCTCAACATCCTCATAATCGTGTTGCAGTAAGATGTGCATGTGAGATGCTCCTTGTGACAACTGCATGACACAGTACTGCATTTCTTGCCTTCTGCTCTGCATTGACACTTGATGACATCAACAAGTTCTGGTGGGCCTAGGAATGGGAACTCCATCCTGAAATTCCCATCCAAAATGAGTGATGTTTGCTGACTCTGTTGGTGGATCTTGCTGGTCTGCTGCTTTCCACAGCATGACCTGAAGATGAGCCCTAAGTGCATGTTGCAAAAGGTTAGCAGATGTTGGAGGTAGAGCCATTATCTTAGGACTTTTCTTCTTGGTGAAGAGTGTGAATCTTGCAGATTCCATTGATGTTCCTGGCACCTGATTGTAGAGGGCAGTGATAAAAGGGTTTACCGCTTTCATCAGATCAGCTGGAGTGATGTCAATCTCACCCATGGCATTTGCCAAACCAGGTAAGTTCCCAGAAAGCAAGGTGTTGAGTGCTCTTGTCTTGCCTTTGCCATATAGATATGAGGTGGTATCACACCCACTGAGAGCATGCATACCAAGCAGTTGTAAACTCTTTGGGCCAAGTTCAGTGCATGTTGCGTTAATATCCAGAACTGTGCCATTCCATCGCTCCATCTGCACCTTGCACTGCAGTGCTGCTCTACCCAATACAACAGTAGGACAAACACATCTGTGTCATCACTAAGCACACGAATCACATTTTTACCGTAGTTCGCTGCTTGAATGACATAGGAGACCATGGTAACAACATCTGCTTCATCATGACAAAATGCGCCATCATCCTTAGTTTCCATGATCACATTCTCTCCAACACTGAATGTTGACAACACACTCGCTAGACTCTGCTTGTTATTCTTACTTTTCAGTATTGTATCTCTCTTTGGAAGAGAACAGGTTATGGAGAGCTCATAGTCAATTACTACTTCACCAGCACGTCTCTTTCTCTTATGATCCTTGGCAGATACACCTTGGTATTTGTCAAAGACTACAATTCTGTCAGAATCGTTTGGATAACGACTCAAACGACCCTTGATGGATGCAATCAAATCTGCAGGAACACCACCATGACAGCTGTGAAACATCTATGATGACTGCATCAGGAGAAGTTGGAAAATAGCGATAAACCTAAGCAGAGTAGCACTAGTGTGTTCCTTGGTTTTGGCATGAGTAAAATTACCAAGATCATATTTTGTTTTGGTAAATAGAATATCACGTGACTCAGCTAAGATTTTTCGGGCCAAAGCATCCTCTGCATCTTCATCTTCAACGAACTCCCGGAATCCAATTATTGATGCGCAACCATCAATGCTAAGTACCACTACATTGTCACCCAAATGCATGGCAAGCTTGGAGAACATCTGCTTTCGTGTGAGCTCACCACCATAACTCACATATTTTTCATGCAGCTCAATGGACGTCCAAGTACACAGCCTGCGATGAATATACATTTCGTCAACAAGCTCTTTCATAGCTCTAATCGACTGCTAAACCCTGCTCACTATCACTAGAGGGGATCTTCCTGAAGTTATCATAGCAGCGAAAATGGTACTGCGCCTCCACTGCAGCTAAATCATGCACACCATGACAGCGCATAGAAACTTCCCTCCTCCATGCATCAATTCTGTCATCACAACATTGCAATACAACTTGCTTGAATGCCGGAGCACCTTTGATTCCCTTTCTTTCGCACTGTACTACACGGTCCCATCTATCAGGGTGTTTAGGGTTGACAGGCTCACATGGCTCCGCACAAAATAGGCATTGCTTCTTGAAGTCAAACTCTTTCACTTGTGACCTTCTGATTCTGGTAGTTATAGGAACAGTAACAACTTTTATGAAGTACAACTGTTGCCTGTTCTCCATGAGAGTTAAAAATAGTTTGTAATTTATCAAGAGTCTCATCATCACCTCTCTCAACTGCACATTCAAGGAGTTTCTTGATAGCTTGAATCTTGAAGGTTTTGAGTGACCCAGAGCTAGTACTGCTACAGCTTGGGAGAAGACATCTGTTATTAAGCCCAACATCAGCCATCTCTAAATTTTCGAACTGTAGGTGACTCCAGCTGCAAGAAATTTCCAGCTGCAGGGTTAATTACTGTTGCTAACCACTATTCCATGTCAGTACATAAAATTCACAAAGTGCTGGAATGCAGGGTGTTTTTTTTGGCAGAAAATCTGTTTAGCACCTTACCTTTACATTGAATCCCAAAAATAATGTCAGAAATGGATTCTACATACCCAAAAACCCTATAAAAGAGCTTTTCCATTTCATTTTATGACAAACTGTTTGAAAGCAAAATTTTCAAATTATCGTCAGCACCCACAAAATTTTCAGGAGTTGCCCAAGGTTGCCACCTGGGCAACCAGGCTGAATTTGTTCTAAGATCACTTATAAGTATAAATCAGCAAAAAAAATGCATTGGAATGGACATTTCTAGGTTCACAAGTTGTCTACTGGACTATATTCTATTAAACTAAAACTCAAAAATAGCAATACCCCAAGGGTGGTTAGTATGCACAGTTCATATACCTGAAGGCAAAAAATAGTGCACACTTACCAAGTTAGTACACCTAGTAACAATATAGCAACTGGATCTAAGACATTTTGAATATTTTTAAATTACCAGTAGTTACTGTGTAACAAGTGCTTGTTGTGTCTTCAAAACAAAGTTTCTGACTAAGAGAAGACCACCATTGACCAGTACTACTACTCTTCAAGTTGCAGCCAAAACTTCAACTGGCAGCCATATTATATTGAAATTTCTACTTCTTGTTTGTTGGATTTTGTTGTGTAAATACCTGCAAAGTTTATGCATGTATACATGTCATTGGGGTTATCATGTCCAACCACTTCTTCTAGCAAAATTTATTATTTTTTTTTGCTAAAGCATCGCTATTTTTTATCATAATTATTCTAATTTATAAAAACAAAACAAAAAACAACAACAATAAAATTAAAACAAATAGTACAGTGATGGTGACACTTACCAGCACAACTTGTGCACCAAGCAATATTAAAAATCTTCAATCTGATGCCTTAAATATTTTAAAACCGGACAGAAAACCGGATATATTCAGTATTCAATATCTTAGCATAATAACTGCAATAATAATATAAATTATTATATAGTATAAAAGTAAAACCTGAAAAATACTCTGATAATAATAGCTCTGATAAGTACACTTGGTTGATGCTCAATAAAAGTTAATTAACAGGGGCAACCCCGCCTCCTCAATCTTCCATCTCGGCCCACACCTCCTCTGCCAACATGTAGTACTTGTTGGAGAGTTTCCCCTTCATGGCGTTCATGGCCGCCTCTGCTGCTTCATTGTACAGATCTCCAGATGCCTGGAGGTCACGTGGGAAGCCATGGCCACCACAGCGATGCATCTCTGCCATGCGTGACAAGATGGAGTGGACTGGCTCTACCAGACCAAAGTCTTCATCGATGGAGTCTTCTTGCTGGTCAATGGATTTCTTGTACCACATGATGGACTCCACCCAGTCTTGATGCCTGCATTATGCGGACACACACACACGTGCGTGCACACACAAACACAAACATACACAGAACAAGAATAATTCATGAAGTCCACTTATAGTACACACACACACACACACACAATACAATACTGGCTTGTTTCGTAAGCAGTTAAAGTCAATAATGGTCCATACAAGTGTGTGTGTATACAATACATAATACTTATTGCATGAGTCAGCGTACAAAATGAGGAGATATTTCAAGAGCACGTGCAAGTATTTTCACAAGCCAAAGGCGAGTGAAAATACAAGCATGAGAGGGAAATGTCATCCCAGACGAGTGTAATAAATTGTTTGTACATTAAACATTTCTTCCAAAACAGTAAAACGGTTGTGCTGCAAAGCCTCGTCATTCAGAGGTAACTTCATCATACATCTAAAAATACAGCTGTCTAGGACTACATAAGCACGAGCACATTGGGAAAATATTGAACGCTCGTGTGATGCTGAAATACTAAACAAAAAACATCCAATATAAAAAAATTAATATATATAATTTATATAAAGTGCTAGATACTGTTTATTAGCAGCTGTAAACTGCCACCCACTCCAAGTGTAACACAAACACGGCCTTATTTGCCAATAATTGTTTAGAACAACAACAACAAATACACAAATTGCAGATGAGCTGGAAGGTAGACTGTACCTCTGTTTGGCAGTAAAGCCGGGGTCATCTTCAGGAGCCTTGCCTAATCCCATCCCTGTATCCAAGGCTTTAGCCACCTCTAGCATGGCGGATTTCACACCTTTCTCAGCAGCCTTCACAAGATAGTTCATTCCTATGCACTCATTCGCAGCAGACTCCTGTAAAGTAAGAAGCATCAACCATTCACTCTTTCTTCACTCCATTAGACTCTAACTCAAACTATGTATGGCACTGTAAGGTTGCCAGTATCTCCACACTTCTCTGCACAGCTACTCACATCTACCTCCCTGCATCTACTCGGACAGAACCGTTATTAGGAATCATGTCTACTCACCATTCTGCTATAGAACGTCAATGTGTGCGCATGTGCAGTGAGTGTGTGTATGTGTGTGCTGTGTGCATGTGGTGTATGTGGTGTAGTATGTGTGCATGTACTGTGCGTATAAGATCATGTTATGCTTCATCATTATTATGCTAATAGCCCTAGCAAAATATATGCGACCCAAACATCACCACCACAGAGTTACTCAGTGAGTCTTCTGTCTTCCTCCGTACCTCCACAGTGAGCAGCTTGAACTCATCGTGAGGTGCCTGCAGATGTATATGAGCCAGCACGTACAGAGCATCCTTCACGCCGCAACACGCTGCTTTCTGGAGATGGTAAAGGGACAGCTTCAGGTTGGGTTCTTTGTCCTCAGACAGTCTGCCTACTTCATGATAGCGGGCCAAGTCTAAGTGGACCTAAAACATCAGTTTATCAAATATCAAAATACAACAACTAATAAAAAATTGTATATTTCAATTTTGCACACAAGCACAATGTAACTTTGATATTAATAATAGAAATAATAGAAGTTTTTTCTGTTTTATAGCCAATAAATAAATACACAAATAAATAATAAATAAATCTACAATACACTACACTATTATAGTGTATGAGTAGCCTAAGTGACAAGAAGGCTGGTTGCATTAGCACGTTAAACTTACAAGTCCAAGAATACCCAGACTATCTTCTTCACAGTTCCTTCTACTCGCCAATCTGGACTCCTCCCCATTTACCCCATCATTCTCCTCTTCCTCTCTCATCCTCGTCCTCTCCTTCTCCACACTAGCCGACCTTCCTTCTCCTTGTGGCACAACCAAGTCTACAGACATCTTGACAGAATGGTCCATGTCTTCCTTCCAGAACTTATCGAATTGACCGCTGCTTCCCAAAGGGGAGGAGCTGTACACATCAGGCAAGATTGCAGGTGAGGGAGTTTCCAGAGGCAGGGGACTGTCCATCGTAAACACTGCCCCCTCGGACTCGCTATTGAGGCGCAAAGCAGCTGGCCGACTGGCAGGCATGACCCCAATCGTACCGCTCAACTTTCTGTACAAATCGGCGATAGTGACCCGGCCGGGTTGAGAATCCGGACCACAATCATCACTCGTTAGCACCTGGTGACGTGCGCTCGGATCTGCGTCATCCGCCGAGATATCTGAGATTCTAGTGGTGGAGGATGAAAAGTTCCACCGCTTAGTCTGTAGCAAATGAAGCTCGTCGTCACTTAAGTCAAACTGAGTCAACTCTATTACCAAAACAAATAAACAAAATAAATAAACAAAAACAAACATCAAAAGGAAAGGCAAGATATTGAAAAATATTCACTTAATGCGGAACTTACTGAGAGTTTCGCAGAGAGGGCTGCAGACGTGAGTGGAGAAGAAGAGAGCCATTCCTCTGGTGCCCAAGTTGGCTTCCCCGTAGTCTTTCTGGTCTACAGTGTGCATCTGAGGGTCCGTGTACAAGTCACCAACACCTGTAGATATTTATAACGGCCAAATTCTGATGCTCAGTTTACAGAAATCAACCAAAGTATATATATATATATATATATATTGTGTTGTCTTGACTAAACAAAGCCAGCTGCCTCTGAACAAAATAAGAAAAAAACAATAGCAAGCTAGAGTCATAATTTGAGGTTTTAATGACTTGAATTTCCCATTTTATTTGTTAAACTCTTCCAACTTGACATAAATGTGATGCTAAATTCCCTGCATTAGTTATCTCTTCTCACTAAAAACTTTTCTGCATTTAGCTTCTTCTCTTATTTACTGATGAGGATATTAAGGAATTCAAATATGGGTTCTGTTAGTGACATTAGTAGCACTTTAAACTCTGACCCCACACATCATGACATTAAGCGTACACTAGGTAATCCTGACAAATACCTGAACAGTGAGCGTGTGCACCTGTCGGTTGGTTAGCTGGACATAAATGAGCCAATCTAAATATTTGTATCATTGGTCTAAACTAATAAAAACAAGTTATTTTATTCACACTGGTTTTCCAAGCTATAATGCTAAATTAAATTCATATCCCTTACCAACCTATGAATGTCATTGGACTGTACCTTAACCCCCACAAACCTACGATCTGACCAAGTAGGTCAACCACACTCTAAACATTTGTGTCAACTGAGCATTTAGCGACTAAACTAAACTACTACAGAAGCATGATAACCAGGCTTCAATAGAACATGTTGTAGCACCCAAGTCTTCTTTGACAGATTTCTAAGCAAACACAACAGTTGTGAAAGTCCTCCAGTATATGTACCATCTCTAATCTTCCCACCTGCCTGCCCAGCAAGGGCTATGCTACACACCTTGTATGTCCACTATGATTAGCTGGTGGTTGGATCTCTCAAATGTGAAGTGGCTAAAGGCTTGAGGTGTGAGTCTGTTTACGTCCGACACGAAGCCCGAGTTAGAGTTGTACTTGATGTAGCCACCATCTATGAAGTGCTCCACACAGTAAACTGGAGAGCCGGTCCTGCCTTTGAATTCTATGACATAAGTTTGGCAAAAATCCACCTGTAAGTTTGTAAAGTAGATGAATTGCCACTATTGCACAGATATTGGGGAATTTTACTGTGAGCAATTGTTTAACAGGTCAAAAGCTTCTTTTTTTTTTGTAATATAAATGAATATGAATAAATAAATAAATAAATAAAAATAATAAACAAATTCCAAGTAGAAATTGAAACATGACTCCATTTAATAAACACCAAAGTTCAAAAGGATTACTGAACAAGCTCTCCTCTCCACACCCTCCTACCAACCTTCTTAGGTATATTAAGCTTGCTGTATTCTTCTCCCCAGAGTTTGGAGTCCATCTGTAACTTAACATCGTCAAAGTAAGTCTCCACAGAGGCTTCCTTCATGTAGCATTTGGCAACATAGTTGGAGGCATTCTTCCAATTTGGATTCTGAGAGAATTTTGAAAGCTTCTTCCTAATAACCAATAAGGTCACTAGAGGGATACTCATATGGGCAATTCACTTACATCCTAAAGCATTCCCTCATGGCACCATGGGCGAAAGGCTACATCAAACAAATGGTCATAAAAAAAAGAAGACTAAAAATGATACCAGTAGGCCCAGAATGAGTTGTGAAGCTATCTGCGAACCTTAGGTTGAATTTTAACAACTATTTCATCAGTTCTCCATTTTCTGTGGCGGGGGCTGTACATATGTCTGACAACAGTTTCTTCAGGGATGTCCTCGAAGCCCAGGTCTCTCCAAGGATCGGTCATCTCTTTCGCGCGAAGGACGGCAGATTTCCAGTTTTTCTTTATACCATCATGATACTTACGGCTTTCACCTGGAGTGGATGGTTTTGAGTTATCAATAGGCACTTCAGTCATACTTTTCTCACAAAATAAGATAAATAACAATTATTGTCTGAAGGATTAACGATTTTTATACACGCGCGCGTGCCATAGGTACGCGCGAATATTCTAAATAACGCACTTAGCATAAAAGTAATGTTCCGCAAAAGGGAGTGTTCTCTTCGCGGGGACAAGGTCCTTTTGGTCCCTTACTCGATCCACCATGTTCCCAAGTAGGCGTCAAATATTTAAGAGTTAACTCTACCTTTATTTTCTTATGTGCAGGTATAATAAATGGATGCAAAACAAGGAGTTACAAAATTTAACGGCATCTGAGCCGCTGACCCTGGAGAAGGAATATGCCATGCAGCAGTCTTGGATGAAAGATGGCAACAGTAAGATTAAAAAATATTATTTGACTGGAATTATTGCACACTGAAGCATGGTTTGGTGTCATGAAATAACGATGTTTTACTGTTTAAGATCATTTGATAGACACGAACCAATCAAAATTAGATTTCCTATTCTACTTACCACTTTTTGAACTATGATCACTATGTTTTAATAATTTAAGTATGCACATAAATGGGAAGTGTAGTGAATTGTGCGGCGAAACTAACTTAACAGCTGCCATAGAAGAAAAATTGGATTGGAATTTGGAACTAGTGTATATTGATTGGAGTGCTTGACAACCTGATCAACCTATAGTATGTGTAGTCTCATGTAGCCAGACCCTTTACCAAATCACTACAAAGGGAATGGGTCTGGTGACACTGCAGCACTTCATTCGATTTTTTAACCCTCAAGATAAGGTGGTTAGAAATACCGGATGAACATTACATAGCCGCAGTAACCTCTGGTAGGAATTAAGCTATGAAGACATCTAAATAATTAAACCCTTCAACGTGGAAGCGGTGACAGGGCTGTATTTATTGCATTCCATTAGAACTGATTCAAAGCGCCCTCACTAGAACCCTCATAGTGGTTTGGTAAAGGGTTTGGCCGCACAAGACTATAGTATATGTTCATCACTTCGATGGTTTTTATCATTGAAAACCTTTTACCAACTTCTAGACATTATATTATATTGCTTGATTAATTTGGTAGCACTTATGGCACTAATAAAATTGGAGGCTGAAAGCAACTTTAATACTCTACAGCTTTAGAATGGCAGTACCATTTGAAAGAGAACCCAATTATTACTGCATATGTGAGCTCCTGTCTATGCGTGGCCCGTAGCAAGCTGTAGATTGGGTTAGGCGTATGACAGATTACAAGTTAGTAGTTGCAATATTGTACATTAAGTGTGCATGCACTTGTTTTCCATTGTTATTACTTTGTGGTTGTTTGGTTAGTTATAATTTGCTGAAAGTAAAGGTATATGACTGAGTGATAGTAATCATGATAAATTACATGTTGCCATGATGCTCAACTTTGGGCAATATTTGCCTTTGTGGAACTTGACAGAAAGGCATGCCCTAATGTCCCTTCCCCTCAAATTTAAATTTATTATTAGTGATGTGCTTAGACACAAGTGGCGAGAGAGCCTTAAAAACTACACTATTGTTAAACGATTGATTTTAACTTCTAACACTCAAGCTACTAAAAAAAGTCGAGTTTTTAAATTTTGTATATATGGTAAAGGGGTTTCAATGCCATAGTAACCACTCCCCACAACTGTTTGAATTGGAAAAAAAAAAAAAAAAACAAAACAAGTCACGTTATTTAAACGTATCTTCATTAGCTAAGTAGTAGTTATAACACACAATACTTTCACACTTAACTGACCATACCTACACAAGGCTTACCTTTGTGGTTAGTCTAGTGGACAATGAATTTTCAAGTAAATATTGTTGCGTAGGGCTTATAACTATGACAAATAGTATTAACTTACCACCGCCACTAACTCAAATAAAAATGGAACTCCCGTAAGTTTTTGAGTTTTACTGCACCCGCAAAAGAATTCAAAGCGGTAAACAATTCAATTTCTAGGATGATTCGGGTAATGATTGCTAAACCAGGGATTCTGTTTAGTGAAGTTTAGGACGGGGTCGAAACACCCAGCTGACACAAAAATACGAGAGGGCCAAAGTACGAAATGATATACGTACGTCCAAACATATATATAAACAAACAAATATCCCTGATTTTCAATTGTGTTACCCCTGTAAGTGTCTTGCTCGCAATTATTATTATTATTATTATTATTATTACTACTATTATTATTATTATTATTTTGGCTAACTTTTTTTAAATTCTTATAAAATCATGTATAGAGTTTCTATCTTAATTGATGGATATCAGGTGATCACACGGCTAGGCCAGTGCCTTGGAGGAATGGTGTGTGATTATCCAATTGAAATGAAATGCCAATGACCCGTGGAGTGTAGCGGAGACTGAATCTGTACATTCAATTAGTGTCAAGTCACAGACAAGTGGGCAACACATATATCTGTTACCATGGAGTTGAGTAGTATGTGTGCTCAACTACCCCCTCTGTGTTGCATTCTCAGATTGCTCCTGGTTCTGATAGCTGGAAGTTGTGGGGAATATATTGTTTCATTTCAAGTAGCATTTACTCTACTACTTATGGAGTGCTATTCTAATTAATGCTTTAGAACCCTTTTGCAAGCTGACACTCCCCCGCAAGGTTAAAATCTATAAAATAAGTAATTATAAACACTTGTGTCATTTATTATTATATTCCTTGAAGATTATGACATATTTATAACAAACTGAAACTACATACTTACCAAGAATAAGTTAATTTCTTGTCTTATTGTAGTCAATTGAATGGGAAGATACTGGTGGGTTGTTTATTTACAATACATACTGTGTGTTTTGTAGAGTGTACTTTCATTGTATTGGACAAGGAACGGCTGGGACAGGGGACAGAGATAGGTGTGTAAGTATTGTATGTATGTATGTATGTGTGGTGGCTGTGTGGTGTAGTGGTTGTGTCCTAGGCTCAGGGCCTGAGGTCCCAGTTCAAGCCCAACTCAGGCAATTTTCCATCTGATTTTCCATCTGCCTCCCACCAGTCCACCCAGCTGTGATTGAGGACCTGGCATTTGTTGGGGTACAAATTCAATGCTTTTTCTCATGAAACAGCAATGGTCCAGGTGGGAATTTGGGTACCCACACCACTTGCTGTGGAGGAAAGGCCTTTTCTCATGCGAGTTCATAGCCCGGCTCCAGGAGCTTTGCTTGCACGGCTCACATTGCCTGCTTAGTGCACAGGCATCCTGGCTCTGCCAGGTGCGGATAACCGCTAGCAGTTGCAAGAGAATTTTTGTATGTATGTATATATGTATTCCCATTTCCCCTCCTGAGTAGAGTAAAGGAATGGAATGATTAATATTGGTATTAAGTAAGGATCTACAGGTTGGTCCTGCTACCCATTCAGCCTCAGAAGCACTATACTAGTCCAGGAAATTCCCCTTTATCACAGAATCTCCTAAACTTTGAAGTGTTTGGTGCGCTGCCACTGAGTTAGAACGGAAGGTTTTTTTAGAAGGCAACTTTAGAAGTCACTAAAATAGATTAATGTAAAAAAAGAGACTACAGAATGATGCAGTGGCGTACTACTGAGCTATGAACTGAGGAGAGGCCAGTTTGAGGGCCCCATAGTAACAATACTCATAAATTCATAGCCACGAGTTCCATTCATTTTAGCTAACTGTTTGTAATCTGGAAATATTGTTCAATCAAATATTTCAAATAAAACTAATTCAGCTGTGGAGTGTTGGCCAATTTTATTGGCAGTGTGGAGAGAGGGAGGGTCCTATGTTCATGTTCCCATGACAACAGTGGGCTCTAGTTGCATAAGACAACAAAACACTATCTTCTGCATCTAATGCATTATTGACTACTTTCAAAATGTTTAGTTTATACCTACAGCCATATCTCTGATGATTAATTTGATTGGTCCATTGACCAATTTATTATTTCACTTAAATTATTTACTGGAGAAATAATATTCATGTTGAAAGAATAAAATTGATTTTTACATCAGTGGTTCAAAATGTCAGCCCTCCCTCCAGTTGAGTCCTCCCTTACTCTATTTGGATAGCAGCTGTTCAAAGCTTCATGCTCCTGCATAGCCTTATTGTATTATAATTACTTAATGAGATCTGAAGAAGTTGTTAGTTTATCTTTTGACCAAGCAGTTATTCTTGCTGTACTCTTCAACTGTTTGATTTGGCGTGCTAAACTATAGAGGGTCTATCAACCAATAGACCTTCCCCTCTCTCCCTCAGTGTGTCAAACTCAAAAGTATATATATCTCTCTGTCCTCTCTTCTAACTGACAAGTTTTCTTTCCTGCTGAATCTGTTTTTAATGTTATAGTAAGACATGTAGTGTTTGACTCGTGTTTTAAGCAAGCACTGACATGCACTTCAGTATCCAGTATCCAGATCAGTTACAAGCAGTTGGTGCTATCTGTCAGTACTTCCGAGTGTAGAATCACAAGGGTTGAATAAGAATGGATAGACATGTTAGCTTTACTACTACGGTGTGTGTGTGTGTGTGTTTGTTTGTTTGTTGTTGGCAGACATTCTCGTGTACCAGCTAATCCCTGAGGCTACTGCACTCACTTTAAATTCATATTTCCTTGTTGAATGAAGACATCTGAAATTGTGTTGCTTTGGAAATTAACTCTCTATCGAAATAACTTATCAAATATAATGTTGTTTTTAAGATATAAAAAATAAAATAACAACAGCAACGACAACAAACAACAACAATTATAATAATAAACAAAATTGTGCCAGGAATAATTTCTATCTTCCAAGAATAGGACAAGGATAAGTAGTAAATGATGTGTTTGCACGAAAAGACGCTTCATTATTACAAAAAAAAAATTAAAATTTGATCTTCTGCCTAGGGCTATAATATAATACATTGGAGTAGAGTTGGTTAAGTAAACAATAACAAGCTTGATTATTTTAAAGCAAATATGATGGGTGGGTTATTTTTTTATGTCGCATAGCCAGACCACATATGTGTCAGAATGCTGCAGTGGCTATTAAAATGAGTATAAAATGGCTACTCACCCAAAGAAGGAGAGACATAATCACCGTAAAATAAGCTAGATACATTATGGATATAGGATACGATAATGGTAAAATTAATATTTTAAATAATGAAAATAATAGAACGTTTAAAACAAAAGAGCACAGTTCTACGCATTTTGACAAGAGCTGAAAATAAGGTCAGCACACATCACTGCATGAATTTTGTTTATTGATTCAGTCATTCTCGGCTGAAATAGTTATAATAATAGCAAATTTTCTCATTCTAACAGCGAATATTGTTAATTAAAACTTAACCCAACATTTGGACTTCTTGCCGACGTCCTCTTCAGGGGTCAACTGAGGTCGACCTGACACAATAAGTTTAACAAAGACATTCCAGGATGCTGCCTGTCCATGCTGTGTGCAAATCACCCTCCAGGATATAATAAACAGTAAGCATACCCTCCAGAAATCTTGCTGTTTACATTGTGTTATTATATCACCACGGAGAGTTCAACCTCAGTTGATCCCTGAAGAGGATTTCAGCAAGAAGTTCAAACATCGGGTTAAGTTACAATATTGGCTGTTACAACGAGAAAATTTGCTATTATTTTGTTTATTGTTCAATATTTAATTTATTCGACTAGCAACGGAGCTCTGGCCCACAGACCATCTTTGAGATTATTTAGAAAACATGAAGGGTACAGAGCCAAATACGTTTGTGTGTAACGACGACGATGATGGTGTGCATTCATGAATAATTCATTAGCTGAGTGGGTTGGTAAAACATCACTACAAGGCTCATTGGATAGAACGTCATCACATCCAGTACAGTGGTTAGGAAACGAAAGCAGGTGAGAGAAGTAAAGGCAATGGCCTAAGTTCGCAATCATGAATGAACGCTCAGAGAGACTGGGAAGTAGGAAGAGATAACAAAGAGCTGAAGAAAGGAAAGGGGTTCAAGGAGAATGGAGCTGGAGAGGGAAACTGACGTAAAAACTAAGTGGTAGAGGATGATAACAATAGATAAAAATAACTCGTGTGCTACAACATTCCTAATTTGGAAACGTTAACGGTCTCTGTGTGGCAGGTAGTTACTTCTTTTATTTAAATTATGAAAACAAAAGTTAGTGATAGGCTTTTAAAAAAAACAAAAACATTTAGCTTAGTACAATACAAAGTTTCGTAGTACAGGCAGACATGCAACTTTAGGTCAAAATAGTGAATTTTCAATGGCTACTTTTTTTATTTGTTTTGTTATTGTTGTTGTTTTTTTCCCCCACCTCTGTGGGAATAATTTAAAGGCTGAATTCAGTCAGCCAAGTTGGTCTACCAGCCTTTCATGAAAACCTCAGCAATTGAATCCAGACAGGAAATGAATGTTTTGAGACGTGTTTTCTCGGATAATATAACCAT
>WLWD01006221.1_pt1 | contig 39803 bp, 26 predicted proteins | sample 6712731 | NCBI WGS metagenome assembly WLWD01 (sample SAMN12718690, study PRJNA576275) | sponge metagenome | isolation source: marine sponge | host: Mycale hentscheli | place: New Zealand: South Island, Marlborough, Capsize Point | collected 2014-11-01
GGAAAATGGTGATATTATCACCACATTAATTATGATGGTGATGATGATGACTCCGAAAAACAATACTACCAAGACTTTTGGCCAATTCTGACATTTGCAAGTCTAAGAGCAGCTTGTGAAATCCATCCCAACTTCGTTCATAATTGAATTGTGAATCATGGTGGAGCCAGTGTGAAATAACTGCACGGCAGCAAGCTTCTACTCCTTTGCACACATTATCCTCCTTTATGATGCTAATGCGGCCATTACTCAGACCAAGAAGGTCACCAGTTTTCTCCCACTTAGAACTGATGGCTTCAATCAACTGCAACTGTTCTGTCTCAGGCTTTCCAAGGACATGTAGATGTCCCATATCGAATGGAATCTCTGAAATAGAAAAATTCATTTTAGGATGTGCTTTCTTACTTTTAGTAACTTAAAACTAAAAGTGGTCTGGCTCTCTTTATGGTTAAAAGTATACTTCTAGTTATTTCAGTTAACAATAATAAAAATGTCTTATTTAGTTACTTAACTATCACTAAATTGTTTCCTAGTAATAACTAGTGATGTGCTTGAGCACAAATGGCGAGTGAGCCTAAATCTACACTATTGTTAAACGTTTGATTTTAACTTCTAACACTCAAGATACTAAAAAAAAGTCGTTTTTAAATTACGAACATACGGTAAATTCATTGCAGTAGTAACCACTCCCCGCAACTCTCTGAATTGAAAAAAATAATAATAAAGCAACAAAAAACAAGTCACCCTATTTAAACGTTATATTTGTGATATTAGTTGTAACGCACAATATTTTCACACAACTGAACATACCTACGCAAGACGTATCTTCGTGAGTAGTCTAGTGGTCAATGAATTTTGAAGTAAACACTGTTGCGTAGGGCTTTAACCATGACAAATAGCGTATTAACTTACCCCGCCACTACTTCGAATAGTAATGGAACTCGAGTAAGTTTTTTTGTGTTTAACTGCACCCGTAAAAGAATTCAATGTGGTAAACAATTCAATTTCTAGGGTGATATGGGTAATAATCGATAAATCAGAAGAATCTGTTTAGTGAAACTTGGGACGGGGTCAAAAGACAAGCTAACACAAAAATACGTGAGAATCAAAGTACAAAATGTCATACGTACGTCCACACATATATACAAACAAACAAATATCCCCGATTTTCAATTGTGCTACCCCTGAGAGTGTCTCGCTCGCTCCGCTCCCTCGCCAATTAATTTTATTGGCTGTTAAAAGAGAAAATTTTCCTATAACTAAGTGGTGTGCTTGAGCACAAATGGCAGCAAGCCTTAAGCTACACAATCGTTAAAAAATTAATTTTAACAACTAACACTCAAGCTACTAAAATAAAGTCGAGTTTTTAAATTACGTATATGTGGTAAAGGGGAATCAATGCCATAGTAACCACTCCCCTCAACTGTTTGAATTGAAAGAGAAGCAACAAAATCAGCACGTTATTTAAACTTTTTCTTTGTGATATTCTTAATAGTAGTTATAATGCACAATACTTTCACACGACTGAACCAACTTACGCAGCAAGAATTACCTTCGTAGTTCGTCTAGTGGACAATGAATTTTCAAGTAAATCTGTTGCGTAGGGCTTATAACTGTGACAAGTAGTAGTGTATTAACTTACCACCTCCACCAACTCGAATAGAAATGGAGCTCCCATAAATTTTTGAGTTTTAAACCTTATATCGGATTGGACAATGACTGATGAACAAAAATAATATTTTATCCAAAAAAAATTACACAATCATCTGATTGTTACATGCCCCATGGCGCACTAAGCCGTGGGTTAATTTGGTAATCAAATAGTAATGAATAAATGGAATAGAAATAACAGCTAACTAAAGATAGAGTTCGATGTGGTGGGAAAAATTACACTTCAGTCTTTCCCACAGAACTAGCCATACTTTCAATTTATCACGCCATGAAAAAAATTGTAAAAAACATGGCAGATATTTTTTGTACAATTGGCAGAGTCACTTATCCAGGATAATTTTTCCTAACATTCTCCATGTAACCACAGTTCACAAGCATAGTGCAGCAATTCTTCCTATCTTGGTCAAAAAGAACTACAAAGTAATGGCTACCAATACACGAGCTCCGCATTACTATACTATATTCGTCAATGTCTGTAAACTACACCAATTGATATTAAAATCATTTGTAAACATCCATAAGCTATGCCAGTCGACAATAAAAGCTGGAATGGTTGATGATACTAGCTAGTCGATAATATACAGCTTACACTACATTCGTAATGAAAGTTAACAACATAAATCATAATTTACTAGCAGTAGTCTGTTATAGTGATCCACAAAGCAATGTGCTAGTATGACAATACCATCATTATACTACATCAATGGTAACAAGATTTTAATCACACAAAAATCTAGAATAGGGCAACCAACTAGTGAATTTACACAACATGTCCAGATCGTCAAATACGCTAAAAGTCATCAATGGCAAAAATCACTCACCTGTGCTACACTTGCTTGAAGTATCAACAATTTCCTGTAATGCAATCATAATTACAGATAAAGTCATACATTGATAAGTAAAGTATTACTTACTTTACCATACCACACTAGATGTTCTGGCTTCATCAATAATATTTTTCCTTTAACACAGTCCATGTAACTTGGATTTCTATCCTTGTTGCTTACTTTACAGAGGTGATCAAGTTCGGAATGTTCATAGCATTTGAACGCAAAGCAATACTTTCCAAAGTAGTATTTGTACTGATCTATTGATATGTCTGTGTAGTGGGATTGTAGCATAGTTCCCAAGACACTATCTATTGTAGTTTTTAACAACCTTCTAATTCTGGGGCATAATTCACGCAATTGAAGCCGGAAATTACTTTTTCTACAAATTCTAACTTTGATATACTCTGATGTGTGTATCAAAGTTATTGTATCATGATCCTCACCATATGAAAATTGAATGCAGTTTCTTTTTAACATTACAGCGTCACAATCGTCACTGTTTCCTTCTACTTGGAGAGATAATAATCGAATGTATTCACCTTCCTAAAGAACAAAGCCAGAAATAAATAATGTTTGACTACACATTGGCTTAGCAACAAAAGAAAGGGAGTTATGGTAAGTTTGTGTTGACTTCTGTGCAATTAGAATACCTACATTTTTCGTAACTCTGAGGTCCTACTGTATTGCTTTAGCAGCTGTCAAAACAGCTCTAGCCAAGCCTGTTCTGTTCCAAAATGAAATTGATAGGACATGTATGATATGTTCTCCACCTCTCTTCATCTGCTCAAAATGCATCTCTTGATTCAGAGGCTAAAGTAGGTCTTATTTGTTGACCATCCAGGAAACTAGAATGCTGTCTCCGTTGACCAATTTGGATAACCAATAGCAATCAAGATAGGCAATCAGAAGCATTACACTATCTCCAGAATTGTTAAATATAGGTCATATGTAGCGAGTAGTTGAATAATTAAATGAAAGTGTGTAATCCTAAACAAGAAGCCTTTAGTGACAGCAGGAAAATAACATAAGCAACATATTAAGCCATTCTTTGGGGAACCTTCCTAAAGTAGACCAGTGTGCGTGTTTCGTTTCAACTCTGAAAGAAATATTTATAAACAGCCCTAAAACTCTGTAGTTAACTATTAAACAATTATATAGCTATTATTACACATTTTAATCTCTTGCGTGTGAAAATCACTCACTAACCTACTGTATACAACACACTATGCAATAACACACTATGCAATAACTCACTGAAAAATACAATCAGAAAAGAATTCTACTATGTAATACATTTCCTTCATAGTCAGTAGTTTATCTGCATCCATTTGGAATTATTGCAATGTATCTAGACTCAACTTGGATCAGGACTATTTTACATACCCAGGAATTCTATACTAGATATAGTACCTGAAAAAAAATTGTTGGATCTGATCAATTTCATGATGACTATTTTAAATTTTCACAATTTCCCTGAGTTTCCCAAAGTTGCCAAATTGGCAATCATATATCTGTAAAAATACTTCATAGAACTCCAGATTACTTGGCGTATTGTGTCAACAGGACTACTCACTGGACTATTTGGAAGTTGGATGTCTTCCATCCAGTAGTTCTACACACGTCTTCTACATGAAGCTACTGGAATTTTTTTGAGGATGCTTTACTGAGCATTCATGACAACAGAACATGCAGTCTTTAAGGTAATTAAAAGGCAAAAAAAAATTTTTCGTAGCTTTGTAAAACTCAACTAGTCACTTGTTTCTAACTTGCACTTCTTAAAGTATCACTCAGTATGACTTTCAAGCAATATGTACTAGCTAATACATGCTTGTGAAGTGCAATTCACCATCTGGTATGAAGCTTACTTGCTGCATAGAAACTCTAGATTCTTGTTCTGGATATTTTTGTTCTCACTTGCACATAAGACACTCTATTGTTACCTAAACATCTAACTTTCAGGATAAAGTAGAGCATAGCTATAAATTATGAACTTTCTGTTTCTTGAAGGAAGTACCACATTTTATTTCTAAACTAGACTACTTTACTACCACTTTGAGCATGAGCAAGCACACGACACAAAGTGACGGAAATTACCATATAAGGAAATAATAGTGCACAAACAGGAACTCAGCAGATAAAAATTTGATGTCATTATAAATGCTATGTCAGAGAAGAACTAATTCCATTGAGAAGCTACTATGGCCTATTACTAGAGTAAGGCAAATGAGATGATTTATTTGATTTCAAAATACAAAAAAATAAATGGTGCATTTTAAAATATAGTTATCGAGAAATGCTCAAGTTTTTGCAACTGGCACTCATCAGATTTGAATTCAGCTGACCTAAACAGGTTTAAATAATTACTTTATATACAAAAACAAGGTTGGCCAACAAATCCGGCTTTCTAGGCCAGACTAAAATGGCTAAAGTCTGAAAGCTACGCAGAAGCATCAAATTCATTGGAGTGGCCTCGTCTTGCTGTTCTAACCATGATATGCAAGTAGAAAATGCTGTTTCAGCTGCAGCATGAGTGATGTTTGGAACGAAATGATTCTCTTCTTCTTCATGATCACTATTTTCTTCACCCATAGCCATGCTTATAATTTGTTCATCATTCATCTCATCCACACCACCTGCACATAAATCAGCATCAAGCCATTCTTCACCTTCCAAAGAGTCAATTCCAAGCTGTACACATTCTTCAGTAATGTCAACTGGTTCTGGTGTTGGAACCTCTTCTGGTGAAAAACTGCTAGGCCCAAGGCCAATCTTGTTCCAGGTATGGCTAAGAGATAAAGGGGGCACTTCATTCCACACTTTGCCAGAAAAATAAACCGCATCTTTGATTGTAAGATTCTTTGCGAAATCTATAAAACTTGTTTCTTCTGAACTTTTTAGTAACAGATCTCTAAGTAACTCTTGCTTGTACCGACGCTTTACATTTTCTGGGACTCCCTGATCCATAGGCTGTATAATGCTTGTTACATTGGGTGGTAAAAAGAAGCACTTAATTTTGCCATCACTTGTCGTTAAATTAGATGCAGAAGGATGGGAAGGTGCATTGTCCAGTAGAAGAATAGCTTTTGGACCTGAGGACTTTGACTCCAGATAGCGTCTTACTTCTGGAACGAAATGCTTGAAGAACCAGTCGGAAAAAATTGTCTGATCCATCCATGTTTTTTTGTGCATAGTAATGCACTGGAAGAGCTGACATATTTATACCAGAGAAACATCGAGGCTTTGCACTTTTGTGTATAAAGACCAAAGGAAGACGAAAATCTCCACTGGCATTTGTAGTAGCCGTAAGTATAATTCTGTCTTTTGAGGATTTTATGTTCTTACAGTTTTTTTCCGTTCCATCAGCAAGGGTTTTATTGGGCAAAAGGCACCAATACAAACCAGTTTCATGTGCATTGAACACCTGATGCAAACTATAACATTCTTCCTCCACTAACCTACTAAAAGTATGTTTGAAATCATCAGCAGCACTGGTACCAGCAGACAGTGATTCCCCTTGCATAGATAGTTGCCTAATGCCATGACGGTTCTTGAACCGATGTAACTATCCTTTACTTGCCTTAAAATCTTCATCTGATTTGTCTGGATACATTTGCTGGTAAAGAATTTTAGCCTTCTCCATTAGAACTACTCCACTAATTGGAGTACCTTTGTGACGCTCCTACATAAACGAGAAGTGAACTGCTTTGTCAAAGGTATCATCATCTGCCTTCCTAACAATGCATCTTTTCTTTAAACACTTCTCATCCTGAGTTTCAGTTACAAACTTCATTATCTTCTGCCTGGAAGCCTTCAAATCATAAATCATTTTAGCCATTCTAACTACTTTTATTACCAGTAACTCTTGAACAAGCTCTCAGCTACAAAGAAAAAAGGCCAGAGTTATGTTTGTAACCTTAGTTAACAAAAATGTAATTACTACTTATCTCAGCTTCGCCAGTGTAGTGGTAGCTTCTTTAGAAGCTATTCTGACTACCAGTGGCTCTTGACAACCAACAAGCGGCTCCAAAAAACGGCAAGTTTTTAAATTACAGTGTACGGGCTAGTGGCACCCGCACAGTGTCCCACCTCAAATGAAGGACCAGGATGTCTGATGCCTCTGAGGCTTAGTTAAATTACTACGCAGCCGTTGGCGTGAGCTTGCAGCCTTGTAGCAAAACTAAAAGCGCCTACTCCCTAACTAAAGTAGCCAGAGTTTGGTTAATCAGACAACAACTAATAAATGACCACAACGGAACTAAATACACAGGAACCAAAGGCGGAAGCCAGTGGTTAAGGTGACTATGAATATAATTAAGGGTTGGTAAGGAATGCATACATAAAGGATGACAAATGAGCTAATTCAGACAAGCTGATGATAAGTGGTTAGTGTTCAAGTCCTGCTTGATTTGTCTGTGACTGAGTCCCAGACATCCTCCGGGAGGAAGATGTGCGTGTGTTTTAATCTTCAAGATTGAAAAATGGGATGAGAGCAGATGAGGCGTTTGTATTCTTTCCCGTTACAAAGCAGATCTACGGACCAGACCATTCGAGCCAGGGTAGAGTTTCAGGATCTTGGCTAGGGGCCAATCTCTGTATTTAAGTGTGTCATCCTTAATGAAGACGACCTGACCAACAGAAGGTTGGTATTGCTTATGAAACAATTTGCTTCTCTGTGAGACGGATTGGAGATAGGAACCCATCCATCTCTCCCAAAGGTCTGATGTGATCCTGTTGATTAGTTTCCAACGTCGTAGGCTGGTTATCTTGCCGGATGGAGGTAGGGCAGTAGGCGGAGACTGGAGCGCTCATCCAATGAAGAAGTGGCCGGGTGTGAGGAATGCCACTTCTTTGAGGTCATCTGCATGTAGTGGGGATAGTGGGCGTGAGTTAAGAATTGCCTCGACTTCCACCAGAGCCGTATACAACTCCTCATAACGTAAGGGATGAGGTGTGAGAGTCTTTCTCAGCAGCAGCTTCATGGACTTCACCCCTTCCTCCCAGAGTCCTCCGAAGTGTGGCGCCCTTGGAGGGATGTGGTGCCACTTTAGATCGTTCTGGGAGGTCAGGTGCGAAAATCCATTCAGTGTGTCCTTGGATTGAGTCATCTGGATGATCTCCTTAATCTCAGCACGAGCACCGACGAAGTTAGTGCCATTATCCATATAGATGTTGGCCGGACATCCTCGACGTGCCATGAAACGCCTGAGTGTTGCTAGGAAGTCATCCGTTGACAAGGAGGCGGATAGTTCTATGTGTATGGCCCGGGTGGCCAAACACACGAACAGGCAAGCATATGTCTTGAGCAAGACTGGCTTTTGGGTGTGACCCTGCTTGATGATAAAGGGCCCAGCGTAGTCAATCCCCGTGTTTTAGAAGGGAGGAGTAGGAGTAGTTCGTTGAGATGGGAGGAGTCCCATTTGTTGATGTAGTGGACGGGCGTAAGCCCATTGGCATACAGAGCAGGCTCTGCTGAGTCTATGAAGACTGCTGAGTCTATGTTGAGTGCGAGCGAGACTGCTGACTGACTGTGAGTCGAGTGCGAGTGAGCCTGCGGACTGATTGTGAGTCGAGTGCGAGCGAGGCTGCTGACTGACTGTGAGTCGAGTGCGAGCGAGACTGCTGACTGACTGTGAGTCGAGTGCGAGCGAGACTGCTGACTGACTGTGAGTCAAATGCGAGCGAGACTGCTGATTGACTGTGAGACGAGTGCGAGCGAGACTGCTGACTGACTGTGAGTCAAGTGCAAGCGAGACTGCTGACTTAAATTACTACGCAGCCGCTGGCGTGAGCTTGCAGCCTTGTAGCAAAACTAAAAGCGCCTACTCCCTAACTAAAGTAGCCAGAGTTTGGTTAATCAGACAACAACTAATAAATGACCACAACAAAACTAAATACACAGGAACCAAAGGCGGAAGCCAGTGGTTAAGGTGACTATGAATATAATTAAGGGTTGGTAAGGGATGCATACATAAAGGATGACAAATGAGCTAATTCAGACAAGCTGATGATAAGTGGTTAGTGTTCAAGTCCTGCTTGATTTGTCTGTGACTGAGTCCCAGACATACGCATATATGGAAAAGTGGATTCAATGCCATAGTAACCACAAAAAAAAAACAAAAAAAAACAGGTAACGTTTTCTTTGTGGTATTCATAATAGTAGCTGTAACACACTATACTTTCACACAACTGGACATACCTATACAAGACTTACCTTCGTGGTTAGTCCAGTGGACAATGAATATTCAAGTAAATATTGTTGCACAGGGCTTAATAGCATATTAACTTACCACCGCCACTAACTCAAATAGAAATGGTACTCAGGGAAGTTTTAATGTTCTAACTGCACCCACAAAAGAACCAAAGCAGTAAATAATTCAATTTCCAGGATGATATGGGTAATGCTCGCTAAATTGGAGGATTCTGTTCAGTGAAATTTGGGACGGAGTCAAACACCAAGCTAACACAAAAATATGGGAGGGTCAAAGTACCAATGATATACGTACATCCACACATATATATAAGCAAATATACCCTATTCTCAATTCAACACCACTGTATAGTCTTGCTTGCTGCTTTGCTCGCTCGCCAATAATACAATTATTATATAGCATAGTAATTTACATACCTTTTGTGAACCTTGTTGAATCAAATTAGCCACCATCGCAGGAAACACTCCAAGTGGAACAAATCCACAGTCGTACCTGATATACAAAGGTGATATATTTTCCAGCATTTCGATTCTGTCTTCATATTTTTTTAACTCTTCATCTGAGGCATTGGGTAGAACACATGGCATGAAATATACAGTTTCTTCTCTATTACTTGATACAAACTGAGCAATGATGTTGAGATGTTCCAATATGAGAACTAACTTTCCAAGTTCTATTGGTGTCTCAATTTCACAAGAAAATGTTTCAAGACAGAATTTTCCATTATTTTTTAAATTTAATCGAGCTGCCGAATGCACTATTCCGGGTTTAAAAGCTGCCTCAATTATTTTAGTTAGGCTCTGATAGATAGCTTGCGTGTTCGTAATTACAAAGTGTTTTAATTCCTTAATGTTTGCAAAGTGCATACATATACCCAGATTATAGTGAAGAAAGTGTAGAGCTGCATCAGTCTCCTCTTTTGTCATGTTCAAATGCTCTCCAATGGTATAGCAGTTTTCTATTGTAAGAATAACTTCAGGTTTTTCTCGTAATATATTACTAAATACCAACCACTGCCTTGGAATATTTTTCCTTGCATACTGATCTATTTTTTTTGATATAGCATTTCTTAAACGCTCGATTTCTTCATGCCCTCCATTGAGATTGTCAAGTGGATATATCAGCCTGCTTACATTAGCTTTGAGAGCTGTGTCTGGAGGTAAGTCTGTTTCCTGCCATTCTTTAATCAGACCGACATTGTCAAAAAATGTACCATTTATAAGAGCTCGGAAATCATTTTCTAGCTTATAAATACAATCATCACTTGTCTTGTCTTTGTGCGTTCCCACAATATAGACACATTGCTTTAGATTTTCTGTTTGCTGTTCTATGTCTAAAGCATTATCTGAAGAGGAATATATCATGGAAGATATGCTTACTAAAGCAGAAAGTAGTATTTCTTTAATTTTAAAGTGTGACATGATAGATGAAGGTTTTCCATCTGTACCTCTATATCCTATTTTGTAGTGATCTTCTAGAGAGGTGTCAAGCTTGCAGAACAACAAGTACAATGCTGGTCCAATGGTCAATGCAGGTAAGCAGTCCATAAGTTCGGGCTGGCCACCAGTATCTTGAAGGTATATCATGCATCCATTTTCTAACTGTAAGTTTATGTCACTCAATTTGTAAGATTTTTTTGTTTGGAGAATGTGAGCAATATTTTCAGAATGTATTTTAACTGGTTTTATAGTCAGACTTTTCTTTGTTAATGGGACTTCATCTGCCTCTACTTTTGGATGCTCAGAAGGAGAACAGCTATATTCTTCGGTACTCTCTACACATGATGAACTCTTTTCAGAGTAATTTAATTGTGGCTTATCCTCAAAAGTGTGTTCTCCAACAATACTGCTGTCACTCTGAGTTTGCTTTGATCCTTTTTTCGGTCTTGACTTGGCTTCCATGAACATCTCAACTTCTTGTTCATTAATAATTTTCCAGTCCTTTTCACCTGCAATTAATATAGTGCTTCTATGTATGTTTTTACACATTACTGTAGTCTGCTCAGAAATTCCAGTATTAGACTTATCCTCGCCCGTCTCTGATGAAATGTTAGTAATAACATTTGTTAATCTTTTTCGAGTCACAGTCTTTCCTTGCATTGATGGTCCAAGAAAAATAAGTTTAGCAACTGCTACTTCCATTACATCTTTAGAAGACTTGATGGACTCAAGGTAATAATTTACCGCATTAATATGCTCTGAGAAATCACACAAATGATAAGCTATTATATGATAGTATTAAATGTATTTTGAACTATAGTCAATAAATATATTTTAGCACATCATAATAGTAAACATTGGATTTAACTACAATTTAGTCAAGCCATGGTAATAATCAGACAGTCTTCAAAATTCAAATTTTTAGATTGGAAGATTCAGGGTCTTGGCTACTTTGATCAAATAATTTGAAGTCATTAATCAAAAGAAAGTATAAAATACAACAACACAACAAACAAAAATTAAAACAACAGATGTATTGCCTAGAACTATTTCTGGTCAAATTTAATGAACACAATATGTAAAATCTTCTGTGTGTGTGTGTGTGCATGGTTACCGTCAAACCTGCACATTTGCCATTGTTTTTTATTATACACTAAGGTGAAGCCAGCTATATATCCATTATCCCCAAGTCAGATTCATCTTATACTTTTACAGCGAGGTTTATATTCATCTAGAAAGTTCTTTAACCATATCTTTATGATTAGAACTGATATCAGAATAGTACTCAATCTCATACTGACAATATCTGAGGGTAGAAGGTTAGATATAATCCATCAAGCAATAGTACTACAAAGCTTTCTGCGAACAGATTTCCCTTTTCGTAATTCCAATATTTATAAGAGTCTGGTATGTTCTCTAAGTTTACATAACTCACAAGCTCAGTTATTTGGTAAAAGAGGCATTCCAGGTCATACTATCCCTCAGGATCCTAATTAGCAAAATGAAGGAGCATAAGAGAAGGCAAGAAGACAAATCTGTCTTATACAAAAACTAAGGCTGCTGTGAGTGCCAGATTCTTCCGGCCAGTGATGCCAAGGTTAGGCACTCTGCTGAGTGTGTAAATTGATCAATTTATGTTGTACAGACTGATATAAAGATTTTATTAAGGGAAGAGACCCATAGCAACCGTTGGTAAGGCTGTGGGAAGTGTTAAGTGCTATCAACCACGAAAATATACCACCCTCACCTGGCTCCGCACACATCTTGCAAACATAACCACCGCTTGATATATTAGCGTGCGTAGCAGGGCAAAAATCTCGAGAGTCCCTAACCTCAGTAGCCTACTCGTGGGTTAGCTTTGACCACTTTGTTGTTACAACCACCTTCAACTGGTAGTGAGTTAGGCACCACCATCTGCAAGTTTCATGTTCCTGAGGCAAAGCCAGCTAATTTTTCTGGATCAGCTATAATCATGCCTTCCAGGAAAAGGAAGAGGGCTATTAGTGCAGCCACAGAAATGAGGAAAATGAAATGTGCTTTGAGAAGAAGTAAGAAATAAGTAAATAAATATAATATTAAAAAATATATACATATTATATATATATAAATAAAATAATCATGTATAGACATAGGATTGGAGCAAGTCCCAGCAATAGGTGGGGCTTCCACTGATACTCTTGATGATCCTTCCTTTACTGGTCATGATGTCACGCCCTCTCTTCGGCAGGAGTCATCATCAGAAGTGCTCCCTGATTCACCTTCTCAAGATTTAGTGTCCACTCCTACTGCTCCACCATGTGAATCACACCCTCCAGCATTTTTTAGTCCATCTCAAGTTCTAAATGATCTCACCGAGTCACATGATGACCACACTTCTCCTCCTGTCCCTTCTCATCCAGTTGTGAGTTCCACTGAAGTTTCCCAAGCTCTGCAGGAAGCAGTTCAAGAGTTAGTTGAGAAGCTTTCAGCTATCGCTCAACAGAATGGTTTGGTGTTTGATGTGTCCAGTCTCTCTCAGTTTGTGAATAATTCAGCCATACGACTCCAGATTACTGGACCAGGATTGGATTGAGCTATGGAGACTTGGAACTGCTCAAATCTGAATGCAAGGACCAAGAAGAATAAGTACGAATTCTGAAGGATAGAGGAATTATCAGCAAACCACTCCAGGAGAAGCTGTCCAAGCACTTCAAATACAGCCAAAGAAAATGAGTCCTTTTTTTCCAACCCGGCTCTTTTCAGAGCCACTACCTCACAGAAGGTTTCACCTAAAATGTTCGCACACATAATCAGTGGGCTATTTCTTCAAATCCTTACACTACTACCTAATTCGCTTACCTGTGCGTCGGTAAGGCAGACGTGCTAGTATCGCCTGAACGGGGTACTGTATAAATCCACTGCAGGATCCCTCCCAGCTTAGTATCAAAATCTAACAAGCATGGGTGCTTCTTCAACAGCACCGTAGGTGATTCTTCAACAGCATCGTAGCCCCGTAGAGAGGTGATTCTTCTCACTAAAAAGCAGCTGAAGCGGAGCACACCTTAAGTGGGCGAGGCGCAAAATGCAACATCTGGGCCAAGGAGGGGGCGTTATAGTTTCACGCGCACTTCGTTTTGACCCAGCCGCAGTTCGCGGCCGCCTGCAAAGAGGGTGAATATTTACGACAAGTATTTTTGAGCTATAAGGGGTCATGGGATGCAGTCTAAACTTGGAACAGCAATTCGGTGACGTAAGGTGAACAGGCCTACGTTTAGATTTTCTTGATAGCGTGCCAGGAAGCAAAGTTGACCGTAGTGGTCGGATATTTAGAAAAGTAAAGTTGCTATAGCTAAAAAGTAAACGTAGGAAGCGGGAACATGATGGGAGGAAGCCGTAGATTCTTGAATCGACAGAAAAGCTTGGACGGTTGCGGAGAAACAACACGAAATGTCCGCAGCAGTAAATCGCTCCTAACTGATGCAAATGGTCTGAATTTAGGTGTGCAGAGAGACCTTATCACCCTAAATAATTTCAGCATGTTAAAGAATTGCCACCATAGCTTGAATTTTTTTTTCAGCATCAATTTTTAAGGAAAATGCGTGGGCCGGATGGGTCTCCACCCTTAAACATAAGTTTTGTCTTCAAACAAGCACAGCATCCAATAAGAGGTTGCCAGATGCCTTGTCCCTGCATTGCACTAGCATGACAGAAGTTCCATGTGGTTGTACTTAGTTCGGCTTTCTTGAATTGAGTGCTCAAATGCAGAGTAGACTACACTAATCACAAATGCAGAATTGCTGCCTAAGCAATATAACCTGATGCAGATATTCTACTACAATATCACTCATGTGATGATTTAAAAAAGAAAATGGAGCCTTGGCGACCCTTTAAAACTTTAAATAAGAGTATTTGATATTTTCATATGTGCAGTGCACAGCCAGACCTGTATAATTTGTTTGCAACAATTTGCAGATTTTTGCAAGCAAAAAATAAAGATCATTCCCTGTAATTTTTTTCTAGATCAGTTACTGCTAAGGCAGTTACAGTTATGATAATCAATGATTGCATAACAGAAAGAGCAACCTTCACTACCAGATGGCAGCTAATCCACTTATCTAATGGATTGGTCACCTTTTGGCAGCAAATGCTATGGACAGAAAGAATTTGCCATGTATGTCAACTTATTTTTGGAACCTTTTCACTTCCCACAATAGTTCAAGTGATATGTGCCTTTAAGATCAACACATAAAAAATTTTTAAAAAAATATGGAATGGCATAGATCAAATAGAGCTTGCTTGACACACTATTGTGTGCAAATTAGTCCATCTTTATTAATTACACAGTCCACTAACTTGTTACATTTAGGTCATTGTAATGTCTCATATCTTTTGGCAATAGCTGATATTGGCATAGTCTGTGCTTCTCATGCATTTAGGCAAGAGAAAATTCATAGAGTGTATAGTGCAAGGCTGGCTAGGATTCAAACCTCACTATTGCACTTACAAGTGAATGCAGGTAGATTGAAGCACCAGAGGTGCAAACCCGCAGCACTTTAGCTATTACAAAATAATTGCAGATCAAAACAATAATTTATTTGCTATTCTAATTAGGTATCAATATAGCTCGAGCAATGTAAACTGTACATATAAATGCAGTCTTCATAAGAGAGGAAACTTAACAGGCCAGAGACACTCACAGGTATAATTTTCAACTGGACACTCCGCTCCCAGCACTCTGTTAACTTCAGGCACTCCATTAACTTACAGCACTTCGTTAACTTTCATCATAAAGCAAAACTATCACCGAAAACAAGAAATTGTTCGTCATGTGTGTGGGGCCGGATCTCCACTGGAAAGATGAAGATCAAGACGAAAACTGAACAGATAGATAGTCAGTTTTTCTTTATGTATATAGATGTATGTTATTTATGGTTTCACGTAGTTTAGTAGGAGTGTCACGAGTATATTATTATTTTTAGCGTATAAGTTGTGCCCCGGGTGTGTCCGGATGTATGTATCATTGTGTTTGCGCATGCGTCGGCCTTCTTATAAACTATCTGGCCACGCATGCGTACGGCAGTTCTCTCTCTATCAGATTTTAGCGTAAAACCTAAAGTTCTGTCTCTGGGATAGCTACTCGAGTGAGGGTTAGCTAATAAGATGCTAATCCCTGGTGGCAGCGAATCTACCTGGTACGCAGGCAGCCGAAGAATTAGACGACCGCTACTGGCTCTACCTTCCTCGGCCCAGCAAAACTCCCACAATGTGATTACACCGTGACAACAGGGGGAGTTACCCACAAAAGCAAACCTTGTATTAACATGGAACAGACAGATTCACGTTTACTCACAAAATTAGCCCAAAATTTTTAAAAGTAGCATAATAAAAGGTCTAAAGCCATTCTTCTGAGTAAGTTCATACCTAAAATCAATGGATAATTGTCAGTTATCTCCAAAATCAGAGCGTGACAGACAGATAGGAGTACTACTGTAACTCTCTCGCACATGCACAATAAAGGTTAATAAGAGAGGAACTTTTAATGTAATTTTTAGTAGAGATTTTATTTTTTCTACTTTGTGCCACCTGAAACTGACTATGTTAAGGAGCCCAGTGTGGTGTAAAAGAAAGTAGGACTCAAGAAAAAATAGAAGTCTCTGGTTAGGAAAAAAATGATCTGCCTACAAAACATATTCATCTGGCTACAGAAAAAATAAAGCACCAAGGGTGTTGATGAGCGGGCGTAACTCCGTTCACCTGATGATCTAGAAGTACTAGCGAAGGACCACCCGTAGTTATAGTGCCACGGGAACACTAAGTAGTTAATTAGCCTAGCCTAGCTAGCTAACAAATAGAATTGTCTAGGTAGCTATCTAAAACAGCTCTGTACTGTTCGATACTATTGACAACTAACTTTAAAATGTGCGTGAATGAATGTTTATAACAACGGACGGGTAACTGAAGTAACTGGGTTGACGCACGAACAAAAAGTACGTGAATGTGTGCATGCGTGAATGAGTTGAAAAGTTCGGTAAATAAGTGGTGAATACTTCTCGTTCAGGGCTGGGCCTGGACATCCTCCCGGGGCGAGGCAACAGTTTCATTAGGGACAAGAAGCACCAAATGATTAGTTGCTCTTTTATACTTTTTCCCGTTGAGAAGTAAGTCAACTACACGAACCAGTCCGTCACTTCCTGGATATACTTGTACTACCTTTCCCAATGGCCATGAGCGAGTATGTAGAGCCTCATCTTTTAAAAGAACAATGTCTCCAGGATCAAAATTCCGTTTCACACCACTCCACTTTGATCGAGACTGAACAGATTGCAAATATCTAGACAGCCAGCAGGACCAGATATCTGCTGAGATCTGCTTCACCAAATTCCATCGGCGCAGACTGCCAATGTTTCTGTGGCTGTTGGAAGAGATTTCAAAGGGCGTTGAATGATAAAGTGACCTGCCGTGAGAGCATTGGGACCATCAGGATCTGTACTATCTATAGGCAGTGTGGGCCGACTGTTGAGAATCGCCTCCACATCAATCAGAATAGTAGAAAGCTGTTCATAGGTGAGTAGATGAGGTGGAAGAACTTTATGAAGTTGGGCCTTCATTATACGAACTCCAGCTTCCCACAACCCTCCAAAATGCGGAGCACGAGGAGGTGAAAAACTCCAACGGATTTGGTCCTTTGCACAATATTCAGAGATAACACCCTGAGTTTTCTTATCATCCAGGAACTTGTAGAGATCCTTCAAATCTCGAGCAGCTCCTTGAAATGTGGTCCCATTGTCTGAGCTAACACTCTCTGGAATACCTCTTCGTCCAATGAACCGAGACAGTGCTGCCATGAATGACTCCGTAGAGAGATCTGTACATAACTCCAAGTGTATAGCTCTAGTGACCATGCACACAAACAGACATATGTATGCCTTCACTTTAACAGGACGTCATGCAGAACCCTGTCGTAGATAAACAGGACCAGCGTAGTCCAATCCAATGTGATGAAATGGAGGAGCAGGAGTAGTTCGAATAAGGGGAAGCATACCCATACGTTGTTGTTGAGTTTGAGCTTGTGCCTTTTGGCAAGTAACACAGGACCGACAGAGACCTTTCACGAATTGCTTAACGTTAACAATGTGATATGTCTCTGCAATGACAGACAAAATAACGGAAGGTCCAGCATGAGATAGGTCCTGATGTAGAGTAGTCAGTAGCAAACGAGCAATAGATGATTTAGTGCTGAGAAGTATGTACGATTTTGGAGTAGTCGGTTGAAGTGTGTCTCTCACTCTTCCAGAGACCCGTAGTAGACTCTCTTCTCCGATATTGACGTCCAACTTGCTGAGTGAAGAAGAGGGAGGAATTGATTTTCCTTGACTAATCAGGTCGATATACTCCAAGTGAGTTTCCTCTTGAGAAAGACGAAGTAGTTTGGTTTTTATAGTCATGAGTTCGGTAGTTGTTAGAAATAGAGGAAGTGATTTGGAAGAGGACAATTTTCTTGCTTTGTTGATAAATCTGAAACACCAGCCCAGCACTCTGGACAAACGGTGGAACGAAGAGTACCGAGAAAATAGTGGATCTAGAGTCGGACAAAGACGGAGTACTGGAATAGGTTTCAAATCAGGAAGATTCTTAGGCAGTGATCCAATAGGTAAAGCAGGCCAATATTCTTGAGTTTCATGTAACCATTCAGGTCCTTGCCACCAGAGTGAAGAGGAGATCAAGATATCAGGTAAGACACCACGACTGGCTAAGTCAGCAGGGTTGTCAGTAGTAGGTACATAGCGCCATTGCTCTGGCGGGAGAAGAGCTTGAATGTTAGAAACCCGGTTGGCTACAAACGTCTTAAGTGTTGAAGAACTCTTGCGTATCCAGCACAAAGCAATCATCGAATCCACCCAGGCGTAGACGTTGTCTGGTGACACTCTCAAAACATCAGCCGTGGTGGATAGTATCTTTGCGAGCAAATGGGCGGCACAAAGCTCTAATCTTGGAATTGTCTGTTCTTTCAGAGGAGCAACACGAGCTTTCGAAAAGACTAGAGTAACTGAGACGTGTAGGTCTTCGTACAACACACGCAGGTAGACTACGGCGCCATACGCCAGGTTGGAGGCGTCAGAAAACCCATGCAGTTGAACAGAACGAATCTCTTGACCAACATCGAATAGCAGTCGGGGAATAGGATGCGAAGACAAACGTTCGATTTGAGTTGACCACTCCTTCCATTTATCAGCAAGGTTGTCTGGAATAGAGTCGTCCCAGTTGCAACCCAACTTCCATAGCTGCTGCAGAATAATCTTGACCGGTAGGACAGACGGAGAATAAAAACCCAGAACGTCAAAAACACGTGCTGCAGATGAAGCAACAATTCGTTTTGTTGGACGATCAACTGAGTTAAAAGTTGGTGTAGAGACGTAAAAGTTATCAGATGAAACATCCCAACAGATTCCAAGAGCTTTAGCAGAAGCTGATGGGTCAGCAATCTTTAAACCAGCCGTCTCTTGCAGTTCAGTTGGAACCGTTTGTAGAAATTGAGGTGAATTGCTCCTCCATTTTCGAAGGAGCATTCCTGCTGAAGAGAGTAGTTGTAGAAGCTGCTCCTTAGTTTTGGTAGCCTCTTCGACGGTGGATGCGCCTGAGATACAATCATCCACGTAAAAATCTTCAAGGATTGTTCGTGCTGCGTCTGGGTACTGCGTCTGATAATCACTAGCAAGTTGTCTCAAGACTTGTGTCGCCAAAAAACTTTTAACACCAAACGTAAGACGATTCATCCTGAAGTCCTGAAGGTGACCATTATCATTACGCATCAGGAACCGGTGAAAGTTCCATTCTTCCTCATTGAGAGCTATCTCCCGAAACATTTTGGAGATGTCAGCGGTAAAAGCAACTTGATGAAGACGAAAACGAAGTAACACTGACGACAACAATGGGTACAAGTTAGGTCCACTCAGGAGTTGATCATTCAAAGAACATCCAGATTTTCACTTGGCCGAGGCGTCGAATACGGCCCTTAGTTTGGTAGTTGTCGAACTTTCCTTGGCGACGCCATGCACCGGTAGATAAAATGTAGCTGAAGCAGGTAAATGAAGTTCATCTAGAGGCACAGGTTCAGCGTGTCCCAGAGTAAGGTATTCCTTTAAGACATCGGTGAAGGCAGAAAATTGGTTTTTTCGCTCCAACGCTTTCTCATTCATCAAGAAACGCTTGATAGCTGTAGAGCGACTCTCCCCGAGGACAGGAGCAGACTCCTTGCATGGAAGTGAGACTGAGAATCTTCCACTAGGTAGGATGCGGTGCGAGTCTTGAAAATTATCTAAGGCTTGCTGTTCAGCAGTGGAGTAGTTTGACTCAGAGGAGGGTACCTTTTCAAGCTCCCACAGTAGTTGTAGATCCAATTTGCTTGGATCATCATGAAGTGCGATGCGATAAACTCTATTATCCTGAGAGTCTCCTGGAGCTGATCCTCCTAAGACCCAACCAAATTTGGTGTACATTATCATCACCTGGTGGTTCATTGCATAGGCAAGCCCTCCGACCTGAAGGCGAACGTAGTCGTCTTGACTGACAAGCATGTCTACGGAACCTCCCAGTGTCGGATCTGATAAAGGCTGGCACTTAGTGACATTAGGGTCTGAAAGAATGTAGTTCTTGTTGTGAGGTGATTCGACTGGGTCTATGCGAGGAACAACATGGCATTCAATATGGTAATACTCAGGTACGTCTTCGTAAATAGAAGAGAGTTTTAACCAGACCTTGTGCTTGCAATGACCATTACCAGTAACCCCTGAAAAAGACAAATTGTAACGTTCACGAAAAGCTTGTAATCGAGACACCAGGTCTTCTGTGACTAAAGTAATTCCAGATCCAGAATCAAAGAAAACTCTGATCTGTTGAGTCCGGTCTCCAAACGAAGCATTAGCGATTGCTGTGGTGTATAGAGTAGTGGGAGATTGACCTGCTCGAGCACATCGATTAGAATTAGTGGATGGTTGTACGGGAGTAGCGGCCGTATTTGGAATGGCGGACGAAGGTTGCAATTGATTTTGAGGAGTAGTTTGAGTTTCCTCGTGAAGTAGCGTGTTATGGCGCTGTCCACAAGTAAAACAATTCTTGCGTGAGCGGCAATCCTCCCGTTTGTGGCCAGGACTCAAGCAGTTAAGACATCTCTTGTGTGCATGCACTAACTGTGAACGTCGTGATAAGTCCCAGGTCTTGAAGGTTTCGCACCAGTTCAGTGAGCTACAACCTTTTCCACAAGCAGGACAGACATGAGAGGATCTCGAATGAGTATTTGGAGCAGACGAAGAGTTTGTAGATGTTTGACACTGTGGGTTGACTTTGGCAACGTTGACCTTCTTTGACTTGGATGACGAAGGATGATCCGTAGATTGAGATTTGCGACTGGGTTCAGCAGCAATTGAAGTTTGAGCTTTGTCAAGGAAGAATGCCAGGATTTCCTTGACAGTAGGTGGAGACTTTGTTGCTGATGAATAGTCGGTCCACTTCTGGGATAATTCTTGATCCAAATGGCTCTCCAATAGACTACCGAGCAAGTTTTCAAAAGGATCAGAGGAATGATTTTGAAGACCCAAGCGTAGAACTTCCCAGGTGTCCACAGCATTTAATAAATCTCTTTTATTGAGACCAATAGTATATTTCCTGCTAGCAGCAAGAAAGTGCTCCCGATAAATGGACTTGGGAATACCAAACCTTGCCTTGAGAGTATCGAAGACGCCGTCGTAGTTCTTAGTGTTGATCTGAGCTTCAACCAAACGCTTAGTTTCGGTTGTGGTGACTGATTTTAGAAGTAAGAGGGCCTTGTCCTCCGGGGAAAAGGAGTCATCCTTCATGACCATTTTTGAAAATGCATCTTCAAAAGCTGGCCACTTCATCGCTTCACCATTAAAATGCGGTAGTTCAAGCTTCACGCGATCGATGCGGGACTTGGGTTTAGCTTCAATAATGGTTAACGGTGTAGTAGTTGAAGGCTTGGGATCCCGGCTAACCCTGGCAAACAGATCTTTGACAGATCGTTCAATGTTGGAGACTAATTCATCCAGGTCAGCATCTGAAACATCCAGTCGTTGAACCTCGTTCCGAAAATCCAATGAACGTCTTTTAAGATCCTGATATGAATTGAATAATAGTCCGGTAATAGGGTCTGCTTGATCCACCAGCATTTGAAGCTCTCCATAAATAGTAGTACCCCTGTAACAAGTCTTTTGTCTATCAAGTGCAAGATCGAGGCGATTAATTAACCGCTGAAATTCCTCGCGAATTCCTTCTCCCGCGTCCTGTTCAGCATCAAAATTGAAATCCTCGCTAGTAGCGTTGAGCTCTAAATACCATTCCTGTGATGCGTCGAATAAACTATACGTCCTGTTGATCTCAGTTAACTTCTTATGGATTTCGTTGTGTTTGAGGGTTTTAGCGGTCGGAAGAATGAGAGAATCAACTTGAGAAGTAAATTTTACAAGATGACCCTTGTAAGCGGCCCGTTTACGATTGACGAACGCTGGGTTAGTAAGTTTGTTGATACGACTGAGTTCGTCCTCTAAAGTGTTAAGAGGCATAGTCGGCTAGTGTAGGTATAGTTATTGAATATGAAGGTAGACAGTAGTTGAAGTAGTAGATTGTAGTTGAAGAAGTAGATTGTAGTTGAAGAAGTTGATTGTAGTTGAAGAAGTTGATTGTAGTTGAAGAAGTAGGTAGTGAATTCCTTCGATAATCGAGCCACCGGTAGGCGAATCTTCAGTGTCAGTATCCGGCTCGAAGGACCAAAAATGATGAGCGGGCGTAACTCCGTTCACCTGATGATCTAGAAGTACTAGTGAAGGACCACCCGTAGTTATAGTGCCACGGGAGGGAACACTAAGTAGTTAATTAGCCTAGCCTAGCTAGCTAACAAATAGAATTGTCTAGGTAGCTATCTAAAACAGCTCTGTACTGTTCGATACTATTGACAACTAACTTTTAAATGTGCGTGAATGAATGTTTATAACAACGGACGGGTAACTGAAGTAACTGGGTTGACGCACGAACAAAAAGTACGTGAATGTGTGCATGCGTGAATGAGTTGAAAAGTTCGGTAAATAAGTGGTGAATACTTCTCGTTCAGGGCTGGGCCTGGACAGTATCAATACTTAGTTTTATGTTACCTAACATCAGGCTCGCTCGCCATTTGTGCTCAAGCACACCACTAGTTTATTTAATTATTGGCGAGCGAGCGTAGCGAGCGAGACACTTACAGGGGTAACACAATCGAAAATCGGGGATGTTTATATATTTATTTGTATATATGTTTGGACGTACGTATGTCATTTTGTACTTTGACCCTAAGGTTGTTGTGTTAGTTATGTGGTCGACCCCGTCCCAAATTGCACTAAACAGAATCCTCTGGTTTATCAATCAGTACCCGTGTCACCCTAGAAATTGAATTGTTTACCGTTTTGAATTCTTTTGAGGGTGCAGTTATAACGTGAAAACTTAAGGGACTTCCATTTCTATTCGAGTTAGTGGCGGTGGTAAGTCAATGTGCTCTTTGTCGTCATGGTTATAAGCCGTGCGCAACAGTATTTACTTGAAAATACATTGTCCACTAGACTACCGTGAAGGTAAGTCTGTGTAGATGCATGTCCAGTTGTGTCAAAGCATTGTGTCTTACAACCACTACTTAGCTAAAGAATATCACAAAGAAAACTTTTAAATAACGTGTATTGTTTTGTTGTTGTTTTTTTTTCTTCCAAGCGGTTGCAGAGAGTTGTTACTATGGCACTGAAATCCCTTCACCTTGTATGCATGCGAAATAAAAAAACTGGACCTTATTTTCAGTAGCTTCAGTGTTAGAAGTCAAAATCATTCATATAAAATAAGTATAGTCTTTAGGCTCGCTCGCTCGCCATTTGTGCTCAAGCACATCACTAGTTGGCGAGCGAGCGTAGCGAGCGAGACACTTACAGGGGTAACACAATCGAAAATCGGGGATGTTTGTTTGTTTATATATATGTTTGGACGTACGTAAGGCATTTTTGTACTTTGACCCTCGCGTTTTTGTGTTAGTTCGGTGGTCGACCCCGTCCCAAACTTCACTAAACAGAATCCTCTGTTTATCGATCAGTACCCGTATCACCTTGACTTCTTTTACACGGGTGCAGTTAAAACGTGAAAACTTACGGGACTTCCATTTCTATTCGAGTTAGTGGGGTGGTAAGGTCAATGTGCTCTTTGGCATGGCTATAAGCCATACGCAACAGTATTTACTTGAAAATGCATTGTCCACTAGACTAACCGCGAAGGTAAGTCTTGTGTAGGTGTATGTCCAGTTGTGTCAAAGCATTGTGTTTTACAACCACTATTTAGCTAAAGAATATCACAAATAAAACGTTTAAATAGCGTGTATTGTTTGCTGTTGTTGTTTTCCTTCAATTCAAGCAGTTGCAGCGAGTTTTTACTATGGTACTGAAATCCCTTTACAGTGTATGCGTAATTAAAAAACTAGACCTTATTTTCAGTAGCTTCAGTGTTAGAAGTCAAAATCATTCATATAAAAATAGTATAGTCTTTCGGCTCGCACGCCATTTGTGCTCAAGCACATCACTAGTTTATTTATTTATCTGTTTATGGGGTACGTGAGACTTCTGTTTTGGCCCGCGCCTCTAATTACGTAAGTTAGGTAAAGCGTTAACAGTTCCAGTATTTTCAATGAACGAGCGCGGAGAATCATCCTGCTGCACTGCCTTACGCAACTTTTTGTTTCAACCAAAAAGTTTACAGCTCTCTTCTTGAAACAATTGTGAAGTCTTTGTCAAGCTGCGCTTCTTTGCCACTGCTTTCGAAGTTTATTCAGGTAATTCTGTTAGTTTAGTCTGGGATCAGAGACTTTAGATTCTCTGATGCTAACTGAGAATGGAAAGGGTTACACTGTGCACTACAGTTAGATGTTGTTTTTTTCCTTCCAAGCAGTTGCAGAGAGTTGTTACTATGGCACTGAAATACCTTTACCCAGTCTGCTAAATAAAAAACTGGACCTTATTTTCAGTAGCTTCAGTGTTAGAAGTCAAATATAAAAATAGTATAGTCTTTAGGCTCGCTCGCCCTTTGTGCTCAAACGCATCACTAGTTTATTTGTATATATGTATGGACGTACGTAAGGCATTTTTGTACTTTGACCCTCGCGTTTTTGTGCTAGTTCGGTTGTCGACCCCGTCCCAAACTTCACTAAACAGAATCCTCTGTGTATCGATCAGTACTCGTATCACCCTAGAAATTGAATTGTTTACCTTTTTGAATTATTTTACTGGTGCAGTTAAAACGTGAAAACGTACAGGACTTCCTTTTCTATTCGAGTTAGTGGCGGTGGTAAGTCAATGCGCTCTTTGTCATGGTTATAAGCCGTGTGCAACAGTATTTACTTGAAAATACATTGTCCACTATACTACTGCGAAGGTAAGTCTGTGTAACACAGGTGCATGTCCAGTTGTGTCAAAGCATTGTGTGTTACAACCACTACTTAGCTAAATAATATCACAAGAAAACTTTTAAATAACGTGTATTGTTTTGTTGTTGTTTTTTTCCCTTCAATTCAAGCAGTTGCATAGAGTTGTTACTATGGCACTGAAATCCCTTTCCCGTGTATGCGAAATTTAAAAGCTGGACCTTATTTTCAGTAGCTTCAGTGTTAGAAGTCAAAATCATTCATATAAAAATAGTATAATCTTTAGGCTCGCTCGCCATTTGTGCTCAAGCACATCACTAATTATCGAGCGAGCGAAGCGAGCTGGATACTATTAGGGGTGGATAATGCAAAATCGGGTATATGTTATATATATATATGTATGTATGTATGGATGGTACGTATGCTCTTTAAACGCGCGTGCGGAAATTTTTTCTCCAAAAAAGACGGCTTGTTAGGTTTGACCCAAGTTTATTCTGAAACTACAGCATTAAGCAAGCCTTACTTTATACTTAAGCTCCAAAGTGTGAGAAAATTCCTGCGAAAATGCTTGCTTTTCAAGAAACAAAAAGTTGATTCGACCGGTTAGTATGGCATTGAAGACCCTTTTCCAGACTTAATTTCAAAACTTCGCCGTTTTATGGGGGGATACGGAGTGCCGGTTGTTGGTTGTCAAGAGCAGTTGGTAGTCAGAATGCCGTAGTATTAATGCTAAGGAAGCTACTACTTCTCGAGGGAAGCTGAGGTAAGTACGTAATTCCATATTTGTTAGCTAATTAATATGCAAAATTAACTCTGGCCTTTCTCTAAGAGCTTGTCAACAGTTACTGGTAAGTTCAAATAGTCAGATTGGCTCAAATTTGGTACTACAAAAGTTACCACTGCTCAAGAAAATGAGGTAAGAAAGTAATTTTGAATTTGTGTGCTAAAATTGATTGTCTTTTGTTTTTGTAGGTGAGAGCTTGTTGTCAAGAATTCAAGGTAATTCAGATGGTCAAAGTAACTTCAATTTGATACTACAGAAGTTATCAATACTCAAGAATGATGTAAGTAGTAATTCCATATTTGTTGGCTAAAATTACAAATAATAACACTGGTTTAATTTTTATCGTAGCTGAGAGCTTGTTCAAGAGTTACTGGTGATTGAGATTATCAGAATGGCAGATGTTTGATACTACAAAAGTTACCATTAATCAGGTAAGAGAGTGATTTTGTATTTGTTTACTGAAATAAAAGGTCATAACTGTTATCATTAACAATACTGTCAGTATATTATGTTACCTAACTATCAGGCTCGCTCGTCATTTGTGCTCAAGCACACCACTAGTTTATTTAGATGTTTGGACGTATGTATGTCATTTTGTACTTTGACCTTCCGTATTTTTATGTTCGCTCCGCGTTCGACCCCGTCCCAAACTTCACTAAACAGAATCCTCTGGTGTAGCGACCATTACCCGTATCACCTTAGAAATTGAATTGTTTACCGCTTTGAATTGTATTGCGGGTGCTGGGAGCTCCATTTCTATTCGAGTTAGTGGCGGTGGTAAGTTAATACACTATTTGTCACAGTTATAAGCACTACTCAACAGCATTTACTTGACAATTCATGGTCCACTAGACGAACCACGAAGGTAAGTCTTGCGTAGGTATGTTCAGTTGTGTGAAAGTATTGTGTGTTACAACTACTATTAAGAATATCACAAAGAAAATTTTAAATAACGTGACTTGATTTTGTTGCTTCTTTTTCAATTCAAACAGTTGAGAGGGGAGTGGTTACTATGGCATTGAATCCGCTTTACCGTATATGCATACTTTAACAACTCAACTTTATTTTAGTAGTTTGAATAACAATAGTGTAGTTTAAGGCTCGCTCGCCATTTGTGCTCAAGCACACCACTAGTTAGTCCATTCATAAAGTCGTACTCATTACGGGGGTGGGACTTATGTCAGATCGGGTAAATTCAGTGAGCCACAAAACTGTACAGCAAACAACGGTGTGTAGCTCAGAATTTTTTTCTCTGCCAGTGGACATGCGTAATTCTTTTTTTTCTTGCTTATTATTTTGTCTGCTATCTTCATTTACAGTTATAGGTAATGTATGTGTAAACTAACTAGTCTGCAAGGCAAGAGAATAAATATCCTGCACTATACCCATTACTCTATATTTGAATCATAAGTTAGTTATTAAGATTTCATGAAAAGTATTAGTTAAAATTATAGATAACTTTAAGGTTAGATCTGTCTGTCTTTCTGCTTGTGTGCCTGTCTGCCTGCCTATCTGTCTGTCTGTCTATGTGCATGTCTATCTACCTGTCCGTCTGTCTGTCTGTTTGTCTGTCTGTCTGTCTGTCTGTCTGTCTCTCTGTCTGTTTGTGTGTCTGTCTGTCTGCTTGTCTTCCTGTCTGTCTGTCTACCAGTCTGTCTGTCTGTCTGTCTGTGTGTATTTATGGTTTTGAAATAATATACAGTATCTGAATTATTGTTTTTGATTACATAGCTTAGATAAAGCTAGTTGGTATACCACGAACTTATGGGAACATGATTTACTCATGATAAGTTAGCAATGCCAAATTAGAAAGTCATTGAACCTATTTTGTATTACCTGAACAATGAGTTTCAGAGTCCATCAGCATCTTTGTACCTTTTTTCATTTATACACATGTATTCATAACTTTTTATGAAATTACTGTGCTTAAATTGAGAGAAGTTTCTGTATTTTGGTTTACGCTCATCGTTTATAAATCAATACATTCAAATCATTAATTTAATAATGAAATTACATATTATGTTTTAACGTTAATATATTTGAATCCCTCCCTTCAATTAGAGCACTGGGGATTAATATTGGTAAATTCCATTAGTCTTAAACACCTATAAAATATAGCTAGCAGCATAATATTCTGGTAACTTTTGTAGGAGAATGTAAATCACTAATAATTATTCAAATTGTCAAATTATTGAATACAATCTTAATAAAGAGAGTTCGACTTTCCCTCATTACTACAAATTATTTTCTGCCAACAATTTTACATTTTAACTTTGAATCATTGAACTTTACCGATGCCGCTCTTGTATTGTTCTTAATAATATGTAACATAATTTTTCAATGATAGGCTAATTATATCAATGTAGGTAATGAAGTTCAAGCTCAGTTGTCTTGTCCCGCTCATTTCAGGACAATTGGTACCATGTGTTAATAAATTAGACTGCACTATAACTGTTTGATCTGTCATTGAAAACTCTGCATTTTAATATTGAAAGTGCCTTTCAACTATTTTATAGCTATGATCCTCATCTCTCAAGTTTTCACTACTAGTTTTCATTACAACAATGGTGATAATGAAATAATTGTGATGGTAAGATATATCAGCAGGATGCTCTGACACAGCATGGGACAAATCTACGGTTTTTTCAGCTTAAAAAGCAATACAAGACTAGTGCATGCTTCTGCTACACAATTCAGAAGATCTAGCCTTCGGAAGGCTAGATCTTCTGAATTGTGTAGTCCACATTGTATTGACTTCAAATACCTATCCATATGTGCATTCATGACTTGCTAGTAGACTGTTACAAATTATGTCCTACATTAATCAAGAGAAGCCACAATTTAAAATGACCTTGCATGCTACAGCTGACACTACTTTTTCATCAGCTTCCCTCTCCTTATCTCCATATTATTATCCCTCCACCTCAAATCTCCCTTTCCCCAAGAATTTTATATGCACATATGAGTATATTGTTTCACAGTTTCAAACACAACCATTACCTTAAAGCAATCCTTTAATTTGATTCTTGTATACAAATTAAACAATGGCTAGTTGTTGTTGTGGTTTTTGGTAAAAGTGACTCATGCATTGCTACTTTGATTCCAGTCTTAGCCCTTGCTCCAGGAGTGTTGAGAATAACTAGACGGATTCTCTAACAATTGCAGAATTTCCCAATCGAAGAGCATCTTATGTCTGTGACCCTATTACATTATCATTCACGACTGGCCATGGAAATGATGAAATGAATATGTATTCTGTTGCATCAGCGCAATGGCTGCATAAGGGAATATCTGCCAGGACAACTCCTAATAATGAAATAGAAGCTAATGGTCGACTTAACTCTTATCCTTCAGTTTCCAAAAAATCTGATGCAGGAATTTACCAATGTATATTTATGAGTGACAACTATCAAGTTTATGGCACAGTTCTCCTGAGATTAGACACAAGTTAGTTAAAAATACATACACTGAGATCGAAAATGCATAATACTTAACTTGGTCTTAATATTTTTGGTGGTAAAATGATTTCGACATAAATCTTTCTTTAGTCATTGTTTATGCTAGATAATTATTCTCAGTTCTATTAACACAGCTTTTTTTGTATTCATAATTATTATTTTAACACAGTTAATTTTTTTCCATTATGTTCATCTCCTAGTCAACTTAAAATGTAACTGGTCCACGTTGGAACTATATGCACTTTAATCTATTAACTAACCAGTGACAAAAAATAAAAACAAATTCAAACAATTGACTTAATACTATTAATGCAACTCAACTAACCTTAAAGTACAAGTATTACCTTATTGTCATACTGAAAATTTAATGTGTATATAAATAGTAGACAGCAATGAGTACAATGTATATACTAATATACTCGTCATATTTCCTATTATTATACTCCCTGGCAGTATTGACAAAGAAGAATTGTTACTATTTTGTAGACTTCTGGTTTGTTATTGTCTATAGACACTAAAATGATGCATAGGGAAGAGTTGTGGTTATACTACAGCTGTTTTTTTTTTAATAAATAATCACTCTCATCCAATTCTGTCATCTGCACAACCCTAGTGTGACTAATTGGAATATAGTAATTTTAGATTTCTCCTTCACTCATATGGAGCCATCTGCATAACATTGCACTATTTTCTTTGTCAAAATTGTAAGCTATACAACATCAAACAGTTGGAATTAAGTATTGCATGTGAAAACATAATACTCAGTAGCAGGCTTGAATATTTAGAACATTAGGGCTGTAAATAAGGAGAAGATTTGAGTTTATTTGCATAAAAAAAAATTCTAGTATAAAATGCTGACAATGCAATAATCATAATACAGTTTTTCCAGCTTGACAATATGTCTCGTGGTAATAGGCAGGGGCTAGATAATAATTCTGTTGCTTATTAGAGACTTTGGTGAGATGACATGTTCACAATGTCTACTTTTCAAAGCATGAATCATATCTCTGACTCAACATTGTTTATTGCCCACACTATGATTAGATATGCTTTGCTATATGATTAGATATTATTTGCTGTGCAAACAGTAAACATTATGATAAGCAATTTCCTTATGCCATTTCTCTACAATATATATCAACAAAAGCATATGTTTGGTTAACAAAAACTTAGTTTGTGCACGGCAAGCAGTACCCAACTGCTACATTACTGGCCAGAAAGTAAGTGTTTGAGTTCTTTGCTATTATTGTACAAAAAGCTATTCTGGTGAAGATATACCAATACTTGCTGGTATTGTTGATAAAGAATGTGATTCAGGCAGCGTTTTGTTTATAATTATTAGGCTTAAAAATTATGACTTCCTTTTGAAAGTCATCTTTAGAAAGATTAATTAACTTAATTAACATGATATAATTGGCCTACTTAATTAGCGTGAGAGTAGGGTGCATTTTCAAAGGCCCATAACTCAGGAACTACTTGACCAAACACTGTCAATTTTTTTGGAGTGATACTGTGTTATTATCTACTAAATGACTCAAAAAAGTAATGGTGACAGTTACCCTTTAACAATGATATAAGCACTAAATGAAATTTTAAAGTGCTCATTTGAGAGTGATGTAGCTACTTTCCAAAAGCCTTATATATAAAATGTGGCGATGCAATTAAGAGTGGAAAATAAAAGCATAACTATGATTAGGAAATGATAGATGCGTATTTATATGTTCATATTGAAAATGAAATTATTAACAAAAATGGATAATGATAACTTGGCATCTGTCATTAGATAAACTCTTTATTATGTACTGAATAGGGCCTAATCCTGTTGTCACATAGGAAAATGCATTTTAAAGTAAACAGGTTTTGACTTCAGGCAATATTTTCCCATATCACCTGTGTTCAGAATTATTACGTTGGGTTATCAGGTCCACCCAAATTATACAATTGTTCATTATGTTTCTGCTGTAACATCTATTGTAATTCTTTATGATTAGTATAATTCCTTTATAGTTAATACAATTTATGCAATTAGGACAGTTATTTACTACATAATTATATGCAATGTTGCTTTTATTATTGTTGTTGTTTACTCTGTCAGAATTGTGAGTGTGTAAAGTGTTGCTTGTGTTGCAGTTGATGATTATAGTGCAGTTTGAAATATTTGCTCCCCAAATTTACCCGAGTGGCATTGCTGGATTGGAGGTTATATCATATCGAAAGCATTCTTTATCCTTCATTCGATCTTTATCTTTAAAGATGAACTCAGTATATGTGACATATGTTGTTGTTGTTTAAGTGAAGCTTGTTTATAGCAATTTAAACTCTGGACATTTTTATGACCAGACAAGTGCATAATTTGACTATCTGGAACATCAGAGTTTGCTAATTTTGTAATCATGGTTTTCTTTGCAGAATAACTTGTCGTCCTACCTTCTTTTAAACCTTGCGTAGAAATTCTCTTCATAATCTGCCCAATTTCATCCTTCCCCATTTTCTGTTTCCCGTACCAATGTTAGCCCTGCCGGGCAGAGTCAGGGTTGCACATTTCAGTAGGCTGCTGTGGACATACTGTTCAAAAGTTGAACAGGGCACTTTTCAGAACTAGCTACTAAGAGTGCTCCACATTTTTGGCTTGAAGGGTCAAGTACTGCTTAATTCCCCAGATGAGTTTTGTATCTCACTCACTGAACTCTAGAAATTTTGTGCAATCGGATGAACATTTTAGTCCAAAGTCAAAAAAGTAAGCTTACATAATGCTCGTCACAGCCTTCCATATCCATATGATACACATAAAAGGAACCACGTAGTATTTGTAAAACATCTGGACAACTACAACCCAATGCACCTGTATCACAAAACTGTTCTATTTCCCCATCTGTAAGGATTTCAGAAGCTTTACACCTGCTCCCTTTCCCTTCCTTTTTCAGCATTTTTCTGCTGGTACATTTCCTATAGTATGGACACGTAGGAATTTTCAGAAGCTGATCGTATAGTTTGTGAACAGACACTGAAGCAATGAATATGAAATACTCCCACAAGTACCGATCAAATTATGACTTCCTTTTGATAGTCATCGATTTCTTACCTTACATCATTATTAATACAACAGTGTCAGTGTAATATTGATAAGAATACTGCAATTATGAATGGAGAATTTTAATGCTTTTGCAGACTCACCTAAACTTGTTACATATAGAGCGCAAGTTTATGGCACATCAGAAGTGGCAGCACTGGATCTTGTACAAACATTACAGCAATGGGTGTCGACTAAACCTTCAATTAATATTACAGGGACATTTTTAAAAGTTGAATCTTCTTGTCCAGTGTTAATTATTTCTTTGGCGGAAGAGGAGTGTGGCTCTTCTACTATTACAACAATTATTACTAATACAATTGCTAATACTACAATTATTACCGTGTCTCTTGCTGGTGTAATTATAGTAACTATAGTCATTGTGTTCGCAGTAATTGTATATGTTAGAATAAAATGTAGAGAATCATTCAGAAACAAATCAGTTCCAAACATGTGAGTATTTGCATAATGGCATAAAAACTCTGATAACAGTTAAATTTTAAGCAAGTTACAAACATTCAAATAATTGTTGTTTGTTTTTAGATCTTCACAAGTTAAATTGCAAATTTACACCATCAACCAATGGAAAGTGAGGCATTCAGAGTAATGATCATGAATATGACACAACTAATAATGTGGAAATTACAAGAAGCAACAATGTAGAATGCAACAAAGAAGAAGACTTTTCATTTACACCATGTCAGGCATATGAAACTCACAAGTTTCCAGACAGAGATGCTACAAAAGCAAGTAACTTGAGTAAAATGAAGCCTATGGTCAATACAAATAGCGTAGTGCATGGAAGAGAAATAAATCAAAGTTATGAAAGTGTCACTGATCATTGTGGACAGAAACCTAGAGGATATTTATGAAATTATTCAGAGCAATAATTAACAATTTCATTAGAGAGGGTATATCATAATACTTTTTTTTTTAACTTGTATTATTACTTGAGATGTAATTTTTTGTATTAGAATGTAGATCATATTAGGATGTAGAATACTATTATAGATTTAAACACTTTGAACTTGTACTACTATTAATAACAATGGAATAATTTTATGTGATATAATCGTTTGAAGAATAATCAATTTAGAAAAATGTGAACAGTTAGCGTAAGTGGGCTTATCGACCAGTACCTGCTATCAACCGGTACCTGCTATCAACCTATTTGCGGATTATTATCGACTACCCCAATTATTAGTCTCGCGTAGCCAGACCCTTTATACCAATCGCTACGCGGGAAAAGGGTCTGGTAAACTGACATTGAGCAGTTTGTTCAGTTCCCCTCGCTAATTGGGGAGACCGCAAACAATAGGTGACGTAATATCCTGTGAAGTAAGACTGCTAAAACTTTTGCTCGTATAGTATTTCTGTGCACAACAACTCTCCAACAGCTGTGTCAAAACTCTTCCTTTAGGTGATGCCATTAGTTTAAGCAGTGACTTGGCCTAGCTTTTTTTAAAGATATCTGGAGTTGGAAATTTCGCTTAGTTGTTGCTTTGTGCACAGGCCATTTTATATGCCATTGTACCTTAGGTTTTTGTCATGCTTAAAGGTGAATAATGCTAGCCAAGAATCAGTATCAAAGTGCCATTAATTTTTAACCGGCAGCATTTTCCAGCATTGCTTTGCACAAGTAACATTTCTTCATGGCAATACAGAACGAACTCTGCCTACTGATCTGTACAATTCACGCGCCAGAAAATATTTAACGATTTACACCCACACTAATTGAACCACAGTTAACCACTTGCTGACTAAGCAAGAACAAACTGCTCTATGTCAGTTTACCAGACCCTTTTCCGGCGCAGCGATTGGTAAAGGGTCTGGCTACGCGAGACTACCCAACTATGGGCATGTTATTGTATTTTCCGGCGAAAAAATGGATGCCCAAGAAGTTCCCGGGGACTTGGATTTCGTTACCGGCTGATTAGTGTCTTTCTGAATTGTTTTAAGTTTAGAGCTAACCCTAGAAAGCTTTGGAAATTACAAAGTAGATAAGTGAATGGCACAAGGAAGGAAAAGGAAGGGGATATTGTTCATGTACCTCCATATTTACCTAGGAGAGAAACCAATGGAAAACTGCCATTGATTCAGAGGTTTTAGCTCCACTAGGAAGATAGTGGATGTAATTAGGCTTTAGCACAATGAATAACATTAGCAGTATCACAACTGTAACCACTCTATCTGCGAGCGCAATTTCGTGCGTGGACAGTCGTGAGTGACCAGACTACTGCGTTAGATGCTGTGCACAAATCTTCTGCCATCTGGGTTGCTCGTGTCTAATGAAATAATGAATACATTTTGACTGCAAAGACAGGATTAATCCATTTGGCTGAATAAAAGTTTTCGCTCCAAGTTTCTCCTTTACAGCACGCGGTCACTTAATGTTATTCATAGTGCTCTTCCTTTTGATTGTATACACACAATTTAAATTTATTTTTTATCTAATTTCACCTGTTCTTTTCTTGAAGCGTAAAATAATTGGTCCTCACCCACAGCTTCTATTACCAGATTCTTCGTCTGTCTGATATAATATTTTCATCTTCTTGGTTTTACAGTATGCAATGATTAATGCTTGAGTAATATTCCTGTAACGAGTAGGGTGGCTGCAATAATTATGTGAAGTCTCAGGTTTATTGGTTTAGGCTACGTTTCTTGCTCAATAATCTGACCTCTCCTTACTATCTTTCTATTTTATGTAACTGGAAAACTTTTCTGAAAAGATCGAAATTAAATCAAACGACAGAGTTAATTTGTACATTTTAATGGAAGTTTATGTTTGGGAGCAAATGATTCACGACTGTATCTTCACGAATGTCTTCATTGTTTAGATTATTAGAGTCCATGTACTCTTGTAGACTATTAGTAGAACCTGATGAGCTATGAATTCTACTCCCTACTACATTTGAGAACTCCATGCCCAGATATTTCAACACTTTGTGAAACATATCTGGCAATTCTGGTGCATATTGTACAATATTTTAAAACTTTGGCCTAAAACCCATTTACTTTATTGATCCCTCTCTCACACTTTGCAGTTTGGTATCTATAAAAAATGTGCAAAATATAGCTAGATACTTTATACTTTTATAACCTATTTAGCTAAGTAGTGATGTGCTTGAACACAAAATATAGTGACTACTATTGTTAAACGATAGCTGCTAACAAAAATGCCCCCTGAGGGTTAATGAATGACTAACACACTACTATAGCCTCCTCCTGAGTAGCCCTGAGGGACTCTGTTGTCGTTAAAACTTCACCTTGAAGTAGTACCAATACCTAATCCGCATCATTAAATAAATTACTCGTAAATTCATTGTTGCCTGACAGGCTCCTTAAATGGAGAAAATGGTGAAAAAATCATGCAGCCACGAAATTACATAAATATCTATTGACAAAACAAAACAAAAATTTATACTGAATTATAGGATGTAATTGGCCTATGAATTTCAGCATTATTATTTTCTAGTGGCTGGTCATTGTATCGCATGATTTGAAAGGAAAGAAAATTCTAATCTAACTAAATAACATTTTTTACAGAGTACTATTATTAAAGAAATCTTATTGTATAGAATGCAGTGACTACAAACTAAACACTGCAGTGACTACAAACTAAACACTGCAGTGACTACAAACTAAACACTGCACAGTGACTACAAACTAAGCACTGCAGTGAACGAAGGACATGACGAAGGAGGTTTAGAAAGGCACGAGATAGATTGCTTCCGCTGCAGCTAACAGTAATAACTGCAACTCGCGATATTTTGTCACATCAGTTTGGGAGAATTTAGTTGAACCTCACAAGTTGTAACTAACAAAGGTGTGTGGCTAGGATTATATTTTCTTGCTGGCCTATAAGGTTCTGTCAGTGGACAATGCCTAACTCACACTTTTCTTGTTTATTTGTCTACTATCTTCACTTATACTTCACAGGTTAGAATGGAATATGTTGTTAACTTTTAGGTAAAGGTAATGTGTCCAAGGTAAGGGTAAATAATCTGTACTCTATCAGGACTCTATTATTAAATCTCAAGTAAGCTTATAAAATTTCAAAGTTTTATTTGAAAACATTAGATAGCTAAGAAGTATAATGTGTATTAGCCATGTTCAAAGTAAGATCTGTCTGTCAGTTTCTCTATCAAATCTTATATTCTCAAAAACCATTCTATGGCGTCAGCATCACTTTACTTAAATAGGGTGGGGAGTTTTTATTCTAATTCATACTCTCCATTCATAGATCCTGTGAATACACATAGAGGGGGGGGGATTTTTTTTAATTAAATCTGAATCATTCAGTCATTACTGTAGCTCTTGATCATCCCCTGCTAATATTAGTATCTGACATTTTGTAGTGATAATACATGTAGAGAATTACTAACTACATATTTACACTTTCTCAGACAATGTGAACCATTTATTATTATACAAATCATCTATTAGTCAAGGCAATGTTAAGTTAGAGAATTTTAATATAGGTCTATATATTTATTTAATGCAGGTTATGAAGTTCAAGCTCAGCTGTCTGTAACTACACTTCCTAATTCATTGTACAATCAGTCATCTAGAGTAGTAGAAGGATCAGTAATCTGGCTGGTCTGTGAAGTTAACTCAGCATCTAATACATTGTCAGTGACATGGAATAAAGATGGAGGACAACTAGTACAAGATGTTCCTCATATACTTATACGACGATCTGTAAATTCTAACGCCTCCAACACCATCTTGATGCTTACAATTGATACTGTAGTACATTCTGATGCTGGAATGTATCAATGTACTGCTCAAGATGGACAAGAAATTGCAAATGGAAACATAATTCCTATTACAGGCAAGTCAATGTTGACATAGTTATTGTGCTCTTAAAATAATATTTTGTAGATTTGAATTATATGCCTATAGATGAAAAGTTGGACAAACGTCTTTTTTGGGAACAATTTAGGTGAACTAGCTAGAAAATGGCACATGTTTAGTTCTCATTGGGTGTACTTTCAACATTTCAAACAATGTGCTAAGCTAATAAGTATAATATCAAATAATTTTTTTTAACATGAAGAGCAATATACGAAAGAGGTTTTACATACTTTTCATAGCAGTTACAATAGCCAGGAGTGATGAAAGTCATGGATATTGATTTTTTTTACATGTTCTGTGGTAAAACATGTATAAATTGCTAGCTTGCTAGAATTATTTATAGCAATAATAAAGTAAGTTTCCTCTGCTAGAATAAACCGGACAGTGTTTACTTTCAGTCTGTTGATGAAGATCGATGAATATTTTAGATGCTAGTTGTGTGCCTGCAGATCAGAACATGCCACTAGTCAAATTCAGTAGCTGCTTCATCTGCGTTAGGGCTGATTCATATGACGCAAAATTTAGGTGTCCTTGAGGACAAAATTATTACATTAGTGTTTTATAACAGCTAGATAGGATGCAACAATTTCAAACCTTACAATAAAGTCAATTATAAAAGCTGTAAGGGGGTTCAAAAATAAATAGTAGGATAGGTCACTTACGTAAGAAGATAATTATGAATGGGGGGCTGACTGTAATCTAATTAAGCACAGAGGTAATGGGCATTCCTGCCTAGTATTTTACATCTCTGAAAATTGAGAATAGTTCTTTAGTACATTCTTCATGAGAATTTCAAACAAGGTAGACAACAACAATATAGATAATTAAAGAAGAATGATTAGTTTACTTAAAAATGTCCAAAATAGTTTATTCAGCGTGTGTTTACTGACACAAAATCATTAGCAACTTTTTCTAAATCAAGTAAGTCAGTAAATGACTTGTGAACATACAGGATGAATAAGTTATTCAGGCGCTGGGCTGTCATTGAGCTTCTGAGGAAAGTTTTAATTCTTTGTAGAGAAGAAAATGACCTTTCAGCAGTAGCACTTGTGACAGGATAGGTCAAGTATACTTGAACTAGCTTGTCCACTTCATTGAGCATGCCTCTAACAATATTGCTCTGATTCGGTGCATCGGCAATTGTCCTCACATTAGTGACAGTCTTGATAGATCCACCAAATGCAGTGTCAATTGTGTCTGCCAGCATGGCAATTTGAATATAAAGTTATCAATGTGGTAATTTTCAAGAATATGATGCAATTCTGGGAAAAGAGTGTGCTGACCATTAGCTGACTCGATTAAAAAAGACTCAATTTTCTGCACAACAGATAGATCTGACTGATCAAAGTGTCGTTCTATTTCTCCACATACCTGTTCTAAAACTTCAAAGTAAACATGTCGATATCTCTCCTATGGACTAGCAAAACGATGTGGCTGAGATCCATCATATAGCCGCTCTGGTATTTTTCTGTATCCAGGAAGAAAAGGCTCATCAGAGTTAACTCTTGTGAAGATTGGAGAACATCCTCATAGAAAGCAGAAAATTTGCTGTCAGACCTCAAAATTGACACATGTGCCTGAAGCAAGTGTGCACCCTTCAATCCTCCTTAGCCTGGAGGTGGATAGATAGTTGCTCAGCTGCAGCAAAAACTACAAATGACAGCTTCAAACTGAAGTACAGTTCAAAAGACTCCATCTTGATCAGTAAGCCTCTTGCTTTTGCAGCATATTCATCATGCCCCTCTTCAATTTGCCATAAGCAGGACATGAGTGCTTTGTAATTGTTTTAATACCCCATCAATTGCAGAATGCCGAACTGTCCACCTCGCGGGACAAAGAGGCCTAAGTGAAGAAGGCACAGCTGCTGAGTCATCTCCAAATCTAATCTGTTGTTGAATATTCTGAAAAAGTAATCTCTTAGGTGAAAATTTAATCAGCTGAACTAACTGCAAGATAAATTCAATACAGTTGCTCAATAGCTCACTTTTTCTCACTACATCTTGGATGCATAAGTTTAGGCTGTGTGCAAAGCAATGAACATAGAGACATGAGTCAGTCTCTTTCTTCATCAAAGCTTGAACACCACTTCTAACTCCACTCATGTTCGAAGTACCATCATACGCCTGGCCAATACAGTTAGTGATTGGCAGAGAGCACCTCAACAAACAATCCTTGACAACAGAGAATAAGGTGAAAGCTTTGGTATCAGGTAGTTGAAGTAAACCTATTGCTGCTTCATGAACCTCATAACTACTATCCACCCAGCGAATTGCAATGCAGATTTGTGCATTGTGTGATATGTCAGTTGCCTCATCAGCTATAAGCGAAAAATACTTTGCTGCTTGAATTTCCCCCTAGAGTTGCCTTAATACAGTGTTGCCACAAAGAGTAATGATTTCATTGACAATGGCAGGTGAAATGTAGTCTCGTTTTTTAATCCAAGTGGCAAGCTGTGGTGAATCTGATGCTTGGAGTAGTAAAAGCTGGTAGAGGTTTCCTTCAAAAGCAACACTATCTTCATGGTGTCCACGAAAAGCAAGGCCTTGTCTGGCTAGATAGCGAATGCAGTGTAGTAGCTTCATTAGTCTCTTTTCTGCTTCATGCTGCGTGGTAATCATGGCCCCTACGTTAACACCCTGGGATCTCACTTGTAGCTTGCTGATAGCTTCCTTGTGTGCAACACTTCCTTCATGGCTTTTAAATCGCTCTATTGCTTTCTTCCAATTCGAAAAACCACCATGAACAAAAGGAGACTTTGACGTGAGCAACCCCTGCTTATCTGTACTACAGCATATATGACAGAATATCTTGTAAGAGGATGTGCACACACTAATCCATTTATATTTGCTGTACCAAGAAGCCTGAATGTACCTTGCAAATATATTTCCCTGGCTTTTAGATTGAAACAAGTCCTTTGGCTGGTAAGCAACTTCAAAATTTGAGCAGCATGAGCAATTGCAGGTGTCAGCGATTGACTCACACTGTGCACGGGAAGGGCAATCATCATCTGAGTCTTCATCACTGTGAACTGTCAGCAGCTTTAACTGGCTCATCAGTTTCTAGGAAGTT
>WLWD01002897.1_pt1 | contig 39778 bp, 40 predicted proteins | sample 6712731 | NCBI WGS metagenome assembly WLWD01 (sample SAMN12718690, study PRJNA576275) | sponge metagenome | isolation source: marine sponge | host: Mycale hentscheli | place: New Zealand: South Island, Marlborough, Capsize Point | collected 2014-11-01
ACTTCATAACAATGAGGAGCTTGGAGTGGACTAAGAATGAACACAGTGGGTATTACATACTTCATAACAATGAGGAGCTTGGAGTGGACTAAGAATGAACACGGTGGGTATTACATACTTCATAACAATGAGGAGCTTGGAGTGGACCAAGAATGAACACAGTGGGTATTACATACTTTATAACAATGAGGAGCTTGGAGTGGACTAAGAATGAACACGGTGGGTATTACATACTTCATAACAATGAGGAGCTTGGAGTGGACCAAGAATGAACACAGTGGGTATTACATACTTCATAACAATGAGGAGCTTGGAGTGGACCAAGAATGAACACAGTGGGTATTAAATACTTCATAACAATGAGGAGCTTGGAGTGGACCAAGAATGAACACAGTGGGTATTACATACTTCATAACAATGAGGAGCTTGGAGTGGACCAAGAATGAACACAGTGGGTATTACATACTTCATAACAATGAGGAGCTTGGAGTGGACTAAGAATGAACACGGTGGGTATTACATACTTCATAACAATGAGGAGCTTGGAGTGGACCAAGAATGAACACAGCGGGTATTACATACTTCATAACAATGAGGAGCTTGGAGTGTGGACTAAGAATGAACACGGTGGGTATTACATACTTCATAACAATGAGGAGCTTGGAGTGGACTAAGAATGAACACGGTGGGTATTACATACTTCATAACAATGAGGAGCTTGGAGTGGACTAAGAATGAACACAGTGGGTATTACATACTTCATAACAATGAGGAGCTTGGAGTGGACCACGGTGGGTATTACATACTTCATAACAATGAGGAGCTTGGAGTGGACTAAGAATGAACACGGTGGGTATTACATACTTCATAACAATGAGGAGCTTGGAGTGGACTAAGAATGAACACGGTGGGTATTACATACTTCATAACAATGAGGAGCTTGGAGTGGACCAAGAATGAACCACAGTTGGTATTAATACTTCAACCCTGAGAGCTTGAGTGGGACGAAGAATAACACGGTGGGTATTACATACTTCATAACAATGAGGAGCTTGGAGTGGACCAAGAATGAACACAGTGGGTATTACATACTTCATAACAATGAGGAGCTTGGAGTGGACCAAGAATGAACACGGTGGGTACTACATACTTCATAACAATGAGGAGCTTGGAGTGGACTAAGAATGAACACGGTGGGTATTACATACTTCATAACAATGAGGAGCTTGGAGTGGACCAAGAATGAACACAGTGGGTATTATATACTTCATAACAATGAGGAGCTTGGAGTGGACTAAGAATGAACACGGTGGGTATTACATACTTCATAACAATGAGGAGCTTGGAGTGGACTAAGAATGAACACAGTGGGTATTACATACTTCATAACAATGAGGAGCTTGGAGTGGACTAAGAATGAACACGGTGGGTATTACATACTTCATAACAATGAGGAGCTTGGAGTGGACTAAGAATGAACACAGTGGGTATTACATACTTCATAACAATGAGGAGCTTGGAGTGTGGACTAAGAATGAACACGGTGGGTATTACATACTTCATAACAATGAGGAGCTTGGAGTGGACTAAGAATGAACACGGTGGGTATTACATACTTCATAACAATGAGGAGCTTGGAGTGGACTAAGAATGAACACAGTGGGTATTACATACTTCATAACAATGAGGAGCTTGGAGTGGACCAAGAATGAACACGGTGGGTATTACATACTTCATAACAATGAGGAGCTTGGAGTGGACTAAGAATGAACACAGTGGGTATTACATACTTCATAACAATGAGGAGCTTGGAGTGTGGACTAAGAATGAACACGGTGGGTATTACATACTTCATAACAATGAGGAGCTTGGAGTGGACTAAGAATGAACACAGTGGGTATTACATACTTCATAACAATGAGGAGCTTGGAGTGTGGACTAAGAATGAACACAGTGGGTATTACATACTTCATAACACGCTTACAGACATTGTCTCTGTATGTTTGCAAGTGGTTGTTATAACACTGCCTTCCAGTTGTCCTCACCTAGCGAATTCTTCCAAGTCCTCCTCGTCAGCAGCTGCTGAAGTATTGAGGACACTGCGCCTTTCCTCTGGACTCAAGTGGTTCAATAACTCCCTTTTGCTATATTCATCTTGCGATTTCACGGAGCCAGTGTCGGACATGATGGTGGGTGTGGTCACAGGGGTGTGGTCCCGACTATTTCTTATTTGACCTTCAGAAGACAGAGAGTCATCTAACGAGGCTGTGGTGGGCACTATATAGACATAAGTGTGCAGCTGGATTATCTGTTTGTGCTGCAGGAGCCAGACTGTCATTTCTAGCATTCTCTGCACAGAGGAAGTGACAGCAGTTAATGGCGGGAAAGTGAACCACTGAGCAGGTCTGTAACACTCACTTCATCTGGGACAGCCTCCTTGATGTCTCCGAGAGAAACAGGCAGAGAGAACTGAGACAGAATTTCTGGAAGAGACAGACTTTCTGAAGAAGTGCAGAATGCTCTGGAGAACTTGTGAGCTAGGCGTGAAGTGCTGAGAGTGAAACAAACAAGCACACATACATACATGTATAATACACATATATACATGTATAATACACATATATACATGTATAATACACACATATATACATGTATAATACACACATATACATGTATAATACACACATATACATGTATAATACACACATATACATGTATAATACACACATATACATGTATAATACACACATATACATGTATAATACACACATATACATGTATAATACACACATATACATGTATAATACACACATATATAATACACACATATACATGTATAATACACACACATACATGTATAATACACATACACAATATTATACACACACGCACGTAGATATATATACCATGACTACATTACAGATATAAAATCACTGCACATATCTGACAGTTTGGTAAAGGGTTTTAAATGTACAAACACAGCACTCACATCCTCGGGTCAGAGGTCGGACTACTGATGTACATGTTACTCTCCGACAGAGGATAGATGGGAGTGCCACGCCCCCAACCAACAAGATGTGATGCCATGCGCAGCGTCTGGAGCAGAGGGATGTCTGTTTCCAAGGAAACCACCTGCAAACTACATACACAATGTGTAACTAGAAAGGTACCAGAGTTGTTGATGATCCTTTACCTCTTCATGGGCGAGACTGCCAAGAGCAGTCGGTGCATGGCAGGATTACAAGTTGCAGGCAAGGAAGAAATGAGAGAGCTGGGACTCTCATACAGTAACAGAGCAGAGTAAGACCTGGATTATACAATAACACGCACACACACAGTCCATTCAGCATATACAAGTATGTCCATTTCTATAGCCACATAATACTATTCATGTGAGACGATCCTTTACCAGCTTTACTGAAATGGCCATGTTTAGCTAAAAAGACGAGTTTGTGTTCAATCAGAAATTGATTGGTATGGTATGGTACGTATTACAGCTTGCTACTGAGAGAAACTATCCACTGGCCAGGACAAGCATACATGTGACTCAGCGTACCTGACTATTGTGCCACTCCCAGTCATGTGACTCGGCGTACCTGACTATTGTGCCACTCCCAGTCATGTGACTCGGCGTACCTGACTATTGTGCCACTCCCAGTCATGTGACTCGGCGTACCTGACTATTGTGCCACTCCCAGTCATGTGACTCGGCGTACCTGACTATTGTGCCACTCCCAGTCATGTGACTCGGCGTACCTGACTATTGTGCCACTCCCAGTCATGTGACTCGGCGTACCTGACTATTGTGCCACTTTCCCATTCCATGTGAACTCGGCGTACCTACTATTGTGCCACTCCCAGTCATGTGACTTGGCGTACCTGACTATTGTGCCACTCCCAGTCATGTGACTCGGCGTACCTGACTATTGTGCCACTCCCAGTCATGTGACTCGGCGTACCTGACTATTGTGCCACTCCCAGTCATGTGACTCGGCGTACCTGACTATTGTGCCACTCCCAGTCATGTGACTTGGCGTACCTGACTATTGTGCCACTCCCAGTCATGTGACTCGGCGTACCTGACTATTGTGCCACTCCCAGTCATGTGACTCGGCGTACCTGACTATTGTGCCACTCCCAGTCATGTGCCTCGGCGTACCTGACTATTGTGCCACTCCCAGTCATGTGACTCGGCGTACCTGACTATTGTGCCACTCCCAGTCATGTGACTCGGCGTACCTGACTATTGTGCCACTCCCAGTCATGTGACTCGGCGTACCTGACTATTGTGCCACTCCCAGTCATGTGACTTGGCGTACCTGACTATTGTGCCACTCCCAGTCATGTGACTTGGCGTACCTGACTATTGTGCCACTCCCAGTCATGTGACTTGGCGTACCTGACTATTGTGCCACTCCCAGTCATGTGACTTGGCGTACCTGACTATTGTGCCACTCCCAGTCATGTGACTCGGCGTACCTGACTATTGTGCCACTCCCAGTCATGTGACTCGGCGTACCTGACTATTGTGCCACTCCCAGTCATGTGACTTGGTGTACCTGACTATTGTGCCACTCCCAGTCATGTGACTTGGCGTACCTGACTTGAGTCTCCATCATCCTGGAGCTGTCACCTAGCTGAGGAGTGTCAGGGTTACTGGGAGGAGGAGGAGGAGGGGGTGGAGCTTGTTCCGGAGCTACTAATGTGTTTATTTCAGCCCAGGAGTTGATGAGTAGTTTAATATGTTTACGGCCATCTTGGAGACTATGCACACACATATGCATGCACACACACATGTATGCAACACACATGTACGTACGTGCATGCACACATACACACACCCACGTCACACACACAGACTCTTTAAAGAATTGGGTGATGCACTGAGCTAGTGGTCCAGCTTGGTATGTGATATGCCAGTCCGACATGACCTAATGATCTCACTAAAGGACTCCATGACCAAATAAAGTAAAAGACACACACACACACACACACACACACACACACACACACACACACACAGGTGAATCACAGCAGTATGGTAACAGGATAATTCACTATAGACTCCTGAAAGGGGCAGCAGCTGTACACATCAGCTGATGCTCTATCTCATTAACACCAGAGGGAAGGCACCAGGGGATTCCCAAATATTCCTGGCACACTAGAGTAGTCACAACTCAGTGCCAGTTTCCATATCAACAATGTCATGTTCCCATATATATATATCATGTTACTACACACATGACACACATGTACCCATGTATGTAACATGACCCACCTGGCCAGTGTAGACTGAAGACTCCTAGCCAGAGAACTTCCACTCAGTATCTCAACTAAAACAACACACACACACACACACATACACACATATTCACAACACACATGAATAGACTCTAGTCCAGCATAACTCCTATGATACCTGCACTTGGATCAGGAATGTCTGCTTCCTCCAACAGCTGCATTAATATACCCACTTGTTCCCTGAGGTAGCCACACCTTACCAAACATCAATTAGCTGACATCATCAGTGCTTTGACAAGGACAACCTTTTATAACCAATACACACACACATACATACTTCTTCTCTTCATGTACAATAGCAGAACCAATCATGTGTGACAAGTGGGCATAGGCACTCACTGTCTCTGGTAGACAAGAAGACTATACATGGAAGAAAATAGTGGGCATATGGCATCATTCCAAATGTGTGGGTGGACATACCTCAAATACAAACACTACATTGAAAGCAATGCTGAATGTCTGGCTCTGGATGGAGAAGGAGTGACCCACAAACTGCCATTGGTCCACACACAGGTCAAACTTGTGTCCTATCATAATGGAACTGGGCGCTAGGATTTCTGCTAATGTCGGAGGTGGAAGTTCCCTGTGGTGTGGATACAAACAGGAAACATGGCTTTCCCCTTTCCTATCTTCTTCCTCACTTACTGTATGACATCAATACTTCCTAGAAAGGGATTCATAGCATTCCTTTCATATAATTCATAGTCGATTTTAACTCCTACCTTCATTTTTGTTTTCCTTCTTTCCTCTTGTGTAAAACAACAACCTGGTCCCTCTACTGCCAGAAGTAACTAATGCTAAGGCAAATGGGATAGTTTTGATGTTTATATTCATAATAATTGTGTCCTCAAATTGGAACAGTCATTATTTTCTCTCATTGAAAGAATCCGCGACTACATACACATGTACGTACGTCTAATGGGTGTGGCAACAAAACCACACTTGATCAACAACAAGCGAGGAGCGAGACTCGAGGTCTGATAATCGCCTAACCATGGGTGCCATTGGGTCCACCCCTATGTACGACCATTCGGGGAGAACTACTGAAAACGACAAAAAAAAGGCAAAATTTGTAGAAAGTCGGCGAGTCTACCTTCTAGAGAATATATCCTGGACTAGGAAAGAAAGTTACAGTATCAAACTAAAGATAGAGCCGGAGCCAAGAAGAAGAAATCAATTCTTGGACATATCTATTGTGATTGGCTTGGCTTTTAATAGAGAACAGTCAGGAGGTCTTCAAAATGTATTCAGTTTCTGGAATATAACACAAGGTAAGGTCCATTTACCAGAAGGTTCAATTATTTCTGTGGAAAAAGTAAAAATTGATGGAGAAGTAGTAATCCATTTCATACCAGGAGCTGCCAAGGTGACACTCACTATCACAAACCCCAAAGAAAAGGCTATCAGACGCGAGGTCAATATTCTATCTAAAATACCAACTACTCTTCATCCATTTGTTGGACTGCTAGAAGAGAACTTGACACCACCAGTTACAGTCTCCATTTTAGATGTGGTGGCTACTAATGAGAATGATATAACATCTCAAGTGTCCTTCACTAAGACTTTTGGTATAGTACAGGTGGTTAACTCTGATAAGACAATAATAGAAAGGGAGCAGCACCAGCAAGGTAATGGCTGTGCTCTTCTGCCCATAAAGATAACCAAAGGAGAGCATCATAGGTGGATACTCTTAGTTCACTCTGACTACGGGGCATCTGTGTGTGTTGGACTAGCGCGGTACCCGTTTAAAATGCTGGATGAATATAATCTGGATCAATTAAAGCACATCTACAAACACCCTGGGCTTGCGGTGTATCGTTCATACAGGGGATATCTTTATAAAGACGGTAAAGAGATGAGCTATTCTCTGGAGCCTCTGAATTGGAGCCAGGAGCACCAGCACTCCATACAGCTGGAACTTATATTTGATGGTGATAGACTAGAAATCTTGAAAAATGGGAGGAACATGGGAACAGCCTTTGAAGGACTGACTGGCTCTTACCAACCCATTGTTGCCTTCTATGCTGCATATTCCAAACGAGTAGAACTGAAGAACTATTACACGGCAGCATCTCTCTGTGACGTGTTAGTCCTGACCTCACCATTGTCGAGCTTAGAAACAGATGGAGCCGCACCCACTTCTAAAGAGAGAGCACGTATAATACACTATGATGAGTTCTGCTTTGACTCTGCTACCTTGTTTGGTAAAGTATCATTAACTGAAGATAAGAAGACTATCTTTAGATCAAGTTCCCAATCTGGGAATGCTTTCTGTTTCTGTAATATCAAGTGTTCCCAAAATGGTTTGTATAGATTCTCGTTTGTCATTGAGGTGGACCAGGGAGCCTCTACCTGTGTGGGCGTGACCAATGCCACTAACAAGAACCAGGTCCACATACCGGGCCATCTGTACCACTCCAAAGAACTGTACCTGTACCGGTCCTTCCAAGGGATGGTATATTTAGGAGGCAATGAACAGTCCAGGAGATTTGAAGAATTTTGGATGAGTGGTTCGCTGGTAGAAATGGAAGTTCAGGTCAAAAATGAAGACAGTCAAGTCCAATTTAAAGTAAACGGGTCTGAACAGGGAACGGTTCTTCCCGGCTTAAAGACTCCACTGAGTCCTGCAGTAGCCTTCTACTCAGGAATGGAGAAAAGAGTGACTTTTTTACACTTTGAATTTCAAACTGTAAGTGAACCACACAAGTCTGTTATATCTAGAGATTCTGCCAGCTCAGGGATCAATGACACTTCCAGTACCATGACTCATGCACCCCGCCCTCCTCTGTCTGCCATAGCTAACCTATCAGATGCAGCAGAAAGCTCTCCTTGTTGCAAACAATGCTCTAATTCAGTGGATATCATTCCATTGCCTTGCAAGCATGCATTCTTGTGCTCGCAACATTTATCTCTGGCTTTAAATGCTCCCACTCGAAGGTGCGCTCACTGTGGATCTAAGATAACCCAATTGTGGAACATCTTTTGATTTTTTGGTGAAGTTGGTCAGCCACAGATGTCTGGCTTCTGGTCCAATACAGGTGTCCTGGTAGCCACAAAACATCACTCAACACTGCAGTCTCTGCTCATAAGCTGCATATTTTAATTTCCAGTATGTACCTCACAGTTTCCACAGGTTATAAGTTATTGTGATTAATACTAAATTGTATGTTGTGTGGATACCTAATGATAATACTATCTCAATGTAAACCAAATCATCAATATTACACCAATATAAAATGGTACATAAAATATAATAATACACCAGTGTAATAGTACACCAATATAGACAGCATGTAAAGTCTAAATGGACACCATTACACAAACAGCATGCAGTATGTAACATCAACTGGTGTCTAATACACTGTATGTACTGGTTTTGAGTGTTGTTATTCACTTCCTGTTTCCTGTGCAATGTGTGACATAGAGCCTCCACCCACACCACACAGTCAACAGCCGGAGCAGTCAATGGTGCTGCTCGCGCTGGTCAACAGTGCCGCGCTTGCAGGAGGTGTTGTCGGTCAGAAGTGGGATGAGCCTATTGTACATTCAAGCGCAGGAGAACGGTTCCAATTTTTCCTCGCTCTGCCTGACTGAAGTGATGCCCGCGTGTAGGGCGCTGTTGTACTGCCTTATTATGAGGACCAAAAAGAAGTTTACAAAACAGTGACAGAGATTTTGACGTTGTGTCGGCGGAGCATTAGGTTGTTTCGGACGGGTCGTTTTTCGACGGATAGTTTGGAGAATGGAAGATGCATATGACTGGCTGCTCTAAGCGGCTGGGATCATTGCGATAGGTAGCAAAAACAGTCCTTGACCTGGAAAGGGGAAGCTTGTACCAGGTGTGGCCACAAGGGGAGAAATATGTCCAGCTTGTGATATTGAGTCCCAGTCAGTGTATTTCAACCATGAAGTGCTGATGCAGCCTTTGTTTATTCAGTGAATGTCTCAGACATATCAGCAGGAACTGCTTTAATACTGACATCACTTGTAAGCTAGACACTGGTGGAGCTGGAGTCATAGCTATTGCTCAAGAGATGTGTATATATAGAGCTAAATCGTTAGACTGTCGCTGGTGTAGTTTATGTATTGTGACAGAGGGACGTCAAATCCCTTGGGTCCTTCAGGGAGGGACTCCATGTAGTGCCCCTGCTTTCAGGGCACAGGGCTTCTATATGTAGAGTCCTTCCAATTGTGCTGTTAGGAACTGTTGCTGGCGCTGTGCAGTAGTCGTGAACTACCGTATTTAGGGTCCCTCAGACCCCAAATAGTGCCCTTGCTGTGCTCAGGACACTAAAATCTAGGGCCTTTGAGACTCGAACTAATAACAGTAGTTCCCTCTGAGGCAGCACCTAACTATGTATTTAGATTCAACCACTCTAAGAAAAACAACAAGAAAGCTATTTGGCCTGGCAAGACAACAGCCAATTCACTGCACAGCTACCCAGTCAAAGAACTCAGCTCAGGAGGAGATCTACGTTTAGAGGAGAGAAGACAGATTTATTAAGACTTCCTGCTATCACATCACTACATCTCACTGAGAGGCTACATGTGGTATAGAAGATGTTGTGAGACTAGCAGTTATGATCATGCTCCAGCTTCCCAAGGTATTCAATGAACTAGCTACAGTGATAGTGAATATGAAGTCTAACTCAAATAGTTGTACGTCTTGGAAGTGCAAGAGAAGCTTAACCGTGATGAAGAAATGAGGGTGACAAAACCTGATTCTACTCCCTCCTTTGCTGTTATATAAGGGTGGTTCTTAAAATATCACAGAAATTTAGGGTCTATGTAATTATCAAACATTTCAATGATGAAATCTTAACAGAAGTTCATCCCATTCCAAATGTAGGTAATATTTTAGCTGAGCTTGGAGGGAGACAGTTTTAACCAAACTAAACAGAAGAAATGGAGAGAATTTATCACTATCGAATGCAGCAAGTTGAAGAAGGTATTCCAAGAGTTGCGGATCTGCTAGATGATCTTTTGATTCATGGTAAAAATCAAGCTGAGCATGACGCTCAACTTGAGGTCCTCAGATGTCTTGAAAAGCAAAAAGTAACACTTATTGTGGACAAAGTCATAGATAGACAAATGCAGAATCTCGTCTGGATCTGAGAGCATTTCATTTCTTACAAAAAGACATTTTGAATCTTTGTGGCTGCACATCGAGTTAAAGGCATGGGCCAGAGCTGCTGCCATAGAACTGGATCATGAAACTCACTGATTAATCTTCGAGCTAGTGTTTGTGTATTATTGGTCAGTCAGTGTTATAATTGCACAGATATTCTTATGGTTGGTTGTGAATGTGTGGAGGTCCTCTTTTATGATTGATAATAATGTAATTACAATTAGAGGTTTTTAGCAACAAAAAACAAACAAATAAGCGTAATTCGCCAACTCCTAAGGTTCACATCAACTGAGTATTGCTGTAGCTATGCCTATCAGTTAGAATTAGCTACATAACATTTAAAAAAAAAAAATTAGCAAACCAACACAATTCTTAAACTAAGACCTAGCTATCGTTTATTTGTTTTTCAAATGTGTTGGTCACATAATATAGCTATAGCTAGTAATACTCAAAGTGGTATTATGTTGCATTGCTCATTAATCATTTAATATGAATGAAGCTAACATCTATTAATGTTTTCAGCTGTGCAATCAACAACTGTTTATTGAGTGGCTCTTTGCCTTCTAATCCTTCTAATGAAGGAAAGCAGTCTGTGGCCAGCAGATCTAAACCTCGCCTTGAAGTGACAAGTTTTATTTTGACCTTGACTAGAAGCTGCATGATGCTGAGCGTCCACACTATCTGGTTGACTTGTCACTTCCACCAGTACACTCAGTAGAGGCAGGGTCAGCCACAGTGTCAACACCAGTACACCCAGTAGAGATAGGGTGAGCAACAGTTGTGATCTCTATGAGAATGGACATGGACTCCACTGTGTCATCAGCATAGGGTGAAACATTCAGTGAACTGTTTGTCGCTACTGAGGCCATGTCTACATGATGGAAGACTCTATCACAATCAGAAGCACACTCAGCTGTCACAGAAGTATCAACTTTTGTTGAAATGGAATCAGATGGTGTGTCCTTTTTTGTTGTTCCTCCAGTGATGGTATTTTCCACGGCTTTGATTTTGCTAACAACTGCAAGTGGAAATTGCTTCTACCATTCCAGTTGCTTCTACTTCCATGCAAGCAGGAGCACATGTTGCCTCCTTCACTTGGTCACACGCCATTTCCCCAGGCTCAGCAATATCATCAAGTACTGTAGAAATTCCAGCATCAGCTCCACATGAAAGGTCAGAGTCTTTGACATCCTCCATTGATGGTTGAGCATAAGGAGCCACAGCATTGTTGCACGAGGAAGATTGAGAAGTGCACAAGTGTCTCGGCTTTATGTTGTGCAAGTACGAGGGAAGACATGTTTGTATGGTATATTTATCACTTGTGTCATACCACGATGGTCGGATGCTAGGGCAGTCTGTCATCCACAAGTGGAAACGAACCTCTGATATTAGAGGTCGTGTAGTCGCGTTGATAATTAGGAGAGAGCTCACCAAGTTGTGGAATTCTAAAATGCCAATAGAACAATAAATGTAATATCCCATAGTATTATGCATGTGTTTACCTACTGTGAGGTGGTATCCTAATTGAAGGTTTTGGTAATCTGCTAGACTATTATTGTAGCATTCATAGTCTCCTCCAAAAATGGATACCACTCATTCACCAATGCATACAGGCAAACACCCCTGTAATTAATTTATAGTGGATAAACATAGTTCTGTTTGTTATAAATAATTAGCACTTACATGCTCCATGAGTCAGCTTTGAATGGATCAAACTTGTCTACTAAGGACAGCATGATTTCAGGTGTCTTGTAGGTAAAGGATCCTACTGGAGTGCAGCATAGCTTGTTCTTGCATTCCAAGGCAAATCCGAAATCTAATTATTAAAAAAAAAATAGACATTAAATTTATGTAACAAAATTTAGCAAAATATAACTTACCTCCTACTTTTATGTCCATGTTCTTGTCAAAGAAGACATTTTCAAGCTTAATATCTCTGTGTGCAATCCCCAGAGAATGGCAATAGGATACTGCTTCACACATTTGGCTGAAGATATGGTGAGCCTCTCCTTCAGTTAGAACACATCTGAAGCCAGATAATCCAGAACATTGCCATTTTCAGCAATTTCTGTCACAAAAAAGCATTGGCGTTCAGTCTCTACAATTTGAAACATCTTAACGATGTGGAGGTGAGAGACTTTTGAAGAATAGCAATCTCTCTTGGCAAAAACTTGGCCAGTTCTTCCTCATTCACTTTAGCCTTGTTTACTATCTTGATTGCAATCTATAGGCAATAATAGTAATAATAATAATAATAATAATAATAATAATAATAAGGTATAGTTATATATCATACTGTATATAATATGATTGAGTTTCACTGAAAGTGTCTTGCTTGCTTTGATAAAATGTCCTCCACTCTACACCAAGGGCAATGTGAAGTCAAGAGGAGACCCTGCCCCCATGTGTGGGGGTCGTGGTCCCCCTGTTCCTGCCAGTATCATTTTTATTGCATGCAACACATACCCTGGTTTGAGGGTAATGAGCTTGCCAAAACTGAGTGAGATATCTTGGTCAGAACTATTGTGAAGATATCTAGATTCAGCAGCCCTAGGCTACTATACCCCTTTTTTTGCCATTGGCATACTGTGTATCCTTTTCTACTAGAGGGATGTACCATTTTCTCCTAGAAGTTCCTGGGCAATCTATAGTTTCATTAAATTGCAGCTGAGACAGAGTAGTTGCTAAAAAAAAATCAGCTGGGGTGTGGGGAGCCCTTACACACTAACAATCCTAGCTTTACAGCCAACTTTACACACCTTGAGTTACCAACCCTAATACAAACTACTGCAGTGAAGATATCTAGTATAGAATAAACCACTTACTCTCAGAGTGATATGGCTAAATAATTTACTTTCAGGCTTTATTTTCACTTGCCTCAGCTTTGATAAAAAGTAGCCAATTAATGAAATACCCCATTTAGAACATGGCTGATGTAGTTTTTGTATTGTGACAGAGGAACTTTAAACTGCTTAGGTCCTTCAGAAAGGGACACTATTAACTTAGTGTCTGCCTTCAGGACAGGGACACTTAGTGTCCCTCCAGTTGTGCTTAGTGCTTCGATCATTGTCAGGAGCAGTCGCTACGTTCTAAATTAGTTTGGCGCTGTGCTACCATTGTGAACTACCATTGTTTAGGGTCCCTCAGGCCCAAAGTAGTGCCCTCACTGCGCTTGGGATGCTACAGCCTAGGACCCTTCCAGAACCCTAAAAATGGTAGTTCCCTTTGAGGCAGCGCCTAACTATTTCATAGCTACCACTCTAACTTGTGTAATAAGTATGACATATTGCAAAGTCATTAGTGAGTCAGTTTCATTAGCTTCGTAAAATTATGTGAATTCAAAAAATCTAAAACAGTATACCAATATAAATTAGTAGATAATAGTACACCAATATAAATTAGTAGACAACAGTACACCAATATAAATTAGTAGATAATAGTACACCAATATAAATTAGTACATGTACACCAATATAAATTAGTAGATAATAGTACACCAATATAAAACAGTAGGCACAGGCATAGGAAGCAGTCAAAAGGGGGGGGGGGCAAGCCCAAATTTGATGTGAACCTGGCTGCTTGCAGCTGCGAAATTTATGAATTATCAGATAAAACCACAATTTTATTCAGAGGTTGTATATAGCTATGTGAGAGAGATAATAATGGAGGCATCCATAAGCCCATTATTGTGACCCACAAAGTCACAGGCCAAAACTAGAGAAAACTTTTTTATCTTGTAATTCTCACGCAATTAATTCTGGCTACAAGTAAAGTTCATTCAGTTATTACATATACAAAATACTTAGTTACATGTACTCTTTACACTGACCTAAGAAGTTCTCCTCATGCAGCCATTCTGTACCTACTCTTTACACTGACCTAAGAAGTTCTCCTCATGCAGCCATTCTGTACCTACTCTTTACACTGACCTAAGAAGTTCTCCTCATGCAGCCATTCTGTACCTACTCTTTACACTGACCTAAGAAGTTCTCATCATGCAGCCATTCTGTACCTACTCTTTACACTGACCTAAGAAGTTCTCCTCATGCAGCCATTCTGTACCTACTCTTTACACTGACCTAATAAGTTCTCCTCATGCAGCCATTCTGTACCTACTCTTTACACTGACCTAAGAAGTTCTCCTCATGCAGCCATTCTGTACCTACTCTTTACACTGACCTAAGAAGTTCTCCTCATGCAGCCATTCTGTACCTACTCTTTACACTGACCCAAGAAAGTTCTTCTAGACATGCTGTGATTTTTCTGTAAATGTGTTGCTTATTAGCTAGCTATCCATTTATTTAATTCAATTTTAAACATTGAGTTATTTATTTGACGACAAATGAGGATGGTGGACCTGGAGGGTTTGGATAGCTAGTTTGGATGAAGGCGTGTCACTCACTGAGTGAGGGACAATGGGGGATGTGTGCATGTAATTACACCATTTTATATTAGTGTACCATTTTATGAGGGAGTATTATTCAGGAATGGATCCAACAAAATGTATATAAATGTAGGCATAAGTTAGTATGTAGTTGCCCGTGGAACCATTGGTACATTTCAGAAATAGTTGCATGAAAATAATTATTTAAACAGCTGCACAGCCAAGCAGTGGCTAAATCCTGACAAGTAGTTTACTTATTTTGGGGGGGAAATACAGCAATTATGGAAGGCTTACCAACCAACTTCCCCTCCCCCCCCCCCCCCCCCCCCCCCCCCCCCCCCCACACACACACACTTGCACATAACATCCACTCTAAACTCTTGCATTTGGTTCTCCACTGTTCCACTAAGTTTAGGTTGAAGCTATCACACGGCCAACCAGTTATATTAATGTTACCCCCCAGGCACCATGGGCACACACACACACACAAACACACACAATCACATACATACATTCCACATGTTACTGCCGGCCATAATGCATCAGCAGTGTCCAGGTGGCCAGCCAGTTTAAAATGGAGTAGTCTTTGGAAGATATAGTTGTAGCGAGTTGATTGAGATGCCTAGACCGCCTGGGAAGAATGTAGACCATAGCCTCAAGAAAATACTCTTTGTTGGATTCCTAACTCCCACCCTGCACATGGGACAAAGATGGAATGGTGTGATTGTGTCAGAAAGGACTTGAAGAAATTTGTGTTGATGAGAGTGGTGGTATCAATTGCCATAAGACAGGAGTGGTGGTATCAACTGCCATAAGACGGGAGTGGTGGTATCAGTTGCCATGAGACAAGAGTGGTGGTATCAGTTGCCATGAGACAGGAGGAGTGGTTGGAGGAAGAAGTGCACTGCAGGACTGAAGGCTGAGAGTGAGGCTATAGTGGTAGAGAAGAATGAGAGGAGAAGGAGGACATGTACGGGAGGCAATATAAGCCATACCAGCGCAGTGTGTGTGTGTGAGATTATTCAGATGAAGGCCAGACATTGATGAATGTAAAAGTGTCATCACTTGTCAAATACATTAGTTTTTATCAACTTACTGTGATCTAGCTGGTCTGACACTTGTGGCAGAGAAGCATCAGCCAATGGATGTGCATGCATGTGTGCGTGTGTGCGGTATGACAGGCCATACATGTGAGCATGTTATTGTATGTACAAGTGACTGTCTCATCCTTTCAGGAAACAGAGTCCTCGTACATTCTCTCCTCCTCCTCCTCCATGAAGATACACCACAATGTATGTAAGTGTTCCTCGTCAGCTTCAATCGTAAAGAGTTCAACAATTAGGCCTGCCTGAACCAGAATGTAAAATGTGACAGAAAGTCACTTTAAGGCACAATATTATGTCGTTAAACAGGCGCTATTTGAATGATCCGTGCACTTCACACCTTGTTCTGTCAATTACAATGTTAGTCCTGGACACGCGCAATTAGTATATCCGTACAACACTTCCTCCAGAGAAATAGTGGCATTTATTTGCCAGCCCTTTTCAGAGCATGGATAAATAGGCCAGACCAGCCTCCATAAAGTGTCAGGATCCCATCTTCACTGGATGGCAAATGCCCTTCCCGATAAATTGTATGATTTCTATCGAATGTTGAAGCGCAGCATGGGCGTGACCGGCAGTAGCTCTCGGCAGCAACACCAGCAGCTGCAACAACACCAGACATCCAGCATCACGTGTGATGACTGTGGGAGAATCTTCAGTGTTTCTTCAGACTTCAACCAGACAGAAAAGAAGAAAAGATGTGAGAGGTAAGTGTGGTGGTACAATAATGTCAACTTTACTTTCTTAATTTGATCTATTTAGATGTGCTGCAAGAGTGACAGAAGAGAAAGTGTCACAATCTCCTCACGCTAGACAAGTAAATAAGTTAAACCTTGCAGAGAATGTTTCGGATGTAAAGTAGCATAAAGAGAATTTAATCATGATGTACTGTATTTCTAGTGTGGAGGATGTCAAATGATTTTTAATGTGTCAGCGAAAGTAGCAGAATATCCTCACGGAATTGCTGTCAATTGTCAGAGGTAAGTAAGTATAGCATTCATGAGGGATATCATGGCTGTGTGTGTGTCTGCACGTCTGTGTGTGTGTGTGTGTGTGTGTGTGTGTGTGCACGTCTCTGTGTGTGTGTGTGCGTGTCTGTATGTGTGTCTCTGTGTGTGTGCAGGTGTTCGGAATCTCGCAGACAACTCATTAGAAATGGGACATATGTGGAAGTGACGCTTCAGAAAGGGTCGGATAGGTTTTACGTGTGCTGCCCCAAGTCTCTTTCTTCAGAAATGAAGAAATGTATGCAAGCAGCCTATGTTGAACACAATGGCTACACTATGCTTCCAGAAAGCTAACTGACCCAGTCTTCCATTTCACACCAGTTCTAATAGCATCAATTCTTAACAAACTATTCTCATTTTGTTAATGCTGCCATTGTTTATGTATTATATTTTATTAATCAGAATAAAGAAGTAGGAATATGAATGTTGTATATACATACCAAGTGAGCAGAAAATTCTACAAAGCAAAGTTAACGCTAGCTACCATGCCAGGTTTCCCATGTGGATGGTTTTCATTGGTAGAAACAGTCAGCTGACTTGTGATTTAGCTAAGTAAAGACTTGAATTTCATGTGAGCTTTTCATTTCGTATTGTAGCTAATAGAGCTTTATTTAAATTTGTCCTGTGAAGAAAAAACTCGAGTTATACCAATGTGAAATTAAATATCCCATAGATTCCCATGGCAACCAGGTCATGAAATCTTGTTTCTATGGTAAACTAGTGAATGGTCACCTTACTTTATCTTCACTTTAGAACGTCATTAATTTTTGACCTCTGAACTGTTATCTAGACTTCTCTAGTACATCTCATTCTACTTCTCTAGTATATCTCATCCCAGATTTCTCTCTGTCCAGAGCTTCTTATTCATCTGTGCTAATTAAAGATGCACATATGTGTCCTCTATCATACAGTTCATCCCACCTCAAGGTGTGGGCATGGGTTGTCCTGTCTTGCTTACAGGTGTGTATCTATGTGGAACAGAGACACAGCAATTGGTACAAGAGTCAAAGTGCAAGAAAAATTGAAATCAATAAAAAAAATTAAAAAAAAAGATAAATAAATAAAAAACACCCCAAGACTCAAGACTGCTCCAGCACAAGATATTATTAATTGAATTGTTATTGAATGAGACTTGTCTATTGGAATAATACTAAACAATTAGTTCATGTAAAATGTCAACGATTGTATGAGTAGTTCTTGAAACTTTCAAATGAATCTCCTTTCGCTACTTTTATTTTATACATGGTGAGTTCTTCACTCACGAGGGACGACAGCCAACCTTCGTTGCAGATAACTTGAGCTGAAACTGGAAGTTGACATTTGAGCAGTAACCTTCCAGTGCACGAATAAACTATGAAGAAATACTTCTTGTTGTCATAAGTTCGAACCAAAACCACAAAATAAACAGATCCCACCGCAAAATACTCTACTTGTGAATACGATATCATAGTAACACTTGAACACAATTCTACTTTGGTCTCAATTCCAGTTTCTACATCACAAGTTAATAAATAATCTTTTCCTTGTAGCTTACCTATTAACCCCAACATTTTGTAATCTTGAGACAAAGCAAATGTTGAGAAAAAGCTGAGACTTCTTACATCCCGCACTCGCTTGACTTCAAACTTCCATTCCCCATTCTCAATGGTAGTAAGAACTGAATACTGAAGAAAGATTCTAGTTCCCAAAATAAACACTGAATGTTTATTGCACAAACTCTTCATTCCACCATTATCACGACAACCGCAGAGTTTTATCTGCTCGACTCTAAGCATCATTTCTGACATTTGTTCTAAAAATACAAAAGTAAATTTAGTGTGTACAACTTCCTTCCTTGGATACCTTTTTAATTGTATGAAAATTAAGCTAAGTTCATTGTCGCTAAAATCAAATGAAGCAGTTAGAATCCAATTGCAGCTGTTACAACTGGAGAAATAAGATTTATGACACAACTGCAAGTCGCTATCTTTCCATTTAGTAAACACAGGAGGCAGAAAAACAGTGGGGTCTAACAAAATCTCTCCCCAAATTGAATCGTCAGCTAGAAAAAAAACCCTCTCTGGAGTAGATTCACACCACCATATTTTTGTTCCTACACACTCTCCTGGTGCATTATTTATTCGGTAGCAGACCTCCTCATCCAAGTCTTCATCTATTAGGATTAAGGAGGCATTGGAAGTTTTGAATGTTTTCTTTCTCATGTAAAACCCGTTGATCAAAGGACGCACCCAAACTATTTCATCTTCTCCCATCACGGTGATAAAATTGTCGTTAGACTCAAAAGTCATTTTTATGTTCAATTCTCTTTTCAGGAATCTCCCAGCTAGAGAGAAATAGGATCCAAGACTTGACAAAGCCTCTTTGGCTACCTCATAGGGTATGTCAAAAGCAAGAACTGCCTTCTTCCAGTATATGTTACATGATCTAATGGACATGCTCCAATCCTTGCAGACCTATGTATGAATATTTTATTAAATCATTAGATAGCTAACACTAAAGAACACAATTAGACAAACAGTTGCACAGAGTGGTTACTATGGCATTGATGCCCCTTTACCATAGAAACCCCTTTACCATATATACCCCTTTACCATATATACCCCTTTACCATATATACCCCTTTACCATATATACCCCTTTACCATATATACCCCTTTACCATATATACCCCTTTACCATATATACCCCTTTACCATATATACATAATATAAAACTCGACCATTTTTTTAGTAGCTGAAATGTTAACAGTTATAAATTAAAGTATAACAGTACAGACGTTTAATGTAACCTCCACAGGGAGGCTTGCTCGTCATTTGTGCATAAGCATACCACTAAATATGTAGTAACCTTAACTTACTAGCACTAGCCTTAACTTAGTGGCACTAACCTTAACTTACTGGCACTAACTTTAACTTACTGGCACACTAACCTTAACTTATGGCACTAACCTTAACTTACTGGCACACTAACCTTAACTTCCTAGCACTAACCTTAACTTACTGGCACTAACCTTAACATACTGGCACTAACCTTAACTTATGGCACTAACCTTAACTTACTGGCACACTAACCTTAACTTATGGCACTAACCTTAACTTACTGGCACACTAACCTTAACTTCCTAGCACTAACCTTAACTTACTGGCACTAACCTTAACTTACTGACACTAACCTTAACTTATGGCACTAACCTTAACTTACTGGCACTAACCTTAACTTACTGGCACTAACCTTAACTTACTGGCACACTTACCTTAACTTATGGCACTAACCTTAACTTACTGGCACTAACCTTAACTTACTGGCACTAACCTTAACTTACTGGCACTAACCTTAACTTACTGGCACACTTACCTTAACTTATGGCACTAACCTTAACTTACCGGCACTAACCTTAACTTACTGGCACTAACCTTAACTTACTGGCACACTGACCTTAATTTACTAGCACTAACTTTAACTTACTGGCACACTAACCTTAACTTACTGGCACTAACCTTAACTTACTGGCACTAACCTTAACTTACTGGCACTAACCTTAACTTACTGGCACTAACCTTAACTTCCTGGCACTAACCTTAACTTACTGGCATACTAACATTAACTTACTGGCACTAACCTTAACTTACTGGCACACTGACCTTAATTTACTAGCACTAACTTTAACTTCCTAGCACTAACCTTAACTTACTAGTACCAACCTTAACTTACCAGAATGCAGGATTCAATTACAAACCTAGGATTTAAATAAAACAAAATTTGCTCAACCAATTCCAATGGCAGCCAGGTCACAAAGTCCATTTTACAGATCTCCATCTGAAGTTTGACAAAACCAAGCAAGCTCGTGGAAGATGTAGTGACTGAAGACTCACCATTCACACACTTAACTTACGTAATGATACCATCATGCCCAAATTTCCCTAAACTTTCATTTTATGCAATACTGCTATCACGCCTCCTTTCCCAACCTCTAAACTACTTTCAGTATTTACTACATGTGCATAACAGGTCAAAGTGCAGCTTGATAAACATCAGTTTCAGTTCCTCAAATAGTACAAGTGGTCATACCAGTCAGACTAGTATGGGCCACTTGCACTGCTGTGGGGCTGTAGTCTGACTATGGCCACTTGCACTGCTTGTGGAGCTGTAGTCTGACTGGTATGGCCACTTGCACTGCTTGTGGGGCTGTAGTCTGACTGGTATGGCCACTTGCACTGCTTGTGGAGCTGTAGTCTGACTGGTATGGCCACTTGCACTGCTTGTGGGGCTGTAGTCTGACTGGTATGGCCACTTGCACTGCTTGTGGGGCTGTAGTCTGACTGGGTCAGACTACAGTTCCACAAGCAGTGCAAGTGGTCATACCATAGCTAGTCATGTGATTTACAGATGAGCCAAGTTTTAGTGATTATAAAGCTGCTTAGCTGATTCAAATATATAAGTAAAATGACATTATGATGATGATTTAGTTCTGACTTTGAATGGTATCTTGAAAACCTTTGGAACTGTCCAATATAATGACCTTGTACACTGCAGGCTCCTCACTGCAGCACAGTGAAGACATCCAACCTTCATTACAGCTGAAATGGACCAGTAAGGACAGTGGACACTTCACTACCAACTGTCCTGTGTGAGTGCGAATGACTATGAGGTACTTCTCTGCATCATAACTAGCATCAAAATGCACTACCAGGACAGAATAGATAGTTCCAACTGCCATAAAGCTAATCTTTACAGCATCTGATACTGATGGGACTACTACACTGTTATTTCTTCCAGTCTTCATCTGCCAAGTATTGAGGGTGAATTTACCAGCATCAAGTGTCAGTGCCATGAGTTGTTTGTCTGGTGATAAGACGAACGCCTTACGGAAGGAATATCCCATATCTTGAGCACTTAACACTCTCATTGGCTCCACTATGTACTTGCTCAGATTGAGTTCCACTGCCTTAGTGACTTTATACTGAATTATTGCACACCTTACCTGAAGAAATAGTAAGTGTGTTTTACAAAAACCTTGTATGTTTGTAGTGCTGTTGCTATCATGACAACAGAGATAAACTTTGTTAACTATTAAGTAATCAATATCTGAAAGCTCCTCTGGGATATTCTTCACAAACGAATAATGGCCCACTTCCTGCAGTGGAGAGTTCCTAAGCTCAGTGAAGACACACTGGAGGCGTCTGTCATCCCCAACAGACTTGGCAATGGTCACTATGAGACAACAATCACTGCAGCTGGAGAACTGCCAATGAACTTTAGACACAATAGAGTCCTCCCAAACTGTATAAACTGGAGGCAATGAGGGTTGGGTCAAATTAAACTTGAATAGCCCCCAAGTAGCATTATTTGCATGAAAGACAACTCTAGCTGGAGTAGATTCACACCATAGGATCTGAAATACTCCATTGGGAAATACATTCTCTTGTCGGGAGCAGCACCTGTCTTCTCTCAGTCTCAGTAACTCCAAAGAAGGACTGGGGTCTTTTCCATATTTCAAGTAGAATCCATTGCTTAATGGTTGGACCAGTACAATTGTTTCTTTCTTTCTACTCAGAGTGGTGAAGTTACAGCGTGAAAGGAACATATTTTTCATGTTTGATTCTCTCCTCATAAACGTAGTCATGAGCGAATAACACGACTTGAACTTAAGTAAAGCATCCACAAGAGACTCCTCAGGTAGGCCATTCAAAATGGCCATTTTTCTCCAGTATTTGTCACATGACTTAATGGATGTGTTCCACGAGTTGCTGACCTGTGTACACAAAGCAAACATGTATAACTTCTGATAAGCCTGCACTGTACAGTCGTTACTGAAAAGCATGCAAATATTCTACTACTTCTATTTGTCCCAATTAAATATAAACATGTATTGAAATGGGTCGCTATTCCACACGCCACATGACAACCTGCGCCACATGCCCTATGACAATCTGACAGGAACAGCACTAGTCCAAACACTTCTTCATTCACTGACCTACTTACCAACATGCATACTCTAATGATGTAAACTGGATCAATATACAACAAAATATGTTCCACTATTTCTAGAGGTAAGGAAGACACAAAGTCTCTTTTTAGACATTGGGTAAGAATCGCCAAAATCTCTAGTTGTTCTTCATGACTGCACTGCTCGACTAGAGTTTTCATTAGCAGCACCCTCTTCTTCGCTGTTAGTTCTAGTTGATTATATGCCATTGTTGCTAGTAGACCGTCGCTTAGGTCACTTCAAAACACCTCAGACTATTAATGATACTCTCATCACTCCACCGGCGGCCGATCAACTCGTGTACATGTACGTTAGGTAAAGATTGTCAAGTTAGAAACTACACAAAAAAAGTGATCAAGTGAACTTAGGACCCAAACAAACTCCACCTGTTTCTTTGTGGTCGTTGCTGTTGTTATGTGTATCTATTGAATAAAGTCCTGAGTAGGTAACAACAACGTGAAAAAAAAGCGACCAAAACTGTGTACACGCCTACTTTTTTAGGGGAATTACCTAATTAATACAAAACCCGTTAACCGATTAGAGTCTTCATGTGATCAGCAATAAACAGCTACTGAGGTGGGAGTGGCTACGAAGGCTTGCTGAGCTAAAACCGCGGAAAGGATTCTATGGAAAGTACGTAGCGTTATGGCCAATTGGAGCTGGTCGAGACTAGTCGTGTTCTTCTCCTTGCTGTTCCCATCCTTGTTGCTGTCTTCCACTTCAAGGGACTTGGACTCAACAAGTGGTTACGAGGAGCTAGGGGAAGGCTCCTCGTTCTCAGGCAGTTCCAGCAGTTTTGATTCAGGTTCTGCCTCAGGTTCTGCCTCAGGTTCTGGCTCGGGGTCGGGAAGCAGCTCGGGCTCTGCGGACTGGGGTGACGATGATGGCGCAGCTACAGAGCTTTGCAGCGGTATTATAGACACTAATTCTTCAAGATTCATCAATTCTTCCATTGACTATTCCTTCAGTAAGCTAGGGGAGGCTGGTTGTGCAGTATAGCTATATGTAATGAATGAATGTATGGCTCTGTAGGCAATGGCATACCAGAAGTTAGTATTGTAGTATTTAGCTATTAATTCAACTCAACTCCTCCTGTAGCTGTAAGAAGTAGTTCTATTTTACAGTGTATACTAAAACACGAGTTAACTATTATAGCTAGTGAAAATAAAGGACTTGTATTGTTTTTATGTTCATTGGACACAGTAAAGGCTATTTCAAACAATTGCTAAAATCTCAGGATGTCCCAAATCCTAGATATACAATATAGCCCCCTCGGAATACAAACACACATACTCTGAAACCCTAATCTTATGGTGCAGCTACAAGACAAAACACCTGCTTTCATTCATGGAAGTACTGAAGCTTGTGTCTCTTTACTAACTCCTTTTGTACAATGACTGACAAGAGGATTAACACTGATACTGGGCCAGAAATAGAATCTTTATCACAATTCACTAATTCATGTATGCCAACTGGATCAAAGAAATGTACGTGTGTATTACATGGGGATAGGAGAAGAGAGGATAGGGAGCTTAGTTCCCCACTTTTTCACATTTTATAGTTTAGTGTCAGAGAGTAGCCCCTGGCTCAGAAAATGGATTCAATTTGAGTAGAGTTCGAAAAAATTCATCTTGGAAAAGTAATCTATAACAAATATTTTAGGAAAAGGGGCAAAAAACAAAGAGCAACTAGAATTTGCTTCTTTTTTTTTTTAATTGTGGTGGCCTCAGCCCCTCCACTTTTCACCTCTTTACCATAGTTACATATAGTTACATGCAAGTAGCTTTCTCCATAAGAAAAACAAAAAACAATTTCTTCCAATTTTCTGGGTATGTAATTGGGAAATATAGCAGTCAGCATCTTGGAACATCCTAGTGTGAGTGAGTTACACTATGCATGCTGCTAATTAATTCTCCTCTTCCCATGCTCCTACCTGTCTATATTATTGTGTGTGTATGTCTATATACATTAGTGTGAGTTTGTGTGTGCATGTGTGTAAGGAGCCCCGTCCCGCCCACTCCCATTGCCTGGCCTGGGTATTGTTTGTGGTTGAAAGTGTGTGAACCATCACCATGGCTACGTCAGCAATACGAAATGGAACAAATATCTATCCTATTCCAAGTTTCATTCAGTGGGTGTGGTTTATTGAATATATGTGTGATTAGATTTGCTATTCACATCCACCTTGTGTTGTTGTTGTTGTTGTTGTATGTGTGTGTGTGTATGTGTGTGTGTAGGTGGGTGCAATAGATACAGTCCGCAGTGTAACATGCATGACTTCATTACTCTCCACACTGGTAACATAAGCTATGTCGGAGCCAGTTCCACCATCACAGCCCATGTCAACCCCAATGCTACGGATGGTTCAAAGTTCTACTACAAGCTGTGCTACAGTCGCCTCACAGCGTACGAGAGTCCAGAACTGATTCGCTGCGTGAGCAATGGCACTACGATGCAGTCGGAGTACACGTGGGAGAAGTTTGGTAAGGTGATGTTCACTGTGTATGTCTATACCAGTGCCAGTTACAACTACTCAGACTTCCTGGATTGTGACTCCACCAAAGTCCTGGTGGCAAGTGAGTGACTCCAACACCAGAAGAGAACCAGTGTATGTATGTGCATGTGTGCGCGCGTGTGTGTGCATGTGTGTGCAAGCCAAGGTGAATGTCTGAGGGTGTGAATGCCTAGATGTGTATTGAAACCAAAGGGTGTAACACTAATGCAAAGGGTGTAACACTAATGCAAAGGGTGTAACACTAATGCAATGTGTGGCAATACAATGCTAGAAACTCAGTGTCAGTTATGAAGTATTTGAGAGTTAGTCTGGAGTATATACAGGAAATGTTTAAGTTTTAATGAAAATAATGTTAACTTTGTTGTGTGAAGTGGCCAAGTGTTAGTGATTGGCTGATAACTCTTGGCAGCACTACTGCTCGCTACACTAGAGAACGTTACCTTATAGTTTGATTAAGGAGAGCTGTGAGTTCAGCTCATACAAACCTGTATCTGGAGCTGCTGTTAGTTGTTTGCTTGTCTGTTCAGGCTATTGGTAGCTTCATGATTTCTGTGGTGGTTATGGAAGCACTAACTCTTATTTCAATACTATTTTTTCAGTATCCACGGGTAAAGCCTTATGGGTCGATTTTTTTTTCAAAAAAATGTTCATGGTGGAAATGGATCAATAAGTGTTAGCTCTAGCTTATGGTGCAGTTGTAAGCTCTGGCAAACTCTAGAACTCACATTATGAGGCTTGGAACACTAGCCGGTTGGACTCGTGTAAGGAGTGTTGCTAATAAATCGTTTGATGGGCTATTCACTTACAGCAGGAAATATAACAGTATTCAACTAGTTCACTCACTTGTCTACATAATCCACATACTCATGCAATTCTCGCCATATAACTCGAGCATAGTTTCTCGAAGAGGCCTAAATAAAGCATATTGAACTGCTTTCAATCCACCAGCAACCGGATTTGTTTATAATAGTGTCACGGAGACATGCATTAATAGTACGGAATACAAGACACGCCCCCTAGCCTTAGCTACTCCTTTATGTGTTTTTTTTTCTTTTCGAAATCAACAATAATAAATTGAACAAAAATAGTGAATTGTTGTAGTGCGTATGGAGAAGATGGCTTGTGCTGCAGCTTCCAAATTTGGAGAACGCCATCTTAAGTCCCCATCTAACCTACAATAGAAAAAAGTAAAAACATTAGATGCCACATTTAGGCCGATTTTCCCTAAAACCAGCCACATATTTTTAGAGCTTCAACTTCCCTATTAGACTGGCTGGGCATGCTCACAAAATGCAGCTGGATTGTGTTTCAGCCAGGCCAGATCTGTACAGGAGAAGTGCTTAAGAGCCATTGTTGATAAACTCTAATCTCTGTATAATTAGACCTAGCTATAGTTTGGGAACTGGCAGCCATTGGTGGAGGGGTCATGATGCAGTGGGTTGCTAGAAGGAGGAGAATGTAGACAGTTGCGATGAAGGCAAAGAGAGGGAGTGTTAATGTACTCTGTTTGCTATGGTTGTAACTATGTACTTGTGTGGTAGACCTTTTAGCCCTCCAGTATTTCAACAACTCTCTTTTCAACTAGAGAATTGAGCTCCATTTAGAGATCCATTAAGAGATAGTTAACGTACCCATTAAAGTGTTTTTCTTATAAGTTGTAATTAAGTGGTGGAGGAGGCGTGTGCTAATACACTGCATGGAAATGGTAATGTTTGTGTGTACACTCTGTGCTTCAAGCCAATCAGATTTGAAGTGATTTTACATCAGAACACATGTTGTTAATTTTACTAGTGGTATTGACTCTTCAGTTGACTTACCACCTGTATCTCCTAATTCACTGGCTGCAGCTGATCATGAGGGAACCATGGGACATGGCAGGGACTATGTTGGTTAAGTAAAGGAAGGAGTGGTCAAATGATGTTTTAGGAAGATGCATGGCAGGAGAGAGATTGTAGTCACTTCCTCCCACTATGTCAGTGCATACTGATGTGTCGCATCAAACAACTTCTTACTTCAACTTTACCTTCCACTTCAATTTAACTTCCTATGGAAGCTAAGACTGGTGTCATGCAATTCAGCTCTCCCACATTTTTTCTGTTTCTATAAACTTTTGTATTGAGCTTTAGAATAGCACTTTATCTCCAGTTTTGAAGTATTCTAAGGTAATAGTTAACCACTTACGTGTGAGCTTTCCAATGATGCAAACCCTGGATACATAGTTGCTTCCGTTAAAAAAATTAAGTTTTTTTGTGTGGCCAACTCAACTTGGACATATTAATGCTAGTATTGTACTTAGATATTTGAATGTGTCAGTATATTCTACTGCATCCTGGCTTAGATAGACAGCCATTCTTTGCCTTTCTCTCTCTTAGATATGATATGGGGTTCAAAACACACAGGACAGTAGAGTTTTTGTGCTTGTCCTTGAACTGCAGAGCTAACATTAGAGAAATTCACTTCTAGCATCACTAATGCAGCTGGCAACACTGGCAACAATGCAGCTACTGGCAACAATGCAGCTACTGGCAACAATGCAGCTACTGGCAACACTAGCAACAATGCAGCTACTGGCAACACTAGCAACAATGCAGCTACTGGCAACAATGCAGCTACTGGCAACACTAGCAACAATGCAGCTACTGGCAACAATGCAGCTACTGGCAACAATGCAGCTACTGGCAACACTAGCAACAATGCAGCTACTGGCAACAATGCAGCTACTGGCAACACTAGCAACAATGCAGCTACTGGAAACACTAGCAACAATGCAGCTACTGGCAGTACTAACAATGTAGCAGCTAGCTATATAACCAGAACCCTTAACTTTTTGATACAGAACCCAATATTTTGTCCTTTGAACTTTTAATATATAATCTATAACATGTATTTCCCTGAACTCTTGTTATTAGAACTCGCAACAATCAGAATCTAGACTCTTGTAAACCAGCCCCTAGAAACCTTCAGTTAGCATAGATATTACTTCTATTCTCAGTATTTCAGTAAACCAGTCCCTAGAAACCTTCAGTTAGCATAGATATTACTTCTATTCTCAGTATTTCAGTAAACCAGCCCCTAGAAACCTTCAGTTAGCATAGATATTAATTCTATTCTCAGTATTTCAGTAAACCAGTCCCTAGAAACCTTCAGTTAGCATAGATATTACTTCTATTCTCAGTATTTCAGTAAACCAGTCCCTAGAAACCTTCAGTTAGCATAGATATTACTTCTATTCTCAGTATTTCAGTAAACCAGCCCCTAGAAACCTTCAGTTAGCATAGATATTACTTCTATTCTCAGTATTTCAGTAAACCAGTCCCTAGAAACCTTCAGTTAGCATAGATATTACTTCTATTCTCAGTATTTCAGTAAACCAGTCCCTAGAAACCTTCAGTTAGCATAGATATTACTTCTATTCTCAGTATTTCAGTAAACCAGCCCCTAGAAACCTTCAGTTAGCATAGATATTACTTCTATTCTCAGTATTTCAGTAAACCAGCCCCTAGAAACCTTCAGTTAGCATAGATATTACTTCTATTCTCAGTATTTCAGTAAAGTTATAATTTGAGTTTTGATTTTGTGTACATTCATATAATTATTTTGTACTTAACTTTACTAATGGACACGGGTCTTGTAACTATGGTTACTGTTATTATAGATGACTCCGGACTCAATCTCACTGTAACTCTTTACAATGATCCATTCATGTTCTGGGGTGATCCTCTCATATCCATGGAGATTAATGATGAGGAAGAGTATCAGAGAAACGATACAGATTTGTTTCTTCTAGGTAATGTGACTTTCCAAGTGACAGCCAGCTTGGAATCAGGAAGAAAGAGAGGCGTGTCCTATCTCTACCATTACCATGTGCGAGGTCCGTACTTGAGACATTCCAGTAAGTCAGACACGCCCAACATGACAATAGAGATATCTGACACAGGTAACTACTGGTATACTGTGGATGCTATTGGCTACTTTGATAATGCTGAGGCACACCACACCAACTACACAGGCTCCTTCCAAATATTAGGTGAGTCATTCTCTAGCTACAAGTGAGCCAGTCTCTAGCTACAAGTGAGCCAGTCTCTAGCTACAAGTGAGCCAGTCTCTAGCTACAAGTGAGCCAATCTCTAGCTACAAGTGAGCCAGTCTCTAGCTACAAGTGAGCCAGTCTCTAGCTACAAGTGAGCCAGTCTCTAGCTATAAGTGAGCCAGTCTCTAGCTATAAGTGAGTCAGTGTCTAGCTAGTGGTTTGGTCTAGTTACAAGTGGTATGTATGTGTGTGTGTATGTATGTATGTATGTATTCTTACAGAAGCGGTGAATTCTGTCTTCCTTCAAGTAGGTAACAATGACACAGTGAAAGTTGGTTCAGAAGAAGAGTTGGTAGCCTCAGCTGAAGGCAGGTGAGGAGGCCATTGGCAGATCTTGCATGCATGATGTGAACATGTAAACAAGTAGCAAAGTAAGATTGGTCAGGTTTCACTGTAGGTCTAGGAGTGGACTCTGTTGGAACAGCTGTGTGTGTATGGATGCTATACTTGTGAATGAGTGAGAGTATAGTCCAGCTCTGAGGCCCACCAGTGAGAGTATAGTCCAGATCTGAGGCCCACCAGTGAGAGTATAGTCCAGCTCTGAGGCCCACCAGTGAGAGTATAGTCCAGCTCTGAGGCCCACCAGTGAGAGTATAGTCCAGCTCTGAGGTCCACCAGTGAGAGTATAGTCCAGCTCTGAGGCCCACCAGTGAGAGTATAGTCCAGCTCTGAGGCCCACCAGTGAGAGTATAGTCCAGCTCTGAGGTCCACCAGTGAGAGTATAGTCCAGCTCTGAGGCCCACCAGTGAGAGTATAGTCCAGCTCTGAGGCCCACCAGTGAGAGTATAGTCCAGCTCTGAGGTCCACCAGTGAGAGTATAGTCCAGCTCTGAGGCCCACCAGTGAGAGTATAGTCCAGCTCTGAGGCCCACCAGTGAGAGTATAGTCCAGCTCTGAGGTCCACCAGTGAGAGTATAGTCCAGCTCTGAGGCCCACCAGTGAGAGTATAGTCCAGATCTGAGGCCCACCAGTGAGAGTATAGTCCAGCTCTGAGGCCCACCAGTGAGAGTATAGTCCAGCTCTGAGGCCCACCAGTGAGAGTATAGTCCAGCTCTGAGGTCCACCAGTGAGAGTATAGTCCAGCTCTGAGGCCCACCAGTGAGAGTATAGTATAGTCCAGCTCTGAGGCCCACCAGTGAGAGTATAGTCCAGCTCTGAGGTCCACCAGTGAGAGTATAGTCCAGCTCTGAGGTCCACCAGTGAGAGTATAGTCCAGCAGCTCTGAGGCCCACCAGTGAGAGTATAGTCCAGCTCTGAGGCCCACCAGTGAGAGTATAGTCCAGCTCTGAGGCCTACCAGTGAAGCTGAACACAATAAGTGTGGATTATTTTGGTCAGTTATCAGACATTAGCCACCCAAGAGTGCTTGATATCTGACCAGAACATTAACTGGCTGGCTAAGCCAAAGTGATCAGATCCAGTTATCATCATAACTTCTGTGATCTAGTTTTCTGGCATATCGGTTAGCGATTGTTTCTGCTATTCAATTGCGCCATAATTGAAATGGTTCGTATTGGGCACTGTCTTTCTTTCTTTTACCTTATATCGAGTTCTTTTCTTTTCTCCCCTCTTTTCTCCCTTCTTTTACCTTTTCCTTTGCACTCTTTCATCTAGTTTTAATTTGTTTTCTCTGTTTTTGCTTCCTTCCAGAGTTATTTCCCCATTACATTGATGCACCTAACTCAGACTAAATTATAACTTGATCCAGTGTCCACACTTAATAATAAAATATCCTGCACTCTGTAGTTACATTAATATGCTTCAGCATAAACTCTAATATGAATTCATTTTACTCATTTTGAAGCTTATAAAGCAATACCAATATGTACTACATGTCCTACCACAGTCTAAAGCAATGAAAGTTTGTAATAACATTTGTCCTACCAGATTTCTAAATGTCAGACCAAGCTTAGTATTGTTCTGACTTGTGTCTGAGTATTGACAAATAGATATAATCCACACTGGAACTGACATGTATGCACACATGTATTGAAGCATGTGTGCCAACCTTTATGCAAACATGTTTGGGGACATGTGCACGCATTAACATGTGTGTGTACATGTTTGGGGACATGTGTGTGCATTAACATGTGTGTGTATTTGTGCAGCGTGCCAATTACCTTTTGCTGGTCAAGACAGAGTTATCAATCTAGAGGCAATAGTGATCGACCTGATGGTCCTCCGGGACCTCCCAATGGGGACCCCTTAGATCCTCCTCCTCCTCCTCCTCACCATCACCACCCGCCCCTCCCCCCCAAGCCAAGGCAGTATGGCGAGGGTACGGAGACATGTGTTACTCTAAACGACTCCAACTCCACAGTGTTCCGGGAGAAGCAGCTGTTCAATACAACGGGCACCACTGTGTTTGTGGGAAGGTTCTTCAATTTGGCTAATGTGGTCCAGACAAACCTCAGCATCCAGGTCATAGCAGGTAAGGGACACCATGTGACACTCTAGCATCCAGGTCATAGCAGGTAAGGGACACCATGTGACACTCTAGCATCCAGGTCATAGTAGGTAAGGGACACCATGTGACACTCTAGCATGTGCTGTATATTCACGTCCATAGGCTAGAACACTCGTTGAAATATGCACACACATACATACAAAGGATATAGCAGGGGAAAAAACTGGATTGTGCACAACACCCCTCCCCCATTCCTCAAGATTTGGTAGGCTTACATTTATCCTGTATGGTTTCCTGAAAGCAATCAGTAACCTTCAGGTAGTACAAACTATACTAGTATAGCAGTGTGTGTGTATGTGTGTGTGTATGTATGTGTGTGTGGTGTGTGTATATGTGTGTGTGTGGTGTGTGTGTATGTATGTATGTATGTGTGTGTGGTATGTATATATGTGTGTGTGCGTGGTGTGTGTATGTGTGTGTGTATGTATGTGTGTGTGGTGTATGTGTGTGTGGTATGTGTGTGTGGTGTATGTGTGTGTGTGAGTGTGTGTGTATGTGTGGTGTGTGTGTGGTGTGTAAATACTGTTACTTGAAGCATCTCTTGTTGTTCCCTCAAAGTACACTGTTGTAGTCAGCTGAGCTACCACACTACTGTCTAGCCTTAGAAGTCTTCTAGGGAAGACTTTTTTAAATGTGTAGTTACATGTGCATACATTCCTCCATGTGCCGAGAGAAAGGGAAAATTTCTGACATAGATAGCTACTGACTCTCTCTCTCTCCACCACTGAAACACACTGAGCATGCTCACTGTCCACCACTGTAACACACTGAGCGTGCTCACTCTCCACCACTGTAACACACTGAGCGTGCTCACTGTCCACCATATGCCTCACACTTTGTAAAGAGAATATTTCCAGTGGTCACAAGAAGTAAGTTAGAGAGCTGGTTTGGTGGAGAGCTGGTTTGGTGTTGTGTTTATGAACTAACTGATCTCTTTATCTCTACTGAATGGATTGTGTTTCAGTCTTCAGAGATTATTGAGGAGGTCTTGATGACAAACCATCCATTCAGTCACTATTGAACGTCCTTTCGAGAATTCCTAAGACCATTGAGACAACAAAGTGTTATTTAAAGAGAAGGGGATGTCCAACACACACACACACACACACACATGCAGACATACATACATACATACACACATACATACATACATACATACAGAATCAGTCTATGTGTCTTGAAGGAAGCAACTTGCTAAATCTCAAGTTACTTGAGATTCTCTTGCTCACTTAACTGCCCAAATATAACAACTTTGATTCTGTCTAATTTTCTCTCTGTGATGTAGCTAGGAAAATCGCATACATCTTGTGCCCTAATTCTCACTTGCACTCTGTAAAGATCCAATTTTGGCTTTTGTTGGAGTAAATACTTTTTTATTAAAATGATAATTTCTTTCAGTATTACTGAAACTATACACACAGTACTAGTTAAATGTCCCAGAAAATAACTATTTGATGTACTTTACCTGTTCAGGCAACTGCCAGATTTACATTACATAATTGTGTGCATCGTAAGCTCCGCCCTCTATTCTTGCAGGTATTTCTCCTGTGGTAGTGGCCTCCAGCGCTACAGCTATAGTCGTGTGTGTCACACTCATAGCTCTGCTCATACTCTCCATCGTTCTCTTCATGGTTATTTATGTCCCTTACAAGAAATACAAGAATAGAATGACAGAGACAGCCGACTTCAAGTTTGTAGACTTGACAGAGAAGTCCAACTACTGGCACAAACTCAAGCACCAGTCTCATCTCGCCTTAGAGTACTTCAGACGACGACGACACACAGAAAAGATTGGACTAGTCAATCTAAGCTCCACCCCTCAAGATGACGAGAGACGACGCTTATTCTATGGTACGAATAAACTGACTCAGTTTGCACCTTATGAGACACTTTAATAACTGCTGATATTATATAATTCAAATATTTTATTTCCCCAAGTGTCTTCCTTCCCCTCTCTACCCAAATTTTCAGCTGTCAAAATCCTATATTTTAAAAGTTATTTTTCTATTTTGCAATGCACTCCTATTCATATAATATCTCTCCAGATAATGCTCATCTCTTACTGGATTTCATTTGTGTTCATTTCATGAGTTTGTCAAGTCATTTCAAACAGTTTTATATTGGTAAAAAGAAAACAAATATCCTGTATGTAGGTCACTGCAGCTGAGAGAAGCTTCGGCAATTATGAACAATGAAATTTATGACAGTTAATTCATGCACATTTCCACAAGCATATAGCTGTGTTCCCACCAAAGAACATGTACATAAGGTTCTTCACATTGTGAGTGATTTCAAAGCTGTAGCCCATCCCCACTACCACGTGCCAGGCTGGACCAAACTTCTTATCCATTGTGTCTTTGATCATCTTGGCTGCATTCTCATTGTTAGTGCTGTGTTTCTCACAGGCTGTCACACACAGCTCCATGGCTTCTACTCTCATCTCTTCATTCATGTCTGAGAACTGCATGGAGAGAGAAAAGGGGCTGGAAATAATTCCATTGCACCACAGCTAATCTCTTTCACAACTATTTTTTTTTACCTTTATTAAAGGATAATTATGTGATCTTCTGTTGTAAAACCCAGTGCCACTATTATCTCCAGCATCCCCAGCGGCAGCAGCAGGAGTTTCCGCAGCTCCTTCTGCCGCCATAGTGATCGTCTTTTAGATTTAACCGTTGCTTAGCAACTTAATTACCCCGCCCAATATTCTGTTCAGTTGGTAAAGATCGTTAAAAATGGCTGAGGGAGGCGCGAACTATGTAGATGATGTTGTTGAAGATGTCGCTAAAGCAATTTCGTCACTAAGCTTGTCACCCAAAGGGGGAAAAAAGCTGTATCACCTGACACCTGAAGAAAAGCAGAAACGTGAATCTTGGGAGAGGTAAGGTGTGACATGCCTACGAAATATTTTGCATAGCGAATTTAATGGACACACCAGTTATACTATACATCTTTGAATGAACACGTAATTCTCACACATGTCGTAGCAAAAGGTGTCAACAGTACTTGCATGTATGGGACATCCTAGTGTAAATGTATACCACGTGATTGTGTGTGTGCAGGATTCAGAAAGAACTTGAACTGAAGTTGGTAAAAAATGACAGTAGGGAGGTGTCTGGCTGGACACATAGAGGGAATGCATTTGGAAGACTGAGGTATGTGGCGGGTGTGGACATTTCTTTTGACAAGGAGCGTGAGCATCGAGCATGTGCAATGCTGGCTGTGCTCTCATTTCCTGATCTTCGAGTTCTGCACATGTGCAGTGAAGAGATAGAGATGACAGAATCGTATATCCCTGGCTTCTTGGCATTCAGAGAAGTTGACTTTCTCTTGGATCGGCTGAAGGAAGTGAGGGAAAAGCACTCACACATGGACCCCCAGGCAATCTTAGTGGACGGCAATGGAATACTGCATCCTAGAGGTGTGGCTATAGTTGTCACTCTCGTATGCGTGTGAATTTGTGTGTAATTCAAGTTTTGTTAGGAGAAATAATGACCAGTAGTTTATATACTTCTCAATGAATTTTAACTTGGTTCACATCGTAGTACACTTTCATCTTCATCTTCATTCTGCGGTCTACTGTGCACTAGGTTTTGGTCTTGCCTGTCATCTCGGAGTTCTGTCTGATATTCCTTGTGTTGGAGTAGCAAAGAAACTGTTTCTGGTTGATGGCCTTGAGAAAGGACCTAAACACAAACATAGGGTGAGTATGTGTGTGCATGCGTGTCTGACATTTTTTCTAAGAGTTGGTAAGCAAGTGGTGTGTTGTCAGTGAGTGTAGATATGTGTGCATGCATGTGTGTTGGGGGCATGGCTCTGAGTAGATTAAAAATTAAAAAAATGAAGCCTTCTCTCTTCACAATATAATAACAGATATAACTCCAACCATACTCCAGCCACTTCCAAAACAAAGTTTGTATTGTAGTTATGCTCTATACCACGTTTCACCCAATGACTCAATAGCCACATCTAAAACTTTGTTTGTAGATAGCAGACGAGCTTAAAAGAAAGGGAGACTATTTCTTATTGAAAGGAAAATCTGGCAAGATTTGGGGAGCTGTGAGTTGACAGGATGGTGGGATGCTAGTGACTGGATGGTGGGATGCTAGTGACTGGGTGGTGGGATGCTAGTGACTGGGTGGTGGGATGCTAGTGACTGGATGGTGGGATGCTAGTGACTGGATGGTGGGATGCTAGTGACTGGATGGTGGGATGCTAGTGACTGGGTGGTGGGATGCTAGTGACTGGGTGGTGGGATCCTAGTGACTGGATGGTGGGATGCTAGTGACTGGATGGTGGGATCCTTGTGACTGGATGGTGGGATGCTAGTGACTGGATGGTGGGATGCTAGTGACTGGATGGTGGGATGCTAGTGACTGGGTGGTGGGATGCTAGGGACTGGATGGTGGGATGCTAGTGACTGGGTGGTGGGATGCTAGTGACTGGATGGTGGGATGCTAGTGACTGGGTGGTGGGATGCTAGTGACTGGGTGGTGGGATGCTAGTGACTGGATGGTGGGATGCTAGTGACTGGATGGTGGGATGCTAGTGACTGGATGGTGGGATGCTAGTGACTGGATGGTGGGATGCTAGTGACTGGATGGTGGGATGCTAGTGACTGGATGGTGGGATGCTAGTGACTGGGTGGTGGGATGCTAGTGACTGGATGGTGGGATGCTAGTGACTGGATGGTGGGATGCTAGTGACTGGGTGGTGGGATGCTAGTGACTGGATGGTGGGATGCTAGTGACTGGGTGGTGGGATGCTAGTGACTGGGTGGTGGGATGCTAGTGACTGGGTGGTGGGATGCTAGTGACTGGGTGGTGGGATGCTAGTGACTGGGTGGTGGGATGCTAGTGACTGGATGGTGGGATCCTTGTGACTGGATGGTGGGATGCTAGTGACTGGATGGTGGGATGCTAGTGACTGGATGGTGGGATGCTAGTGACTGGGTGGTGGGATGCTAGGGACTGGATGGTGGGATGCTAGTGACTGGGTGGTGGGATGCTAGTGACTGGATGGTGGGATGCTAGTGACTGGGTGGTGGGATGCTAGTGACGGGTGTTGGGTGCTAGTGACTGGGTGTGGGACTGCTTAGTGACTGGGTGGTGGGATGCTAGTGACTGGGTGGTGGGATGCTAGGGACTGGGTGGTGGGATGCTAGTCAGGGTTTCATAGAGGGGGGGGGGAAACCTGGGATATCCCCCCCCAAAAGAAAATTTCCCCCCCCAAAGATTTTGCTCATTCAATTATTTAATAGATTTGAATTTCATAATAGCAATACCATAAGAACAAAGACACGTTAAATAAAGTCACTCTTAAAGTATGATTCTATGATTGCTTTGTTTGAATATATCTAATATTTCATTAAAGTTTATTTCGTTCAGTTCAGGACCTTCAATGGCAATTCTCATTAACCGTGCCAAGTTCTGTTCTGTCAGCCGGCTTCGTAATCTAGTTTTTATGAATTTCATTTCACTAAAAGATCTCTTAGCTGTGGCTGTACCAACTGGAATCGAAAGCATAATGTCAATCAGTTTAAACGTCTCTGAAAAAATTCCCGTGTAAGCAGCTGAACGTTTCAGTTCTTCTAATACTTCTTGGAACTCTGGTGCTTTCTCCAGTGATTTTGACTTCATAATTTCATCTCTTTCTTGAAGCAATGCTCTCTTGAATATAGCCCATTCTGATATTAAATCGTCCTTGTTTAGCAGAGGTGTTGAGGAATAAGGAGGGAAAAGTTTATTAACTCTACAAAATTTGTTAGCTCTATGTTAATTGACCTGATTTTCATTGCAATTCTGCTTTTTTTGACAATATCTTTGAAGAATAATTCTGGATTGGATGTGGGAGGTGGGGGGAAGGGGAGAGAAGTTTTTCCTATGTCCCCTCATTAGATTAAATGCTGTTAAATATATTACATTTACTAGTTTCATTGAAGTACTTAAAACATCAGGACTGTTTCATACAATCCCAAATTTCCCCCCCCCCTAAACGCAAATCCTGTATGAAACCCTGCTGGTGACGGATGGGTGGGATTGCTCGTGCTGGGTGTGTGGGATCTAGTGACTGGATGGTGGGATGCTAGTGACTGGGTGGTGGGATGCTAGTGACTGGATGGTGGGATGCTAGTGACTGGATGGTGGGATGCTAGTGACTGGATGGTGGGATGCTAGTGACTGGGTGGTGGGATGCTAGTGACTGGATGGTGGGATGCTAGTGACTGGATGGTGGGATGCTAGTGACTGGGTGGTGGGATGCTAGTGACTGGGTGGTGGGATGCTAGTGACTGGGTGGTGGGATGCTAGTGACTGGGTGGTGGGATGCTAGTGACTGGGTGGTGGGATGCTAGTGACTGGGTGGTGGGATGCTAGTGACTGGGTGGTGGGATGCTAGTGACTGGGTGGTGGGATGCTAGTGACTGGGTGGTGGGATGCTAGTGACTGGGTGGTGGGATGCTAGTGACTGGTTGGTGGGATGCTAGTGACTGGGTGGTGGGATGCTAGTGACTGGGTGGTGGGATGCTAGTGACTGGGTGGTGGGATGCTAGTGACTGGGTGGTGGGATGCTAGTGACTGGGTGGTGGGATGCTAGTGACTGGGTGGTGGGATCCTAGTGACTGGATGGTGGGATGCTAGTGACTGGATGGTGGGATGCTAGTGACTGGATGGTGGGATGCTAGTGACTGGGTGGTGGGATCCTAGTGACTGGATGGTGGTGCTGGACGGGTGGTGGGAGGATGATAGTGACTGGGTGTTTGGATCCTAGTGACTGGGTTGTGGGATGCTAGTGACTGGGGGGTGGGGAGCTAGTGACTGGGTGGTGGGATTGCTAGTGACTGGGTGGCATGCGGATGCTTAGTGCTGGTGGTGGGGATTGCCTAGTTGAATGGGTGGTGGGATGTAGTGGACTGGGTGGTGGGGATGCTAGGGACTGGGTGGTGGGATGCTTAGTGAATGGGTGGGGGGATGATAGTGACTGGATTGTGGGATGCTAGTGACTGGAATTTTGGTGGGATGTAGTGACTGGGTGGTGGGGATCTAGTGACTGGGTGGTGGGATGCTGATAGTGACTGGTGGTGGGGATGGATAGGGACTGGGTGGTGGGATGCTAGTGACTGTGGTGGTGGGATGCTAGTGACTGGTGGTGGGATGATAGTGACTGGGTGGTGGGATGTAGTGACGGGGTGGTGGGATGCTAGTGACTGGATGGTGGGATCCTAGTGACTGGATGGTGGGATGCTAGTGACTGGATGGTGGGATGCTAGTGACTGGGTGGTGGGATGCTAGTGACTGGGTGGTGGGATGCTAGTGACTGGGTGGTGGGATGCTAGTGACTGGGTGGTGGGATGCTAGTGACTGGGTGGTGGGATGCTAGTGACTGGGTGGTGGGATGCTAGTGACTGGGTGGTGGGATGCTAGTGACTGGATGGTGGGATGCTAGTGACTGGGTGGTGGGATGCTAGTGACTGGGTGGTGGGATGCTAGTGACTGGGTGGTGGGATGCTAGTGACTGGGTGGTGGGATGCTAGTGACTGGTTGGTGGGATGCTAGTGACTGGGTGGTGGGATGCTAGTGACTGGGTGGTGGGATGCTAGTGACTGGGTGGTGGGATGCTAGTGACTGGGTGGTGGGATGCTAGTGACTGGGTGGTGGGATGCTAGTGACTGGGTGGTGGGATGCTAGTGACTGGGTGGTGGGATGCTAGTGACTGGGTGGTGGGATGCTAGTGACTGGGTGGTGGGATGCTAGTGACTGGATGGTGGGATGCTAGTGACTGGGTGGTGGGATGCTAGTGAC